>Ga0182024_10016772_pt1 | contig 13838 bp, 13 predicted proteins | sample P32metaG_FD_120480 | JGI IMG/M metagenome (GOLD analysis project Ga0182024, IMG submission 120480) | Permafrost microbial communities from Stordalen Mire, Sweden - P3-2 metaG (Illumina Assembly) | ecosystem: Environmental > Terrestrial > Soil > Wetlands > Permafrost | place: Sweden: Stordalen... | reverse complement strand
TGATAGTCGCGGCCGTCCCGATCGTAATAGCGCCTTTCACCATGATGGTCATCAGCCATCACCGCTACTGGCGCAATCATGGCGGCAGCCATCAACAACCCGCCCAGAGCTAAAAATCGTTTCATCTCGTTAATCTCCCGCCCTGATGCATACACGTCACTAGCCACTCCTCCGCGCTGACATAACAGCCTCCCAACCCCAGACCATTGACCGCATTTGATCGCGTGACGCTACGCGGTCACTCTACGGACTGCTAAAATCGAACCAGATCTTCATCTCACCCCGAATGCAATTTGAATTCACCCCGGAGCAAATCCAGCTTCGCAAAACAGTGCGCGAGTTTGCCGAAGCCGAAATCGCTCCTCATGTTCTTGAATGGGATGAAGAACAGATCTTCCCGCTTGAAGCCGTCAAACACGCCGGCCGTCTCGGTTTTCTAGGAGCCATTTTCCCGGAAGAGCTCGGCGGCGCCGGACTCGGCTACATCGATTACGCCATCATCATCGAAGAGCTCGCGCGCGTCGATCCGTCCGTCGGACTCATCGTGGCCGCGCACAATTCGCTCTGCACTAATCATATTTATCTCGCCGGCAACGACGAACAGCGCGCCAAGTACGTTCCAAAACTGGCCACCGGCGAATGGATCGGAAGCTGGGCGCTCACCGAACCCGAGTCCGGCTCCGACGCCGGCTCCATGCGCACCAAAGCCGTCAAGCACGGCGAGTGCTGGGTCCTGGATGGCTCCAAGAATTTCATCACCAACGCGCAGTATGCCGACGTCGTGGTTACTATGGCCATCACGGATCGCGCCGCGTCGCAGCACGGCGTCTCCGCCTTTCTTGTCGAAAAACACGTCCCCGGATTCCGCGTCGGCAAGAAGGAAAACAAGCTCGGCATGCGCGCCAGCGCCACCGGCGAGCTGGCATTCACCAATTGCCGGCTACCCGAATCGCAACTGCTCGGCAAACCCGGCGAAGGTTTCGTCGACAGCCTGCGCATTCTGGACGGCGGACGCATCTCCATCGCGGCCCTCTCCGTCGGCACGGCGCAAGGCGCTTACGATGCCGCGCTCAAATACTCCATGCAGCGCAAACAATTCGGCCGGCCGATTTCCGAGTTTCAATCCATCCAGAACAAACTCGCCGACATGGCCACCGAAATCGATGCCGCCCGCCTGCTCACCTATCGCGCCGGATGGATGAAAGATCAAGGCCACCGCGTCACCAAGGAATCCGCCATGGCGAAACTCTTCGCCTCCGAAGTCGCCGTGCGCGTCACCAACGAAGCAGTACAGATCCACGGCGGCTACGGTTTCATCAAGGATTATCCAGTTGAGAAATTCTATCGCGACGTCAAACTCTGCACCATCGGCGAAGGCACCAGCGAAATCCAGCGCCTGGTAATCGCCCGCCAACTCCTGAAATCCTGATGTACCTTGCTCCTACCTTAACTCCAATGCTCCTCATCAACCCTTAACTCCAATGCTCCTCATCAACCCTTAACTCCAATGCTCCTCATCAACCCTTAACTCCAATGCTCCTCATCAACCCTTAACTCCAATGCTCCTCATCAACCTTTGCTCTAATCCTCCTGCTCTGCCGTGGCGCACGCACCCCTGCGTGCCGCGTTCACACTCGTGTGAACGCCGTTAAATAAATGTCCCCCCAGTCCCATCAAATCCTCTCCGGCGACCTCCGCGCCCTAGCCCGGGCCGCAACCGCGATCGAAAACCGCAGTCCGCAAGCCGACCACTTACTCAGAGAACTCTTCCCCCACACCGGCCGCGCCACAATCATCGGGATCACAGGAGCCCCCGGCGCCGGAAAAAGTACCTTAGTTGACAAAATAGCCCACGCCCTCCGCCAGGAAAATAAATCCGTCGGCATAATCGCAGTCGATCCCACCAGCCCCTACACCGGCGGCGCAATTCTGGGCGATCGCATCCGCATGCTCGACCATCATGCCGATCCCCAAGTCTTCATCCGATCCATGGCCACGCGCGGCTGGCTGGGTGGAGTCGCAGCAGCAACCACCGATATGGCCGTGCTCCTGGACGCCGCCGGCCGAGACGTGGTTCTCATCGAAACCGTCGGCGTCGGCCAGGATGAAGTCGAGATCGCCAAGCTCGCCGGCGTTACCGTTGTGGTCCTGGTGCCCGGCATGGGCGACGACGTGCAGGCCATCAAAGCCGGCATCATGGAAATCGCCGACGTCTTCGTCATCAACAAAGCCGATCAACCCGAGCCGGATCGTCTGGAGCGCGAGATCAAAGCCATGCAGAGCCTGTCCACGCGCAAGGATGGTTGGGTTCCCCCCATCGTCCGAACGGTCGCTGTCGATGGCCAGGGCATCGCCGAGACCCTGGCCGCGGTACGATCGTTTCTTGCACACAACGATGGAAAGGATCGCGCCGTGGCAAACTGGAGCCAGCGGCTGCGCGAAATGCTGCGCGAAAGATTGCTCCATCGCTTCCCGGACCTGGATTTTCACGCCGCTGCCGAGGACATCGTCTCCAAACGCACCGACCCATATACAATCATCGATGCGTGGCTCAACCGATAAAACTGCTCAATCCACCGTCGTTGTGGCGCACGCTCTCAGCGTGCCGCGTCGGCACTCCTGCCGACGCCCGGTTCAAGAGAAATGACTAGCTCAAACAAATTCCAAATCGATCACCTAGGCATCGCCGTCCGATCTCTGGACGCCGCCCTCCAATTCTACGAACACCAACTCGGATTCACCGAGGCCCAGCGCGAAACCGTAGACCAGGAAAAAGTGAAGATCGCCATGCTCCCCGCCGGAGAATCGCGCATCGAATTGCTCGAAGCCACCGAACCCGATTCCGTGATTGCAAAGTTCATAGAGAAACGCGGCGAAGGCCTCCATCACGTCGCTCTCAAAGTCCCGGATCTCGCCGCCACCGTCGATCGTCTCAGAACCCAAGGCGCGCGCCTGTTGAACGATCCCCGCCCCGGCGCCGGAGGCCATCTTTATGTCTTCGTCCATCCGTTGTCCACCGGCGGCGTGCTGCTCGAATTGATACAGCAATGAAACCAACCATCGGCGTCATCGGCGGCAGCGGTTTGTACTCCATGCCCGGATTTGAACAACATGAAGAGGTGCAGCTCGACAGCCCGTGGGGCAGGCCTTCGGACGACTATGTGATTGGGCAACTGGCAGGCAAAGAAGTCGCGTTTCTTTCACGGCACGGCCGCGGCCATCGCATTTCGCCTTCTGAACTGAACTTTCGCGCCAACATCTACGGCTTCAAACAACTCGGCGTCGAACGGATCATTTCGCTCAGCGCCGTCGGCTCACTGAAGGAAGAACACGCGCCCCTCCGGTTCGTGATTCCCGATCAATTCTTCGACCGCACTCGTGGCCGCGTCTCCACTTTCTTCGGCGAGGGCTTGGTCGCGCACATCAGCTTCGCCGATCCGGTTTGCCCCCAGCTCTCCGAAGTGGTTCGCGAGGCTTGTGTCCAATCAGGCGTCGATGTCTCGAAGGGTGGCACTTATCTCTGCATGGAAGGGCCTGCTTTCTCCACCAAGGCCGAATCGAACGTGTATCGCAGTTGGGGCATGGACGTCATCGGCATGACCAATCTCCAGGAAGCCAAGCTCGCGCGCGAAGCCGAGATCTGTTACGTCACAGTAGCCATGGTCACCGATTACGACTGCTGGCACGCGGAGCACGCCGCCGTAACCGTCACCGATATTCTCGCGAACTTGAATAAGAACGCCTCGAACGCTGCGAAAGTTGTCGCGGCCGCGGTGGCCGCCATGCCATCAGCGCGCGAGTGCAAATGCGGCGCGGCGCTAGCGCACGCTCTGATCACCGACCCGAAGTCGATCCCCGAAACCACTCGAAGAAAGCTGGAACTGCTGGTTGGAAAGTACCTCCCCTGACAATTTCGCCCAGGAACTTCTCGAGCATTGCCTGGCCTCGCGTCCGTGGCCGGAACACCTGCTCGATCCTTTGATCGCAGAAACCGGCAACCGCGCGTTATTCCGCATCGTTGTCGAACGCCTGGGAGATCTGTTCGAACCCCGCCTGTGTACCGTCTACGCCGATCTTTTTGCCGGTGTGATTGCCCGGCGAATTCCCGAACTCCATGCCGAACACCTTGTGGAGCGCTACCAACGCATCCGCCAACCTCGCAAACTCGATCGCGAACCGAAATCCGTTTTCGTTTTATCGCGCGTGACCTTGGGCGCCGATGTCGCCATCACCAGCGTTCTGCTGGACGCCGCAAAGAAGCGCTTTCCCGATTCACAAATCTGGTTCGTCGGCCCTCACAAAAGCTGGGAGCTCTTCGCGGCCGATCCCCGGCTCCGCCATCTCCCCATCGCCTACGGCCGTAGCGGCACCCTGGACGACCGTCTTTCCATCTGGCCGCAATTGCGCGATGCCGTATGCCAACCCAACAGCATCGTCATCGATCCGGATTCCCGCCTCACTCAGCTGGGCCTGCTCCCCATCTGCCCCGAAGAAGATTACTACTTCTTCGAAAGCCGCTCATACGGCGGAGATAGTGACGAAACTCTATCGGCCTTAGCGCGCCGTTGGGCAACAGAAACCTTTGGGATCGAAGATCCACAACCCTACATAAATACCGGATTGGACGCAGCCAAATTCGCGACGACGGTCAGCTTCGGAGTCGGCGAAAATCCCGACAAGCGAATCGCCGATCCATTCGAAGAAGAGCTGTTGAAACAGTTGCCGCGTCCCCTTCTCATCGACAAAGGCGCCGGCGGCGAAGAAGCCCATCGAGTGGAACACGCAGTGTCGAGAGCCGGCGGCGCCATCGCCATGTGGGAAGGCTCTTTCGCCGGCTTCGCCGCGCACATCCAGAAAAGCAAGTTGTACGTGGGCTACGATTCCGCAGGCGGCCACGTCGCAGCCGCTTGCGGCGTCCCTTTGATCAGCATCTTCGCCGGCTTCGCCTCCGAACGCATGTTGCAGCGCTGGCGCCCCTCCGGCCCCGGCAAAATCACAGTCCTCCGCCCCGGCCCCAACCTACTCAACCAAGTGGTGGCCCATACCGAACCGCGACCGTAAGGGAGTCGGTGCATTTGCCGGATTCGGTGGTCGAGTATGATACCGTGAGGATTCAGATAACACGGGAGGATTACCCATGGAAGCCCTCGGCATGGTGGAGACCAAAGGATTAGTGGGCGCGATCGAAGCGGCCGACGCAATGGTGAAGACCGCCAAAGTCACATTGCAAGGGAAGGAATACATTGGCGCCGGCTACGTCACGGTGACCGTCCGGGGCGATGTCGGCGCGGTGAAAGCAGCCACGGATGCGGGCGCCGCTGCAGCCCGCCGTGTGGGCGAGCTCGTCTCGGTTCACGTGATCCCCAATCCGCACTCTGAAATCGAATCCGTTTTGCCCGGCGCCAAAAAATAGGCTAACGTAGCGCACGCACTCCTGCGTGCCGCGTCGGCACTCATGCCGGCGCTGGTGTATGCTCACAGATCCAGATCTCCTCTCCATCCAGGACGTCCGCACCAAAGTCGAGGACGCCTACGCCGCCTGGCAGAAGTATCGCTCCTTTTCGCAATCTCAAGTCGATTCCATCGTGGAAACCGTCGCCGCGGCCGCCCGCGCCAACGCCAAGCGGCTGGCCGAACTGGCCGTCGAAGAGACCGGATACGGCAACGCAAAAGATAAGCTATCCAAGAACCTTCTCGCCTCGGACGTTCTACCCCGCGCCATGCGAGGTCTAAAAACGATCGGTATTCTGCGCGAGATTCCCGATCAGAAACTCGTGGAGATTGCCGTTCCCATGGGCGTTGTGGCCGCCATTTTGCCCACCACCAATCCCACCTCCACCGCCATCTACAAAACTTTGATCTCGCTCAAAGCCGGCAACGCCATCGTCATCAGCCCGCATCCTCGCGCGAAGATCTGCTCTTGCGAAACTGTGGCTGTGCTCCAACAAGCCGCGCTCCAAGCCGGCGCGCCACCAGGCTTGGTCCAATGCATCGATAATTCCACCATCGAAGCCACCAACGCATTGATGAAGCACCCACGCACCGGCGTGATTCTTTCCACCGGCGGAGGCGGTATCGTGCGCGCGGCCTACTCCAGCGGCAAGCCGGCGTTCGGCGTCGGTCCCGGCAACGTTCCAGTGCTGGTGGAAAAATCGGCCAACGTCGAAGACGCAGTCTCCAAAGTGGTGGAAGGCAAGTCCTTCGATTTCGGAACGGTCTGCTCCAGCGAACAAACTATCGTGGCCGAGCGCGGCTTACGCGATCGGATCCTCGCAGCGCTCAAAGCCCGCAAAGCTTTCCTCTGCGATGCCCGCCAGACCGAGGCCCTCGCGAAGCTGCTGCTCACCTCTCACTTCACCGTGAACCCGGATTGCGTCGGTCAGGCACCCACGAAAATCGCAAAAATGGCCGGCTTCGCAGTTCCCGCCGATACGTCCATCCTGGTGGTCGAGATCGCAGGCGTTGGGAAAGATCATCCGCTCTCGGCCGAAAAGCTGTCACCTGTTCTCTCGTTGCTTTTTGTCGCAGATTTTCGAGGCGCCCTCGACGCCTCGGAAGCCATTCTTCGCTTCGGCGGCCTCGGCCACACGGCCGTGATCCACGCCACCGACGACGCGCGCATCCGCGAGTTCGCCTTGCGCATGCCGGCCTTCCGGATTCTGGTGAATACGCCGGCGCCGCAGGGCTCGGTCGGCATCACCACCGGCGTTTTTCCGGCCATGACCCTCGGCTGCGGCGCGGCAGCCGGCAACATCACCGGCGACAACATCGGCCCGCTCCATCTCATCAACATCAAGAGGCTCGCATACGTGACACGCAAGGCGGAAGATGCATTTGAGAATTTGGCGCCGTCCAGCGCGTCGGGCGGAATCGACCGCGACACCGTGATAGCCGCTGTCGAGCGCTATCTGGCGAAGCGAGGCGTTGAGCAGCCGCGCCCAGTCACTGCTGAAGTGGTCGACCGATTTCTCGCCGCCCGCCGCGGCCCGCGCCTGGCTGAAGTCCCCGAATCACCTGCCCCGCTCCCTACGCATCCCGTTGAAATTTCTGATTTTGTCTGCGAAGACGACGTCCGGCGCGCCATTGCGCAATCCAAGAAGATCTTTATCGGACCCAAGACCATCGTCACCCCCTCGGCGCGCGACCTCGCGCTCAGGAGTGATACCCTCGTCTTGACTGATCGCGCCAAGTAATGAAACCGAACCTGGATACACTCAAAACCGAAATTGAACATCACCTGGAACAATCCGGGATGGCCGTCTTCTATGGATACTCCAGAGGACTTGAGTCCGTGCAGGGTGTTTACTGGGATTGCGATCAATATCCCGATTACAAGCTGTTCGTCAAAGCCGCTCAAATCGCGGGCGTGAAGATGATCGTCTTCCACCAGCGCGAATTCTCCGCCGATCAACTGGATGAAGCGCTGGAGCAGTTGGCGGGCTGCGATATGCCGCGTGAGGAGTATCACGAACTGGAGCGCCGTCTGAACGAGATGCGTGTTTATAGCAGCTTCGTCTGCGCAATCGAGCTCTCCTTCGATCACAATGGCCGCGTCTTTATTTTCGATCTGCGAACCGATTGGTACGAAGACCTTTCCGATATTCTGGACGAAATTCAAATCATGGACGCCGAATCCGATGACGATAGCGACACGCCCATCAGCGGGTATTTCTCGAAGAACTAGTAGGGCAAGTCTCCGACTTGCCTCTTCAACATGCCCATCACCCAATGGCTATTCCCAACCCCCGATCCCGAAGCCGTCAACAATCTAACTTCCACCCTCCGCATCCAACCCCTGACCGCCCGCGTGCTAGCCGCGCGAGGCCTAACCGATCCTCAAACGGCCCAGCGGTTTCTTTCACCCCAGCTCGAACACCTCCATTCGCCAGCCTTACTCACTGGCATGCCAGAAGCGCTCAACCGTCTCCGCGCCGCCATATCCGCCCACGAGAAAATCCTGATCTACGGCGATTACGACGTCGACGGTACAGTCTCGGTAGTCATCCTCAAAAAAGCGATCGAGCTCGCGGGCGGCCAAGCTAGCTTTCACGTCCCGCACCGTCTGAAGGACGGCTACGGCATGCGGGCGGATGTGATTGAACGCGCGGCGGCCATGGGAGTGCGGCTCATAGTCAGCGTCGACACCGGGATTCGCGCCACTGAAGTGGTTCGAGGCGCGCGTGAACTCGGCATCGATGTGATCGTCACCGATCATCACTTGCCGGAAGCGGAGCTGCCGCCCGCGCTCGCGGTTCTAAATCCGAACCGGCGCGATTGCCATTATCCCGACAAGAATCTTTGCGGCGCAGGCGTAGCTTTTAAGCTGGTGCACGCACTGCTCGCTACGCTCGGATGGCCGGAAGATAAGCTGGCGCGCATGCTGAAGTCCTTTCTGAAATTGGTTGCGGTGGCAACAGTAGCCGACGTCGTGCCCTTGCTCGGCGAGAATCGAATCATCGTCAAATTTGGCTTGCAAGGTTTGCATCGCGTCCATAATCCGGGCCTCCGTGCATTGCTCGAAGTCTCAGGAATGCTGGATGGCCGCGCCCCGAATGCCCGCCAGGTTGCGTTTCAAATTGCCCCGCGCATCAACGCCGCCGGACGCATGGACGATGCCCAAAACGTCATTCGCATGTTCCTGACCGAAGATTTGGAAACCGCGCGCACTCTGGCAAAGCAGCTCCATTCGCTCAATCAGGAGCGCCAGCAGACCGAGGCCGATATTGTGCGATTGGTCCTTGAAGAATGCTCCCAGGTTCCCGTTACCGAAGATCAAGCCGCCCTGGTTTTCTCTGGACCCAATTGGCACCGCGGCGTAGTAGGCATTGTCGCCAGCCGTTTGGTGGATCGGTTCTACCGCCCCGTGTTTGTCTTGAGTGAAGAAGATGGCGAGGCGCAAGGTTCCGGCCGCAGCATTACGCCGTTCCATTTGTTGGAGGCGTTGGAATCGATGCCGGATCTTTTCTCTCGCTTCGGCGGCCATCGGCAAGCAGCGGGAGTAAGCATGCCGTCGGAAATGGTCCCGGAGTTTCGGAAGCGTCTGGAGGCCTACGCCCGCCAGCGCCTCACTCCAGCGGATTTTCATCCGCGCTTGGCCATTGATGCGGTAGTGGATCTGAAAGAGCTCACCACCGGCCCTGCTGTCGCCGAGATCCTAGGACTGGCGCCCTTCGGATTCGGGAACCCGCCGCCGGTCCTGGCCATTCTGGATGCCGAAGTTGCAGCCGCTCCGGTAGTCTTGAAGGAGAAACATCTACGTGTCCAACTGCGCCAGAATGGACGGAACCTGTTATCCAAAGCTTGGAACTTCGCCGACCGCGCTTCGGAACTCCCAGCCGGTGCACACATGGACGCCGCATTCTGCATCGAAGAAGACCCCTATTCCGAGAGCCGCGGATGGGGCGGCTGGGCCGCGGTTTTGAAGGACATTCGCCCTCCTGGTTAACAGTCGCCATCCGTTCCCGTCTTGAAAACCGGAGGCAACACAATGCGCAACACTCTGCTTTTCACCCTCAGCCTAGCCACGATCACGACGATGTTTGTCGCTCAGGCTGGCCCACCACTCATCTGTCACCCCTACAGCATCGGCGATGCCAAATCGCTGCCTTGGAGCACTGGATCGGGCTGGGACGCTACCGATCCCGCGTACAACGTCCAGAATCTTGTCAACGATACTCTAGCGATTCTCGATCAAAGCCCCACGGTATTGGTCCGCATGGAGACACTTCGCCGCGCCGTGTTGTACGGTGTGCAGGACCACGCCGCTGCCCGCACACTGCTGGCACAACTCAAGGATCGCGAAACGGCCAAACCAATCGCGGTCACGTACTTCGACTACGGATATTTCCTAGCATCGCTCAACCAAATCCATTGGCTGTATAAAGAAGATCTGAGCGCCGGAATCGATGGTTACCAGTTCATCGAAAAGGCGCTAGCCCTCGCGCCAGACTCGCCGGAAATGCATTTCGCGGCCGCAATCATGGCCACCAGTCCATCGCGCCCCACGGAGCGCGAAAAACATCTCGCCAAGGCGCGAGCCGCAAAGAGCGATACCCTACTAGCCCAAAACCTAGCCACCCATTTCGAGTAAGCCGTACAATCGAGTCGTGGACTATCGCATCGAACACGACACCATGGGGGAGATGCGTGTTCCCGCCGAAGCGCTATACGGCGCGCAAACACAACGCGCCGTCGAAAACTTCCCCATCAGCGGCCTGCGTTTCCCCCGCTCCTTCATCCGCGCGCTAGGACTCATCAAAAGCTTGGCCGCCCGCGTCAACGGCCAGATCGGCCAGTTGCCTGCGGATGTGGCCGCCTCCATCGAAAAGGCGGCCGAGGAAGTTGCCGCCGGCAAATACGACCAGCAATTCGTGGTGGATATTTTCCAAACCGGCAGCGGCACTTCCACGAACATGAACGCCAATGAAGTAATAGGCCAACTTGCTAAGGCGCACCCCAACGATCACGTCAATCGCGGACAATCCAGCAACGACGTGATTCCCTCCGCCATCCATATCGCCGCCGCAATGCTGGCGCACGAAGCGTTGCTGCCCGCCATCGCAGGTCTCGCTGCTTCACTTAGAAAGAAGTCCGATGAATTCCATGACATTGTCAAAATCGGCCGCACGCACCTTCAGGATGCAGTTCCCATGCTGCTGGGCCAGGAGTTCTCGGGCTACGCCGCTCAAGTGGAACTGTGTGCCGGTCGAATTCGCGCCGCGCTCGAAGGCATCTACGAACTGCCGCTCGGAGGGACGGCCATCGGCACCGGCTTGAATGCAATCCCCGGATTCGCCACCGCCGTCATCGCGGACATTGCAGCTCGAACCGGCCTTCCTTTTCGTGAGGCCGCGAATCATTTCGAAGCACAGGCCTCCAAAGATGCGGTCAGTTTCCTGAGCGGCGCGCTAAAGACCTACGCTGTCGCTCTAACAAAAATCGCGAACGACATCCGCTGGCTGGGATCAGGACCGCGCGCCGGACTTGGCGAACTGAAACTGCCGGAAACGCAGCCCGGTTCCAGCATCATGCCAGGAAAAGTGAACCCCGTGATTGCCGAGAGCCTGCTGATGGCGTGCGCCCAAGTGATCGGCTACGACGCAACCATCACCTGGTGCTGCGCGGCAGGCAATTTCGAACTCAATGTCATGATGCCGGTGATGGCTTACGATTTGCTCGAAACGATAGAACTGCTGGCGGCCGTTTCCCGGAATTTCGATCAGAAATTGGTTCAAGGCCTCGAAGCGGACGCCACTCGCGCATCAGGATATGTCGAACAGTCGCTCGCCATGTGCACCGTGCTCGCCCCGGTAATCGGATATGAACAAGCCGCGGCCATCGCCAAAGAAGCCCACCGCACCGGCCGCACTGTGCGGGAAGTGGCGCAAGAAAAAAGCGGCATCCCGGATGAACGGCTGAATGAACTGCTGGATCCGCGAACTCAAACCAAGGAGAATCGACATGGCTCGTAAAACACACCCGGCAAAATTCCCCGGCGAATCGTCCCGCTATCGCACGGCCCGAAATCGCCTTCTTGCTGCTGAGATCGATCTGCGCAAGCAAGTAGAGCGCGTGGCCCGTATGCGGCGCAAACTGCCGCTGGGCGGTCCTGTGCCGGAAGACTACGTATTCGATGAAGGTTCTGGACGCCAGGTCGAGCTTTCCGCGCTCTTTCGCGACAACCTGGACACTCTTCTCATCTACAGCTACATGTTCGGCCCACAGGCCAAGCAACCCTGTCCAATGTGCACCTCGTTCCTTGACAGCCTGGAGGGCGCGGCGATGCACCTCACCCAGCGGGCCAACCTGGCAGTCGTCGCAAAGTCGCCGATCGATCGGATTCGACAACTGGCCGAATCTCGCGGCTGGCGCCGGCTACGGCTGCTGTCGTCGGCCAACAACAATTACAACCGCGATTATTACGGCGAAAATTCGGAGGGCGGCCAGCTCCCCATGATGAACGTTTTTACCAGACGCAAAGGCAAAATCTATCACACCTACGCCACCGAACTTCAGTTCCTGCCGCCGGAAAAAGGACAAAACCAGCGGCACATCGACATGCTGTGGCCGCTGTGGAATCTTCTCGATCTGACACCCGAAGGCAGGGGCACGAACTGGTTTCCGTCCGTTACTTATCCCGTGACGGCTGTCTAACAACACTCTCTCGCTGCCGCGGCGGGGCAAACAACATCGCTAGCGGGCTGTATCGAAACCCCATGCGTTCGCATGAGTGCGAACGCGGCACGCGTAGCGCACGCACCTTTGCGTGCCGCGTCGCCACTCCTGGCGACGCACGGCAGTAGTAAAGATTCAAAGCGGACAGCCGCTACGCCTTGGCCGAGGACCGGGCCGCTGGACCGCCCACTCTAACAGCACTTCGCCCGCGCATATTTCCTCGCGAAACGTTGATCGCTAAATCTCCGCCACTCGTCGGCGGAATGCTTCCGGCCGTGGTAGACCAAATGCCGCTGATACGCGTTTTCGTCCGAGATCTCACGGATGATCGCCCACACGGTTCGCAGGAACGTTCTCATAATTCCTCCGGCCGCAGTTCGCTAAGAACAAACGGCGCCTCTTCCACCTTGGCTTCTTTCGATCCGCTGAGGATTGAGAACCAGATTCTGAGCGAGTCCACCAGAATCAGCAACACCAGCACCAGAAAGATTCCGCAGACCACGGCGTCCAGCCGATCGTTGAAAATCTGTCCCCGCGTTTCGGCGATTTTCGCGGCGCCGATTTTGCCGGCATCCAGGGCGCTCTGCAGCCGTGCAGCATCGGCCAGGAGTCCCAGACGAGGTTGGTCTGAGAAGATTTTCTCCCAACCCGCGGTGAAGCACACCGTCACCAGCCAGGCCAGCGGAATACCGGTAATCCACATATAACGCCAGCGATGCATCTTGATCAGAATAGTTGTGGCGACGCACAGCGCAATCGCAGCCAGCAGTTGATTGCCGATGCCGAACAGTGGCCACAGTGAATTGATGCCGCCCAAAGGATCGCGTACGCCCTGATAGAGGAAATAGCCCCACGCAGCCACGATCGCAGCACTGGCCACCAGCACGCCGGGCATCCAGTTGGTTCGACGCAACGCCGGGATCACATGGCCGAACAGGTCCTGCAACATAAATCGGCCCACGCGTGTTCCAGCAGCGATGATGGTGAGGATAAACAGAGCTTCAAACATGATTGCGAAGTGATACCAGAAGCCCAGAATTGCTCGGCCGCCCCCGGTCTTCGAAAAGATATGCGCCATGCCCAGCGCGAGCGACGGTGCGCCGCCAGTGCGATAAAACAAGTTCTTTTCACCGACGTCAGCAGCGAGTGAATCCATCTGCGCGGTTGAAACTGGGAAGCCCCAACCTGAGATGGTTGAAACTGCAGCGGCCGGAGTATTGCCCACTACGCCAGCCGGAGAATTGACCGCGAAAAACACGCCCGGCTGCAATGAGCACGCCGCGATTAGCGCCATGATGGCCACAAAACCCTCCAGCAGCATGCCACCATAGCCCACCGGCCATGAAGTCCACTCGCGCGCGATCATTTTGGGGGTCGTACCAGACGAAATCAGCGAATGAAATCCGGAAACCGCTCCGCAGGCAATCGTAATGAAGCAGAACGGAAACACCTTGCCCGCGAAAATTGGCCCGCTGCCGTCGGTGAAACGAGTAAAGGCCGGCAACTCGAGTGTCGGATGCACCAAGATGATTCCCAGACCCAGCATCAACACCACGCCCAGCTTTACAAAGGTGCTTAAGTAATCGCGCGGCGCCAAAAACAGCCAGACCGGCAGCACGCTCGCAAGGAATCCGTAAATAATGGTGGCCACGGCAAGAGCCGTT
>Ga0182024_10016771_pt1 | contig 13838 bp, 9 predicted proteins | sample P32metaG_FD_120480 | JGI IMG/M metagenome (GOLD analysis project Ga0182024, IMG submission 120480) | Permafrost microbial communities from Stordalen Mire, Sweden - P3-2 metaG (Illumina Assembly) | ecosystem: Environmental > Terrestrial > Soil > Wetlands > Permafrost | place: Sweden: Stordalen... | reverse complement strand
GGAACCGACATCAGCTTCTGAATCGGAGCAGGCGGAGCCACGTCCTCGGTTTCGGCCCCTACCGGCTTGATCGTTTCGAAAATACTGGCATGCTTTACTCGCGCGAAGTTGTTAAAGATCTCGGCTTTCTTGCTGAGAGCAGTGTGCGCCGCCACCGCCTTACTGGAAATCGGAATCGCTCCGGTGGTGCGAAGGTGCTCCGGGAAGATGAATTTAAGCAGGCCGCCATCCAGCCGCAGCAGTGCGACTTCCGCGTATTGCACGTGAAACACTTTCGCCAAAACCATGCTGACATCCAGCGGCGTAACCCCTTCTCCCAGTATCGAGCCGAGAGGCAACAGGTTTTCCGGGAGAATAATTTCTTCTTCGATGGCCGCTTCTTCGGGCTTATGGGTCATAGAGAACTCGTAGAGTTTCAATTTCGCAACGTCACCAACTGTCGCACTTTGAACGCCAGACGAAGGTGGTAGAGACATCCTACAACCCCTTTGATTTCAGCAAAGTGGCTTATGGCCATGACCTTTCGCGACATTCGGCGCAAGTCCCGCCCGCCAGAAACTAGCAGACGCTCTGACACTTTTTGTCAGGGCAAATTCAATGTCGGCCGGAACCCGCGAACCGGCGCGTCAGCTCTCGGCTTCAACCGAACTTCCTTCCCTTTCCGCCACCAAAGTCATTACACTGCTTGACTATGAGCGCTCCACCACAACCTAATGTGAAGCTGACCAACGCCCCCGACTACCGGGAATCCTATGCCAACAGCGTGCAGATGCGAGTGAATGTCTGGGACTTTTTCCTTGTCTTTGGCACCGTTCAACAGCAGAGCGAAACTCAAGTCGAGATCCGCAATTTTCAAGGCATCTACCTGAGCCCGCAGCAAGCCAAGGCCCTGCTCGGACTGCTGCAGCAAAATGTCAACGGCTACGAAACCGCCTTCGGGGAAATAAAACTCGACCCGCGCATGACTTCTGGAGGGCAGGTTCATTAGAGTCAGCACCATGCCGGGAGGCTCATTCTGAAAGCTTACGAGGCTGACCTCAGCGCCCCAGCGCAAGGGTCACGCACGTATGCAGCCCTGGTATTCGGCATCATCTTTGTATTCATTTTTCTGCTGCACCTGCCTCTGCTGCGCCTGCCCTATTTCTGGGACGAAGCCGGATACTACGTTCCCGCCGCGCGCGATATCCTGCTCACTGGAAGCCTCATTCCGCATTCCACTCTCTCCAACGCGCATCCCCCGCTGGTGATGGCATGGCTGGCGCTCTGGTGGAAAATGGTGGGCTACACCCCTCTGGTCACGCGCACCGCCATGCTGGTCCTGGCCGCATTCTCGCTTCTGGGAGTATTCCGTCTGGCCGAACGCGTCGCCAACACGCGCGTCGCCGTTGCGGCCACGCTCTGCACGGCAGTCTATCCCGTATTTTTCGCGCAAAGCTCCCTCGCACAAGTGGACTTGACCGCCGCGGGGTTTATCTTGTGGGGCCTTTCGGACTACATAGACGGACGAACGCTAGCAACAATGCTGTGGTTTTCCCTGGCAGCCTTGGCGAAGGAGACCGCGATACTGGCTCCCCTTGCGCTCGCCGCATGGGAGATCGTCGGTCTACGTGCCCGCAAGGGTTCGCTACGGAAATTGTGGCTGAGCAGGCACCAGGAGCAAAACATCAAGGGAAGCAATATCAACTCCGCGCAGCGCATCGCTTCGTTGTTGATCCCCGCCTTGCCGCTCGCTCTTTGGTACGCCTACCACTATGCGCGGAAGGGATATGTCTTCGGCAATCCCGAATTCTTCCGCTACAACGTGGCTGCAACCCTCAGTCCCACTCGTTTCGTTCTTGCTCTGATGATGCGGCTGTGGCAGATCGGTGGCTATCTTCATCTATGGGTCCTGACTTTGGCCATGCTGCTTGCGCTGTGGATGCTCCCGCCGCTGCGTGATGCGGCGTCAGAACGCTCTCGCATCACCATTCCAGTGCAAATGCTTTTTTATGTCGTCATCTTTACCTACGTGGTAGCGATGGCTTTGATCGGCGGCGCGGTGTTGGCTCGCTATATGCTCCCGGCCGTTCCTCTGATCATTATCGTGTCAGCCTCCACGCTATGGCGCAGGGTCAAATGGTGGCCCGCAGCCATTGCATTCGTGGCGCTGGCCTTCGTGGCGGCGTGGTTCTGGAATCCTCCGTACGGATTCTCGCCGGAGGATAATCTCGCCTACCGCGATTACATCGTGCTGCACGAAAACGCCGAGCAGTTTCTCGAGGCCCGTTATCCCATGGCCCGCGTGCTCACGGCCTGGCCCGCGTCGGACGAACTAACCCGCCCATGGCTTGGCTACATCAGCCGCCCCATGAGCATCGTGCGCATCGAGGACTTCTCTCTGGACGAAATCCTTTCCTCCGCCGATTTCCGTTCGCATTATGATGTGGCCCTTATTTTCTCGACCAAGTACGAACCCGGCCCAGCGCGCTGGAATCGTTGGCGAATCTGGACAAAATTGAAAACCAAATTCTTCGGCTTCCATCGCGACCTGCCGCCATCCGTCGCCGCACAGATCCTCGGAGGGCAGATCGTATTTTCAGAACAACGCCAGGGACAATGGGTCGCAGTGATCGACCTGCAGCAAAGCGAAATCCAAAATGCGGAAGTCAGCATGGAGAAGTGAAACTGCACCGACCTCCGCAGCAAACTCTGCGGGCTTTTCTTGCGTCCTCTGCGATTAAAAGCCTTTCGTTCCCGGCGCACGCGAAGAACGGCCACGGAGGAACGCTGAGAAGAACGCCAACTTGCTTGCCTTCATTTCTGCATCAGGTGACACGAATGCGTCTTGATCACCAGCCACACCTCGCGTCCGGCTTCGAGTTGCAAGGCATCGCGCGCCGCGAGAGTCAGGTAAACATCCAATTCCACGCCGCAATCGACGCGCGCGCAGATCATCATGTCGCGTCTCTCCACCGAAACCAGCCGCCCGGCAATGATATTTCGCGCGCTTAATCCCTCCGGCTTCACGATCGCCAGCAAAATGTCGCCCGCCCGAATTCCCACACGCAGTCGCGAACCTGCTTCGGCGTGAATCAAAGGTGTCTCTAAAAGGACGGGCCTCTCGACTTTGCGATCCGGCAACCGGCTCGTCTCTACCTTGCACGTCATCGTGCCACGGTCCTCGTGTACCAGCCAAACCGTGGCGTCAAAAATATTTTCAAAGCCCGCTAACTGCGCCAGAGTTTCCTGCCGTGGAGCCCGCAACACCTCATGCGGCGTGCCTTGCGCCACGATGCGACCCTCGTCGATCACAATCACCCGTTCTCCCAACGCCATCACCTCTTCGCGGCTATGCGTCACATAAAGGATAGGAATGCCATGCGCCTGATTCCAGCGTCGCAGATCTTCCAGAATCTTCGCCTTGGTCGCGGCATCGAGCGCCGCCAGAGGTTCATCCAGCAAGAGCAGGCAAGGCTCGGTCACCAGTGACCGAGCCAGTGCCACACGCTGCCGCTCTCCCCCTGAAATTTCCGCCGGGCGCCGCCCCCGCAAGTGCTCGATGTGCAACTCCGCCAGCATCTCGATGGCACGCTGTTTTCTCGCGGAGCGCGCAAGGTGCGCCAGACCATACTCGACATTCTGCTCCGCCGTCAGATGAGGAAACAGCGCCAGATCCTGCAGCACATATCCCACGCCGCGTCTGGCGACTGAAAGGTTCGCGCCAGATTTAGCGTCAAACAGAACGCGCTCACCGACGGCGACTCGCCCCGCGTCGGGCCTTGCCAGTCCAGCAACGCAGTCGAGCAGCGTGGTTTTACCAGAGCCCGACGATCCGAACAGAATCGTGAATCCCGGCGCAGCGCTGAATTCGACATCGAGCGAGAACTCTAGTTCCGTCGAAGACAGAGTTTTGCCAATGCGCGCGGTCAGGGTTCTATTCACGATTTCGCGTTCCGTAACCGGGGGCATGAAAGATAGCTTTTACTTGATCGGACCCAGGAGCCATGATTTTTGCCGCAGTGCTCTCCGATTCAGGCCATAGACCACCGTCAACACTACGAAGCAGAAAATTAGCAGCAGCACGGCCATGGCATTCGCCGATGAATAGTTGGAAGCCTGCACCTGATCATAAACACTGATCGACACAGTTCGCGTCACGCCCGGAATATTGCCGCCAACCATCAGCACTACGCCAAACTCGCCCATGGTATGAGCGAAAGCCAATGCCACGCCCGTGACGAGCCCCGGCATCGAAAGCGGAACCACCACGCGAAAGAAAGTGCGCAATGGCGAAGCACCCAGCGTAGCCGATGCCGCTATCAATTTCCGATCAATCGATGAAAAAGAAGCCGCGAAAGGCTGCACCGCAAAGGGCAAGCTATAAACAATGGAACCAATCACCAGACCGGGAAATGTGAACGCGAGAGTATGACCCGTTAAAGATTGCCACCAGCGTCCCACCGGGCTCAGCGAGCCCAGTGCCACAAGAAGATAAAAGCCCAGCACCGTCGGCGGCAGCACAATCGGCAGAGCCACCATGGCTTCCACCAGAAATTTCCCGCGCCAGCGCGAGAAAGCAATCCAGTAAGCGAGCGGGAGACCGGCGGCCAGAAGAATCACCGAGACCACGACCGCTAGTTCTATCGTCAGCCGGAAGGCTTGCCAGTCGATCGACATATTGCTTGAAAATTGTACAGCGCGATTCGTAGATTCCCAGAATAGATTCCCGAAACGGTCTTACTCGCGATTTATTCGCGTTTGAGGATTGACCCTGCTACCCACCACTCCGATACTTGCCTCATTCGCTCCACTCCCTATGATTTCTTTCCTCTTCCGCCGTGCACTTTGTGCTTTCTCTCTCCTGTTCCTGCCGCTTCTGTTGATCTCGACTGCGCACGCGCAAGGCGCAAAGAAAGATGTGACGACAACCTCGATCACGGATAACGATCACGAGCAAGAGCGTGCAGCATGGTTCTTGCATGGACGCACGATTCCCGGCAAGTCAGCCGCCGAGATGCGCCATCGCGCTTATCAGGCGAAAATGCAGGCCCGCGCCGCTCGACTTGCTCGCGCCAGCTCGGCCCATCCAGATGGACAACCACCAACGCCCTCCGGAGGATGGATGCCGCTTGGTCCCGCACCACTCGCCTCCAACGCCACCGGCACCGGCTTTCAGGATTATCATCAGGTCGCCGGTCGTGCCACCGCTGTCGCAATCGATCCCGCGGACCCTACCGGCAACACGATCTATATCGGTGGCGCGCAGGGCGGAGTCTGGAAATCCACCAACGCCGCCACCAGCATCGCCAATAATGTGACGTGGTCCGCGGTAACCGATAACCAGGCTACGCTCTCAATCGGCTCAATCGCGATTCAGCCGGGAAATTCCAATCCCGCGCAAAGTGTGATTCTTGTGGGCACCGGAGAAGCGGATAATTCCGCTGATTCCTATTTCGGCCTCGGCATTCTGCGCTCCGCCGATGGCGGCAACACCTGGGCCTTAATCCCTGCTGGAAACGGTGGTTTATCTTTCAGTGGCCTCGGCGGAACGCGAATGGCGTTCAATACGGCGGCCGGGCAAACCAGCACCGTGGTGGCGGCGATGGCGGCAAGCTCGGAAGGCGAAGTCGCCGGCGCGCTAACAGCCAATACCTACCGAGGCCTCTACACTTCCAGCGACGCCGGACAAACCTGGACCTACGACTCACTCTTCTCCGGCGGAGCCAGCCAGGCAACCTCTGCGACGTCGGTCGTCTTTAACGCGTCCGCCGGATTATTTTTTTCCGCCCTCCGCTATCACGGCTTCTATTCTTCCCCGGACGGATTGACTTGGACGCGTCTGCCTGTTCAGCCGGGCGCTGCCGGACTGTTGAGCACAACGGCATGCCCATCGAACTACGCCACCACCTGCCCCATCTATCGTGCTGAGATCACCGTGGTGCCGGGACGCAACGAAATGTATGTCTGGTTCGTTTCCCTGGACTCCAATGGCAATCCAGTCGACCAGGGAATTTGGCAAAGTGAAAACAGCGGGGTTTCGTGGACACAAATCAATGACGGCGGCATCATCAATTGCGGCGACGTCAGCGGCTGCGGTGTGGAGCAAGGCTCTTATAATCTCGCGCTGCTAGCCGTTCCTAACGGAACTGGAACCGCCACCGACCTGTACGCCGGCGCGATCAATCTATATAAGTGTTCGCTTAGTTCTATCAATTCCACGTGTAGCACCACCCCATTCCTGAACCTCACTCACGTTTATGGCTGCGACCCGCTCAGCGCGCTCGCGCACGTTCATCCCGACCAGCACGCGCTCGCCTATACAATTCCAACTTCCGGTTCCGACCTGATGTATTTCGCCAACGACGGCGGCATCTATCGCGCACTGAACGGTTTCACCGGGCTCACCACCGGCTCGTGCTCGGGTACGAATCAATTCGACGATCTCAATCAGAACCTCGGCTCGATGACCCAGTTCGTCAGCTTTTCCCAACATCCCACTGATCCCGACACGATCTTCGGAGGCACGCAGGACAACGGTTCTCCCGCAACCGCGACGGCAACGACGAGTTCAGCGTGGACAAATGTGCTTTCCGGCGACGGCGGCTACAACGCACTCGATCCCAATACTGGCAACTGGTTCGCCTCGAATCCGGACACCGGATCAGGCAGCCTCAATATTCAGCAATGTTCGTCTGGAATAAACTGCAACGACGCCAGCTTCACGACAGTCATCAGCAGCGCAGACGTCGGCGGCGACGACGGCGCATTTTACTTTCCATACATTCTTGATCCGCAATCCACAACTTCGTTGCTGGTGGGAACCTGCCGCATTTGGCAAGGTCCGCGATCCGGCGGCGCGTTCACCGCGCTCAGCCTGAATTTTGAAACCTTCGGCACCGCAACTTGCGCCGGAAACGAAGTGAATGTCATTCGCGCCCTGGCTGCCGGCGGACCCACGAATGCAAATGGTTCACAGGTTATTTATTCAACAACAGACGGCCCAGGATTGAACAATCCGGCGTCGCCTCCGGGCGGAAACATTTGGGTGACTACGAATGCCACAGCAGTTTCCGGCACCTCTTCAACATTTACGAACACCACGCTCAACGGTCCCAGCGGCGCCAGCATCAACTCGAATCAATTCCCCATCTCAAGCGTTGCCATCGATACCTCCGACCCAACCGGCAACACCGCATATGTGACCGTGATGGGTTTCACCGGCGGCCCCGGCCACATCTGGCAGACCACAAGCGCTGGAGCGAACTGGATAGATTTTAGCGGCACTGGCACAAACGCAATTCCAGATTCTCCAGTAAATGCAGTCGTCGTCGATCCCAACTCACACGTTATCTATGTCGCCACCGATGTCGGTGTCTTTCAAAGTCTGACGTCCATCGCCGCCTGGACCGAACTCGGTCCAAGCTCAAGCGTCGAATCAACCGGCTTCCTGCCCAACGTCGCTGTGACCGCACTCGCAATCTTTAATTCCGGCGGCCAGAAGTTGCTGCGCGCTTCCACCTACGGCCGCGGCGTTTGGCAATACAATTTGCTGGCCGTGCCGGATTTTGAAATCTCAGTGCCAAACGGTACGCAGACCATTTTCCCCGGCAACTCGGTAAATTTCACTGGCACACTCACATCGCTCAACGGTTATGACGACTTCGTTCAACTCACCTGCACCGCTGGAACATCAGCTCCTCCCAGCCCTTGCGTTCCAACCCCCGGGAGCCTCACACCAACGCCGGCTGGCGCAGCATTTTCCCTGAACGCAGGCAGCAGCACCGTCGGAAATTACAACTTCAACCTGCAGGCTTCCGGTACCGATCCCAACAATACAACCCATAGTGCGGCGCTCACTTTGCAAGTCATAAACTTCACCATGACAGCGCCGTCGCCCACCAGCGTGAACGTGCCTCGGGGCGCGACGTCCCTACCTGTAAGCTTTCAACTCTCAGCCCAAGGTTCCTTCAATCAGAGCGTGACTCTGAGCTGCAACATCGGCCTGCTCTTACACGGCGCGACTTGCACTTTCACTCCCAGCGCAAGCTTCAATCTGACCTCCGCCTCTCCGGTGACCGCGACGGCTACAGTAACTGTTCCTGCCGGCACTGCCCTCGCCGACTACACGGTCACTCTGCAAGCCAGCACCGCAGGAGCGCCCCTGCCTCTGTCCACATCGTTCACCGCCGATGTCGTCCCCAACCCAACCTTCGTCCTCGCCGAACCCGTGGCCTTTCCCAACGTAAAAGCGGAAAGCACTGGCACTACCGGCTCCATTACAATCTCTTCGCAAGATAGCTTCACCGGCACCGTCAACTTGAGCTGCGTCACCACTTTCGGAAGCAACAGCTGCAGCATCAGCCCCGCTTCCGTGAGCGTGGCACTTCCGCCTGCGCCCCCCGCGACTGCGGTTCTCACTATCAATGGAACCAGCTTCTCGCCCGGCGTCTACCAGGTCAGCGCGTCAGCGACGTCCGGCTCGATTTCGAATTCGCTGCCGATTCCCTTTTCAGTAGGCGACTACATCATCGCCGGAACTCAAACACTCGCCACTGTTTCCGGTGCCCCGGCCGTGGCAAATCTCACCTTCACGTCCGAATTCTCGTACAACGGTAACGTCAATCTCACCTGCGATGCCACCTCCCTGCCCGGCGGGGCATGCACGCTCAGCCCGGTGAGCCCGATCACGATCGGCAGTGGATCTGTGGTTCCGCTAACCGCTACCATCACCGTTCCCGGCAGCGCAGTCGCCGGCGCCTACAGCATCAAGGTCAATACTCAGGATGCGACTGGCGAACCTACCCACCAATGGACGATCTCTCTGGCCGTCCAGGATTTTGCATTTGGTCCCGTCACGCCACTCGCTCAAACCATCGGCGCGGGTCAATCCGCAATCTACAATCTGAGCGTCATGCCCGTGGGCACGGCTTTCGCCACTCCCGTGAGCTTAGCCTGCGCGGGCGCGCCGGCAACCGCCTCTTGCACTTTCACTCCTAACCCTGTAACTCCCGGCAACGGTTCTGCAGGCGTAGTTTTGACCATCGCTACCAGTGTCACAACGGCGCCCGGAAACTCTAGTGTGACCGTTACAGGAGCCTCAGGTCCACTCTCGCATTCCACCGCGCTCTCTCTCACCGTAGGAAGCAACTTTCAACTCGCGATCGCGCATCCTTTTTCGACCGCCGCAGACCCAGGATCCCAGCAGACCGCCACACTCTCTCTCACGCCAAACTATACCGGCTCGGTGAATGCCACCTGCAATGCGGTTACACTTTCGGGGGCGCAATGCACGCTCATCCCTCCAAACCCGATTGCCGTTTCCGGTGCCCCGCTCACGATCACTGCCCAAGTTAATATTCCCTCAAACGCCGCATCCGGCACTTATAGCATCAATGTCAATGTCCAGGACGCCACCGGATCTCCCAGTCACTCCTTAACTCTTCCTTTCACCGTCATTCAAGAGGCCCTTCAACTTGCAGTCACGCTACCTTTTCCTACTACCGCGGACGCGAACTCTACAGATGTGGCCAAGATTTCCTTGACCCCAAACTACACCGGCTCGGTCAATGCCAGCTGCACTCCGGTGACCCTCTCGGGGGCGCAATGCACGCTCACCCCTCTAAACCCGATCGCCGTTTCCGGTGCCCCGCTCACGATCACTGCCCAAGTTAATATTCCCTCAAATGCCGTAGCCGGCATTTACAGCATCAAAGTGAACGTCAATGACGCAAATGGTGGGACCTCCTCTTCTTCCGTACAACTACCCTTTACTATCGCTCAGGACTACATCATCGCCAATCTCTCCGCCGTCAGTCAGGTCATCACTGCCGGACAATCGATCACCTACAATTTGAGCGCTGCGCCGGTAGGCGCGACCTATAGCAATCCAGTGAGCTTGACTTGCTCCGCCCCGCTCTTGGCTGGTACGTGCTCCATCTCTCCCGGCACTCTAAGCCTGCTCGGCGGCGCGGCGGCTGCTGTCATGACGGTCACCACACCGACTGCGAATAGTAATCGGTGGCTATTTCCTTCAGGCGGCCGCCCTTGGCTTTACGCGGTTTGGCTCGCTTTTGCGCTAGCTGTCTTCGGCACGGCTGTCCGGCGACGCCACAATCCCCCCGTATTTGCGGTCCTGACCCTCGCGCTGCTATTTTTCTTGACATCCTGCGGCAGCCCGGGAAGTAACGGCGGAAGCACCCCTGGCGGCAATACCCAAGGCACACCCATCACCTATACGATAACCGTGATGGGCTCGCCGCCGAGCATCAGCCAACCAAAAGGCACAACCGTAACCCTGATCGTCGATCCGTAGAATGCAGAGCAGACCAGACCTCTCAACAAACCGGTCCCAGCGCTACTGCCATGACTGAGTCGCGCTACAGCGTCATTATCGTCGGCGGCGGAATTGTCGGCCTGGCGGTGGCGCTCGAAATCACGCGGCGATTTCCTCGCGTGCGCCTTCTTTTGCTCGAGAAAGAAGATCACGTCGGCCGTCATCAGAGCGGCCACAACAGCGGCGTCATCCATTCCGGCATCTATTACAAACCCGGTTCCCTGAAAGCAAAGTTGTGCGTGGCGGGCGCAGCCGCAATGGTTGAGTTTTGCCGTGAACACGGCATCCCTCACCAGATTTGCGGCAAGATCATCGTCGCCACCGAGGAAGAAGAATTTCCCCGGCTCGAGGAATTGTGGCGCCGCGGCATCGCCAACGGTTTAACCGGCCTAAAATCAATCGGCCCCGAAGAGTTGCGCCAGATCGAACCCAACGCCACCGGACTGCGAGCCATCGTAGTTCCCTCCACCGGAATCACGAACTACGCTGCCGTTTGCGATAAATACGCCGAAGTCATCACCGCCCAGGGCGGAACTATTCTTACCTCCCACGCCGTGCGCGGCCTCAAACGCACCGCGAATGAGATTGTGGTCGAAACCAACCAAGGCGCATTTTCCACCACGTCGCTAATCAACTGCGCCGGACTTTTCAGCGATCGCATCAGCCGCATGGCCGGCGACGATCCACAAGTAATGATCGTCCCCTTTCGCGGCGAGTATTACGATCTCATCCCCGAGCGCTCATCCTTGGTACGCGGTCTTATCTATCCTGTGCCTGATCCTCGATTTCCGTTTCTCGGAGTTCATTTCACGCGTCGAGTCAATGGCACCGTCGATGCCGGACCCAATGCCGTCCTCGCTTTTCGTCGCGAAGGCTATCGGCGCACCGACATCAATTTGCGCGATCTGGCCTCATCGCTCTCTTTTCCCGGGTTCTGGCGCATGGCCGCAAAAAATTGGCGCAGCGGCCTCGATGAATTTTACCGATCGTTTTCCAAGACCGCATTCGTGCGCGCCTTGCAGCGCCTGGTTCCGGCCGTACAGCCCACCGATCTGATGCCCGGCGGGTCCGGCGTGCGCGCCCAAGCGGTCACGCGCGAGGGCGCGCTGGTGGATGATTTTAAGTTTGTTCCTTCAGACAGAATGCTGCACGTGCTGAATGTTCCCTCTCCGGCGGCCACAGCCTCGCTCATGATCGGGCGCACGATTGTGGATACCGCCTCCAATACGCTAGGGCTGCAATAGCTCCGGAGATTCAGAACCCGAATTTCAGAATAAAGATTCCGGATCAGCTAAATTCCCGACGCTATTGTGGGCGGGAGCGGCGGACGAATCATGCTCGCCGCCTTCCGTGGAGTATTGAGCAGTCTGGGACCGGAAGCGCTGGCCTGGCTGTGCAGTTGGTGGGGCGAATTCGCCATCCAGTCCTTATGGAAACGGAAAACATAAAGCACCACTTCCACGCGGCTGGAAACCCCAAGCTTATCGAAAATCCGAAACAAATAATTCTTCACTGTATGTTCTGTGAGCCTCAGGCGACTGGCGATCTCCCGGTTCGATAAACCTTCCGCCACGCAGCGCACCACATCTTGCTCCCGCTTAGACAATACCCCTCCGCCGGCCGCTTCAACCAGGCGCATTGGCTCGGAATCCTTCAAGGCGTCAATGACGTAGCCCAACTCCGCACTGTTCGCCCATACCTGGCCTCGATGCACGCTGTGAATGCATTTCGCGAGGATTTTCGGTGATTCGGTGCGCGAGAAAATCCCTTGCGCGCCGCACCGGAACGCCTGCACCACGGCGGCAGGGTGGGAAATATCCATCAAGAGAATGATTCGTATTCCTGGACTCGCAAGAGAAATCTGACGCGCTAAATCAAAACCCTGGGTTGCGGAATCTTCCAAAGTCGAACTAAGGAGAATGACGTGGGGCCTTCGCTGGGCCACAGCAGCTAAGATCGACGCTTGTCTCGGCTCTATTCCCGTGACCTCCAGCTGGCCGTCCTGCGCCAGTGCCTCCGCCAGCAACTGGCTACTCATCCAAGTGCTTTCCGCGGCCAGCACTCTTATTCTGTCCAAGTTTTCCGGCAACGGTACCGCGGGGTGGGCCATACTCTGTTCTCCTCGGTCGACAGGTAGCTGTAGCAGCAAGTCGGAGCTAAACACGCGCACTCCGAGCGCAAGTAGTTAGGCACAACGCAGGGGGGATCACCAACGCTAAAACAGGATACACTGCAGGAACACCCATACTAGGCACGTCTTACCCAGAGACTTTAGACTGAAGGCTGAAGCCGGTAAATGGCACGCCGGTGCCATTTACAAGCCAGCCGTCAAAAGCATCATCCCGCGAAAGCCAGCTCCTTGGCCCTTTGCGCCGCCTTGACCACAGCCTTGATCAGCGTCACTCGCAGCTTGCCTTCCTCGAGTTCCATGATGCCATCGACCGTACAGCCTGCGGGAGTCGTAACCGCGTCCTTCAACAATGCCGGATGATCTCCGGTTTCAAGTACCACCCGAGCCGCTCCCATAGTAGTCTGCGCCGCCAGCAAGGTGGCGATATCGCGCGGTAGCCCCACCTTCACTCCCGCCTCCGCCAGCGATTCGATAATGATGTAAATGTAAGCCGGACCGCTCGCCGAAAGTCCGGTTACCGCATCCATATGCTTCTCATCCACCACCACCGTTCGCCCAACCACATCAAACATCGCAGTCGCCATCTCTACATGCCGAGCCTCGGCATATTTTCCTTTTGCCAGAGCCGTCATCCCGCAACTCAACAGGCAAGGAGTGTTCGGCATGGCCCGGATTACGGGCACCGGCGAACCCAGTGTCTTCTCAATCAAACTATTGGGAACCGATGCCGCCACCGAGATGATCAACTGCCCCGGTGAAATATGTCCGCGAAGCTCGGCTACAACTTCTTCTACTACCTGCGGCTTCACCCCGATCAAAATAACATCGGCGTCCTTGGCCGCCTCCAAATTATCAGTGCCAACCGGTATGCCCAGTTTCGCACTCAACGCCCGAGCGCGTTCTTCATGCGCAACCGTAGCTCTCGTGAGTTCCTTCGCCAGCAGGCCATTCTTCAAGAGCACCTGCAGCAGGATGCCCCCCATCTTGCCCGCTCCGAGAACCGCGACTTTCTTGCCTGAAAGATGATTCCCCATGCTTGATCCTCTCCCTTTTCCACGACCAATCGCGTCCGGCAATTCACGCAACTTGTGATGTGAATTGTAACGGCTCCGCGCGCGAGTCACGCCGGCTTCCGGCGCTATGCCTTGCGCATCTTCTGTCGGCCGCCCCGCTCCCACCGCCACGCCGTCTCCACAATCTCTCTCAGAGAGCGCTTAGGGTTCCACTGCAATAGCGCCTGTGCGCGCGCTGAATCGGCGACCAGTGCCGGAGGATCGCCCGGCCGCCTCGCCCCCATGTGCCGCGGAACTTTCGACCCCGTCGCCTCTTCCACCGCGGTAATCACTTCCTTCACAGAACATCCCACTCCAGTGCCTAGGTTCAGAGCCGCGGAAT
>Ga0182024_10016770_pt1 | contig 13840 bp, 15 predicted proteins | sample P32metaG_FD_120480 | JGI IMG/M metagenome (GOLD analysis project Ga0182024, IMG submission 120480) | Permafrost microbial communities from Stordalen Mire, Sweden - P3-2 metaG (Illumina Assembly) | ecosystem: Environmental > Terrestrial > Soil > Wetlands > Permafrost | place: Sweden: Stordalen... | reverse complement strand
CGGTGAAGCTCCATGCGCCCGGCCTGGTCAGGCCCGTAGGCGTAGTGCACCGGAAGCGCAAAAAGTTCAGCCGCGCCGCGCACTCTTTCATTAAGTTGCTCACGGTGCCGGTGCCTGAGCCGGAACCGGTAACGGTGTAGAGGTTCGGCTCGCGCGGCATGCGTGTTGCCATATAATCGCCGCAGGGGGTGGCTCGTGGCCCGACGCCGTCTGGTTCTAGTGGGTCTGCTGGCAGTGGCGGCAAGCGGGCAATATCCGCCCGGGCAATATCCTCCGGGCACCGCCGGTGGGCCGGGAGGGATCAGCCTTCCGATGCCGAAACTTCCCGGCAGGAAGAGCAAAGACAAGGACACTTCCACAGCGAACGGTAACAGGGTGGCCCTCCGTGCGGCCGAGGGAACGTTGCGCGAGCTGGGTGAAAAAGATCTATATCTGGAAACTACGAACCACAAGCTTCTGAAGTTTCGGACGCTCGCGAAGACACAATTTCAGAATAAGAAGGGCGAGCAGGTCCGCGATTCCTTGTTGAAACCCGGGGATCAGCTTTCCGTGCAGGTGAACGACGACGATCCGGAGACCGCCGTGCGAGTGGTTTTGACGCGTGCCGGAACCGAAGCCGAACGGACCGCCGCCGGAAGACCGTTCGACCACGAGTCCGCCAAGGCTCCGCTGGAGGCGGATACGCATTCAGCGGGAACGATGCAGGTCGCGACAGCGCCGCCGGTAGAAGCCAAGCCCGACACGAGCCGCAACAGCGACCCAGAGTTGCCCGCCACCGTGAACCCTGCGCCGGCCGAGCAAACGCATACGGTTGAAGACGCCAAAACTGTTCCACTTGCCGACCGGCCGGACGAAGATATCATCACCGCGGCGCGCGATGCAGCCGATCACCTGAACGATGGACTGCCGAACTTCATCGTGCAACAGAACACTTCGCGGTATTACACCACCACTCAGCCGGCCCGATGGCGCACCGTGGACGTCGTGACCGCTGAGGTGGTGAGTGTGGGCGGCAAGGAAGAGTATCGCAACATAATGGTGAACGGCAAGGCATCCACCCAGCCGGTCGAAAAGAGCGGCTCCTGGTCGACCGGCGAATTCCAAACCACTCTGGAGACCCTGCTCTCCCGATACACCGCGGCAGATTTCCGCCGGGCCAACGATGTTACCCTCGGCGGGCGTCCCGCATACGCGTATCACTTCAGCGTTCGGCAGATACATTCGACTTGGGAAATCCGCGCTGAGGACGGCTCCAAAGCGACCCCGGCTTACAGCGGCACCATTTGGATCGACAAGGGAACGCACAATGTGATGCGGATCGAGGAGCAGGCCGGGCCGCTACCCTCCGGGTTTCCATTCGACAAGGCGGAAACCGTAATCGAATACAGTTTCATTCGCATCGACGGAAACACTTACCCGCTGCCGGCTCACAGCGAGATCCTGACCTGCCAACGCGGGAGCTCCACCTGCACGAAGAACGACATTAATTTTCAGAACTACCGGCGGTTCGGAGCGGATTCGACTGTCACGTTCGGCAAGTAAGCTCCTTACGGCAGCGGCTTGGCCAGCGGGCTCAACTCGGGTTTTTGCGAGGCGTCCGCCAACGGATAACGATCCACGTTCATAAACATGGAAACGATCTGGTAGTAACCGGCTGCGCCGAGAATATCGACGATGCCGCGCTCGCCAAGTTTGTCTTTGATGGCTTGGAACGTGGCGTCGCTTACCTGCTTGGTCAGGTACAGTTCGGTGCAGAAATTATAGACCGCCTGTTCATCGGGCGCGAGTGAGGCAGGCCGCTTTCCTTCTGCGATGGCGCGTACGGTGGCTTCACTTAAACCCGCCTGTACGCCAGCCCGACGATGGGCTAACCATTCGAACTGCGCCATCCAGTAGCGCCCCGTGATCAGAATGGCCATCTCTTTTAGCTTGTCCGGAACCGACAGATGAAAGCGTATGCGATCGCCAAATGCCCACATCGCGTCTGCTATCTCCGGGCTGCGGATGGCGACATTGAACGCCCCGATTGCGCCCCTTCCGGAAAGCGCACGCTCGGTCGCGGCCTTCTGCGCGGGCGTCATCTCCTCATACGCGATTCCCGGAAAACGGTCGCCTCGCAATTCCATTTTGGACTTGCCTACAAGCGAGGTTTTCGCAACCACTGCCGAGGGATTCAGCACGGGTGCCGTGGCGAAACCGGCTGTGCCGGTGGGAGGTAGCGGGTTGTCCAGCGGATCCAAATCGGGCTTGGCGCCCTTTGCCAAGGGATAACGGTCCACGTTGAGCGTCATGGAAACCAGGCAATACCAGCCGCTCAGCGCCATCATGTCCACCACGCCCTTCTCGCCGAATCTGTCCTTAGCGGCTTGAAATGTGGCGTCACTCACCTGATGGGTAGTGAGCAGTTCGTCAATGAAGTTGTAAGCAGCTTCCAGATCCGGCGTCATTCCCGTGGGACGCTTCCCCGCCCTGATGGCTTCTGCGATCGCCGGATTCAGGCCGGCCTGCAAGGCGGCTGCTTTGTGCGAGCTCCACTCATACTGCGCGGTCCAATAGCGCCCGGTCAGGATAATCACGGTCTCCGATACTTGTTTCGGCAGGGCAGAATGGAAGCGAGCCTGACCGCCGAACTGCTGCGCCGTATCGCCCATTTCCGGGCTGCGCAGCAGCACATTGAAGGGTCCGCGCATGCCGCCGCGCTCTCCCGAAAACAAATGCTCCACCATGGTTTTTTGCTCAGGGGTCAACTCTTCGTACTGAAGCGGCCGGAAGCGATCTCCCACTAAACCTAAATCGCGGGTAGTAGGGGTCTGCCCATAGTTAAAGCCAAGGCCGATGACGCCGATCCAGCCGGCACAGAAAAGTAGCCGTTGCATTTGCGATCTCCTTTCCGAGGGTACGATTATAGCCGTTTAAATAGACGTAAAGCGCGCCAGAGCCTGCACCTTGTTCTGTGCGGCGCCACTATCGATGGATGCCGCGGCCAGCGTCATGGCGTCCCGGAAAGTTTGGGCCTTCCCAGCGGCCACCAGTCCGGCACTGGCGTTCACCAGTACGATATCGCGGCGCGGGTGCCGCGCATCGGGTTGGATCAGACGCATCACGACTGGTTGAAGCGCGCGAGCGCGGACGCGATGATTAAGCACGTGCTTCATCGCTTCCCTCACTCCAATAGTCCGACATCATGAAGATCGATGTGGCGCCCGGAGGCGCGTTTGTTGGTGATCAGATCCTTGCGCCCGATGAACCAACACTGCTGGCCACCAATCTCCGCCTTCGTCCGGTTAGGCCAGGCCTCTTCGAATTTGACTCCGTCGATAGACATCACGATGTCGATCCTCGATGGTGGCAGACCGATTTGGTAGAAGAAGCCTTCATGCGCAAAATCATCGGCAGAGAGCCCAGACAGGGGAGCCCCGAATTCAGCGAGGGCCCCAAATACCTTGACGGAGTTCTCAGCGCTAGCGTCAATCCAAATGTCCAAGTCCTTGGTATAACGGGGCTCCGAGTAGAGCATCACGGCATAGCCGCCAACGATGAGGTACCTAACGTTGCTGTCGTTGAAAAGTCTCAACAGTTCGGCGAAGTCGGAGCTCATCTGCACCGCCCGGACGATGCGCGTGCGCATCGACAACCATCTGCCAAGCCGTCTCGAAAATCGCCCGTGGACCTAAACGCTGCCAATAGGCCACATCGAAGGCACGATCCATCTCCGGAAGCCGCCCGTAGCGTTCCATGACGAAAGGGGAAGTGGGCTTCTCCATGTGAGTATCTTCTATAAACCATTGTAACTGGCGAGGTTCGCAAGCGCGGCAACCTTACCCCTTGCCGCACCGCTATCGATGGATGCCGCGGCCAACGCCATGGCGTCCCGGAAAGTTGGGGCCTTGCCCGCGGCCACCAGCCCCGCACTGGCGTTCACCAGGACGATATCGCGGCGCGGACCCGGGCAGCCGGCCAGAACTTCCCTGGCAATCGCGGCGTTGGCGCCTTTGTCTCCACCTGCCAGTGCGCTGCCAGGCGCCACAGCCACCCCGAAATCGTCCGGGTGCACGGTGCGACGCTCAACCCGGCCATCGCGGATTTCGAAAACCAGGGTCGGCCCAGTGGTGGTGATCTCATCCAAACCGTCGGAGCCGTGGACCACGAAACCGTGCGGCAAACCGAGCGCAGCTAAAGCCCCGGCGATCAACTCGGCGGCTTTGGCTGACGGCGCTCCCGCAATTTGCGCGTTGGCGCCGGCGGGATTCGTCAGCGGGCCGAGCAGGTTGAAAACGGTGCGCATCTTGAGATCCACGCGGACCGGCTGCGCATGCTTCATCGCGCTGTGCACCGCGGGGGCGAAAAGAAACCCGATGCCGATTTCGCGGATGGCGCGTGCACATAACTCCGGTGAGACCGCCACCTGGATTCCTAGTGACTCGAGCAGGTCGGCGCTCCCGCACTGGCTGGAGATGGAACGATTCCCGTGCTTGGCCACGCGCACACCTGTGCCTGCTACCACAAAAGCCGCGACGGTCGAAATGTTGAAGGTCCCGGCCGAATCGCCTCCGGTACCGCAGGTATCGAGCAGCGCCTCGCCTGCAATCCCGTGATCGATGGGCGCGGCCATCCGGCGCATGGCGCGCGCGAAGCCTACCAACTCGTCCACCGTCTCGCCCTTCATCCGCAGCGCGATCAAAAATGCGGCCATTTGCGGCTGGCTGGCACGGCCGCTCAGGATCGTCTCCATAGCGGCCAAAGCCTCTTCGGAGGACAGATTCTGCCGCTCAGCGACACGTTCAAGGTACGGCAGGAGGGACATGATATATTGGAACGTTTGGCTTTTTGGCCATACTAGCACAACAGAAATCCATGAAAATTCACGAGTATCAGGCCAAGGCGCTCCTGGCCCAATACCAGGTTCCTGTGCCCCGCGGCGAAGTGGTGTCCACGGTGGAAGAGGCCGAGGCGGCCGCAAAAAAGATCGGCGGCAGCGTAGTGGTTAAGGCGCAGATCCACGCTGGGGGACGCGGCAAAGGCGGCGGAGTCAAGGTCGCTAAAGACGCGGCCGAAGCGCACGCCATCGCCGACAAGATGCTGGGCATGACGCTGGTGACGCACCAGACGGGGCCCGAAGGGCGCCTGGTGCACCGGTTGCTGGTGGAAGAGACGCTGCCCATCGAGCGCGAGTTGTACCTGGGGATCGTGCTCGATCGCGTGCTGGGAAAGCCTGTGTTCATGGCGTCGGCCGCGGGCGGCATGGAGATCGAAGAGGTCGCCGCCAAGACTCCGGAGCTGATCCTGAAAGAGGCCTTCGAGCCCGACGCCGGGCTGGCCGCGTTTCAATGCCGCAAGCTGGCGTTTGGGATAGGCATTCCGGCGGTCAGCGTGAGTGCCGCGGCCGCCGCCATTAGCGCATTGGCAAAGGCGTATTGCGCCACCGACGCGTCGCTCGCCGAGATCAATCCGTTCATCCTGACGAAGGACGGCAAAGTTTACGCGCTCGATGCCAAGATCACTTTCGACGACAACGCGCTCTACCGGCACAAGAATCTGGTTGAGCTGCGCGACCTCAATGAGGAGGACCCGCTGGAAGTGGAAGCCTCCAAGCACGGGCTGAACTACATCAAGCTCGATGGCACGGTGGGTTGTATGGTGAACGGCGCCGGGCTGGCCATGGCCACCATGGACATCATTAAGTATGCCGGCGGAAGCCCCGCGAATTTCCTTGATGTGGGCGGCGGCGCCAACGCGGAGCAGGTGAAGAATGCGTTTCGCATCCTGCTCTCCGACAAGAATGTGAAGGCGGTGCTGATCAATATTTTCGGCGGCATTCTGCGGTGCGACACGCTGGCCACCGGAGTGGTGGCGGCCGCGCGCGACCTGAAGGTCCAGGCGCCGATCGTGGTGCGCATGGAGGGGACCAACGTGGAGCAGGGGCGGAAAATTCTGCTGGATTCGGGATTCAACTTCACCGTGGGCCAGGACATGCGCGATGCGGCCGAGAAGGTAGTCAAGCTGGCGGCGCAATGAGCTAGAGGAACCCCCACTCCCTGACGGTCGCGGCTCGGTAACGCGTTCACGTATTCGCGGTCTTTACTGAGCCGTGACCAAAGGGAGCGGAGGTTCTGTAAAAGGGAATTGGATGAGCGTACTGGTAGACAAACAAACTCGACTGATCGTTCAGGGATTCACGGGCAAGGAAGGCACCTTCCACGCGCAGCAGGCCATCGCGTACGGCACCAACGTCGTCGGCGGAGTCACACCCGGAAAAGGCGGAACCAAACATCTGGACCTGCCGGTGTTCGATACGGTAGCCCAAGCCGTGAAGGAAACCGGCGCCAACGTATCGGTGATCTTCGTGCCGCCGCCGTTTGCCGCCGACGCCATCATGGAAGCGGCCGATGCCGGTCTACCTCTGGTTGTCTGTATCACCGAGGGCATCCCGGCGCTCGACATGGTCAAAACGTGGACGTTCCTGCAAGGAAAGAAGACGCGGTTGATCGGGCCCAACTGCCCAGGCATCATCTCACCGGGAAAGTGCAAAATCGGGATCATGCCCGGACACATACACAAAGAAGGACACGTGGGCGTAGTCTCGCGGTCGGGCACCTTGACCTACGAAGCCGTCGGCCAGTTGTCCAAGCTGGGGATCGGACAATCGACTTGCATCGGCATCGGCGGCGACCCGATCATCGGCACCAATTTCGTGGACGCGCTGACGCTGTTCAACCAGGATCCGGACACGCACGCCATCATTATGATCGGCGAGATCGGCGGCAACGCCGAGGAGACCGCGGCGGCCTTCGTAAAGGCCCACGTGAAGAAGCCGGTGGTAGGTTTCATCGCCGGGCAGACGGCCCCGCCGGGACGGCGCATGGGTCACGCAGGAGCTATCATTTCGGGCGGAACCGGTAAAGCGTCCGACAAGATCAAGGCCATGGAGGAGGCAGGCATTACGGTCTGCGCCTCGCCAGCCGAACTAGGAGAAAAGGTCCAAAGCCGTTTATGAGTGTCGAACGCACGTTTTCCGCGATCAAGCCCGATGCCGTGGCAGCAGGCCACGCCGGCGAAATCCTCGCCATGGTTCAGAAGGCCGGGTTCAAGATTCTGGCGCTGCGCATGACTCGGCTTACCGAGTCGCAGGCGTGCGGCTTCTACGCCGTCCACAAAGAGAAGCCATTCTTCAATGGCCTGGTGAAGTTCATGACCGAGGGGCCGATCATCGTAATGGCCTTGGAGCGCGAGGGGGCCATCGCCAAGCTGCGCGAGGTGATGGGCGCCACCAATCCGGCCAACGCGGCCGAGGGGAGCATTCGCAAACGCTTCGCCACGGATATCGAGCGCAACTGCATTCACGGTTCCGACGCGCCGGAGACAGCCGCGGCCGAACTCCAGTTCTTCTTCAGCACGGCGGATTTGCTGTAAGGCGGTTTCCGGGCCGCTCGCGCGCGGAGCTACAATGGGCCAGCGAAAGACCCTGAATATCTACTAAAATGTTTCCTTGCCCAGAACCGTGCAGAGGTTCGGTTCTGAGACGCAAAACTGGAGAGACAGCGTGGGAATTGTTGCCGGTGTAGTCACCGAATCGGCGCCCGGAGAGAAACGGGTTGCCGTGGTGCCAAGCGCGCTTACCGTCCTGAACAAGACGGGCGCACAGATCTTGATGGAGCCGGGCGCGGGAACCGCTTCCGGATTTTCCGATACCGAATACACGGACAAGGGCGTGAAACTGGCCGGTAGCCGCGCCCAGGTGTTCGCTGAATCTGACGTCATTTTGCAGGTGCGCAGCCTGGGCGCGAACCCCGAAACCGGGGCCGACGACCTGAAGCTGATGCGCCCCGGACATACGATCATCGGATTTGGCGAGCCGCTTACGGCGGGCGAGGCGGCGACTGCGTTGGCTCAGCGCCAGGCCACCTTTCTGGCCATGGAACTGATGCCCCGTATCACGCGGGCCCAGAGTATGGACGCACTGTCGTCCATGGCGACCATCGCCGGCTATAAGGCCGTGCTGATGGCTGCCAATTCTCTGAACCGCATGTTCCCCATGCTGATGACGGCTGCGGGAACCATTGCGCCGGCCCGGGTTCTGGTGATCGGCGCAGGCGTGGCGGGATTGCAAGCCATTGCCACCGCGCGGCGGCTGGGCGCGGTGGTCAGCGGCTACGACATCCGCGCCGCGGTTAAGGAGCAGATCGAGAGCTTAGGCGCGCGCTTCGTGGTGCTGAACGTGGAGGCCGCCGGCGCCGAGGACAAAGGCGGCTACGCCAAGGCCATGGATGAAGATTTCTACCGGCGCCAACGCGAGGCCATGGCCGGAGTGCTGGCCGACCAGCAAGTTGTCATCACTACCGCGGCGGTGCCGGGAAGAAAAGCGCCGATCCTTATCACACGCGAGATGATGCACCGCATGGCGCCAGGGTCGATCATCATCGATATCGCGGCCGAGCGCGGCGGCAACTGCGAAGTAACGCAGCCGGGCAATATTGTCGAAGAGAACGGCGTGCGCGTGTTTGGCCCCTTGAACCTGGCGTCCAGTATTCCCTATCACGCCAGCCAGATGTACGCCAAGAACATCCTCACCTTTCTGAAGTACATGTTGAACAAAGAGGGCAACCTCACGTTGAACCGCGAGGACGAGATCGTCAAGGAGACGCTGGTCACGCATGCCGGCGAAGTGGTCCATCCGCGCGTAAGAGAATTGCTGGGGCTGCCGGAAATGCAGGCCGTGGCACAGGAGAAATAATGACTTTCGAGCTGTCAACTGGATTATTCGTTTTTGTACTGGCGACCTTCATCGGGCTGGAGATTATCCGCAGAGTCTCGCCGTTGCTGCACACGCCGCTGATGTCGCTCACCAACGCGATTTCCGCCATTTCGGTGGTGGGCGCGATCCTGATCACGAGCCGGGAAGATGCTACCACCCTGACCAAAATCCTGGGCTTTATCGCCATCACCGCCGTAGTGACCAACATCGTCAGCGGTTTCTTGATTACCGACCGCATGGTGAAGATGTTCAAGAAGCGGGGGGCGAAGTAATGCAGAACCTGGTCAACTACATCTACATTATTTCGGCCGCGCTGTTTGTGCTGTCGCTGAAATGGCTGAATTCTCCGGTCACCGCCCGGCGCGGCGTGTTCTCGGGCGAAATCGGCATGCTGCTGGCGGTGGCAGGCGCATTTATCAAGGCGTACCCCATCCACAACATTGAATGGATCGTCGCCGCCATCGTGATCGGTACCGCAATCGGCATACCCATTGCGTTGATCATGCCGATGACCGCGGTGCCCCAACGAACCGCGCTCTCGCACGCTTGCGGCGCCCTGGCAGCGGCGTTAGTTGGCACGGCGGAGTTTTATCAGAGGCAGGGGCAAACCGGCGTCGATGCACTGAGCGGATTCGTCATGGTGGCCCTGATGCTCGAAACACTGCTTGGCTTCTTGACGTTTACCGGCAGCTTGATGGCTATGGGCAAGTTACAGGAGATCCTGTGGCAGCGCCCCATCACCTATAAGAACCAGAATGCCGTCAACTTCGTTCTGTTCGCGATTGCTTTGGGTCTGGGCATCCGGCTGGTGATGGTTCCCACCGACACCTGGATCTTCCCCGTATTCGCGGGCCTGTCGCTGCTGTTTGGGGTGCTTCTGATCATTCCGATCGGCGGCGCGGATATGCCCACCGTAATCGCTATCTTGAACTCGTACGCCGGTCTCTCCGCGTGCGCCATGGGTTTTGTGTTGGGCAACAATTTGCTGGTGGTGGCCGGCGCACTGGACGGCTCTTCCGGCTTAATCCTGTCGATCATCATGTGTAAGGCCATGAACCGCTCGTTCACCAATGTGCTCTTCGGAGCGTTCGGCCAGATCCAGCACGTTGCTGGAAAAGCCGAGCAGCGCCCTTACCGCAGCGCCAGCCCCGAGGAAGCGGCGGCCATCTTGGAATCTGCTTCCAGCGTGATCATCGTTCCCGGCTACGGTCTGGCGGTGGCGCAGGCGCAGCACAAGATCCGCGAGTTGTACGACAACTTGATGAAGCGCGGCGTGGACGTGAAGTTCGCCATCCACCCTGTGGCCGGACGCATGCCGGGCCACATGAACGTGCTGCTGGCGGAGGCCGACATCCCTTACGACCGGCTGGTGGAGATGGATGACATCAACGGCGAGTTTCCGCAATGCGACGTGGCCCTGGTCATTGGCGCCAACGATGTCACCAACCCCAAAGCGCGCACCGACAAAGACAGCCCCATTTACGGTATGCCCATCCTGGATGTGGATAAGGCCCATACGGTGATGGTGATCAAGCGGTCCATGAACCCAGGCTTCGCGGGCATCGATAACGACCTATATTACCTGGACAAGACCCTGATGCTGTTCGGCGATGCCAAGGCATTCACTGCGGAATTGGTGAAGGAACTGCCCGCGCGCGTGGCGGCTTAGGATTAAGCACCACTTCTGAGAGGTTGTCATTTGCCGAGGACCGTGCTAGGTTGAAAGCAGGACTCGGAGGGTGTCATGCCTCAGATTATCGCGGCATCCGGATTGACTACCGGAAGCGCCCCTTTTGTAGAGGAAGCGCGCAATCGCAGTGAGCTTTATATTGAACAAGCTTACGAGCTATATTCTGAAGAAAACCATGAAGCTTGGAAGAGGCTTTATGCGCGTATGCGCCCCCGCTGGGAGCGATACGCGAACGACCACTTTCTGGCTGGATTGCAGGCCCTGAACCTGCCTACGGACCGCGTGCCGCGCCTTTCGGAAGTTAACCTACGGCTCCAGCCGCTGACCGGATTTCAGGCCAAACCAGTTAGCGGATATGTGCCGGGATTTCTGTTTTTCGATTGTCTGCGGCGCCGCGAATTCCCCACCACCATCACGATCCGGCCCGTCGACCGGATGGACTATTTGCCCGAACCGGACATTTTCCATGATGTGGCGGGCCACGTTCCCATGCATACCGAGCCGGCTTTCGCCGACGTCCTGGTGCGCTTCGGCGACTGCGCGCACACCGCGGTGGAGAGGACTTCGGCGATTCGCGACCAAGCCGAGCGGACGCGCCGCCTGACCAGTATTATCCGCGCCATGTCGCGATTCTTTTGGTTCACGGTGGAATTCGGGCTGATGCGCGGCCCGCGCGGCGTCTGCGCCTATGGCAGCGGCCTGCTGAGTTCCTACGGCGAACTGGCGCACGCCATTGAGTCGGACGAAGTGCAGCGCTACCCGCTGCAGATGGAGTGGGTCATCAACCAAGGTGCGGAGATCGACCGCTACCAGCCGCTGCTGTTCATCATCGATTCCTTCGATCACCTGTTCGAGCTGGTCGGCCGGCTGGAGCAATGGATGCGCGAGGGCAAACTGGACAACGTGGCGCCGGGATTGCCGGAGATCAGCGAATCGGACCTGCGCAGTTTCATGGAAGCCGCATAGGCACCGCGTAACTACACCGCTCCCTTTGGTCACGGCTCAGAAACGCCCCGCCTACCGAGCAGTGACCGGAGGGAGCGGTCCCAAGCCCGTGTTACACTCCCATTCATGCCAGGTCTTCGCGAGATGCCGGATGAGCCGCCGCCGTTCCTGCGTACGTGGCAGCGCGTGTATATCGCGGTCCTGCTTTACCTCGTCCTGATCATCGCCGCCTGCTACTGGTTTACGCGAGCGCTCGCATGAGCACAGTGGACTGGGTCGTCCTGTTCGCCACTCTGATCTCCATCGTCGCCTATGGCTTGTACCGCAGCCGCGGCAGCGATACCGTCGATCGATTCCTGCTGGCCGGAAAAACCATGCCGTGGTACGCCATGGCGCTCTCCATCATGGCGACGCAGGCCAGCGCCGTCACCTTCATCTCCACCACCGGCCAGTCGTATGTGGACGGAATGCGCTTCGTGCAGTTCTATTTCGGCTTGCCGATCGCCATGGTCATTCTGTGCGCCACCGTGGTGCCGGCGTTTCATCGGGCCAAAGTCTTCACCGCGTATGAATACCTGGAGCAGCGCTTCGATTCCAAAACGCGCGCTTTGGCCAGCGTCATCTTTCTATGCCAGCGCGGCCTCTCCGCGGGGCTGACGCTCTATGCTCCGGCCATCGTGCTCTCGGCCATTCTGGGATGGCCGGACCGCGTCACCATCCTCTTAATGGGCGTCACGGTGATCACCTACACGACACTCGGCGGCGTGAAGGCGGTCACCTGGTCGGATGTGCAACAGATGTGCATCATCTTCTTCGGCCTGATCGCGGCGCTCGTCGTCGTCATCCGGCTGCTGCCGCACACCGTCTCCTTTCCCGACGCCCTATTCCTGGCAGGCGCAGCGGGGCGGTTGAACGCGGTCACCACGCACTTCAGTTGGAACGACCAGTTCACGCTCTGGAGCGGCCTGATCGGCGGCACCTTCCTCTTCCTCTCATACTTCGGCTGCGACCAGTCGCAAGTCCAGCGCTATCTCACGGGCAGTTCCATCGCCCAGAGCCGCCTGAGCCTCCTCTTCAATGCGGTGGCCAAAATCCCCATGCAGTTCTTTATCCTGTTCATCGGCGCCATGGTCTTCGTGTTTCACCTGTTTGTGCAGCCGCCGATTCTCTTCGAGGCAGCGGAGGCCGAGCGCATTCAGACGTCAAGAGCCTACGGTCCGGTGGAAGATCACTATGCCCGGGCCTTCGAGCGGCGCCGCCAGGCGGCCATGGACCTGATCGCCGAGCATCATGCTCACAATGCCGCGGGCGAAGCGCAGCGAGTGGAGGAGTACCGCGCAGCGCAGCGCGAGCTGGATGGCACGCGCGAACAGGCCGTGAAGCTGGCGGAGAACACCGGGGGCGGAACCAGATACAGCGATACCAACTACATCTTCCTGTCGTTTGTCACACGCTACCTTCCGGTGGGACTGGTGGGTCTGATCATCGCCGTGATTTTCGCCGCCACCATGTCCGCCAGTGCCGGCGAGATCAATTCATTGGCCACCGTTACCATGGTTGATATCTACCGCCGCCACTTCCGCCGCGGCGCCAGCGACCATCACTACCTGATGGCGTCGCGCTGGGCTACCGTCTTCTGGGGCGCATATGCCATCGCCTCCGCGGGCTTGGGAAGGAAACTGGGATCGCTGATCGTAGCAGTGAATGTAATGGGGTCGCTGTTCTACGGTTCTCTGTTGGGAGTTTTCGTGCTGGCGTTCTTCTTCCGCAGAGTGGGGGGGACGGCCGCGTTTCTGGGGATGCTCGCCGGAGAGGCGGTGGTGTTCTGGGCCTTCTTCTTTACTGGGATTTCGTTTCTCTGGTACAACGTGATCGGCTGTGCGGCGGTGATCGCGACGGCCGCCGCAATCACGTATGGGGCCACGCCCGACCGGCGAGCGGAGGCATAGCCGGGGCCTCCGTTCGCAGGCCGGCGCTCACCCCTTACTGCAAGAATTGCACGCCCAGAAGTACCCCACCGAAAATAGCCAGGGAAAGCACGGCGACCGCTGCCCAGCGTATCGCCCGTTCCAAATTGCTGACCTGCACGTGGTCATCGTGCCGCATCTGCTCTGCAAGACTGTCAAACATGGCAACCTCCCAAATATCCCGATTCTGCGGAGTTAGTTCGATCCGACCCAGTGGATATTCTGGATCTTTAACTCCCAATTTGATATTCACATCAGACCGGTTCGCGCTCAATAGCCAATTCGAGCTTGACGGGAGCCGGGCCAGCCGGGCAAAAACCAAGTTTAGTGGACTGCGGGGAATTTTGAGACACGCTGTCAGTTAGACACGTACGGTCCGCTGAGAACTGCTCGACGGACCACTCCTTATCGTTGCACAATGGCTCTGGCCGGGAAAGCGGAGGCAGGCTCTGCTGGAGAGCAACCTGCCGAGGAATACCCAGCCGG
>Ga0182024_10016769_pt1 | contig 13841 bp, 7 predicted proteins | sample P32metaG_FD_120480 | JGI IMG/M metagenome (GOLD analysis project Ga0182024, IMG submission 120480) | Permafrost microbial communities from Stordalen Mire, Sweden - P3-2 metaG (Illumina Assembly) | ecosystem: Environmental > Terrestrial > Soil > Wetlands > Permafrost | place: Sweden: Stordalen... | reverse complement strand
GTACTTCGCGAGCCTGTCGTCGGCGACGATCGTGTACAAGGGGATGCTGACCGCGCCCCAGCTTGAGCAGTTCTACCCGGACCTGCGCGACGCCAGGTACGCATCCGCCCTCGCGCTGGTGCACTCCCGGTTCGCGACGAACACCTTCCCGTCCTGGCCACTGGCCCATCCGTACCGGCTCACCTCGCACAACGGCGAGATCAACACGATCCGGGGCAACCGCAACTGGATGCGGGCGCGCGAGGCGAGGCTGGCCACGGACCTGTTCGGGACGGACACCGACGGGCGGGGAATCGAGCGGCTGCTGCCCGTACTCGACGACACCACCAGCGACTCGGCGAGCTTTGACGCCTGCCTGGAACTGCTGTACCTGGGCGGCCGGTCGCTGCCGCACGCGGTGCTGATGATGATCCCGGAGCCGTGGGAGAACAATGCGGAGATGGACCCGGCCCGGCGGAACTTCTACCGGTTCCACGCCACCCTGATGGAGCCGTGGGACGGCCCTGCCCTGATCGCGTTCACCGACGGCGCCATGATCGGGGCCGTGCTGGACCGGAACGGGCTGCGGCCCGGCAGGTACTGGGTGACCAGGGACGGCCTGGTCGTGCTGGCGAGCGAGGTCGGCGTACTGGACATCGACCCGGCCACGGTGATCCGCAAGGGCAGGCTGCAGCCAGGCCGGATCTTCCTTGCCGACACCGTGAGCGGCCGGATCATCGAGGACGAGGAGGTGAAGGCCTCGCTCGCCGCCGGGCAGCCGTACGAGGACTGGCTGCACGCCGGGCTGCTGCACCTCGACGACCTGCCGGACCGGGAGCACGCCCGGCCTGACAGCCAGGCGCTGCTCACGCAGCAGCAGGCATTCGGCTACACGGAGGAGGAGTTGCGGGTCATTCTCGCGCCGATGGCGCGCGCCGGCGCCGAGCCGATTGGCTCGATGGGCGATGACACGCCGCTGGCTGTCCTGTCCGACCGGCCGCAGCTCGTCTATGACTATTTCTCCCAGCTGTTCGCCCAGGTCACCAACCCGCCGCTGGACGCGATCAGGGAAGAGCTTGTCACCTCGCTGGCATCATCGACCGGGCCAGAGCACAACCTCTTCGACCCCGGGCCTGCCTCGTGCCGGCAGATCGTGCTGCCGTACCCGGTGATCAGCGACAGCGATCTCGCGAAGATCATCCACATCAACGATGACGGCGACCTGCGGGGACTGGAGGTCCACGTGGTGGACGGCCGCTACCAGGTCGCGGGTGGCGGCGCGGCGCTCCGCGGCCGCCTACGCGAGATCCAGGCCGAGGTGTCCGCCGCGATCGCCGGCGGCGCCAGGATCATCGTCCTGTCCGACCGGGGCACCGCCGCGGGCGCCTGCCTGCCAGCGGCCGGCGGCGGCGGCAGCGCGGCGGCCGGCAGCGCCCCCGCCGGATCCGGCGGACTGGCGCCGATTCCCTCCCTGCTGCTGACCGGCGCCGTGCACCACCACCTGATCAGGGCGAAGACCCGCTCCATGACCGGCCTTGTGGTGGAGAGCGGCGATGCGCGGGAGTGTCATCACATCGCCCTGCTCATCGGCTACGGCGCCGCCGCGGTGTGCCCGTACCTGGTGATCGAGTCGGCGCAGGACTTGGTGCGCCGCGGCGTGCTCGAGGGGGTCACGACCCGGAAGGCCGCCGCCAACGTGATCAAGGCGCTCGGCAAGGGCCTGCTGAAGATCATGTCCAAGATGGGGGTGTCCACGGTCGCCTCCTATACCGGGGCGCAGATCTTCGAGGCGACCGGGCTCGGCTCCGACGTTATCGGGGAGTGCTTCGCCGGAACCTCCTCCCGCCTCGGCGGCATCGGATTCGACGTGCTCGCCGCCGAGACCGCGGCCCGGCACGCCCGCGCGTTCCCCGCCCTCGGTGCCGGGCCGCCGCACCGGCGGCTGGAGACCGGCGGGGAGTACCAGTGGCGCCGGGACGGCGAGCCGCACCTGTTCAACCCGGAGACGGTGTTCAAGCTGCAGCACGCCACCCGCAGCGGGCGCCGGGACGTCTTCGCCGAGTACACCCGGCTGGTCGACAGCCAGTCCGAGCGGCTGATGACGCTGCGTGGGCTGCTGCGTATCCGCGGCATCGACGAGCCGGCCGCGCAGCGGCCGCCGGTACCGCTGGACGAAGTCGAGCCGGCCGCCAGCATCGTGCGCAGGTTCTCCACCGGCGCGATGTCCTACGGCTCGATTTCCGCCGAGGCGCACCAGACGCTGGCCATCGCGATGAACCGGCTCGGCGCCAGGTCCAACACCGGCGAGGGCGGCGAGGATCCCGACCGCTACCTGCCGGACGCCAACGGCGATCTGCGCAGGTCCGCGGTGAAGCAGGTCGCGAGCGGCAGGTTCGGCGTGACCAGCGAGTACCTCGTCAACGCTGACGACCTGCAGATCAAGATGGCGCAGGGGGCCAAGCCGGGGGAGGGCGGGCAGCTACCGGGCAACAAGGTGTACCCGTGGATCGCCAGGACCAGGTACAGCACTCCCGGCGTCGGGCTGATCTCGCCGCCGCCGCATCACGACATCTACTCGATCGAGGACCTCGCCCAGCTGATCCACGACCTGAAGAACGCCAACCCGTCGGCGCGGGTGCACGTCAAGCTGGTTGCGGAGGTCGGGGTGGGCACCGTGGCGGCCGGGGTGGCCAAGGCGCACGCCGACGTCGTGCTGATCTCCGGCCACGACGGCGGGACCGGCGCTTCGCCGCTGACCAGCCTCAAGCATGCCGGCGCGCCGTGGGAGCTCGGGCTCGCCGAGACCCAGCAGACCCTGCTCCGGGGCGGCCTGCGGGACCGGGTCGTGGTGCAGGCGGACGGGCAGCTGAAGACCGGCCGGGACGTGATCATCGCGGCGCTGCTCGGGGCGGAGGAATTCGGCTTCGCCACCGCGCCGCTGGTCGTGGCCGGCTGCGTGCTGATGCGGGTCTGTCACCTGGACACCTGCCCGGTGGGCGTCGCCACCCAGAACCCAGAGCTGCGCAGCCGGTTCACCGGGAAGGCGGAGTTTGTCGTCAACTTCTTCGAGTTCCTGGCCGACGAGGTCCGCGAGTACCTGGCCAGGCTCGGCTTCCGGACCCTGGCCGACGCCGTCGGGCACGCCGAACTGCTCGATGCCGCCGCGGCGGTGCGGCACTGGAAGGCCTCCGGGCTGGACCTCGCCCCGATACTGCACGTGCCGCAGCTGCCGCCGGGCGCCTCCCGGCATCACGCGACCAGCCAGGATCACGGTCTCGACCGGGCTCTCGACAACACGCTCATCGAGCTCGCAGAGGGCGCGCTCCGTGAAGGCCGGGCAGTGACCCTCGAACTCCCCGTTCGGAATGTTAATAGGACTGTCGGCACGATGCTGGGTCACGAGGTGACGAAGCGCTGGGGCGGCCAGGGGCTGCCCGACGACACGATCGACATCTCCTTCCGGGGCTCGGCCGGGCAGTCATTCGGCGCCTTCCTGCCGCGCGGGATCACGCTGCGGCTGGCCGGGGACGCCAACGACTATCTCGGCAAGGGGCTGTCCGGCGGCCGGATCATCGCGGCGCCCGACCCGGCCGCCGCGTTCGCCGCCGAGGAGCAGGTCATCGCCGGCAACGTGATCGGCTATGGCGCGACCAGCGGCGAGATGTTCCTGCGCGGCGTGGTCGGCGAGCGGTTCTGCGTGCGTAACTCCGGCGCCACCGCGGTGGCCGAGGGAACCGGCGATCACGGCTGCGAGTACATGACCGGCGGCCGCGTGGCGGTGCTCGGGCCGGTCGGCAGGAACTTCGCGGCCGGCATGTCCGGCGGCATCGCCTACCTGCTCGATCCCGACCCGCGCCAGGTCAACGCGGAGATGGCAGACCTGGAGCCGCTCGGCCCCGGCGACGGCGAATTCCTGGCGGACCTGATCCGGCGTCATCTCGCCGTGACGGGCTCGGCGGTCGCCGCCCGGCTGCTCGCGGATTGGGACGCCGCGCTGCGCCGGTTCGCCCGGGTGATGCCCAAGGACTACAAGCGGGTGCTCGCCGCGGCCGGGCGGGCTGAGCGCGAGGGGCGTGACGTGCACGAGGCGGTCATGGCCGCGGCGCGCACCTGACGCGGCCAGCGGGCGATAGGAGGCGACATGGCAGACCCCAGGGGATTCATGACCACGCCGCGGCAGACGCCGCACCGGCGCCCGGTGGACATCCGGATCCAGGACTGGCGGGAGGTCTACGCGGATTTCGGTCACGCCGAGCTTGAGCGGCAGGCGGGGCGCTGCATGGACTGCGGAATCCCGTTCTGCCACGGCGGCTGCCCACTCGGGAACCTGATCCCGGAATGGAATGACCTCGTCTGGCGCCATGACTGGCGGGAGGCCGCCGAGCGGCTGCACGCGACCAACAACTTCCCCGAGTTCACCGGGCGGCTCTGCCCGGCTCCCTGCGAGGCCGCGTGCGTGCTCGGTATCAACGCCGAGCCGGTAGCGATCAAGCAGGTCGAGGTGGAGATCATCGACCGGGCCTGGGCGGAGGGCTGGGTGCCGCCGCAGCCGCCGCCGGTGGCCGCGCTGGCGACCGGCCGGAAAGTCGCCGTGATCGGCTCCGGGCCGGCCGGGCTCGCCGCCGCGCAGCAGCTCACCAGGGCCGGCCACCAGGTGACCGTGTACGAGCGCGCGGACGCGCCCGGCGGCCTGCTCCGCTACGGGATCCCCGAGTTCAAGCTGGAGAAGCGCCAGCTGGACCGGCGGCTGGGGCAGCTACGCGCCGAGGGAACCAGGTTCCGCTGCGGAGTGAACGCGGGCGTGGACCTGACCGGCGGCCAGCTGCGCGCCTCGTGCGACGCGATCGTGCTGGCAGGCGGCGCGACGGTGCCGCGCGGCCTGCCGGTGCCCGGCGCCGGCCTGGACGGCGTTCACCAGGCGATGGAGTACCTGCCGTTGTCCAACCGCGCGGTCGCGGCGGGCGGCAGCCGCCCCGCCGAGCCCGCCATCTCCGCCCGCGGACGCCATGTGGTGATCATCGGCGGTGGCGATACGGGCGCCGACTGCCTCGGCACCGCGCTGCGGCAGGGCGCGGCGTCGGTCACCCAGCTCGAGATCATGCCCAGGCCGCCGGCCCGGCGACCCGGCAGCCAGCCCTGGCCCACCTACCCGATGGTCTACCGGGTGACCAGCGCCCACGAGGAGGGCGGCGAGCGGGTGTACGGGGTCTCCACGCTGGAGTTCGCCGGCGATGAGGCAGGCCGGGTGCGGGCACTGCGGCTGGTGGACGTAGGGCCCCCGGATGCGGGTTTCAGCCCCCTTGCGGGGACGCAACGGGAGATCCGCTGTGAACTGGTCCTGCTGGCGATGGGGTTTACCGGGGCCGAGCAGGGTGACCTGCTGGCCGGCCTGGGCGTCAGCATGGACGCGCGGGGCAACGTGGCGCGAGACGGCTCGTACGCGACATCCGCCCCCGGCGTCTTCGTGGCCGGCGACATGGGGCGCGGCCAGTCGCTGATCGTGTGGGCCATCGCCGAGGGCCGGTCGGCCGCGGCGGCAGTGGATGAGTACCTGCGGGGGGAGACGATGCTCACCGCCGCGATCCGGCCGGCTGCCGCCCCGCTCCGGTAGCTGCCGTCCGGCTCCGGTAGCTGCCGCCCGGCTCCGGTAGGTGCCGTCCCGCGGGCCGCCTGGCTCCGGATGAGCTGGCCGGCGCCGCGACCCGGTAACGTCACTGAACATGCCGTCGGCCTTCCTACCGAGCCCGTCGCGGGCAGTGTGGCACCTGGGTCCGATCCCGATCCGCGCTTACGCGATCTGCATCGTCCTCGGCGTCCTGGTCGCCCTGCTGGTTGCCGACCGGCGCTATCGCAGGATCGGCGGCCGGGCCGGGCTGATCCTGGACGTGGCGACCCTGGCCGTGCCATTTGGCCTGATTGGCGCCCGCGCTTACAGCGTGATCACCAACTACCAGCTGTACATGGGGCACCGCCATGACTGGACCGACATCCTGCGGATCTGGGACGGCGGGATCGGTATCCCAGGCGCCGTCGTGGCCGGCGCGCTCGGGGCCTGGATCGCCTGCCGGCGGGCGGGCGTGGCGTTCGGTCCCGTGGCCGGCGCCGCGGCGCCCGGCCTGGCGTTCGGCCAGGCGGCCGGGCGCTGGGGCAACTGGTTCGACCAGCAGCTCTACGGCCGCCCGACGACGCTGCCCTGGGGGGTTGAGATCGCCCCGGAACATCGCGTCAGGGGTTACGAGAACTTTGCCACCTTCCAGCCGGCGTTCCTCTACGAATCCGTCTGGGACGTGCTTGTCGGCCTGCTGGTGATCTACGCGGTGCGTCGGTTCCTGCTCACCGGCGACCGGGCCTTCGCGCTGTACGCCGGCGCTTACGCGATCGGCGGGTTCCTGGCGCAGTCGCTGCGGATCGACCCCTCGCACCACATTCTCGGCCTGCGGGTCAACCAGTGGGTACTGGCCGTCGTGTTCGCCGCCGCGGTCGGCTACCTGTACCTGACCAGGCGCAGACGCGGGCCGGACAACCTCGTTGCGGTGACCGCGCCCGACGGCGCCGCCAGCAATGCCAGCCAGGAACTCCCGGCAGTCGGCTAGCCGCCAATGTGAGCTATCTGACGCGCGCGCTTGCACCCGGAGGTGAAGACCGGCGCGGCCAGGCGGCGGATGGCACGGACGGGCAATCCGCTACCTGACGTGCCGCCGGCAATGGCCAGCTGCCCTGGCTGGTGCCGGGAGCGGGACTCGAACCCGCACGCCCTTTCAGGCAGATGCTTTTGAGGCATCCATGTCTGCCTATTCCATCATCCCGGCATGTCGGCGCATCCTCCCCAGCTTCGATGCACAGGGGCGGCCGAAGGCCAATCTACCCCGGTCCGGGTACGCTCGGCGGGTGAGCCAGCCGCCCTTTCGCGTCATAATCGCCGAAGACGAAGCACTGATCCGGCTTGATCTCAAGGAGATGCTGGAGGAGGAAGGCTACGTCGTCGCAGGAGAGGCGGCCGATGGTGAGACGGCCGTGTCCCTGGCCGAGAGCCTCCGGCCTGACCTGGTGATTCTGGACGTCAAGATGCCGGTACTCGACGGGATCTCGGCCGCCGAGCGGATCGCGGCGGAGCACCTTGCCCCGGTCGTGATCCTGACCGCCTTCTCCCAGCGCGAGCTGGTCGAGCGGGCCAGGGACGCGGGCGCGATGGCGTACCTGGTCAAGCCGTTCACCAAGGCAGACCTCATCCCTGCCATCGAGATCGCCGCGAGCCGGTTCCAGGAGATCACCGCGCTTGAGTCCGAAGTCGGGACCCTGCGGGACCGGCTGGAGGTGCGGAAACTGCTCGACCGCGCCAAGGGCCTGCTGCAGTCCGAGCGCGGGCTCACCGAGGCCGAGGCGTTCCGCTGGATCCAGAAGACCTCGATGGACCGGCGAATGACCATGCGCGCTGTAGCCGCCGAACTGCTTGACGCCGGCCAGGCCAGCAAACGCGGCCCCGCGCCTGCCGCGCCGGGCAAGGCTCCCGCGCCTGCCGCGCCGGGCAAGGCTCCCGCACCGGGTAAGGCTGCGTCCGCGTCCGACAAGGCAGCGGCATCTGACGAAGGCTGACGCCGGGCGGAGCGGGCCGGGCATTGCCGGGCGCGGCCCGTCCCGTCGGCGCAGGATCTAGCCATCCCCTCTTACGCACGCGGGCGGGGCTGGGCGCACTACCCCCGTTGCGGGCCCAGCCCCGCCGCATGCGCCGCCGCCCGCGTGAAAAGGGCGGCGGCAGAAGCCCGGAGAACCTTTGGTGCCATGTCGGCCTTCCCCGGGCCGGCACGTTCTCTACTCGGTCGCTCCGGGCTCTGCCCCACCAAGGTAGCGACGCCCTGGCATGCGGCGCAAAGACACGGGCATTCACTGGACGGTATGTGCTAAAGGTCCGTTCGGGAGTTCGTCACGCAAGCGCGCCAGGGGCATGTTCCCCGGCACAGGGGCCGGTCCGACCTCCTGCCGGGCCTCCTGCCGGGCTTCCGCCGGGTGTCCGCCGGGCCTCCCGCCGGGCCCGACGACCGCGCTCGCGGCGCCGCTAGCCGTGCGCCAGGGCGGAGCCGCCCGTGGCCGGCCCAGCGGCGGGCTTGCCGGGCACGGCATCCCGCAGCAGGCAGCTGAGCCTCGCGGTGCACACCCGCCGGCCGGCCGCGTCCGTGATGACGATCTCGTACGTGGTCATGGTGCGGCCGCCGTGCACACGGGTTGCCACGCCGGTCACCTCGCCCGCCAAGACTCCCCGGTGGTGCGTCGCGCTGATCTCGATTCCGACGGTGAAGCGGTCAGGACCAGCATGCAGCGCGGAGCCGAGCGAGCCGAGCGTCTCCGCCAGCACGCAGGAGGCGCCGCCGTGCAGCAGCCCGTACGGCTGCGTGTTGCCGGGAACCGGCATGGAGCCGACCACTCTGTCCGCGGAAGCCTCAAGGATCTTGATGCCCATCCGCCTGACCAGCGTGTCAGGGGCATCGGAGAAGATTTCCCTGATCTGCCGCTCGCGATCGGTCTCCACCGGCACCTCCGAGTTCGTGGCGGACGCCTGTTCGCCGCATCAGGCAGCCTAGGATTCAGGGGTGGCTGCCAAGAACCCGGCCCGGCCGGCAGATCCTGACCCGCAGCGTGACAGGCTGCTTCTGCTCGACGGGCATTCCCTCGCCTACCGGGCGTTTTTCGCGCTGCCTGCCGAGAATTTCTCGACCACGACGGGGCAGCCGACCAACGCCGTCTACGGCTTCACCGCGATGCTCATCAACGTGCTCCGCGATGAGCGGCCGACCCACGTCGCGGTGGCGTTCGACCGCAGCGAGCCGACGTTCCGGCACGAGCAGTACGTCGAGTACAAGGCGAACAGGCGGGAGACCCCGGCGGACTTCCGCGGCCAGCTGACCCTCATCTTCGAGGTGCTGGACGCGCTCGGGATCCGGCGGCTGTCGCTGGCCGGCTACGAGGCTGACGACATCATCGCGACGCTGGCCACCCAGGGCGCGGCCGACGGCATGGGCGTGCTGATCGTGACCGGCGACCGGGACGCGCTGCAGCTGGTCACCGACGACGTGACAGTGCTGATGACCCGCCGCGGGATCAGCGACATGACCCGGTTCACCCCCGAGGCGGTCGAGGAGAAGTACGGCCTGACCCCGGCCCAGTACCCGGACTTCGCGGCCCTGCGCGGCGACCCAAGCGACAACCTGCCCAGCATTCCCGGCGTCGGCGAGAAGACGGCGGCCAAGTGGGTAACGGAGTTCGGCTCGCTGGCGCAGCTCGTGGACCGGGTCGGCGAGGTCAAGGGCAAGGCGGGTGACAAGCTCCGCGAGCACCTCGGGGACGTGCTGCGCAACCGGCAGCTGACGGAGCTGGCCCGCGATGTCAAGCTCGAGGCAGGCCCGCACGAGCTGCGCCCGGTGCCATGGGACTGGGAGCAGATTCACCAGCTTTTCGACACCTTGCAGTTCCGCGTGCTGCGCGAGCGCCTGTCCGCGACACTGCCGGACGGGATCACTGGGGGACCCGCGAGCGCGGCGGAGCCGGCCGCGCCGGGCGAGGGCTTCGACCTGGACCTGACCGGGCTCGGTCCCGGGACGGTGACCGCCTGGCTGGCCCAGCATGCGGCGGGTGACGGGCGGGCCGGCCTGGCGGCGAGCGGCCACTGGGCCCGCGGCACCGGCGCGCTGGACGGGCTGGCGATCGCCGCGCCGGACGGCGCGGCTGCCTTCGTCGACCCGGTGGACCTGACGGAGGACGACGATAAGGCGCTGGCCAGATGGCTCAGTGATCCCGCCAGCCCCAAGGCGATGCACGACGCTAAGGGGCCCCTGCACGCGCTGGCGGCCAGCGGCCTGGAGCTGCGCGGGCTGACCAGCGACACCGCGCTGGCGGCCTACCTGGCGCTGCCTGGCCAGCGCTCGTTCGACCTTGCCGACCTGGCGCTGCGCTACCTGAACAGGGAACTGCGCGACACGGCGACCCCGGCCGGCCAGCTCGCCCTGGAGATGCCCGGGGAATCGGAGACCGACGCGGCCGCCAGCCTCGCGATGCGCGCTGTCGCGACCGCCGAGCTCGCCGACGCGCTGGACGCCGAGCTGGAGCGGCGCGGCGGCACGGCGCTGCTGCATGACGTGGAGCTGCCGCTCGTCGGCGTGCTCGCCGAGATGGAGCGCGCCGGGATCGCCGCCGACGTCGATCACCTGGCCGGGATGTCGGCCAGCCTCGGCGGCGAGGTCAAGGCCGCGGAGCAGGGCGCTTACGCCGTCACCGGGCACGAGTTCAACCTCGGCTCGCCCAAGCAGCTGCAGGAAGTCCTCTTCACCGAGCTCGGGCTGCCGAAGACCAAGCGGATCAAGACCGGGTACACCACCGACTCCGAGGCGCTGACCAGCCTGCTGGCGCGGACCGGGCACCCGGTGCTCGCGCACCTGCTGCGGCACAGGGACGTGGCCAGGCTGAAGAGCATCGTTGACTCGCTGATCCCGATGGCGGATGCGGACGGCCGCATTCACACCACCTACAACCAGATGGTCGCCGCCACCGGGCGGCTTTCCTCCACCGACCCGAACCTGCAGAACATCCCGATCCGCACCGAGGAGGGCCGCCGTACCCGCCAGGCATTCATCGTCGGCACCGGGTACGAGACGCTGCTCACTGCCGACTACAGCCAGATCGAGCTGCGCATCATGGCGCACCTGTCCGGGGACGAGGCGCTGGCCGCCGCGTTCGGCTCGGGTCACGACTTCCACGCGGAGACGGCATCCCGCGTGTTCAGCGTGCCTGCCGAGGACGTCACGGTTGAGCTGCGCAGCAAGATCAAGGCGATGAACTACGGACTGGCCTACGGGCTGTCCGCCTATGGCCTGTCCCAGCAGCTGCACGTCAGCACGGACGAGGCCCGCGCGTTCATGGACGACTACTTCGAGCAGTTCGGCGGCATCAGGGACTACCTGTACGAGGTCGTCGCGCAAGCCCGCCAGGACGGCTACACGGAAACCATCCTCGGCCGCCGCCGGTACCTGCCCGACCTCACGTCCGACAACAGGCAGCGCCGCGAGATGGCCGAGCGGATGGCGCTCAACGCCCCCATCCAGGGCTCAGCGGCCGACATCATCAAGGTCGCCATGCTGGCCGTTGACCGTGAGCTGCGCGGCAACGGGCTCCGTTCCCGGATGCTTCTCCAGGTTCACGACGAGCTCCTGTTCGAGGTGGCGCCCGGCGAGCTTGACCAGCTCACGGAGCTGGTCAGGTCCGCCATGTGCGGCGCGTTCGACCTGACCATCCCGCTCGACGTGTCGGTCGGCACGGGCCGCAGCTGGGCCGAGGCGGCGCACTGAGCCGGAGGCCGGCCAGCCCGGCGCCGGGCCGCCGCCGGCGCCCGGGGGAGCGGCCGCTGCGAGACCGTGACCTGCGCGAGATTGACCGGCCGCCCGGGCTCTCATATCCTGAGCGCTGCGCTATGTTCGCGCGTAGTCCGCCATGATCAGGCAGCGCAGCTCGCGGAACCGTGTTCCGGTAGGCCGCGGCCGATCCTGCGGGCCAGGCAAGTCCAGTTACTCCTGGTCTCCCGTGGCGGGTGCGTCGTGCACAGTGCACGTCCACTCATCCCTGTCCGTATCCGGAGCCCACCTACACATGACCACGAGCAGCACCGAGACTCACTCGACCCCCAAGGTAGCGGTCAACGACATCGGTTCCGAGGAGGATTTCCTCGCAGCAATCGACGAGACCATCAAGTACTTCAATGACGGCGACATCGTCGAAGGAACCGTCGTTAAGGTCGACAGGGACGAGGTCCTGCTCGACATCGGTTACAAGACCGAAGGCGTCATCCCCTCCCGCGAGCTCTCGATCAAGCACGACGTCGATCCGCATGACGTCGTCAAGACCGGCGAGCACATCGAGGCCCTGGTCCTGCAGAAGGAGGACAAGGAGGGCCGGCTGATCCTGTCCAAGAAGCGCGCGCAGTACGAGCGCGCCTGGGGCACGATCGAGAAGATCAAGGACGAGGATGGCGTGGTCACCGGCACGGTGATCGAGGTTGTCAAGGGCGGCCTCATCCTCGACATCGGGCTCCGCGGCTTCCTGCCCGCCTCGCTCGTCGAGATGCGCCGCGTCCGTGATCTGCAGCCGTACGTCGGCAAGGAGATCGAGGCGAAGATCATCGAGCTGGACAAGAACCGCAACAACGTGGTCCTGTCCCGCCGTGCCTGGCTGGAGCAGACGCAGTCCGAGGTCCGCCAGAACTTCCTCAACACGCTGCAGAAGGGCCAGATCCGCAAGGGCGTCGTGTCGTCCATCGTCAACTTCGGCGCGTTCGTCGACCTTGGCGGCGTGGACGGCCTGGTGCACGTCTCGGAGCTGTCCTGGAAGCACATCGACCACCCCGGCGAGGTCGTCGAGGTCGGCCAGGAGGTCACCGTTGAGGTGCTCGACGTGGACATGGACCGCGAGCGGGTCTCGCTGTCACTAAAGTCCACCCAGGAGGACCCCTGGCAGCAGTTCGCCAGGACGCACCAGATCGGCCAGGTCGTCCCCGGCCGGGTCACCAAGCTGGTTCCGTTCGGCTCCTTCGTCCGGGTCGAGGAGGGCATCGAGGGCCTGGTGCACATCTCCGAGCTCGCCGACCGGCACGTGGAGATCCCCGAGCAGGTCGTGCAGGTCGGCGACGAGATCTTCGTCAAGATCATCGACATCGACCTGGACCGGCGCCGGATCAGCCTGTCGCTGAAGCAGGCGAACGAGGGCACTATCGGCGAGGCCGTCGGGGAGGACTTCGACCCGACCCTGTACGGCATGCCCGCCACCTACGACGAGCAGGGCAACTACGTCTACCCGGACGGCTTCGACTCCGAATCGGGCGAATGGCTCGACGGTTTCGACACGCAGCGTGAGGAGTGGGAGCGCCAGTACGCGGAGGCGCGCTCCCGGTACGAAGCGCATCAGAAGCAGGTCGTCGAGGCGCGCAAGTCCAACGATGCCGAGGCAGAGACCCGGACCGAGACCTCGCACGAGTCCGCCACCCCGCGGCCTGCCGAGACAGAGGCGACGGGCACGCTCGCATCCGATGAGGCGCTCGCGGCGCTGCGGGACAAGCTGTCCGGCAGCCAGAGCTGACGATCCAGGCGCGCTGATCGCCGTCGTGGCGAGTTCCCCGCTGGCAACGCGGGGAACTCGCCACGATCATGTTGCGGAGTAACGGATGCTCAGGGTAGGGCTGACCGGCGGGATCGGCGCGGGCAAGAGCGAGGTGTCGCAGCTGCTGGCCGCGCAGGGCGCGGTGGTGATCGATGCGGACGCGGTCGCCAGGGAAGTCGTCGCGCCGGGGACGCCGGGCCTGGCCGAGGTCACCACGGCATTCGGCCCGGGCGTGCTGCGCCCCGACGGCAGCCTGGACAGGACCAGGCTCGGCGAGATCGTCTTCGCCGACCCAGAGCTGCGCGCCAGGCTGAACGCGATCGTGCACCCGAAGGTCGGCGCGCGGATGAGCGAGCTTGAGCAGGCGGCCGGGACCGCCGGGATCGTGGTGCACGAAGTTCCGTTGATCGCGGAGAACGGCCTCGCGGGCGGCTATGACGTGGTGGTGGTGGTCGACGCGCCGGCCCGGGTCCAGGCAGACCGGCTGATGCGGCACCGGGGGATGACCCGCGAGCAGGTCGAGGCGAGGATGGCCGCCCAGGCCAGCCGGAAGGACCGGCTGGCGATCGCCGGCATCGTCATCGACAATTCCGGCTCGCTGAGCGAGCTTGACCGCCAGGTCGGCGAGCTGTGGACCGAGCTCAGGCGGATGGCGCAGCCCGCCCAGCAGTGACCCGGCTGGCAGCAGAACGGCACCAGGCAACAACGAGCAAGCCCGCCCCTGCCTG
>Ga0182024_10016768_pt1 | contig 13841 bp, 14 predicted proteins | sample P32metaG_FD_120480 | JGI IMG/M metagenome (GOLD analysis project Ga0182024, IMG submission 120480) | Permafrost microbial communities from Stordalen Mire, Sweden - P3-2 metaG (Illumina Assembly) | ecosystem: Environmental > Terrestrial > Soil > Wetlands > Permafrost | place: Sweden: Stordalen... | reverse complement strand
GGCGCGAACGTCCCGCGCGGACGAGCGTTTCGAGCGGCGCCTGCCTCACGCCGCCGAATCCCGCGAGCGCCCACGCGTATTGGGGGAGACTAAAACGTTTTCCATCGATCGGAACGAACGCCACGTCGCCTTTCGTTGCTTGCGTCGCGACGAACGCATCGTATTCAGGCCAATAGCCATCGAGTAAGAATGCTACCGCCGGTGCAGAGTTCGCGCCGTGTATTTTGCGATATCGTATGCACGCGACTCGATCGCAGCTGATGCACGACGGCGGCGCGGCTGCGATGGCGACGTCGAGAACGGATCGCAATGGCTGGGATACGGCCGCAGTCACCGGCGCAAAAAACTGCACGATTAGGCGATCGCCTTGGAGCCGGCAGCGGATCGTGAGCTCGTGACTTGTGCGAAAGCGCAGATCGACATAATTCCAAAAGACCGTCGCATCGCGATCGCGCTCGGTCATCGAGCCGGGCACGAAATGCGAGTGCGCGTGCCGTTCGACGATTTCGCAACCGGAATCGAGCGCGGCCGCGTACAAGGCGTTCGAGAGTTGGCAGAGACCGCCGCCGACCGTAGGGATGATGCAGCCTTCGCGCAGCTCGCGCCCTTCTACGTATCCGGCGCGGCGGGTGGCGCGACCGATCTGTCGCCAAAAGCTGAACGTGCTGCCGCCGGGGACGACGGCGCCGTCGAGCCGGTGAAGCGCTATGTACAAGTTGTGGATCTTGCCTTCAATGAGGCGTGCCTCGCGGGGATCGGTTTCGGCGACCACGGAGCGGAGCGGCGTCGAACTCTCGGCCAGGAGGGCGCCACCGGAGGAACCGCCGGTGAGCGGCCAGCAGCGCGTCGCGCCGCTGGCGTAGGCCGCGAAGCGTTTGGCGCGGAAAAGCGCCGCTTTGAGCTCGAAGGCGAGCATCGCTCGTTTCGTAGGGGGCGCCGCGTTCATCGTCGACATCCGCGTCTATAATAGCAAACCCGGCGTCCAGAAAGCGCGCTGGGCAAGTCGTCGAACGCATTGGGCCCCGAAGGAGCAGGTCAGCTGAATCGTTGGTACGCCTTCGCTTGTGTTTTGCTGGTGTTCCTCGCATCCGCCGCGCGAGTTCCGGCCGGCGCGGACGCCGACCCGTTCGCGCACGCCGACTGGAACGCGATTCTTCGGAACGACGGAGGCCTCACCGTAGTGAAACTGGGCGACGCCGTCTCTGCGCGGTACACGTGCATCGACGCTCCCGACGTTGTCTCCGGCTGCTACACCGGAGGGGGTTCTTCGGGCAAGGTTAACGGAACTTGGCTCGCCGTGATTCCGATCGACGGTATGGGCACCGGCGGCATTATCACGATTGTACTCTACGTTTGGCGTGACAACGGCGCGCATCGTCTTACTACCCTGGGCGTCTACAAGTGCGTCGCACGCATCGAGAAAGGCCGCCTCGTGGTGAAGCAACCCGTTTATGCGGCGGGAGAAAGCAACTGCTGCGCAAAGCACAACAGCATAACGACTTACACCGTCGCGGGCGGCAAGCTCGTTGAAATTTCGTCCATCACGCTGCCTGGAAACTTGTAGGAACTACTTATGGCGGCAAGGTGGACCCAATGCTGGGATCCCCGGGAAAGCGGGCGCCGGCGCAGAACCAAGCGCTCGATGTCTATCTCACGATACAGAGCGCCGCAAATACTGCGCGCACTACCGGTTGCATTCGCGATCTTTCTTATCGCACGAGCCTGCTGTCTCGCCGATGATGCTGCTACCCTCGATTCGTGGAAAGATTCCTTCCGTGGGGTTTGGCAGGCAGACCATTGTGAGTCGGAGTGGCAGAGTTGGAACAAATATTGGGGGCAGGTGCACGAATTTTATTTTGGCGCGCGGGGCTACGCCGGCTGGTTCTCGGATAGTCAAAAGATCCTCGTTCACGTCACCGACCCCAGCACAAACGCCGCGGTGGCAGCCCAGCTTACGTCGCTCGGGCGTCGGACCGGTGGGGAATGGGCCAAACAGGACGATTGCCGCAAGGTGAGGACCAGCGACACGTGGATGGAGCGAGCCACGGAGGGTGGCAAGCCCGCGCTGCTCGATTGGCAAGACCAACTCAACAAAGCCGCTGCTGCTGACTCCGGCAACGGAGCGTCAATTGAGGCGGCCGTGAAATCAATCAATTCTCAGCTGGACACAATCGGGGTCGCGCCGCTGACCGAATAGCCATTTTCTGCTATCTCAGGCGCTCTCCAGCGGCGAGCAAAAGCGCTTTTGATTCCCGTTGGCGCCACCAGAAAAGTTCCTTATCCTCTCCGGGTTTTTCGCGGGAGTCGCGGCAGCGATCGCTTTAGATCTAAAGGCCGTCTAACGGACCTCGGCAAAAGCGTTTAGGTCACTGTCTTCGCGAACGCCTTGTCTTCATCGAGCGTGCAGCCGGCCTTCTTTAAGTGCGCATGAAGCGAACGAACGGCCTGGTACGCCATGCTGAACCTGAAGTAGGGAAGAGGGCGTTCCTGCGTCAATGATGGCTACGAATCAGCCAGCATCTCCTTTGAAAGGTACGCGCTCTTGTTCGGCGGTCTTTGCTTCATTCTGGGAGCGCTCGTGGGCGTTGCATCTGCGCCGCCGATCACGAGCCCGCTTCCTCTTGCTACGCCGTCGAGCGCGGTGACGGACACGACGCTGTCGAACGGCATGCGCGTCATTCTCCTACCAAATGCTCTGGCGCCAGTGGCGACGGTCGTGACCGAGTACGGCGTCGGCTCGGATGAGGATACGATACCCGGCACCGCTCACGCGACCGAGCACATGATGTTCCGCGGAACCAGTGACATTTCTGCAACGCAGTTTGCCGACATCGCGGACCGCATGGGCGCCGATTACAACGCCCAAACGTCAAACGAGTCTACGTACTACTACTTCAAGATACCGTCGGTCTACGTTGGCGTGGCGCTGCGCCTCGAAGCGGATCGCATGACCGGAGCGGCGATGCGCCAGAACGACTGGGAGTCGGAACGTAACGCAATCGAACAAGAGGTGCGCGCGTGGCAAAGTAATCCTGCCTACGCGATCACATTAAAGATGTCTAGGCTTTTCTACGGTGAAAAGAGCCCGATCGCTGCGCTGCCGGTCGGAACAATAGAGGGATTCAACGCGATGCACGCCGCCGACATCGCGAGTTTCTATCGCGCGTGGTACCAGCCGAATAACGCGACCCTTATCGTCTCCGGTGACATCGACGCACGGCAGGTCCTTGCACAGATACACCAGCTCTTTGGCGGGATGCCGAGCGTCGCGCTGCCGCAGCGCCCGGCATCCGCGCTGCCGCCGCTGGCCGCCGCAACGCTGCGCGATTCGTTCGAGTTTCCCATCGGCTTATGCGGCCTGCTCTATCGGACGCCCGGAGCGAATGACGCCGACTACGGCGCGTCGCTGATCGCGTTACAGGTCCTCAACAGCCGACGAGGCGCGCTCGCGGATCTGAGCGCAAACGGCAAGCTGCTGGCGGCATTTGACGTCGGCACCGCTCTCTCAGATAGTGGCGCCACCTTCGTGGTTGGAATTCCGTCTCTCACCGGCTCGGCCGACGGCGCGGCCGATCTCCTTTCCGCTGCGCTGGCAGGTTACCGAACCGCGGGCCTGCCGCGCGATTTGATTGCGAGTGCGAAGCTGAAGCTCCTTAGCGCGCTCGCTTATAAGCAAGCCTCGATCTCTGGCATCGCTTTCGATTGGGCACAAGCCGCCGCGCAGCGGCTCTCTTCGCCTTATACAGTTCTGGAGGATGTGGCAAACCTCTCCGACGCCGATATTGATCGCGTCTTCGACACGTACTATTCGCCGCGGCATCAAATTACTGCGCTACTCGAACCGGCTTCACTGCAAGCAATGCCGACGATCGATGCGAAAGGCGTCGAAGAGAACGTCCGCTACACACCGTCTGCGAGCGAGCCGCTGCCGGACTGGGCGGCGCCTATGCTCGAGGCGCCGCTGTATGTCCCGCGAGCGAGCAAGAACGAGACTGTTTTCCGGCTTGCCAACGGACTTACGGTCGTGACTGTGCCGGAATCCGTTTCTCCTACCATCGTCGTCAAGGGCGAGATCGATACCGAGCCGGCGTATTTCGAGCCTCCGGGACGCGAGGGCGTCGCGTCGCTGACGAGCGAGCTCATGCAGTGGGGAACGACCAGTTACGACCGCAAAGCCTACGAGGCCGAAACGGATGCGATTGCAGCGCAGGTAGATCTCGGCAGCACGTTCGGTGTGACCGTCACCTCCGAGCATTTCGATCGCGCGATGCAGCTGCTGGCCGATGGAATGCTGCACCCCGCGTTTCCCCCAACGGGCTTTGCCGTTTCGAAGACGAAGCAGCTGCAGGTGCTTTCGGCCGCGGAGCACTTACCGGCTGCGCAAGCCATAGTCGCGCAAGACGAGGCGCTTTACGCGCCGGGCGATCCCCGGCGCCGGCGCGCAACGACTCAGTCGATGGCAGCGATCTCGCCCGCCGACGTGCGCCGCTGGTACGCGTTTGCCTTTCGGCCGGATCTTACGACCATTTCCATCGTGGGCGATGTGAATCCGGGTCGCGCGCGCAGCATCGTGGAACGATACTTCGGAAATTGGAAGGCCTTCGGCAAACGCCCGAGCTTCAATCGGGCGATTCCGCCGAAGAGAGCTCCTAGGCGACAGACGATTACCGTCAAGTCGCCATCGCTGACACAATCGCAGGTCACGCTCAAGGAAGTTCTGCCGATGCGCCTCGGCGATCCTGATTACGTCGCCTTGCTGCTCGCCAACACCATTCTTTCCGGAGAGGGAACGGGCTCGCTGCTCTTCAAGGAGCTGCGCGTTCGCAACGGCTACGTCTACAGCGTCGACTCGAAGGTCGACATCGAGGAAGACGGTGCGACGTTCTCCATTTCGTACGCGAGCGATCCCAAAGACGTCGATCGTGCGCAAGCCGCCGCGGTCGCGATCCTACGCCGTCTGCAAAGCGTGCCGCTCGACGACGTAGAGCTAGAGCGTGCCAAGGCGTTGCTCGCAGCGAGGCGCGTCCTGCCGCTGGACAGCTACGATGGCATCGCTCAAGACGTTCTGACGCGAACGGACGCCGGTGAAACTCCCGCGCAAACCGACGCATTTTGGCACAGGGTGCTGGCGCTAACACCCGTACAACTGCAAGCTGCACTGCGGCGCAAGCTGCATCCCGACGCATTCGTGCGGGTCATTCTGGAGCCTGGAGCATGATCGCGGTCGCGGCGGTCAGCGTTTTGCTCGCACAAGCGCCGCCAAGGCCGAGCTCGAATGCATCGGCGACGCCGACGGTCAGTTCCAGCCCATCGCCGGCTTCGAAACCGAGGCTTGTTCGCATCGCGTCGGGCGCCATTGCGATACCTGCGACTTGGCAGGCAGCGCCGGACACGATCACCGCGGTCGCACAACAGGGGATTATTGGAGCCTGGATGAGCGGCAGCGAAAGCGGTGAAACTCTGGTCCTCTTCGGTACTCCGAGAAACGGCGTAAGCCTCGACGCCATCGTCAAGAGAGCGCAAGCAAGAATCGCGCACACCGTACCAGGCGCGGCATTAAAAAGCAGCACCGCGCAAACTTTCTGTCGCGGCACGCATGGCTGGAAGCTTGCATACTCCGACAGTTCAGGGAACGGCGAAACGTTCATGATTGCATTGACCAGCGCCCGTGTCTACTTTCTGACTTATCAGTATCCAGGTTATCCCGGAGTTTCAGCGGAGGGCGAAGCCGCAGCCGAAAGCCTCTGTCCACCAGCCGATCCGGTCGTTCACATGCCGGCTCCGCCGATCTCGGTTCCATCAGGCTGGACGCTGCAGGATCCAACATCGTTTGGTTTGCCCGAAGGTACGACCGAATGGGTATGGTTGCCGCCCGTCGGGACGTCGCAGGGGTTGGAAGTCAATGCCGTGCCGCGCTCGGCGCTCTACACTTTAGGTCCCTACGGATCCCTGATATCGATTTTGGAAAGCTACGATCGGACGCGTCTGCAAAAAGCATTCATGGCGCTTAGAGTTGTTTCCAGCGAGGCGACGAGAATCTGCGGGAAGTTCGATGGCTCTTACCGCCGGCTCGTCATGGCGGCAAAGAACGGACAAGTGGAACTGGAATGGATCGCCGCCATCACGCCTTCGGCGAAGTACAACGCAATCTATTGGCACTTCGCTACGACTGCTGCGGACCCGCGCGCGGAGCGAGCGATTCGTTCGCTCTGCCCGAGCAGCTGAGCAGAGAAGTGGTTCGACGTTATGCCGTCCTCCGCAATTGGTCACATTCGGATCGTCACGGAGGTTCTGCCGGAGTGTGCACTTGATGCGCTGCGCGACGGGCGAGCTCTGCTATGCGGATAACTACTGCTTTTCTTAAATGAGTGTCACAAAAACGATTCCAAAGCTCATAAGAGGGCGCCCTGCTCCTCTAACGGCCGCCTAACGGATTACCCAAAACTAGCCGGGATTCGAAGGGACTAACCGGGACTCAAAAGCGCGAAAACCCGTACAAGTTGACGCGCAAGGGACATCGCGAAGTCATGGAGCTGGATCGCCGGTCGAACGAGTTTGCGGAATCCATCCCGTCTAGCTTCAGCTCCAGGCAACGCGAGCGCTTGATTTCCGCAATGTCCGAGGTCGAGCGCCTGATGCGCGCGTCCGCCGTCCGATTGGCTGTGGAACCGCCGGATAGTCTCGACGCGCGTGCGTGTCTCGACGCGTACTTTCAAGAAATCAACGAGCGTTTCGACGCAGGTTGCGACCCCGCAAAGACCCTCTCCGCAACTCCCCAAGAGATGTCGCCGCCCTCCGGCGTGTTCGTCATCGCGCGCCTCGCCGGCCGGCCGATCGGTTGCGGAGGCCTCAAAGTCAAAGGAACGAACGGCGACGTCAAGCGCATGTGGGTTCGCCCCGACGCGCGCGGCCTCGGCGTCGGCCGACGTATCCTCGAGACCTTGGAAACGCACGCACGGGGGCTCGGGGTTGGGACGATACGTCTCGAAACCAATCGCAACCTCAACGAAGCTCAAGCGTTATATCGCGCCGCCGGATACCAAGAAGTGGACCCCTTCAACGAGGAACCCTACGCGCATCACTGGTTCGCGAAGCCTCTGACGACGGGGCCGTCGTCGACCGCACGGTTCCCGGATTGATCGAGGAATGTGCAAAGCCAACAATCCATGCGTCCCGGAGCGCTTCGCATCGAATTACGCAGCGTCACACTTGTCCTGGCACTTCGGAACAGGTTGTCAACACCATGCGCATATCACAACAGGAGAAGAAGAGAAAATGATGAAAATGATTATGATTAACGCTATTATCTTATCCATGTGTCTCGCAGCTTACTCACTTGCGCTTAATGCACGTGCCCAGGATGATCGCCAGTATACTGACGGGCCGGTCACTTAGGAGGACTACATAGCAGTTGAGTACGGGCATTTTGCAGAGTACATCGATTGGCTAAATTCGACATGGAAGCCGACCATGGAAGCCATGAAGAAAGCTGGGCTAATCATCGATTACAAGGTCTTCCAGGCCAATCCAAAAATCACCGGATCAGCCCAATATGAATTTTATTCATCACTTTTAAAAATGGGGCTGCGGCTTTAGATAAAGGCGTCGAGCTAGAAGCAGTGGCCAGGAAAGTAATCTGTAGCACCGAGTGTCAGAACAAGGCCAGAGTGGTCCGGAATGGATACAGAATAGTTCTGGGCACTGAATTGATTCGTGAACTTGTTTTAAAATGAAATTGTTATACGTGTTCAAAGAGCGCGCGCCAATATTTATCGAGCTCGCATGGCGTATCTCGTCTTAGCAGACGCCTGAACACCAAGGTTCAGTTTTTCACGCTCCTTGGGAAGACTACCGGGCCCCCGTACGTTGCGCCTAAGAGCCACCTCGGCGCATACACCCTTAGTGCGGATGAACTATCGATGCATGTATCGGAGACGACCTAGCTACAACGCCGCGATCGAAGCCGCGGTGCTCGCGCGCAACGCCCGTGCGAGGCTCGCTGCGTCGCACGGCATCTCGTTGGCGAACCACGATTCGATTAGGCCGAGCTGCGCGTCGGCGAGATGATCGGCGGCGAGTTGAACCGGGATTGAGAAGCTTCGCCGTTCGGTGTGAAGCCGCGCGGTGAGATATGCGGCAATGTGTTCGCTCAGGACCTGCGACATCAGGCGCCGCGCCGATCCGCCGAGCGTCGCGACGATGAGGCGCCGGTTTTCGGCGAAATGCAGCAGGGTTGCTTCAAGCCGTTCGAGTCCGCCGGGTTCGCACGTCGACGCGGCGAGCCCCTCGACCGGAAGGGCAAGGCTCTCGCGAAAGATCTCGTCTTTGCCTTCGAAGTGTTCGTAGAACGTCGAGCGCCCGACGTTCGCTCGTTCGACGATGTCCCGCACGGCGAAACCGTCGTACCCGCGTTCGAGAAGAAGATCGCGTAGTGCGTCGAGCAATGCTTGGCGCGTCCGTTCGACTCGCCGGTCGGGCTTGGGCACGCTTGGCACCGCACTTCCCTTTCCGGACATTTCGGCAAGCGTGTCCGGAACCGGAACGCTGCCTCTGTTACAACTCTAGCGTGGAACAAACGCAATCACCTTCTCCGGTCAGCCGAGTCCCGGACGGCGCTCCCGCCGGCATCGCGATCGCGATCGCGTCGCTTTTGACGCTCGTGTCGATCGCGCACCATCCAACGACCTCGAAGGCGCTCAAGGCCGCCGATGCAATTCCGGCGATCGTCGCGCTCTCGGGAGCCGACCGGATGGTTCACACGATCGTCATTGGGACGTTGCTCGCATTGCTCTTCGGCTTTGCCGTCTACGCGCTGCGGCGCGGGCTGCATCGCTCCGCCGTAATCGGAGGGCTGATCGCCTTCACGTTCGGTATCGCGACCACGATCGGCGCTGCGCTCATCGACGGATTTCTCATACCGGAAATCGCGTCGCGCTATGTCGATGCGACGGCCGAGCTGATGAACCGGTCCGCGATGTTGCTGCAGACCTGCTCGCTTGCGATTCAAGTCGCAACGAAGGCCGGGCTCGTGGGGATGGCGCTGGGCATCGTGTTGTGGTCGGCCGACCTCATCCTCGACAAAGGGTTCCTGCGGATCGCGGGTATCGTCGGAGTCCTGGCGGGGATCGTGCCCGCCGTCCTCACGCTGTCGGGCGGCTACCTCAACCCGCATTCCTTGATGATCGTCATCGCAATCCAGACGCTTTGGTACCTCACCATCGCAACCGCGCTGCTGCTGCGCCGCGCTTAATTTATCAGTTCTTTGTGCTCTTAATATATCTACTCTGTAGGCGATTGGCTCGATCGCATAGGTGTCTGAGCTGAATTCTAAGTTGCTCTGTGTACTGGCCCTCTGCAACCTTTAGCGCTGCCTCTAGCTTCTCTCGATCCTGAAGCCATTTGTTGAATAATTTCGGGCGGCTAAGGACCGCGGACGTGGCCCCGCTCTCTTCCAGGTTTGTATACGCTTGGTCAAGCGTGGCGGAACCGCCTTAAGATCTGTTTTTGGGCTATTTGGCGAATCCGAGCTAAGGACGAATGGTCCGAATTTCTAACATTTTCTAACGGAGCGGTCGGGAACGGCCGGAAACGGACGGGACTGGCCGGGAACCGCGAGGCGAAAAAGCCTTACGAAATAACACGGATCGGTAGCGGACGGGACTCTCCGGAACCCCCGAGAATTGGTTCGACTCCCGCTGGGGCTAAAAGTCTCCTTATTTTACAAGGGTTTTCGCGCTACTTTCGGGCGCCGCGCAACAAATGTGCAACAGCCGAGCCCTTTTCGTTACCCGACGAGGCTCCCGAAGGCGTCCGCTGCGTCGGCGTCTCGGTCCGAGTACACGTGCAAATAACGCTCGGCCGTGATTCCGATCGAGGCATCGCCGAGGCGCTGACACACGACTTCGAGTGGGACGCCTTGCCTTAGCGCAGAGGCTGCGTTTACGTTGTCAGACTAGTCACTGATCCGCGATTGACACTTGCGGACTTGAGGTCAGCGCAACCGCTGCAAATCGAGACAAACCTGAAAAATTGCAAAAACCAATGCGAGCGGCGGTGGCATCGATGTTTATGGAGTGCTGCTCGCCTGTGGCGTGGCCGAGAGCGCCGTCGTAGAGGGCGAGGGCATCTGGATTGGCTTCATCGTCTGCGGTGAGGACACGGGCCCCGCGGGCAATGTAGCGAAGGGGCCCGTTATCGGCTGGGTCGTCGTCTGCGCCGATGTTGTCGCGACCCATAACGAAACCACGCAAAGCAAGAACAGAACGCAAAAGACTAAACGCATGACGCTCGCTTAACCACCGGTCTGAATGCCTCCTACCGCCGTACTGCTGAAACTCGCGGCGCGGTGGCGCAAAAGCCGACGGCATAACAGCGTGCTGGCGTGAGCTCTATGGCGAGAACGACGGCGTCTAAACCAGTTCGCAGATCAACGGTACCTCCTGCGCAGATCGCGGAACCGCATACTCGATCACAACGTCCTGCGCTGAAACGGTAGTCTACAACGTCCGCATCGCGAGAGTTAGCTTAAAGGTCCTGCCCGGGAGCCTATATCGGCGACTATCTCGCGTAGCGCGACTTCAATCTTTGTTGTCGTCGATTCGCGTGGTGCCGTTCCGTTATTGATGAACTTTGAATTGCCCGAAGGCTAACACCGCTCGCGCGGGCGACGCGCTTCGTGCCAACGGCTCGGATTTGGGCGCGCAATGCCTCGCACTTCTTGTATCGGGGTGCAACCTCTGGCGACCCTCAGGCGATTTCGAAAGCATGACCGATCAAGAGATTAAACCCTATCTTGGCAAAGCCGTGCGCCTTACTTTGGCTGACCGGCGCGTGCTCGCTGGCGTTCTCCACGCCTCCGATGAATCGGGGCATGGTCACCGGCACTACGCAATCGTCTCTGATGCGATCCGCGAGGGCGGCCACGCCGCGCGGGAAGTCATCCATGGCGGGGACCAGATCGCAACAATCGAGGACGCTTCAGGAGATCCTGCGGCAACGCCCTAAGGCCGCCCGATAGGCGTCGTGGACCGCTAGGCGCGTGACCGGCCCGAGCAATGTGCGGTCGAGACAGTCGAGCAGCGCAACAATCTGCGTCTCGTCGAGCGCGCTGATCTCGGCGCGACCCTTCTTGGGGTTCATACGCTTTGCAAAGGGAAGTAGGGTCGTGAACAAGTGCGTGGGCACCGTCGCCGATAGCGTTGCCGAATGCAACGAGCAACGTCGCGAGCATTGGAGCGAGACCGGCCTCAGTTTCCTCGGCGATGGCGTTGAGAAGGCGGAGAGAGTTTGGATTGGGGGCGCGGGAAGATTTTTGGGGGCTACGACCCAGGTGGGGGGGCGCGCCGCAATTGACGCGCCCTTTGACTGGAACCGAGTCCCTATGCTTTAGGGATTGTAGTTCAGGCCGTCGACGGCAGACCACGGCGACGAGAGACCATTTGCGTAATTCAGAGTTGCAATGTTTGAGCCGTCGGGATAACTCAGGATGAGCACGTCCTTGCCTCCGTAATTGGCGACATACGCCTGCGTGTTCGTCTTGTTGATCGTCACGGTGGTCGGATCGGAGTATCCCGATCCCAACGTGCCCGAAATGCGGCTGTACGGAGGCTTGATGATGTCGACCGTCTCAGCGTCCTGATCGCAGATGACCAGATTGCTATTCTTGTCGAGGACCATACCGCCGGGGATTGCGACCGTCGCGCCGAGGACCGTTCCGGAGCAGCCGCTGAGGCCACCGCTATACTCCGTGATTTTTCCGAAGCTGCCGTTCCAGTAGACCACAAAAACGTCGGTCGCCTTATTGACCGCAACGCCCCAGACGTCACCCCCCGTGGTGCACCGCGCTATGATGGTACTGCTGCCCTGATGGAACTCGGTGACGTAGCCTTCGAAGTCGCCCTCGTAAACATTTCCATGGGAGTCGGTGGTGACGGCGACGGGCTCTGACACGCCGGTGTACGTATACTTCGGTATGCTTTTACCGGGATAATACTCAGTAATGTCTTGACCGGTGAAGTTAGCGACGTAAAGGTTACCTTTCGCATCGACCCAGTTGCCCTCGGGGTGATCGATTCCCGAGCTGATGCTGCCGATGTTCGTCCACGTGGTATTTTTCAGAATTTCGACTGCGTTGGTGCCGACGTCGTCGACGAACAGGTCCTTCGGGCCTTTCTTCTTCCTCCTATCGGGATTTACGCCGTGCCCTAGGGACTTGAGAATCTCCAGGCTAAGGAATTTCGGTGCGATGCCCGAGCGTGACAGGTCGGCGCCCACGTGGCTCTGGCTGATGCCCGAGCTAGGGAGCGTTGAGTTTGCTCCCTGCGATCCGCCGCTCGAGCAAGCGCAGAGCAGGGCAATCGCGGCGGTAGCCGCCGCGGCACTAAATACTGTTAAGCCTTTTCGCACTAGGTTGAGTCCTCCGATTTTTTTTGCAGTTAAGGGGAACTATCGACGGCGCGCGCGTCGAAACCATTGGGCCTCCGAACGTTTGTCTGAGCAGCTGGTTTGCAGTCCGGTTCATGCCACCACGGTAGCGCGACACCGTTCCGAGATCGTTCCGGAACGCGACGGGAAGGCTGAGTTAACGGCCTCGCGATCGCGAAGCCGTGCAGAGGGGCAGAGGCGCGGGGGCAGGCGGGGCGGCGTTAGGATTTTGGGCACCGCATCCGATCAACGGTGCCCAATCCCGCCCCGCGTGCAATCGCGGCGATTATTTATTTCCCGAAAAGTGGTTGATGCTATTGCGGAACGCGTCCCTTGGCGTCGGACCACCTCAGGTGCACCTCAGGCAGTCGTGCATCCGAGGAACCGACTGGGCGGGCTACCACACGATAGTCGAAGTCTATAGATGAGCGGCCACCCTCGGACTCGCGCACGATGAACCCGCCCTGGTACTTCGAGGCGACGTAAAGCCCGCGATTGTCACCGCTTGGCGTGAGGAACACCTGATAGCCGGAGCTAAAGTCAATCGTGGCGGCGAAGTCGGCATCGAATCGCACGGTGCCTTTCCCACTTCTCATCCGGGCCGTCCCGGTATCTTCGATAGTTGCGCGCGTTGCCTGCGAAGGGAAGGTGCCGACCTGACGGCCGGCGCGTGTGCGGAGGTCGATATTGAACCCAGTTGCGTAAACGCTTCCCGTAAAGAAGCCGTCGCCCGAGTAATCAACATAGAATTGGCCGCCGCCTTCTGACGCCGCCAGGAACGGGTACCCCCCCGAGGCGTCCGTTTGCGCGGCCAGGCTAAAGGTAGTAGTGTTGTTATCCTCGAAATAGCCACCAGCTGCCCCGGTAGAGAAGCCATACACGCCGGTCAATCCGTTAGCGTGCGCCTCGATCGCTGCGCGTCTGAGATAGGTAGAGCCCGTGCTGCCCAAAGAAACCCCTTCGATGGCGGCTCCGTTACCGTGGTTCGTCTTTATTAAGCATGGAGTGGTCTTGTTGCAGACCGTATCGGGCGACGCTACTTGTCCGGCAGCACGTACGACGGCGACGTTGGCGAACGCGAGAGCCGCTCCCAGGGCGAGGACGCCCGTCCCGGCAAGGGTGGCTACTCGTGATAGAGATCTCATATATGTTCCTCTTTCTATAAGAAAACGTTGGTCGCAAGGTGGTTTGCAGTCCGGTTCATGCCACATGGTAGCGCGACACCGTTCCGAGATCGTTCCGGAACGCGACGGGAACGCTGAGTTGCTACGTTCTGGCGGTGAACGAGCGCAAACAGGCATTTCTCGTGAAGCTGTGGTTGGAGGCGGACGACGTCGGAACGCCGGCCTCCCGCGGATGGCGACGCGGGAGCGTCGAGCATCTGGAGAGCCGACGCCGCTTGTACTTTAGCGACGTCG
>Ga0182024_10016766_pt1 | contig 13842 bp, 7 predicted proteins | sample P32metaG_FD_120480 | JGI IMG/M metagenome (GOLD analysis project Ga0182024, IMG submission 120480) | Permafrost microbial communities from Stordalen Mire, Sweden - P3-2 metaG (Illumina Assembly) | ecosystem: Environmental > Terrestrial > Soil > Wetlands > Permafrost | place: Sweden: Stordalen... | reverse complement strand
TTAGCGGTAGGGCGCGTCGAGTTCCAGGTTCTTCGCGATCTGGCGCTCCCAGCGATCGCCGTTGGCGAGCAGGCGCTCCTTGTCGAAGTAGAGCTCCTCGCGCGTTTCGACGGCGAACTCGGTGTTCGGCCCCTGCACGATGGCGTCCACCGGGCAGGCCTCCTGGCACAAGCCGCAGTAGATGCATTTGACCATGTCGATGTCGTAGCGCGTGGTCCGCCGCGCCCCATCCTCCCGAGGCTCCGCCTCGATGGTGATGGCTTGGGCCGGGCAGATCGCCTCGCATAGCTTGCAGGCGATGCAGCGCTCCTCGCCGCTGGGATAGCGGCGCAAGGCGTGCTCGCCGCGAAACCTCGGCGACTGCGGGGCGCGCTCGTTGGGGTACAGAATCGTCGCCTTGGGCCGCACCATGTATTTCATGCCCAGCCAAAAGGCCTGGGCGAAGTCCATGAGGGCCGCGCCGCGGATCGCCTGGCCGATACGCTGGAACATGCTTGGCCCCTACCTCGGCTTGCCGACGACGCATTGATAGCTGGACATCTGCCGGCCATCGAATCCATCCTTGAGACGGACCTGGCCGCCCTGCGCTTGGCAGGTTTGCGTCGCCGCCTTGAGGGCGTCGTAGTTGGCGTCTCCCGAGCCCAGGTCGAAGGGCGCTTGCGCAAGGCTGCCGCAACCGGCCAGGGCCGCGCCCACGACCGCCCCGACAATGGCCAGCCGCGCCCTCACGCGCCCGGCCCGAACATGCGCCAGGCGCTGATCAGCACCACCGCGCCGATGGAGATCGGCAAGAAGACTTTCCAGCCCAGCCGCATGAGTTGGTCATAGCGGTAGCGGGGCACGATGGCCTTGGCCATGGCCACCAGGAAGAAGAAGAAGATAGTCTTGGCGAAGAACCACATGAAGCCGAAGAAACTGGCGGCCGTGGGATTCCAGCCGGCGGTGAAGGGGGTCGGGAACGGCGCCTGCCAGCCGCCGAAGAAGAGCACGCTGATCAGGGCGCACATCAGGACGATGTTGGCGTACTCGCCGATCATGAACAGCAGATAGGGCGTCGACGAGTATTCGACCTGATAGCCGGCCACGAGTTCGGACTCGGCTTCGGAGAGATCGAATGGCGGGCGGTTGGTCTCGGCCAGGGCGGAGACGAAGAAGATCACCGCCATAGGGATCATCACCAGGGCGGCGGGAAGGTTTCTCCAACCCCCTCCCCCCAGGACGTTCCAGTTCCAGAATCCGCCGGCCTGGCGCTCGACGATCACCTGCAGATTGAGCGAGCCGGAAAGCAGGATGACGGTGATAATCACGAAACCAATGGAGACCTCGTATGAGACCATCTGCGCGGCCGATCGAAGGGCCCCCAGGAACGGATACTTCGAGTTCGACGCCCAGCCGCCCATGATGATGCCGTAGACGCCCAGCGAGGAGATGGCGAAGAGATAGAGCACGCCGACATTGATGTTAGAGACCACCCAACCGGGGGCGAGCGGCATCACCGCCCAAGCCCCAAACGCCAGGGTGAAGCTGACCAACGGGGCGAGGAGGAAGATGACCTTGTTGGCGCCCGCGGGAACGACGATTTCCTTGAGCACGAACTTGCCGAAATCGGCGAAGGATTGCAGCAGGCCGAAGGGGCCCACCACATTCGGGCCCTTGCGCATGCCCACGCCCGCCCAGACCTTGCGGTCAGCCCACAGCAGGAATGCCAGCGAAAGCAGGATCCACACCAGCACGGCGAGGATCTGCAGGATCGTCAACACCGTCCATCCGCTGGCCGTGGCCCAAAAGCTGGTCCCACCCATGGCCTACTCCGCCGCCATTTTCACGCCGGCGGCCAGCGCCGCGCACTGGGCCATGGTCACGCTCGCCCGGGCGATGGGATTGGTCAGATGGAAGGCCCGGATGGGGCTCGCAAACGGCGCGCCGGCCATCTTGCCTGGCCCGCCCAGCCCGGAAAGATCGAGCGCCGCCGGTATCGATCCCGGGGCGTGGTCGATTTGCCCGAAGGTGGGGTGATCGGCGAACAGCCTGTCGCGGAGCTGATCAAGGGTGTCGTAAGGCAGCTTGGCGTCCAGGTGCTCCGACAGGGCGCGCAGGATCGCCCAATCCTCCTTGGCCTCGCCCTTGGGAAACACCGCCCGCTCGCCGCGTTGCACGCGCCCCTCGGTGTTCACATAGAGGCCGCTCTTTTCGGTGTAGTCGGCGCCAGGCAGGATGACGTCCGCCCGGTGCGCGCCGGCGTCGCCATGCGTTCCCAGATAGACGACGAAGGCGTCGGTGGCGCCAAGATCGAGTTCGTCCGCGCCCAGCAGGAACAACACATCGACCGCCCCTTTTTCCAGCATCGCCGGCGCGGTGAGACCGCCGCCGCGCGGCGTGAACCCCATGTCCAGGCCGCCGACCCTGGCCGACGCGGTGTGCAGGACGTTCCAGCCGTTCCAGCCCTCGCGAACGACGCGATACTTGTGGGCGAGGCTCGCGGCCGCCTTCAGCACCGCGCCGCCATCGGGCCTCGCCAACGCCCCCTGGCCGATAATGACCGCGGGGCGTTGGGCCTTCTTCATCGCGACGACGAAGTCCGATTTGCTCTTGGCGAAACCGGCAAGCGACGCCCCGCCGGCGCCCAGGTGATCGTAGCCGTAGCCGAGGTCCGCCGCCTCGCCGATCAGTCCGATGCTTGTCTTGCCCGCCAGCCACAGCTTGCGGATGCGCGCATTGAGCACCGGCGCCTCAAGGCGTGGATTGGCGCCGATGATCAGGATGGCGTCGGCCTGCTCAAGGCCGGCGATCGTCGAGTTGAACAGCCAGCTTTCGCGGGGGCCCTCGCCCAGGACCAGGCCATCCTGTCGGCAATCGAGGTTGTTGACGCCCATGGCGGTGAACAGATCGAGGGTCGCCTTCATCGATTCAGCGTCCTGAAGATCGCCGGCGATGACGCCGATCCGCTCGGCCGGCGCGGCTTTGAGGCGAGCGGCGACGGCGGTGAATGCGTCCACCCAGCTGGCGGGACGAAGTTGGCCTCCCACGCGCATCATCGGCCGGTCCAGGCGCTGGCGGGCCAGGCCGTCGCAGGCATAGCGGGTTTTGTCGCTGATCCATTCCTCGTTGACGGCGTCGTTGGTGCGCGGCAGCACGCGAAGCACCGCCGGCCCCCGCGCATCGACGCGGATGGCGCTGCCAAGCGCGTCCATGACATCTATGCTTTCGGTCTTGGAGAGCTCCCACGGGCGGGCATTGAAGGCGTAGGGCCGCGACGTCAGGGCGCCCACCGGGCAAAGATCGATGACATTGGCGGAAAGCTCGCTCATCACCGCGCTGTCCAGATAGGTGGTGATCTCCACATCCTCGCCGCGCGAGATCAGGCCGATCTCCGAGACGCCGGCCACCTCGGTGATGAAGCGCACGCAGCGGGTGCACTGGATGCAACGGGTCATCACCGTCTTGATCAGCGGACCCATGTATTTTTCTTCGGTGGCGCGCTTGTTCTCGCCATAGCGGCTGGCGTCGCGGCCATAGCCCATGGACTGGTCCTGCAAGTCGCACTCGCCGCCCTGATCGCAGATCGGGCAGTCCAGCGGGTGGTTGATGAGCAGGAATTCCATCACCCCCTTACGCGCCTTTTCGACCATGGGTGAATTGGTGATGATCTCCTGGCCCTCGGCGGCCGGCAGGGCGCAGGAGGCCTGCGGCTTTGGCGGTCCCGGCTTCACCTCCACCAGGCACATGCGGCAGTTGCCGGCGATCGAAAGGCGCTCGTGGTAGCAGAAGCGCGGAATCTCCTCGCCAGCGAGCTCGGCGACCTGCAGCACGGTCATGCCCGCCTCGAACTCGATCTCGACGCCGTTTACCTTGGCTTTGGGCACGGGGCCGGCCTTATCACAAGCAACAGGGTGTCCGGTTCGTCGGCCATGGCGTGCGGGCGATAGCCCGATCCCCCTCTCTCATCAAGGGCGCGCGGCGGAGCGCGGCGTCCGGGCATCCTGCCGCAAGCAGCCTGAAAGTCAGAAGGATCCAGGCTTGATCCGGACGATGTCGGGATTGACGACATTGCCGATGTAGGAAACGCGCAGAATCGCCGGGCCCGTCGGCGGCGGAGAGGCGGTTCGTTTGTTGTCCGCCGTCGCGGTCGCCTGATAGCTGATGCCATCCGCCGCGACCTCGACGCCCCGGCCCTGTTTGTCAACGGCGGCGAACAGCAAAAGTCCATTGGGGCCGGTCGGCGTCGCCCCAGACGTGGCCTTCGGCGGATTTGGCAAGGTCTGGAAGTAGTTGGCCAGTTGGATGGCGGCGGTGGTGATGGCGGCGCGCTGTTCGGCCGTCGGACTGCCCGTCAGAGCCCACACCACATTGATGTGGGCAAGCGAATGGCTGGTCGCGCCGAAGATGTAGCTGACCTGAGCGGGGCCGGGGCCGGGGTCCAGATGTTCGACGGTCACCTGCAAGGCCTGGGTGCCCTCGGCGGGGTTGGAGGCCTCGGTCACCTTGGCCGCCGCCCCGAAATCGGCTGCGACGGCGGCGCGCACCTGCGCGGGAGTCATGCCGAACCGGGCGCCGCGAAAACCGGTGATCTCGTAGTCGGGCGCGGGCGCGGCGGCGGGCCTCGCCATGGTTTGGGCCAGGGCGGCGGACACAGGGGCCCAGCCAAGACCCAGGCCAGCCAGGACGGTGATGGCGGATGAGAGAATTCGCGCGCGGATCATGAGATCTCCAAGCATGTCTGTTCTAAAATTCGCCAGGCTTAATCGCGTAAACATCGGTTTCCGTGGCGTTGCGGGCGAACCCGACGTGGAGCAGAGCCTGCGCGTCGGCCGGGGGCGGCGGCAGTTCTAGATGCTGGCCGTCGGCTGTCTTGACCGAGTAGCCGATGCCCTGAAGTCGGACCTCGACCGTGCCGCCGTTCTCGTCCGAGCCGGAGAAGAGCACGAGGGAATGGGGGCCAACCGGGACGCCTCGGGCGACGGACATCAGCTTCCAATAATAGGAGATGAAATCGGCGACCACGCGGCTTCCGGCCAGGGTTAGTGCGTCGCGATCGGCGGGCGTGGCGTGGGCGGCCTGCCAATCGAGATTGACGTGGATGAGACGTCCCGAGGCCGCGCCGAAGATATAGGTCACCGCCATCGGGCCTGGCCCGGGCGCGAGATGGGCAGTTGCGACGACCACCAGCGTGGTGTGCGACGCCGGGTCGCGCGTGTCTTGGCCTACCTGCGCGCCAGGGAAGTCACGGGCGATAACCTGGCGGACCTCCGTGACGGTCATCCCCCATTTCGCGCCGCGATAGCCGTCGACGACATAGGCTTTGCCTTTCACGTCATAGCTGGCGGGCTGGCCTGTCGCCGAGAACCCCGACGGCGCCTGAGTCGTAGCCGCGGCGGCCGGCCCGCCCGCCACGAGGAGCGCGAGAAGCGCCATCGCCGGCCTATTCATCCTCCGGGCACCAGGGACAATGAGCCGTCCACCACCGAGAGCTTGCCGCCGATCTGCGCGGCGGTGCTGATCAGACTCGCCTCCTGGGCGCGCAGGCTGGCGGCGAGTTGCAGATCGGCCGATGTGAGGGACGATGGGTTGGCCTTGAGTCTGGACACCAGCGCCTGTTCCTGGCTGACGACGCTGTTGAGCTGCGAGGGTATCGAGCCGTACTTCTGATAGGCGGCGACCACGGCGTAGCTCCCGATCCAATCGGGGGATGAGGGGGTGTTCTCGTCCGCCGTCGCGGCCGCGACCACGTCGGGATTCGCCGCCAGATAGGAGACCAGGGCGAGGCTCGGCCCCTTCTTGATCATCGCCTCGGTCGCCTTGAGTTTGTTCTCCAGCGTGACTTGCGCGGCGGCGGCGGCCTGGGCCTGCTGGCAGGCCGAATAACAGGTGTTGTCCGTCCCTGTGAACACGTAGGTCAGCACGCTTCCGACGTCATTGGCGGCGGTGACAATCGGGGCCACGGGGAAGCTGATCGAGGGCTTGAGTTCCAGCCCGCCGATCCCGATCGAGATGCCGATGGTGAAGCCCAGGGTGAAGGTGCCATCGGTGACCCCGGAGACCGACCGCGCGCCGATGTACAGAGAGCCGGGGGAGAAGACGGTGACGGTCGCGCTTCCCGTCACGCCGCCGTAGGATATCCCGCCCGTCACGCCGGTGGAGGCGCCGACGCCGACGAATTCCGATTCGCCCACCGTCAGGCTGCCGTTGTCCACCGTCAGATCGGTGTTGCTGCGCGCTTCGGTGAACACCTGGCCTTGCACGGAGGTGTTTCCGGTGACGCCGCTACCGAGCGAGCCGCCGGCGCCCACGGTCGCCGTGGTGCTCAACTTGACCGTACCGTCGATGTTGATGCTCGGGTCCGAGGAAAGTGGGTCGATGGTGAAAGCCCCGGTCGCCGAGGCCGACTCGCCAACGCTGACATACGCCGGTCCCACCTGAAGTTTGACCGAGTCCCCAACCTGGGCGGTGCCGGTGACATAGACGCCGGTGACCCCGAACTGGGCCAGGGTGCTGGTGCTCGCCCCGACCGTGCCCGAAAGCGTGGCGGCGCCCACCGTGACCCCGCCCGTGGCGCTGGCGCCGGCCTGCGCCGTGCCGGTGTATGACAGGACCCCCGTGGTCCCCGTCGCGTTGGAGCCGGCGGTTGTGCTGGCGGCGGCCGTGACCGTGGTTCCGGCGAAGGTGGACGGCGGGACATAAGCTTGGTTGGGCTGAGAACTGAGGAAACTGAAGTTGAGAACGCTGGAGTCGTAGACTCCGTAATCTCCGGACGTCGAGCCTGGAACATTGCCCTCGCTCGGGGATGAAAAGGCCTGGGGAACCAACTGGTATTTGCTCGCATCGGGCCCGGTCAGGCCGACCGGCCTCAGCTCATAGTCTCCCAGTGGCATCGGCTGCCCGCCCGTGTAGACCGCGCCGTTGATAAAGATGGCCACCACGACGCTGACGTTGTCGCCGGCGACGAAGCCCGTCAGAGGGCCGCCATTGAACACCGGTCCCGTAATGCTGCGTTCGACCGTGGCGATTCCAGGCGTGCCGACGGTCAGTCCATCCGGAGACCCGTCGTAGACGAGGCTGCCGCTCGACACCGACGCCTGAACATATCCGGGGATGATCGTCATGACCCCGGCCGTATTTCCGCTGCTGGCGATCTTGTAGTTCGCGGCCCCGCTTCCCGAAAGTCCGGTGACGATCTGGAAGTAGGTCCCCGGGACTGTCGTCTGCGTATAGTTGAACACGCTTACGTTGTCGGTGAGCTGGAGATTGCCGGTGACGTTGTCCCCAAATACGATTCCGCTCAGCGTGATCGCGCCCGGCCCAAAATTGGGACTGGTGAACATCTCACATCCGGGGGTGCAGCTGGGGATCGTTAACCCGCCGTACTGGCCGGTCACCGGCGCGATCGAAAACGTGAGGGGCTTTTGCGTGATGGTCTCTGGCGCGCCGACGCCGCCGTTCGTCAGCATGTAGTCGCCGGCCATCGCGCCGCCCAAACTCGAGACAGCAAGCGTATAGACGCCGGCGCTCTGGTTGGCCGGCAGGGAGAAGCCCACGGCGGTGGCGCCAAGAAGGGTCAAGGTCGCTTTCGACGCCGCGCCGCTCAGAGTGACGATCGGCATGACCGTGTCGCCCGTCAGCACGCCGGGCAGCTCCACTACGTCCCCAAGAGCGGAGCCATAGACGCCCGTCTCGGCATTGGCGACGGCGGTGATCGGTTTGGGGCTGATGGTCAGGCTGGCGTTCGTGTCGGCCGCCGTCGCGAGCACATAATTCGTGGCGTCCGCGCCCGTCGGCCGCACGCTCAAGGTGTAGGAGCCGGCGCCCAGATTGCTCGGGAGAGTCGTCACGGCGCCCACATCGGTCGAGGCGCCGCCGGCCGTGGCGACGACGGTGTAGCTGAGCGAGGTTCCCGGCGCCACGTCGCTAAGACTGACCTGCACGGTGGTTGGCGATCCGTACACTGAGGTCGAGGCGCCGACGCTTAATCCATAGCTCAGCGTCCGCGGCGTGACGACGATGGCGCCGACCGAGGCGGCGTGGTCGTTGGGAAGGGCGTAGTTTCCGGCCGAAGCGCCGCCCAGCGCATAGAGAGTGTTGCTCTGTTGCTGCAGGGTGACCTGATAGGTCGCGACGTTCAGGATTTGGCTCACAAAGTTGAGGGAGCTTCCAGTTTGGGCGAGCGGCGTCGGAAGGCTGACATCGTCGCCCGCCAACACACCCTGGAGCTGGACCGGCGACGCGAATGTGGCGCCATAGACGCCGGTCTGCGTCGGCGTTGTGATGGTGTAGCTCAACGTCTTGGGCGAGATCGTCAGTGTCGAGGTCGTATTGCCGGCGGTCGCGAGCGTATAGTCGCTGGACGCGGCGCCGGTGAGGCTGGTGACGGTGAGCGAATAACTTCCCGCGTTCGTCCGGCTGGTCAGGGCCGATGACAGCCCGTAGACGCCCGAAACATCATCGGCGCCAACCGTCCCGGTCAAGATGGCCGGTGTCAGAACCGCCAACGTGCCGTAAGTCGAGGCGGCTTGAACCGCCTGATAGGTCAGCGCCTTCGGGTTGATCGTCAGAAAAGCGCTGCTGATCGAGGAGGAATAGTCGGAGGCGTCGGCTCCGCTCAGAATTTGGACCTGGAAGATGTACGTGCCGGCCGCGGTGTTGGTCGTCAGGACGACAGGCGTTCCGTGAAGATCGCTGACCGCGAAGCGGCCAACCGCGACCAGATCGCCGCTGAATACGCCACTGATCACCGGAGTGGGGAAGACGGGCGCGGAACCGTAGGTCGTCGAGGTGTTGGCGAGCGTTCCGGTCAGAGCTTCGGGCGCCACCTGGAACGTCGCGCTCGTACTGGACGCCAGAGTGTAGTTGCTGGCGCCGGGGCCCGTGAGGCCGGTGACCGCGTATGTGTAGGACCCCGCCTTGAGCAGGCCGGCGTCGGACGCGACAAGCGGCGTCGAGGCGGAGGGAGCGAGCGTGGCCGTAAGTCGATCCTGTGGCAGGGCGCCGCTCAGGTTGACGCCGATCATCGACGCCGCGTTGGCCGGCGTGAGGGAGCCGTAGACGACCGATGAAATGCCGTTGAGCGAAACGAAGGCGTTCAGCGGCCGTGGCGCGATGATGTAGACGCCGTTGGTGCTGTCCGCGGTATCCAGGACATAGTTGCCCGACGCGGGTCCAAAGATGCTGACGCCGGTCTCGGCATAGCTGCCGACCGGCTCGATGGCGCCGCCGAAGCCGAAGGCGCTGGACGTGAGCACGACATCGTTTGGCAGCACGCCGGTCAGGGTGATCGCGCCGGGTGTGACGACCGAGCCATAGACCGCGTTCACGCTGGCGAACGCATAGGTCACCGGCTTTGGATTGATCACCAGGTTGGCGAGACCGTTGCCGCTGGTGGTCAGGGCGTAGTTGCCGCTGTCGGGGCCGGTCAAGGCGCTGACCGTCAAGGTGTAGGTCCCGGCGTCCATGCGCGCGTCGAGGGGTTCGGTGGGGCCGCCGGGGATGTTATTGAACAGCAGAGTGGCGATGGTTCCGCTCACGACGTCGCCGGGAACAAGCCCCAGGAAGATGGGCGCGGCCGGCGTGGCGAGCGTTCCATAGGTCGAGGTCGCGGCCGACAGATTGTAGTGGATCGCCAAGGGAGAAATGGTCAGCGAACCATTGGAATTTCCAGAGTTCGCGATCACGTAGTTGCCGGCCTGCGCGCCGGTTAGACCGGTCACTTCCAGGGTGTAAGAGCCGACCGGCGAACGAGCTCCGAGGGTGACCGTCGAGCCACCCTGCACGACCGTGATCACCCCTGAAACGCTGTCGCCCGGATTGATGAAGCTGAAATTGGCGCCCGGGAGATTGAACACACTGCCATAGGTGGATGCGAAGGCGCCCACCGTGTAGGTCACCGACCGGGGAGTGACGGTTCGCAGACCGGCGGTGTCGCCGGTGGGACTGAGGGTGTAGTCGCTTGCGAAGAAGCCGGTCAGCGGGCCGGCGAGGCTGAGCGTGTAGGCGCCCCCGGGCATCGACGAATTGCTGAACGGGACCACCGTCGACGTGCCCTGGATCGTGGCCACGATGGATCCGGCGATCACATCGCCGAAAACCGTGTCGAGGGTGACGATGGGAGCTGCGCCGGTGACGCCGAAGGCGACCGTGCTCGTATCGATGGTGTAATGCAGGGGCCGCGGCGTGACGGTCAGGGTTGACGCGCCAACGATGGTGGCGGTGTAGTCGCCCGCCGCCGCCCCCTGGAACCCGGCGAAGGTCAAGGTGTGGGCGCCGACCAATTCCTTGCCGGGGATGTCAAAGCCGCCGGCGTTCATCGACAGGGCGACGCCCGACGTGGCGCCCGCGAACGCGTCGGTGACGACCGGGACGACATCGTCGCTACCGATCACCCCGGACAGGGTCAGGACGTTTGTCGGCGTCCCATAGACTTCGCTGGCGCTCGACAGGGTGACCGTGACGGTTTTTTGCGCGATGGTCAGGGAGGCGGTCGTGTCGCCGCTGACGGCAACAACGTAGTTGCTCGAAGAGACGCCGGTGATTCCGGCGGAAATGGCGTAAACGCCCGCGCTCGTCTGGGCCGACAGGGCCGCAGGCGCGCCGTTGAGCAGCGTGACGGCTGTGACGGTGTCACCCGCTAATACGCCGTTCAGCGTCGGCGTGGCGACGGTGGCAAGTGTCCCGTAGGTCGAATTCGCCGCCACGGCCGTATAGGTCAGCGGCTTTTGCGCGATGGTCAGTGCGCCGTTGATGTTTCCGACGCTCGCCAAGCTGTAGTTCGCGGCCCCCGTTCCACCCAGCCCGGTCACGGAGGTGACGTAGGCGCCCGCCGGAGTGTTGAATGCCGGAACGATGATCGCGCCGCCCGTGGCCGCGGTTTGAGCAACCGGCGTGACGACGTCGCCGTTGATGACGCCGGTGAAGGAAACCGGCGTCGTTCCTGGAGCATCGCCGTAGGTTCGGCTGACGTCGGAGACGGTGTAGGTCAGCGGCTTTTGCGCGATGGACAGGGTTGAGCTGAAGATTCCGCCCGCCAGTTGGTAGTTGCCGGCGCCAGCGCCCCCCAGGCCAGTGACGGTGTAGTCATGACCTCCGGCGGCTACACCCACGGCGAAGCCATAACCGGCCAAGATCGGCGACAGAGGGGCGGACGCGCCGTCCAGGCTCGCGAGCGGCTGGACGCTGTCGTTGTTGACCACGCCCGTCAGGGCGATGACGGCGGTGGGCGAACCGTAGGTATAGGCGCCCGGTGTCAGCGTCGGCGTCAGCACTTTCGGATTGATGTGGAGAGTATCGACCGCCGTGGTCAGGTTGAAGAAATAGCCCGAGATCGTCGAGGAGAGATTAGGCGTCGCCGATGTGGTGACCGCTTGGTCCCCCACGCCGGCGAAGAGCGCCGGTCCGGTCGTCGTCAGGTTCGACAGCTCGGCGAGCACCCCGGCAAGGGTGTCGGGAACGCCGCCAGGCGAGAGCAAGGCGCCCGCCGTGATATGGGCCTGAATGAAAGTCGGGTCGGCGTCGCCGTAGGTGATCGAATATTGCGGACCCACCCCGCCCGCGCCGAGCGAAATGCGGGTCTGATCAGTCGGCGGCCCATCACCGCCGGCATTAAAGAGAATGCCGTAGCGGGTGACCACGCCTGGTTGCCCAATCCCCGACACGGTGGTGAAGCTGACCGGTCCGCCGCTGAATCCTGACAGAATGCTGGTGGTCTCGTCCGTCCACGACACCGACTGCCCGGTCACCGCCAGGCCACCGATCGTGTCCACCAGGATGTTCCCAGTAAGGGTGACCGCGCCGGCGGCCGTGATTCCCACCTGGTCGGTGGCGTGCCCAATCTGGTCCTGTATCGGGAAGAACTGGATGAAAACGCCGCTCTGGCCGCTGGTGCTGAGGGTAATGTCGCCGCTGCCGTTGGTCTGGATGCCGGTCAGCCTCAGATTGCCGGCCGAGCCGGCGACGAGGCCGGTTCCGACGGTCAGGCTGATGTCGCCTCCCCCGCCGCCGCTCCCGGCGCCGCCGAACAGCGTAGCGCCATTGAACGAGGCAGCGTTGAACGAATCGATCTCGCCTGGCCCGGGACCGCGCTGGGCGCTGACCACGCCGTTGGCCGCCGTGTCATTGGCGACAACCGTCAGGTTGCTGTGGCCGAGCGTTATGTCGCCCAGGAACACGCTGCGGCCGGCGCTGAGGAAGATGTTTCCAGGGCTGGCGGCGAATCCGACATTGAGACCGCCAAACGTAATGTCGTTGCTGGCTTTCAGAACAATGTCCGTGCCGTTGTCGATCAGGGTCGTGAGCTTGGCGATATCGATGTAGGACGTGTCGGAGGTGGCGTCGTATCCGATCGGACCTGTGTAGGTCGTCTCTGTCAGCGTACCGCCGTTCGCCACGAAGTTGTCGGCGGTCACGGTCGAGATGTTGGCGGGATCGAGCAGAAGCGTGCCGCCGGGGCCCGGATTGATCTTCGAAAGGTCCGTAAGCAGAAGTTCGTGCGACGAGACCTCGATCGCGCCGCCCGTCGCGCCGCCGGCCAGGATGGAACCTTCCTGATCGGTTTGCAGGGCGCTCCAAATCACCACCGTGCCGCCGGTCTTCGCGCCGGAGACATCGATTGTCGTCGCGGCGTCCACCAGCGTGGTGTCGGAGGCGGCCAGGGCGCCGACATCTCCGAACCGGCCCGTGAATTTCTGGACCAGCGAGGCGACCGTCACCGTTGTCGATTGGCCGCCCTGGAACATGCCGCCCACGCGGATCAGGCCGCCGGTGTCGCCACCGGTCGCGGTCAGGCTGGCGCCCAACAATGAGAGCGAATGGCCGGCGGTGAGGTCGATCGTGCCGCCATTGAGCGGGCCGGACACATCGATCGTCCCAGAAACCGTGGCGTCGCCGCCGTCGCCGCCGTCGAGGATGACCGCGCCGTCCTGTCCCGACGCGCCCCTGGCGGTGATCACGCCGGACATGTTGACCGTCTGGCGAACCGCGTCGCGCGCCGCCGCCGCCTGGATGACCACCCTGCCGCCGTCGGCCTGGATGCGGCCGCTGTTGGAGATCAGGGCTTGGTTCGCGTCCCCGATCAGATCGGTCGGAATTGCGACTTGCAGAAAGCCATTGCCGGAAAAATCGAGAGTGGCGCTCTGGCCAGACCCCAGGGCGACCCTGCCCAGAGGCGCACTGATCAGGCCCTCGTTGGAGACCGATGATCCCAACAGAGCGACGGCGCTGCCCGGCGCGGCGACGATGGCGCCTTGATTGACCACCGCGCCGGCCCCCGCGCCGCTGAAGTTGTATTGGCCGGACATGAAATCGGCGTTGGCGATGTCGAGGCTCGAGGCGACGAAGCCGGCTGTATTCACCGTTCCGGTCGGGGTGATGACCACGCCGTTGCGGTCGATCAGAAAGACCTGACCGTTCGAGCTCAGGGACCCGGCGATGCTGGCGCCCCCCGGCCCGGTCACCCGGTTCAGGATCGCCGCCCCCGCTCCGGGCTGCTGGAACGTCACCACCTTGCCCGCGCCGACGTTGAAACTATTCCAGTTGATGACCGCCCGGTTCGAGCCTTGCTTGACGGCGACGGCCGCCGCGCTGGACTGGATCGTCGCCGAGCCCGCCGCGACCGAACCGCCCGAGGGCAGCGCCTGCGCCGCCGCCACCGACGCGGCCATCAGAGCGGCGGCCGCGGGCAAGGTCAGGCAGCTGGTGCACAGCCAGCGCGCGCGGGCGACCGGAACTGGGGCGTTCGCCGTCATCAGAACTGCACTCCCAGAACGGCCTGCACATAGTCCCGGGGCGCCAGCCCCCTGTCAGGGCTCGCGTGCCCATATTCGAGAGACACCGAGGGCGCGCTCATCCAGGGAAATCCCG
>Ga0182024_10016764_pt1 | contig 13843 bp, 13 predicted proteins | sample P32metaG_FD_120480 | JGI IMG/M metagenome (GOLD analysis project Ga0182024, IMG submission 120480) | Permafrost microbial communities from Stordalen Mire, Sweden - P3-2 metaG (Illumina Assembly) | ecosystem: Environmental > Terrestrial > Soil > Wetlands > Permafrost | place: Sweden: Stordalen... | reverse complement strand
GGACTAACCCCGCACAGGCTGAAGCCTATGCCCCAAATTCTTATTCCGCTCGCGAGGCGTCCAGATCCTGCTCGATCGCTTCGAGCGAGCGGCCCTTTGTTTCCATGCCAATAAAAATGTAGGCAAATCCCGCCAGCGCGAACCAACCCGCCAAATAAGTGAATGCCGGAAACAGGGCCGCGACGGACGCTTTCGGCGTAATGATGTTCGAAGAACCCACAATGAGCGCCAACCCCAGCGGGCCAATCACTTTTCCAAGTCCTCCAAATCCATAGGCCGAGCCCATGCCGGTGGTTCGCAGCGCCACGGGCCAGACTTCGGACGAATACGGGCCGACAATCGCAAAGCCCCCGTCGGCAAATGCGTTGTTTACGATCAAGATGAGCCAGAACACGGATACAGTTCCAAAAAAAGCGTTATGGTAAATCGCGGCCGCTACCATCAGGAAGGCCGCGCCAAAACTGGCGATAGCCCCGGCCCCCTTCCTGCCGATCGCATCCGATAGATAGGACAAGCCAATGCGCCCGAACAAGCCTGCGAAATTGACAAAAATCAGAAGGAAAGAGGCCCGGGCCGGCGTGATATGCAATAACTGCACGAGCAGAGTTGGAATCCAAAGTGTAAGTCCGTAATAGCCCGTCTGCGCACCCAAATTGGTGATCCAGGAGACCGCCAGGCTCCTGGGATATCGGAAGATGTCCGACAAATGGGATACCGGCTGTTTCTGCCCCTCCGGCGCGCCCATGGGCAACTTCGCGGCGTCCATTTCCAGCGCCCAGGCCAGCGACTTGCGGGCATCGTCTATGCGTCCCATCTGAATCAGCCAGCGGGGCGATTCCGGCACCCAGGCCCGAATCAGCAGCGTCAGAAGCCCGGGGACCATGCCAATTGCGAAAAGACCCCTCCAGCCCACGTACGGCGTCGCAAATGCGCCCAGCGCGGCCCCCAGGAGCACTCCGATCGGAACGGCTGCAGTGACCAGGCCGCCGACCAGGCCGCGCTTCGAAGCAGGCACGAACTCCTGCACCAGCGGCAGGTCCACGCAATACAACCCGCCCACGCCGAATCCGATCAGAAACCGGAAAACGGAGAGGAATATCCAGGCGTTGTCTGGGGTGAACGTCAGAATGCCCGTGGCGATCGAAAAATTGATCACCGTCATGAGGAAAACTTTGCGGCGGCCAATTTTGTCCGCAAGCCAGCCGTAAAACACGGCCCCGAACATGGCTCCAAATCCAGATGACAATAAAATTACGGCGGATTGGCCGAAGGTGAGTTTCCACGGTCCTGCAATGAAGGCCACAACGTAGCCGATCAGGAAGTAATCGAAGAATTCCAGCATGTCGCCCAAAACGGCGGCGGCAATAATGCGGCGCTGATTCCCCGTGAGCCTTGTTTGCTGCTCTAAGTATTGAAGCATGTTGGATTTTTTGTACGGCGGATCATACACCACGGTGCAGTTGTAGGACAGCCACTCTTGGCTGTCTTCACGGCGATCAACAAGGGTCCCATTATAAATTCCCCACTCAGCGGGCCCGGCCACTCCTTCGCAGCATGCGCATTTGATGCAGCAATCGCGGACAGCCACTCCTGGCTGTCCTACAAAATCCCCGCTATGCAGAGCATCTGGATTTTGCATGGCCAATCGCCGGGCTCTTCGCTATGATTCGCCTTGACGCGAAAGGAGTTCGAGGAGCGGCTTAACAACGCAACATGCATCTCACGCCAAGAGAAATTGAAAAGCTGATGATCGCCACGGCAGCGGAACTGGCCCGCAAGCGGCGCGCTCGCGGGCTGCGTCTGAATTATCCCGAAGCGGTGGCTCTGATTACCGCGGATATCCTTGAAGGAATTCGCGATGGACGATCCGTTTCCGACCTTATGGAATATGGCGCGACAATTTTGAAACGCGATGACGTGATGGAAGGTGTGCCGGAAATGGTGGATGAAGTTCAGGTGGAAGGAACTTTTCCCGACGGCACAAAACTGGTGACCGTACACCATCCAATTCGTTGAGTAGTAGCATAGGCTTCACAAGTTGCGGAAAAAGTAATTTATTTTGTCATTCCGAGCGGAGCGAGGAATCTCTCTTGGGGTTTAGTCCAGGAAAAGAAGGAGAGATTCTTCGCTCCGCTCGGAATGACAAAAATGTGGTGCATTGTTTCGGCAAAGTGTAAGGCCGGCGTTGCGACATTCGGTTTTCGGCTGAGGGGGTGATGGATGATACCCGGTGAATATTTATTGGCGCAGGGCGATGTAATCGCCAACGAAGGCCGCCGCGAAATTGAATTGGAAATTGCCAATACGGGAGACCGTCCCATTCAGGTTGGCTCCCACTTCCATTTCTTTGAGGTGAATCGTGCGCTGCGATTCGACCGCGCCTCCGCATTCGGCATGAGGCTGAATATTCCCGCGGGGACGGCGGTGCGGTTCGAGCCGGGCGATTCAAAGAAAATTATGCTCGTCGAAATCGGCGGCACAAAACATGTCTACGGCCTCAATGGATTGACGAATGGATTGGTGGATGAATCGACCAAGGCCGCCGCGCTGAAACGCGCTGCCGAGCAGGGTTTTTAGGGCTGTTCGGGAGCCTGATTTTGGCTTGCGTAGCGCCCGCCTTCAGGCGAGCATATTGGAATCGATCGCATGCCCGCCTGAAGGCGGGCGCAACATGGGCCTGCCAAGCCCGAGTGGGGGCACGGCATTCCGCGCCCCTACTGGGATGCGATCAACGAGAATGCGACGAGCAAAACCATGAGCCTGAAAATTCCGCGACGGCAGTATGCCGATCTCTACGGCCCAACTACCGGCGACCGCATTCGCCTGGCCGATACCGAATTGTTCATCGAAATTGAAAAGGACCTCACCACTCCCGGCGAAGAAGCAAAATTCGGCGGCGGCAAAGTGATCCGCGACGGCATGGGTCAATCCTCGACGGCAACTTCCGCAGACGGCCTGCTTGACCTGGTCATCACCAACGCGGTGATCGTGGACCACGGCGGAATTATCAAGGCCGACATCGGAATTCGCCATGGACGCATCGTGGGAATCGGCAAGGCCGGCAATCCGGACATCATGAGCGGGGTGACACCCGGCATGGTCATCGGCGCGGGAACGGAAGTGATCGCCGGCGAAGGAAAAGTTGTTACGGCCGGTGGAATTGACGCCCACGTGCATTTCATTTGCCCGCAACTTGTCGAGACCGCGCTGTCGTGCGGCCTGACAACGCTGATTGGCGGAGGCACCGGTCCTGCAACCGGAACGGACGCGACCACCTGCACGCCGGGCATATGGAACATGCACCGCATGTTGGAATCCGCGGACGGATTTCCCGTCAATCTGGGATTTCTGGGCAAGGGAAATTGCTCCTCGCCCGAGCCGCTGCGCGAGCAAATCGAGGCCGGCGCGATTGGCCTGAAGCTGCACGAAGACTGGGGCACGACTCCCGCGGCCATCGATCGCGCGCTCTCGGTGGCGGAAGAGCACGACGTGCAAGTCGCGATTCACACGGACACAATCAACGAAGCAGGCTACGTGCAGGATTCCATCCGCGCGTTCAAGGGCCGCACCATTCACACCTATCACACCGAAGGCGCGGGCGGCGGACATGCGCCCGACATCATCAAAGTCTGCGGCGAGCCCAATTGTCTGCCCTCCTCCACAAATCCCACCATGCCGTTCACGGTGAACACGCTCAACGAGCATCTGGACATGCTCATGGTGTGCCATCACTTGAGCCCTTCGATTCCGGAAGACGTGGCCTTCGCCGAATCGCGCATCCGCGCCGAAACGATTGCCGCCGAGGATGTTTTGCACGATCTGGGCGCGATCAGCATGATGTCCTCGGATTCGCAGGCCATGGGGCGAATCGGCGAGGTCATCACGCGCACCTGGCAGACAGCGGACAAGATGAAGCGCCAGCGCGGGCCGCTTGCGGGAGAAAAATCCGGCAGCGACAACGTGCGCGTGCGCCGTTACGTGGCCAAATTTACTATTAATCCAGCTATCACTCATGGAATCGCACAGGAAGTGGGCTCGGTGGAAACCGGAAAGTTGGCCGACCTGGTGTTGTGGAAGCCCGCGTTTTTCGGCGTCAAACCCGAGATGATCGTGAAAGGCGGGATGATCGCGTGGGCTGCCATGGGAGACGCCAACGCTTCCATCCCTACGCCGCAGCCTGTGATTTACAGGCCCATGTTCGGCAGTTACGGCGGAGCTTTGCACGCGACGTCGCTGACATTTTTGTCGCGCGCGGCCATGAGTTCGGGGCTGCGCGAGAAAATCGGCCTGAAGAAAAATACTGTTGCCGTGAATCATTGCCGCGGCCTCAGCAAACGGGACATGGTCAATAACGACGCTCTGCCGCACATGGATGTCGATCCGGACACCTATGAAGTGCGCGCGGACGGCGTGCTACTCACATGCGAAGCCGCGCAAATCCTGCCCATGGCGCAACGCTATTTTCTTTTTTAATGTGGGGCAACACACTCATCATCGATCGCATGCATCCCGCCGCAAACCTGGAAGACTTGCGCGCGAAGGAAGAAGATAAACTTGTTCTCACCTGGGAGCAGCGCCGCTGGATGCGCGGACGATTTACAACCGCGCAGGGACGCAAAATCGGAATCGCGCTGCCCACCGGCACAACTCCGGCGCCTGGAGCGATCCTGTACGTCGCGGCAGATTGGTATCTGAAAATGGAAGCGGCCATGGAATCGGTTCTGGAAATTATTCCGGCCGATTGCAGCGAAGCGGTGAAAATCGCTTTTGAAATCGGAAATCTCCATTTCCCGCTGGCGCTTGAGGGAAATAAAATTCTGATCCCGGATGACAAAGCAATGGCTCGCTTGATGGAACGCCTGGGCGTGCGCTGGGAAAGGCGCCAGGCGATTTTTGATCCCATCGGAAATACGCAGCTGCACCAACATGGATAAATTTCTCAGCCTGCTGCAATTTTCGGACGGACTCTTTCCCGCGGGTGCTTATGCGCACTCGTTCGGCCTTGAGTCCTGCGTGCAATCCGGCGAGGTTCGCGACGCCGAGGGAGTCGAAGCTTTTCTGCGCGCCTACCTGGAAGGCTGCGCGGCGCCCACGGATGCCGTTGCTTTACTCTGCGCGCATCGAGCGGCGGCGAATGGAGACATCGCATCCTGCTTGGCGCTTGATGAACGGCTCGACGCCATGAAAACTCCCAGCGAATTGCGCGACGCCAGCCGCCAAATGGGCCGGCAAACATTGCGCGTGGCCGCGCACTTACCCGGCCATCCGTTGCTCGAAGAATTTGCCAAAGCCGTCGCCGATGAAAGCGCGCCCGGCCATCACTCAATTGTTTTCGGAATGATTGGTGGAATTTTTGAGTGGGATGCGCTCGACATGACCGGCGCATTTCTCTATTCGACGAGCGCGGCCCTGGTTGGCGCATCGTTGCGATTGCTGCCACTCGGGCAACTTGCCGGGCAGCGCATATTGTGGAATGTGAGGACGCTCATCGCGACGGTTGCGGATGAAGTGCAAAACAAAACGGAGCAAGGCATGTGGTCTTTCGCTCCCGCGCTGGAAATCGCAAGCATGGCGCACGCAACGCTGGATGCGAGGTTGTTTCGCTCATGATTTCCAAGCCACTGAAAATCGGCGTCGGCGGCCCTGTCGGTTCGGGAAAAACTGCGTTGGTCGAAGCGCTGTGCACCCGCCTGAAATCCACGCATCAACTGGCGGTAATTACCAATGACATTTACACGCGCGAAGACGCCGAATTTCTGACGCGCCGCGGCGTTCTTCCTCCCGAGAGAATCGTCGGCGTGGAAACCGGCGGCTGCCCGCACACCGCGATTCGCGAGGACGCGTCGGTAAATCTCGAAGCATCGAGCGCGCTTATGAAGACGTTTCCGGATCTGGACATTCTCTTCATCGAGAGCGGCGGCGATAATCTGGCCGCTACTTTCAGCCCGGAACTGGTGGACGCCACGTTCTATGTGATCGATGTGGCCGAGGGCGAAAAAATTCCGCGCAAGGGCGGCCCGGGCATCATGACCTCGGGAATGCTGGTGATCAACAAGATCGATCTCGCGCCATACGTCGGCGCGGATCTTGCAGTGATGGATCGCGATGCAAAACGCATGCGCGGAGAGAGGCCCTACGTCTTCACCAATCTCAAGACCGGTTCCGGAGTGGACACGCTCATCGAATGGATTCGTCATTCCCTGCTCTTTGAACAGTGAATCGAGCAACGAGCGGAATGCCGCGCGAGTCGGGCGCGATGGATTTCTTCGCCTGCGATTTGCGCGCAGCGGCGAGAAAACAATCCTCGCCCAGTCGCGTTTCTCCTTGCCGCTGCAGGCGCTGACGCCGCTCACCCTCGCGAATGGGGCATCCTACCTGATGCTGCTGAATCCAACCGGTGGAGTTCTGGGAGACGACCATCTGGTCACGGAAATCGAGCAGGAAGCCGCAACGCATGTCTGCCTGACCACACCCTCGGCGACGCGCATTTATCGAACGACGGAAAAACCAGCGATTCTCGAAACTACAATTCATCTGAACGAAGGAGCCACTCTGGAATATTTTCCCGACCACGTCATCCCGCACGAACGCTCTGCGCTGCGCCAGTCTTTGCATATCGAAATGGCGCGAGGCAGTCGCGCTATCATTTTAGATTCGATGGCTTCCGGCCGCATCGCGCACGGAGAGCGTTGGAGTTTCACAGAAATGGATTTGCAAACTGAAGTGTTAATGTGTGAACGTCCCGCCTACATCAATCGGACCAGGATTTTCCCCGCGAAGAATCGCCCCGACCGACTGGGATGGATGCAAGAATTCGATTACATGTCCTGCATGGGATTGTTTGCAGACGGATTCACAGGCTGGAAAGAAGTATGCGCGGTCATAAATCAGGAACTGAAAAGCATTCCAAATATTCGCAGCGGGGCCACGCTGCTTTCGCGAGGCGGCTGCATGGTTCGCTTTCTCGCGGTTTCCGCATCGGACATGACGCATGCGCAGAAGCGATTATGGGATGTAGCACGGGAAGGTCTGCTTCATCTGCCTCCCTTCGAGCACCGGAAATATTGAAAGGAAATTCCAGTCGGCCGCGGCGGACGAGAATTTCCGAAGAGCGGAAAAGTTACGTACAATATTCGGCGAAACAGATGACCGCGCTATTAGCCATTATTCTTCTGGGATTTTTTCTAGGCATGCGCCACGCCACCGATCCCGATCACGTGGTGGCCGTGACCACCATCGTCAGCCGCGAACGCACTCTGCTGCACGCCACAATGATCGGCGCCCTCTGGGGATTGGGCCACACAATCACGATCCTTGCCGTAGGTTCAGCCATAATTCTTTTCAAGCTCACCATCCCGCCGCGTCTCGGCCTGAGCATGGAATTGTCCGTCGGCCTCATGCTGATTCTGCTCGGCATTCTGAATCTCACAGGCGTTCTGCGCCGCGCCATCGAATGGATCACCCTCAGGCGTCTCGGCCTCCGCGCCCATTCCCATTACCTATTTGGCCGTTGGACTCTTCACACGCACGATGAAAATGGCGAACCAATTCCGGTGGATTCATTTTCGATGTTGGGATGGACGCCAGAATGGTGGAAGCAATTGGGCATGTTTAACGTATTGCGTCCATTGCTGGTGGGAATCGTTCACGGCCTCGCCGGTTCCGCTGCCGTTGCGCTATTGGTCCTGACTACCATCAGCAGCACGTCATGGGCAATCGCCTACCTGCTGATTTTCGGACTGGGAACAGTGGCAGGCATGATGCTGATCACGGCGGTGATTGCGCTGCCCTTCGCCTATTCGCTGCAACACTTCACGCGCTTGAATCGCGGTCTCGCGGTGGCTTCCGGATTTGTGAGTGTCGCATTTGGATTATTTCTGTGCTATCAGACTGGTTTCGTTGACGGCTTATTTTCGAGTCATCCGAGCTGGATTCCACGATAACGCGGTTTAGTAGCACAGGCACTCTGCCTGTGCGGGTTTTGCTGGACTTAATAAGAGCGCACAGGCAGAGTGCGTGTGCTACTTCGCTTTGGCTTGATCCGTAGGCGCGAGTTCGACCGGCTTGCCGTGCGGCGTGTGTCGATAAGCATCGGCCCAGGCATTCTTACGCGCGGCGAGAGCTGCCGGGTCGCTCAGGCCTCTGGCGGTGACCATACGCTCAAGAGTTGCAAGCCAATGTTCATAGTAATGCGAACCATCGTCGGGCTCGCCGCGGTCGGCCGCAGCCTTTAATTCTTCTGCTAGCGCGGCTGCCCACTCCTTCCAGGTAAAATGCCCTTCCTCCGAAAGCTTCACGGCAAGCGCGAAGGCCTGCGCTTGCCACGGCTCGCTAAATACCGGCCCGCCTTCATCCCGAGGAAGACGCGGCAGGGTGGCGAGGCTTTCAGAATCTGGGACAGAATTATGCTGGCTCAAGGTAGTCATCCCATAAATCGACATACACAGCATCACTTAGCGTGGATCGCTCGCCCCACAGCTCGCGAGCGGTAAAGCGCACCGAGTAAACATGCTGCGGCTTCTCTCCGAGGAACTCGGCGTTGGTGTCAGGGAATACAAAAACGCCATGGTCGCGTTCGATGGTCCCAAACTTTCCGCGCGCGTAACGTGGCAGGCGTGTATGTCCGATGGGATTGATGTTGCGAGCGCGCACGCGCTGGCCCATTTGGAATTTTGGAGGCGCCATCACATCGCGGCTTGCAGGAGTGCCCTGCGCAACGAGCGATGCCACTTTGTCCGCAGTGAGAGCGGGAGTCCGCTTGGCTGATCCGGCCGCCGGCTTCCCAGAATCGATTTCCGCACGCGCGACCAAACCACTTTTGACTGAAAGTTCGAGAAGCCCTGTCAACCATATTTCGTAATAGCTGATGCGCAGATATTCGGCGGGGGGAATCAGCTCGCGCTGGTAACGCAGGGCATCGATGTTCCACTTGCGCCAGGCGGACATGGAACGCGTGATCGCGAATACGCGCCCTTCCCAGGGATGATGAAATACCGGCTCGTTTTTTTCTTCCTGGATTGGGCCCATGTCTTGCATGCCGCCCATGTCATGGACGCCGTTCATGCAGCGCCTCCTTCCCTGCGTGGAGGAACCTTTGCCACGCCAATCATGGAATCGCGTGTCACCAGCGCGGCAAGCGCAGACTCTGTTAATCCCTCAGTGCCGAATGGGCGCTCGGGAAGCACCAGGTAGCGCAACTCAGCCGTGCTGTCCCAAACACGCACCTCGACGTCCTCTGAAAGCTGCAGCCCAAATTCGCGCAGCACTCCGCGCGGGTCGATCACGGAACGCGAACGATAAGGCGCGGATTTATACCACACCGGGGGCAGGCCAAGCACCGGCCATGGATAGCAAGAACACAGAGTACAGACCACCATGTTGTGCACCATGGAGCTATTTTCCACGACCACCATGTGCTCGCCTTGCTGGCCGCCGTAACCAAGCTCGGCGATCGCCTTGTCGGCATCAGTCAACAGCCGCTGCTTGTAGCCGGGATCCACCCACGCTCGCGCTACAACCTGTGCGCCATTGCGAGGGCCAACCTTGTGCTCGTAAGTGTCAATTAACGCGTCGAGCGCGGCCCGGTCAACCAATCCCTTTTCCACCAGCAGGGACTCGAGTGATTTGACTCGCAGCGCCATGTCCGAGGGAACCACTTGATGGTCATGATGATCATGGCCGGTGCTTTGTTGGTGGTCTTCTGCATTGGCCAGATTGGCCGTCGCCGCGGCTCCTGCGGCCGTGGCTGCCGTGGTCAAAAAATCGCGTCTGCTGGCTTTCATGCGACGATCCTTTCCCGGTTCTTCGCTAAGAATTTTACCCAACTCCATTTTTTTGCCAAATAAATTTGCACCGGGAGTAGCACAGGCTTCAGCCTGTGGATTTTGCACGTGCGAAAACTAAACCCACAGGCTGAAGCCTGTGCTACTAAGCCGGCTGGCGATTCCAGAGGGGCAGCGAATGCCGGCGCACCCACAACGCCAGCCGCTCGAAAAATCCCTTGCGCAGCGCAACTTCCACAAAATTGAGCAGCAGAGCGAGAATCAGCCAGTATGGCCACAGCGCCTGACGTTCGCGCACCATCGCGCCTCTGTCATTCAGCACTTGATCGATCGAAGGATGCATCCTGCCGCCGGTGACGCGGCTGATTTCCGCCAGCAGCTCCGTATTAACCGCCTGCGGTTTGGTCTCTTCGGATTCGCGATAGAAACCTGCATCCGGCAGAATCAGTTCCGAGCTGCCCGAAACAATGTGATACAGTCCGCCCTGAGCGGCTGGAATGCGCGCTTCGTAATGTCCCGGCGCGGTTTGCTCCAGTGGCAGCGTGCGCGGCGCCGCGCCCTGCGTCTCAACTACAATGTGCGGCGGTCCCGCACTTTCCAAAACGTCGCCAGCGGGATTGTCGGCATTCGCAAGCACATCATAAAACACCACTGCCTCGCCTTCACGATTTCCCGGGCGCACACCAGCGCGAATGGTGCGGTCGCGATGCGAAACGTCTCGCACCATTTGCGGCCACAACGTGCCGAACGATTCCCAACGTACCCACGGCGCAGCCCAGCGGCTCTTGGCGTCAGACATAAACGCGATCACACGGCCCAATCCATACCGCCAACGCACCAGCAGAGGCTTTTTTTCATCCACGCGCAGGATCACTTCGCTTCCGTCCTTTGCCTCTGCTTGAACAAATCCTTGCAGGCGCGGAGCCTTTGTAAAATCGATGCCATCGGTAAATTCCACAGGCCGCACGCGCACCGCACGGACGGGGCGTTCCTGAATGGCCAGGTCCTCCGTGGATTTCACTTCCGCATTGATTATTTGCGGAATTGTGTCGGGATTTTCGACGAAGTGGGATTTCCCATTTGTCTTGTGCGCCAGTTCGTCCAGCAGGTCGCGATTGATGTAGTCGCCCACTCCGATAGTGGAAATCGTGACGTGTTTGGCCAGTGCGTCGCGTTCCAGTTTCGGAAAATCTTCCTGCGTACCCGGAGTAGAAACGCCATCGGTGAGCAGGATAATGTGCTTGTGCGTGGCTTTCTCGTTTACGATGGCCTCAAAGCCGGATTCCACGGCCTGATAGATTTTTGTTCCGCCGTTGGCCGTAATTTGATTGATGAGATTGCTCTTGTCCTCCAGCGAGCCGGCGGGACCGAGCGGAATCACCCAATTGAATGTTTCGTCGAAGGAAATTACGCCAATGAAATCGATGGGGCGTAATGTTCGGATGCTGGCGCGCGCCGCGTCACGAGCCATTTCTATTTTCGGGCCGCTCATGCTACCGGATTTATCGAGCACCAGTACCACGGCTGTGGGCTTTTGTGGAGGCGGCTCGGCGCGCACCGGCAACATTTTTTCAAAGGGCGTCTTTGGTTCCTCCGGAAGTTTGGCATTGCTGTCGCCAGCGATAAAAATCAGCCCGCCACCCGCATAGACGTATCGTTCCAGCGCCAGGTCTTCATCCGCGGCAAGATCATGATCGGGGTAATTGTCGAGCAGAACTGCGTCCCAATCCCGCCCCTGGCGATTCAACGGGAAAGCGGTCACAGTTTCCACGTCGACGTCGGCTTGCTTCAATGTCGCGAGCAAAGGCGCGGACGTCTCGTGGCCGCCCGCAACATAAAGCACATGCGGCCTGCGCACGGTAATCGCGCGAGACACGAGGACTTGCTCGGCGCCTTCGCTGGAAATATGCACCTCCAAAAGGCTCACGCCGCTGTGCGAGAGTCGCGCATCCAGATCGACCACATTGGCACCGGCCACCAAATCCGCCGTGGTGGATGCGATTTCCTGGCCTTCCGATGCAATCCAAATTCGCGCCTTCATCGCGCCGCCGCTGTCGAGGTGCAGCGTCAGCGGAAAACGTTCGCCCGAAAAAACGTCCTGCGGAGACGCCACGCTCTCCACCTGCACCGATAGCGGCGCAGTGCCGCCGGCGGGCGCCGTGAAGATGGCCACGCCGCTCTCTCGCGCGCGCAGGGCTTCTGTCAACGCGTGCCCGCGATTTTCATTTCCGTCGCTGATCAGTAATATCCGCCGCTGGCCCTGAGTTGGAAATGTGTTGAGCGCCAGCTGCAACGCCTCTTCCAGATTGGTGGCCATGCCTTCTTTAGGATCGACGCCTTGCGGAATATTCACCTGGTCGGCCTGTGCGGGCACTTCGCGAAGCCTGGAATGTTCCGCAAATGTGATCAGCCTCAAATCAGCGCCTGAATTTTTGCGCACCAGATCGCGCAACATGGTCTGGCCGCGCTGCAATGATTCCCGCGGCATGCTGGCCGACGTATCCATCAGCACAGTGACTGCCAGCTTCTCAACACGTAACGGAGCCCACGGGCCGGCCAGCGCGATCACAAGAGCGGTGAATGCCGCACATTTCAGCGCCAGACATGTGTGCGACGCCCCCGGCATTTTTCGCATCCACACCCACAAGATGGGAAGCAGCCCTGTCATCACCAGAAAAATGGGTTGCTCGAATATCACCCGTTCACCTGCCAACCAGATTTGAATTGCGAAATGCGGATGTTTCTTTCTCGTCCAGTTCCAAATCAATTTCCGGGAGCGGCAGATTCCCCGGTGCTTCCCGAACTTCTTTTTCACGCTGCCGCTCTCTAGCCGAGTAGTACAGCCGCCATTCTGCCCACAACGCCAATGTCGCCAGCAACACCAGCCAACGCCACGCGTCCCACGAAGGCGGCGGAAGCGGCTCCCTTTCCACTTGCGCGGTCTCCGCTTGAGTCGGTTGTACAAGTTGCGCGGGCAGCGCGGGAGGATTTACGGCAATGCTTGTTTCACCTCCGGGAGCGACAATCCCGTATGTTCCAGTTTCAAGCGCAAGGAAATGAACCTCCGCGCCCTTCCGCGCAAAGGGCACATCCCTGCCGGATGGAGCAACAATTTTCGTGACTGGACCCGGAAGATCGATCTCTCCTGTCGAGAGAGAGTCCGCAACTTCATCAACGGAGTGCGTCATCCACTCGACGCCTCCAGCCATGAGCAACGGAAATGCCGACTCCTGCGGAAAGTTGGAATCATGCGGATTGAAGCCCACGATCAGAATTCTGTGACCTTCCTGTCCACGCGCCAAAATCAATGGCGCAGGAGGATCTCCTTCGGTGTACGCAAGCACGGAATCGCCGGGCTGAATTTTGAGCGTGGCGGGATTGCGCACGCTGATGTCGTGCGTGCGCACCCAGCGCGTCACTGGGTGCTGCGGGTTCCATCCTGTGACCCGCACCGGCTTCGATCCGGCAGCCGGCGCGCCGCCAAAAAACCAAATCGAATTGCTCGCAAACTGGGCGGGTACGTTTACTCCTTGAAAGATGGCGATATCCGGAGAATTGTCTGCGCTAAGTTCCGCGGGCAGAACCTGCGCCTGCACATAAGGGTTGCTCGAAAGCACGTTGAGCATATCCGCGGCGAATGGTGCCGCATTGTTGGCAACAATTGCCACACGCACCGTGCGAAAGGTAGGAATTCTTACCGTGGCACGGTCGTCCGCTTGCAGCGCATCGGAAGGACTGATTTCCGCCTGCAGCATTCCGCCCCGGTCCCACGTGAATTCGTCTTCCTCATTCGCGATCGCATTGGGGGTAAGCGACACTTTGCGCTGTCCGAGCGGCTGTCCATTCACGGAGAACGCCAGCGCTACATCCTCTTTCTCATTACTGTAATTCTTCAGTTGCGTGAGCAGACGCCAGCGATCGGGCTGCGCGGCATCACGCCGCAGGGAGAGCCGCGTAATGCCGCGGTTTTTCACGGATGCCAAATCTCCCACGAGGCGCATCAGAAATTGGGGCTGGCCGGCGATCTTGTCAGGGGATTCCATTTCACCGCGAAGTTGATC
>Ga0182024_10016763_pt1 | contig 13844 bp, 9 predicted proteins | sample P32metaG_FD_120480 | JGI IMG/M metagenome (GOLD analysis project Ga0182024, IMG submission 120480) | Permafrost microbial communities from Stordalen Mire, Sweden - P3-2 metaG (Illumina Assembly) | ecosystem: Environmental > Terrestrial > Soil > Wetlands > Permafrost | place: Sweden: Stordalen... | reverse complement strand
CCACCGGTCTCCGCCAGCACCTTCGTGATCGCTGCCGTCAAAGACGTCTTGCCATGGTCGACGTGGCCAATCGTGCCGATGTTGCAGTGCGGCTTGTTACGTTCAAACTTTGCTTTACCCATGGGTGTTCTCCGTGAATCTGCGCGTTAGGCGTATTTGGCTTTGACTTCGTCCGCGATCGCCTGCGGCACCTGCTCGTAATGATCGAACTGCATCGAATACTGCGCGCGTCCCTGAGACATGGAGCGCAGGGTGTTGATGTAGCCGAACATGTTGGCCAGTGGCACCATGGCGGTGACGACCTGGGCGTTGCCGCGCGAGTCCGTTCCTTGAACTTGTCCACGGCGGCTGTTCAGGTCGCCGATCACGCCGCCGAGGAAATCCTCCGGCGTCACGACTTCCACTTTCATGATGGGCTCGAGCAGCTTGACGGCGCCGCGCGAAGCCAGTTCGCGGAACGCCGCGCGCGCTGCGATGTCGAAGGTCAGCGCGTTGGAGTCGACTTCGTGATACTTGCCGTCGACCAGGGTGGCCTTGAAATCGATCACCGGGAAGCCGGCCAGCAGGCCCGATTCCTTCTGGGTCTTGAGGCCCTTCTCGACGGCCGGAATGAATTCCTTGGGGATCGCGCCGCCGACGACTTCATTCTCGAACACAAAGCCTTCGCCGGGCTGCAACGGTTCAAACTCGATCGTCACTTCAGCGAACTGGCCCGAACCGCCGGTCTGCTTCTTGTGGGTGTACTTGACCGAAACCGGCTTGGAGAGGGTTTCGCGATAGGCCACCTGGGGGGCGCCGACATTGGCGTCGACCTTGTAGGTGCGCTTGAGGATGTCGACTTTGATTTCCAGATGCAGCTCGCCCATGCCCTTGAGGATGGTCTGGCCGGATTCTTGGTCTGTGGAAACGCGGAAAGACGGATCTTCCTGGGCCAGACGCACCAGCGCCATGCCCATCTTTTCCTGGTCGGCCTTGGTCTTGGGCTCGATCGCCACTTCGATGACCGGATCGGGGAATTCCATCTTCTCCAGGATCACCGGATCGTTGGGATCGCACAGGGTTTCGCCGGTGGTGGTAAGCTTGAGGCCCGCGAAAGCGACGATGTCGCCGGCATTGGCTTCCTTGACGTCTTCGCGGGAGTTCGCATGCATCAAGAGCATGCGGCCGACGCGCTCGGTCTTGTCCTTCACCGAATTGAGCACGCCGGTGCCCGAGGTGACGGTGCCCGAATAGACGCGCACAAAGGTGATGGAGCCGACAAAGGGGTCATCCATGATCTTGAAGGCCAGACCGGCGAACGGTGCCTTGTCATCCGGCGGACGCGGCACTTCCTTGTCGGTGCCCGGAACGATGCCGGTCAGCGGCGGAATATCCAGCGGCGACGGCAGATAGGCGACCACGGCGTCGAGCAAGGGCTGCACGCCCTTGTTCTTGAAGGCGGAGCCGCACATCACCGGCACGAAATGGAAGCTGTTGGTGCCCTTGCGGATACATTTTTGCAGATCTTCGACCGACGGCTCCTGCCCCTTTTCGAGATAGGATTCCATCAAGGTGTCGTCTTCCTCGACGGCCATTTCCACCAAAGCGGCACGCAGTTCGGCAGCCTTGTCAGCATATTCGGCGGGAATATCGAGCTCGTCGAACTTCGCGCCCAGCTGCTCGTCGTGCCAGACCAGCGCCTTCATCTTGACGATGTCGATGATGCCCTTGAAATCGGCTTCGCCGCCGATCGGCCAGGCGATGATCATCGGGCGGGTGCCCAACCGGTCGATCATCATGTCGACGCAGCGCTGGAAGTCGGCGCCGGTGCGATCCATCTTGTTGACGAAGCAGATGCGCGGCACGTGATACTTGTCGGCCTGGCGCCACACGGTCTCGGACTGGGGCTCCACACCGGCGACCGCATCGAACACCGCAACCGCGCCGTCCAGCACGCGCATGGAACGCTCGACTTCGATGGTGAAGTCCACATGGCCGGGCGTGTCGATGATGTTGATCCGGTGCTCTTTCCAGTAGCAGGTCGTCGCGGCCGACGTGATGGTGATGCCGCGTTCCTGTTCCTGCTCCATGAAGTCCATAGTGGCGGCGCCGTCATGGACTTCGCCGATCTTGTGGGACTTGCCGGTGTAATAAAGGATGCGCTCGGTTGTGGTGGTCTTGCCGGCGTCAATGTGCGCGGCAATCCCGATATTCCGGTACATGTTAAGGGGCGTGGTGCGGGCCATGGGGGCGTGTCCGGGTTACCAGCGATAGTGGGAGAAGGCGCGGTTGGCGTCGGCCATCTTGTGGGTGTCTTCGCGCTTCTTGACGGCGGAACCGCGATTGTTGGCGGCGTCCATCAGCTCGCCCGACAGGCGGCCCTGCATGGTGGGTTCGTTGCGGCCGCGCGCGGCGGTGATCAGCCAACGGATGGCGAGCGCGCGGCTGCGGTCGGTGCGCACTTCGACGGGCACCTGATAGGTGGCGCCACCGACGCGGCGCGAGCGCACTTCCAGCGCCGGCGAAACATTGCGCAGCGCTTCGTGGAACACGACCAGCGGATCCTGCTTGGTCTTGGCGGCGATGGTGTCGAAAGCGCCGTAGATGATGCCTTCGGCGGCCGACTTCTTGCCGTCATACATCAGGGAGTTCATGAACTTGGCGAGAACGAGATCGCCAAACTTGGCGTCCGGGGTGATTTCGCGGCGTTCGGCGCGGTGGCGGCGTGACATCTATATCTCCTTACTTCGGACGCTTGGCGCCATAGAGCGAGCGGCGCTTCTTGCGATCCTTGACGCCCTGGGTGTCCAGCACGCCGCGGATGATGTGGTAACGCACGCCCGGCAAGTCCTTCACGCGGCCGCCGCGGATCAGGACCACGCTGTGCTCCTGAAGATTGTGGCCTTCGCCGGGAATGTAGGTCAGCGCTTCGAACCCGTTGGTCAGGCGCACCTTGGCGACCTTGCGCAGCGCGGAGTTCGGCTTCTTCGGCGTCGTGGTGTAGACGCGCGTGCAGACCGCGCGCTTCTGCGGGCACTGCTGCAGGGCCGGAACCTTGTTGCGCTTCGGCTTGGCGCCGCGCGGCTTGCGAATGAGCTGATTGACTGTCGGCATTCCCACTTCCCTTTTGCCTGCGCGGCCGCGCCAGGCTGAACGAAAACCAAAAACCGGACGCGGGAAGTTATCCTCCCGGACCGAACTTGCGGAGGACTGAGGCGGACAAGTCCGACCTGAGTCGCGCGTCTTAAGCTCTTTAAACTGGCTTCCCAGCAGCGTTTTTGCGGAATTTTCCGCAGACGGCCTGCCCTGGAAGGTGGCGGCTTATACCCACAGGGGTCCGGGGGGTCAAGCGGCCAAAATCCCGCTTTTCCGCGCGCCTGCCGGGATGACAAATATTACAAGTGTTTACGGTAGAAACAGCCGTTGCGCCCTGCCGCCAATCCACACATAGTGTTGCCGAGAAAATCCAGCCCCAGAAGCCATGCCGCGCCGTATTCGCGCCATTCCAGCCCCTGCGACCGTTTCCCGACGGCTGATGATGCTTTTCGCCCTGCTGGCCTTCGCCCTCCAGGCCTATCTGGTCCAGACCCATATACATGGTCAGCCCATCGCCCCCCTCTTGGGCACTCATATTTCCGCGCCGGCCCAACCGGCGCCGTCTGATCCCCTGGCGCCAGTCAACTGCGCTTTGTGCCAGGAAATCCTGCATGCCGGCGCGGCGATCACGCCTGACGCCATCCCACTGCTCCTGCCGCTGAACGTGATCGCGATGGCCACGGCCGTCGCGCGCCTGCCCTCCGCTGCCCTGGCACCGCAAACCGGCTGGAATAGCCGGGCGCCGCCAGTCCGCTAACCCTCCCCATCTTTTGTTGCTTGTCGCGGGCGCCCCGTCGGGGTGCGCGCATGCTTTCCAGTTTTGGAGGCGTCATGACCAAATCCATTGCGGCCGTATTGCGTGTGGGGTGCGCCCTGCCTGCGGCCGCGTCGCAAAACGCGCTGCTGATCGCCGCCTTGGCATTGCCTCTGCTTGGCTGCGCCGTGGGACCGGATTTCAAGAAACCGGCCGCGCCACCCGTCAGCGACTATACCCCGGCGCCGCTTTCCACCACCGAAAGCACGCCCGGCGTAACCGGAGGAGAGGCGCAACACTTCGCGCAAGGTGCCGACATCAGTGGCGACTGGTGGACGCTTTATCAGTCGCCCGCGCTGGAATCCCTGATTGCCCAGGCGCTGAAGAACAATTTCGATCTGAAAGCGGCGCAAGCCGCGCTCAAGTCGGCGCATGAAAGCGCGCTGGCCGGGCGCGGCGCCTTCTATCCGCAGCTGGGCCTGTCCGCCAGCGCCTTTCACTACCAGCAGCCGGGGACCTTGGCGCCGGTGCCCAGCAACAACGCCTTCCAGTACAGCCTCTTCACGCCGCAGCTGAATGTTTCCTACATGCCCGATGTGTTCGGACTGCAGCGCCGCACGGTGGAGTCGCTCGACGCCCAGGCGCAGGCGGTGCGCTACCAGATGATCGCGACCTACACCACGTTGGTGAACAATGTGGTCTCGACCGCCATTCAGGAGGCTTCCGTCCAGCGGCAGGTCGAGGCGACCAACGAGATGATCGCGGCGATGAACAAGTCGCTCGACATTCTCAAGTATCAACTGGACAAGGGCTATGCCAGCGGCCTGGACTATAACGCGCAGAAGGCCGCAACCGCCGCCGCAGCCGCGACCCTGCCGCCTCTCATCAAGCAGGACGCACAGTTGAAGGACCAGCTTGCGGTTCTGGTGGGCCGCTATCCCAGCGACCAGCCGGTGGAAAAACTGGATCTCGCCACTCTCAAGCTGCCGCAAGACATTCCGGTAAGCTTGCCGTCCAAACTGGTGGAACAGCGGCCCGACGTGCAGCAGGCCGAAGCCAATCTTCACAGCGCCAGCGCCCAGATCGGGGTCGCGGTCGCCAATCGGCTTCCCAATCTTACCCTGGCCGCACAGGCAGGCAGCTCGGCGCTGGTCTTCACCCAGCTTTTCAGCGACGGCACCGATTTCTGGAATGCGGGCGGGACCCTGGCCGCCACCTTGTTCGATGGCAACGCGCTCTATCACACCGAGCAGGCGGCCAGAGCGAACTACGAACAATCCGCGGCGCAGTACAAATCCACGGTGTTGACGGCGTTCCAGAATGTCGCCGACAGCCTGACGGCGCTCCAGCAGGATGCTGCGGCTCTGAAGACCGCCGCTACCGCCGATACCGCGGCCAAGGCGACGCTGGACATCACTCAGTATCAATTGAAAGACGGCTACAACAACAACCTGGCCCTTTTGCAGGCCGAACAGGCCTATCAGCAGGCGCATATCGCGCTGCTGCAAGCCGAAGCCAGCCGCTATGCCGACACCGCCGCGCTGTTCCAGGCGCTGGGCGGCGGCTGGTGGCACCGCACTGATTTGGGAGAAGCTGATGCGAAATAATTTCCTGCTGGCCTTGGCGCTTTGCGCGCTGTGTCTGGCGAGCTGCGGCAAGTCTGACAATGCGCCAGCCAATACCGGCAGCAACATCACCCTGACCGCCGAACAGCGCCGCAACATCACCCTGACCACGGTGACATCCGGCCGCTTCCACCGGAATGTGGACACCACTGGCATCGTGGATTTCGACAACAACCAGGCGACCGCGATGCTGGCGCCCTTCTCCGGCACGGTGTCACAGCTTCTGGTCGAGCCAGGTCAGGCGGTCAAGAAAGGCGATGCGCTGGCCAAGGTGGTTTCACCTGACTATGCGGCCGCCGTTTCCACCTATCGCAAGGCGCTGGTCACCGCCCAGAACGCCCGCAAGCTGGCCGACCTGGCCAAGGATCTGCTGACGCATCAGGGCGTCTCGGCCAAGGAAGCCGAACAGGCCGAGACCGATGCCGCCAGCGCCGAAGCCGACCGCGATGCCGGCCTGCAGGCGCTGCAATCGCTTGGCGTGGATGCAAGCGTGATCCGCGATACAAGGGCAGGCAAGGATACCGCCGCGGTCGAAGGCATCATCCGCTCGCCCATCTCGGGCACCGTGGTCGAAAAGCTGATCCAGCCCGGCCAGCTGCTCCAGGCCAGCACCACGCCGGTCTTCACCGTCGCCGATCTTTCGAAAGTCTGGGTCATGGGCCACATCTTCGACACCGATCTTGGCGCGGTGCATCTGGGCGACACCGCCCAGGTGAGCGGCGCGGGCAGAACGCTGGGCGGCCGGGTGGACAATATCGCCGCCGAGGTGGACCCCAACACCCGTTCCATCGCCGTGCGTATCGTGGTCGACAATCCGGGCGAGTTCCTCAAGCGCCAGATGTATGTGGCGGTCCGCATCAACGACCGCCAGGACTCGCAAGGGTTGCTCCTTCCCGTCTCGGCCATCCTCCACGACGACGAAAATCTTCCTTACGTCTATGTCGAGCAGGCGGACGGCAGCTTTGCCCGGGCCCATGTCAATGTTGGTTACCGCAGCGGCGACCGGACCAGCATCCTCAGCGGCGTGCACCCCGGTGACCGTGTCGTGACCGACGGCGCCCTGTTCCTCCAGTTCATGCAGCAACAATGAGCGATCCCACCCCGCCTCCGGCCGCACCGGACTCCCTGCCGCCTCCGCCGCGTTCGATCATGAACCGGCTGGTGGCCTCGTCGCTGCATCAGCCGTTGCTGATTTTCCTGATGACGGCCCTGCTTCTGGGGCTGGGCATTCGCTCGCTCGACCGGCTTCCGGTAGATGCCTATCCCGATCTATCGCCGCCGATGGTGGAACTGATCACCCAATGGCCCGGCCATTCCTCCGAAGAAGTGGAACGGCTGATCACGGTGCCGGTGGAGCGTGGCGTCAACGGCACGCCGCGCATGACGGCGCTGCGTTCGATCTCGCTGTACGGCCTGTCGGACGTGATCATGACGTTCCAGAACGGCACCGACAATTATTTCGCCCGGCAGCAGATCTACAACGACATTCCGAACATCAGCCTGCCCACCGGCATCACGCCTTCGGTCTCGCCCATGTCGAGCCCATCCGGCCTGATTTATCGCTATGTGCTGCAAAGCCCCGATCGCTCGCCGATGGAGCTGAAGACTTTCGAGAGCTGGGTCATCGAACCCGCCTATCGCTCGGTGCCCGGCGTGGCGGACGATTCCGGCTTCGGCGGCGGCGACATGCAGTACCAGGTGCTGCTCGACCCGGCGAAGGTGGCCGGCGCCGGCCTGTCGGTGACGCAGGTGGAAAGTTCGCTGACCTCCAACAATTCCAATGCCGGCGGGGGCTTCTATACCCAGGGCGGCCAGTTCTATTACGTGACCGGGGTCGGCCGCATCACCTCGACCGACGACATCGGCAATGTCGTGGTGGCGGTCAACAACGGCACGCCGGTGCTGTTGAAAGACGTGGGCCGGGTGGAGATCGGCATCGCACCGCGCCTGGGCGAATTCGGCTTCAAGAAACAGAATGACGCGGTGGAAGGCGTCATCCTGCTGCGCACCGGCGACAAGACCCAGGACGTGCTCAAGGGCGTCGAAGCCAAAACGAAAGAGCTGAACGAGCAGACCCTGCCAAGGGACGTCAAGATCGTCCCTTACTATGACCGCACCGACTTGGTCGCGCTGACCATCCATACCGTGGAAGACAATCTGCTGCGCGGCATGCTGCTGGTCGTGGTGGTGCTGATCTTCTTCCTGTATGACGTCAAGGCCGGCTTGATCGTGGCCACGACCATTCCGCTGGCGCTTCTGTTCGCCTTCATTTGCCTGGACGTACAAGGCGCCTCCGCCAATCTCTTGTCCATCGGCGCCATCGATTTCGGCATATTGGTCGATGCCGCGGTCGTCATGGTGGAGAACATCTTCCGCCAGATCGCCCAGCGTCACGGACAGAAATTCAACCTGGTCGATGTAATCCGCCATGCGGCTGCGGAAGTGGACCGGCCGCTGGTCTATGCGGTTGCGGTAATCATTGTCGGCTTCCTGCCAATTTATGTGCTGAGCGGGCCGTCCGCGCTTCTGTTCAAGCCGATGGCCGACACCATGATCTTCGCCATCATCGGCTCGCTGATTGTCACCCTCACCCTTCTGCCGGTACTCTGCGCCTGGTTCATGCGCCAGGGCGTGCGGGAAAAGCGCAACAAGGCGTTTGAATGGATCACCGAGCGCTATATTCGGGGACTGGATTACAGCCTAGCGCATCCCTGGCGGATCGTGGGCGGTTCCGCGATTGCGCTGGTCTTGAGCCTGATTCTGGCACTCTTTGTCGGCGCAGAATTCATGCCCAAGCTGGATGAAGGGGCGCTGTGGGTTCGCGCCACGATGCCCTACACCATCTCCTATGACGAGGCCGCGAAAGTCACGCCCAAAATCCGCGACGTTCTGGCGTCCTATCCCGACGTCACCACGGTGGCGTCCGAATTGGGCCGGCCCGATGACGGCACCGATTCCACCGGCTTCTTCAATGTCGAATTCTATGTCGGCCTGAAACCCTATTCGGACTGGACCGGACCCTATCGCGACAAGCCCGCGCTGATCGCCGCCATGGACAAAAAGCTTTCCCAGTTTCCCGGCATCATCTTCAATTATACCCAGCCGGCCGAGGATGCGGTCGATGAAGCCGAAACAGGGCTGAAAAGCTCGCTGGCGGTGAAAGTCTTCGGCAGCGACCTGGGTGTGTTGCAGAACAGGGGCCGCGACATCAAAAAAATCCTGGAAGGCGTGCGCGGCATCACCGACGTGACCCTGGTGCAGGAACTGGGTCAGCCCAGCCTGACGATCAAGGTCGATCGCGCCAAGATCGCCCGCTACGGTCTGAACGTGGACACGATCAATGGGCTGATCACCACCGCCATTGGCGGTGATGTCGCAACCCAGGTCGTGCAGGGTGAAAAACAGTTCGACCTGGTGGTACGGCTTCAGCAGCAGTACCGCGACAATCCCGACGAGATCGGCAACATCCCGGTCGCGACGCCGGCCGGCCAGCAGGTCCCCCTGAAGGAGCTGGCCGATATCTCGGTGACCAATGGCGCCAGTTTCATCTACCGCGAAGCCAATTCGCGCTATATCGGCGTGCAGTTCTCGGTCGAAGGCCGCGATCTGGCCAGTGCCGTCGGCGACGCCATCGCCCAGGTCAAACGCAAGGTGACCCTGCCGGCCGGCTATCATGCCGACTGGGGCGGAGAGTACAGCGAATATACGGCGTCGCGCGGCCAGCTTTATGTGATCCTGCCGCTCACCATCTTTCTGATCTTTCTTCTGCTGTTCGCGCTCTACAACAATTTCAAATTCCCCCTCATCACCGTGGCGGGCGTGCTGCTGACGGCGCCGGTGGGTGGAATCCTGGCGCTGTTTCTCACCGGCACGCCGTTTTCGGTGTCATCGGGGGTGGGATTTCTGGCCTTGTTCGGCGTCTCGGTGCAAACCGCGGTGGTCTATATTTCCTATGTCAATGAACTGCGCCTGGAAGGCTCGACCACGGCGGCCGCCATTCGCGAAGGCGCGATCCTGCGGCTCAGGCCGATCATGATGACGGCGCTGGTGGCCGCGCTTGGCCTGTTGCCCGCCGCCCTTGCCACCGGCGTGGGAACAGATTCGCAAAAGCCCTTCGCGCTGGTGATTGTGAGCGGTCTGTTCACGCGGCTTCTGATCAGCGTCTTCCTGATGCCGGCGCTTTACCAGCTGGTGGCACGGCCAGATGACCACCTGAAAGTCTAGCCGAACAGATCCAGCCGCGTGCCGCAAACCCGCGCCTCGTGCTCCAGCAGCTTGCGCTTGAGCGGCAGGCCACCGCCATAACCGGTGAGGCTGCCGTCGGCACCGATCACCCGGTGACAGGGCACAATCAGGGCGATCGGGTTGGCACCATTGGCGGCGCCCACCGCGCGCGCCGCACTGGGCGAACCCACCCGTTTGGCGATGGCGCCATAGCTGGTGGTGGTGCCGAACGGGATTTCCAGCAGCGCCGCCCAGACCTTTTTATCGAACTCCGGTCCCTCGGCCATGAGCTCGAAATCAAAGTCGCGGCGCTTGCCCTTGGCATATTCGTTCACCTGGCGCTGCACAGGAGCGAGCTTGCGAGGATTGTTTTCAGCCTCGCGGTCCACTTTGGCGGCGCCGGTGGCGCGCAGGTTGAAGCGCAGCAGCCGGCCTTCTTCGTCCACCCAGGCCGCGAACGCCTGGAACGGAGATTCGATCACACTCCAGAAACGCCGGGTCATGCGGCCTCCTTCAGATACGTCCACAGATGCATGGTGGCGACGCTGCGATGGGGCGCAAAGGCGCTCATCAGCCGTGCGGTCTCATCGGTATCGGGGCGCTCAGGCAGTTGGTGAAGGCGCTGCAGCGCCGTGGCCAGCGCGCTGTCACCCACCGGCGCCGCATCGGCAAAGCCGCCGCGCATCAGCACATAGCGTGCCGTCCACACACCGATGCCGCGCTGGCTGGTCAGCGCCTTTTCCGCGGCGATGGCCGAGCCTTCGCCCAGATTTTCGATGTCGAGCCTGCCCTCGGCCACGGCCTTTGCCGCATCGATCAGATATTGTGCCTTGGAGCGGGAATAGCGCCGCGCCGCGAGCGCGGGCACGCCGATATCGGCGACGCGCTCGGGCGTCGGGTGGGCGCGCATGTCGCCGATCCTCTCGCCCGCCAGCTCGACGATTTCCCGGCGCAGAGCGCTGGCAAACTTCACATTGATCTGCTGGCCAATGATGCCCCAGCACAGGGCGTCAAAGCCGGTCGGCAGAAGCGGCATCCGCAAACCCCGGCGGTTCTGCACAAAAGCGGCATGGCGGGCTTCGAATTGCGCGACGTCATTGGTCAACGCCAGGACCTTGAGCGCGGCGGCATGCAGCGTGGCCATCGCGTCGCGGCCCAGCGTGCGCGTCGCATGCACCTTCACCCAGGCCTGCCCGGGTTCGATGCTGATTTCGACCACGGCCGGTCCGTCCACCGTATGCAACGCCTTCCAGATGCGGTTGCCGTCGCTTTTTTCGCTGATGCTCAGCGGATCGCGGGCGTGATAGGCCAGGATTTCCTTGGCCCGGTATCCGGCCGGCATTTGCAGCATGAAAACTTCGGCGCCGTCCAGCGCGCGATAGGCGCCCGGTGTCATGCGCATCTGGTTGAGAAACTGGCGGTGAAACACCGATTCCGATTCAAAGCCCGCACGAAAGCCGATCTCGGCGACCTTGTCGCGCCCCGTCAGCAATTCCTCAGCCGCGCGCTTCACCCGCTTACGCCTGAGCCAGGCCATGGGTGCGAGGTGCGCATGATCGCGATAGAGATCGCCCAGCTTGGTCAGGCTGACACCGGCCGTCTTGGCCAGGGCCGAGGCATCGGCGAATTCTTCCGGCTTGCCCGCGACCCGCGCCGCCAGGCCCTCGAACAGGGCCACGTTCTCGTCTTCGCCTTTGTAATAAAGATCGGGCCGGCAGCGTTTGCAGGCGCGCAGGCCCGCCGCCATGGCTTCGGCCTCGGTGGTGAACAGCCGCACATTATGCGGCTTGGGCGGCCGCGCCGCGCAGGACGGCAGACAATAGATACCGGTGGTCATTACGCCGATGATGAACTTGCCGTCGAACTTGCCCTTGCGGGCTTCGGCGCGGTCCCAGGACATTGGCTGAGGTAACTTCATGGGCAGACCTTAGCGCGGCCCCGAAAGCCCCGCCTCCCAAATCACCCGCTGGATATGGGCAGGAACCCGCGAAAGAAAAAGGGCCGGTGTTGCCACCGGCCCTGATTCTTGGTGCTTTTGCGGACGCTTACTCAGCCGCCGGCTGCGGCGCTTCCAGCTGAGCGATGGGCTGCTGGGCCGCCTGTTCCTCCTGGATCGCCTTGTCGCGTTCGGTGGCGATGTGGCGCAGACGGGCAATGGCGCCGCCGGTGCCCGCCGGGATCAACCGGCCCACGATCACGTTCTCCTTCAGCCCTTCCAGCATATCGACCTTGCCATTGACCGCGGCGTCGGTGAGGACGCGCGTGGTTTCCTGGAAGGACGCAGCCGAGAACACCGAGCGGGTCTGCAACGACGCCTTGGTGATGCCGAGCAGGATGGCGCGGCCTTCGGCCGGCTTGTGGCCCTGTTCTTCCGCCCTCTTGTTGGCGGCGTCCAGTTCCGAGGCATCGACATGCTCACCGGCGATCAGCGTGGTCTCGCCGCCTTCGGTGACTTCCAGCTTCTGCATCATCTGGCGGCAGATCACTTCAATGTGCTTGTCGTTGATCTTCACGCCCTGGAGACGATAGACGTCCTGGATTTCCTTGACGAGATAGATCGCCAGTTCTTCCATGCCCTTGATGCGCAGGATGTCATGTGGGCTAGGATTGCCTTCGACGATATAGTCGCCCTTCTCCACATAATCGCCTTCGCGCACGCTGATATGGCGGCCCTTGGGGATTAGATACTCACTCGGCTCCTGCTTCTCGTTCTTGGGACGAACAATGACGCGGCGCTTGTTCTTGTAGTCCTTGCCGAACTCGACAAAGCCATCGGTTTCGGCCAGCACGGCCGCTTCCTTGGGCTTGCGGGCCTCGAACAGCTCCGCCACGCGCGGCAGACCGCCCGTGATGTCGCGGGTCTTGGCGCCTTCGGTCGGAATACGCGCGATGACGTCGCCGGCGCGCACCGTAGAGCCGTCTTCCACCGACAGAATAGCGTCGGGCGAAATCGCATAGCGCGCTTCGCCGCCGTTCGGAAGCTGGGTCGTCTTGCCCTTCTTGTCGAGGATGACGAGGGTCGGGCGCAGTTCGGGAGCGTTCTTGCCGCCCGTGCCGCGGTTGTCCATCACCACCTTGGATGACACACCGGTCTTTTCGTCCGCCACTTCGCGCACCGTGACGCCGAAGACCAGGTCTTCATACTTCACAGTACCTTCGACATCGGTCATCACCGGCAGGGCGTTGGGATTCCATTCCGCGAGGCGGTCGCCGCGCTTCACGGTGGCGCCCTCGTCCACCTTCAGGCGCGCGCCATAGGTGATGCGATAGGTGGCGCGTTCCTGGCCCTTGTTGTCGGTGATGACGATCTGCATGTTGCGCGACATCGCGATCAGTTCACCATCGGTGTTCTTCACGATGTTGCGGTTCAGGATCTTGACCTTGCCGTCATACGACGCCTCGATCTTCGACGAGCCGGCAACCTGGGCAGCGCCGCCGATGTGGAAGGTACGCATGGTGAGCTGGGTGCCCGGCTCGCCGATGGACTGGGCGGCGATCACGCCGACAGCCTCGCCGATATTGACCGAGGTGCCGCGCGCCAGATCGCGGCCATAGCACTTGCCGCACACGCCTTCCGGCAGTTCGCAGGTCAGCACCGAACGGACACGCACCTTCTGGACGTGCGCCGCCTCGGCCTTCTCGGCCAGGTCTTCGGTCACTTCCTTGTTGCGCTTGATGATGATCTCGCCCGTGTCGGGATGCTTCACATCTTCAGCCGTGGTGCGGCCCAGGATGCGCTCGGTCAGCGAGGCCACGACCTGGCCACCATCGATTTCGGCCTGGACCGTGACACCCTTCTTGGTGCCGCAGTCTTCGGACGTGATGATGCAGTCGTTGGCCACGTCGACCAGACGGCGGGTCAGGTAACCCGAATTCGCCGTCTTGAGCGCGGTGTCGGCCAGACCCTTGCGGGCGCCGTGGGTGGAGTTGAAGTACTCCAGCACGGTGAGGCCTTCCTTGAAGTTCGACAGGATCGGCGTCTCGATGATCGAACCGTCGGGACGCGCCATCAGGCCGCGCATGCCGGCGAGCTGCTTCATCTGCTGCGGCGAACCGCGGGCGCCGGAATGGCTCATCATGTAGATGGAGTTCATCTCCAGCACGCGGCCCGTATCGGGGTCGATCTTGGGCTCGGAGATTTCCTTCATCATTTCGGCCGCGACCTG
>Ga0182024_10016762_pt1 | contig 13844 bp, 8 predicted proteins | sample P32metaG_FD_120480 | JGI IMG/M metagenome (GOLD analysis project Ga0182024, IMG submission 120480) | Permafrost microbial communities from Stordalen Mire, Sweden - P3-2 metaG (Illumina Assembly) | ecosystem: Environmental > Terrestrial > Soil > Wetlands > Permafrost | place: Sweden: Stordalen... | reverse complement strand
CCATCGTGATTGGCAATCTGGGCCTGCTGGAGCGTTTGATTGACGGCAATGACGCAGCGCTCAAGCGGCTAAAGCCCGCGCAGAAGGCGGCGGCACGCGGCGCGGACCTTACCCGGCGCCTGCTGGGCCTGGCAAGCAAGGAAGATCTGAACCCCGTGAGCGTCAGGCTCGATGAGGCGATTCAGGAGACCATCGAATTGGCCGGCCGCGCACTGGGCCCGGAGATCAAGATATTCACCAATTTCGACCTGTCTGTGCCCGCCGTCTTTGTGGATGTCGCCGGTCTTGGAAGCGCGTTGCTCAACCTGGCCGTGAATGCGCGAGACGCCATGCCCCAGGGCGGCACCTTGACCATCGGCACCCAGTTAAGCCATCTGGACGAATCATTTCCCCCGGTACAGACAGGAGAGTTGACGTCCGGCGCCTATGCGCGAATCTCGGTGTCCGACACCGGTCACGGCATGTCGAGAGAAACGCTGGACCGCGCTTTGGAACCCTTCTTTACCACCAAAATGCGCAACAAGGGAACCGGGCTTGGCCTGGCCATGGTCTACGGATTCGCCCGCCAATCGGGCGGGACCGTCCGGCTTTACAGCGAACAGGGCCACGGGACAACTGTAACCCTCTATCTGCCTCTGGCGGGCGAGTCCGCACCGGCGGCGCCTGAACTCCCGGCCGCGCATGTCTCCAGCCATGCGGGCGGAACAGTGCTGGTTGTGGACGATGAGCCAGAGCTGCTGGAGATCGCTCACGAATATCTGGTTGCCATGGGATACTCAGTCTTGCGGGCAGACAACGCCCCCAGCGCATTGAAGACCATCGCGGAGGACAGCGAAATCGATTTGATGATCACCGACATCATCATGCCTGGCGGGATGAATGGAGTGGAACTGGCGGAAAAAGCTCGTCTGCTGAGCCCCCGGCTCAAGGTGATTTACTCTTCCGGATTCCCGGCAGATGCGCTGGTGGAGAGAAAGCGAACCAGGGCTGGCGACCCCATGCTTCGAAAACCGTATCAACGCACGGAGTTCGCAGCGATGGTTCGGCGCACCCTGGCAGGGACTACGACTTAGTGGAGACATCTTAATGGGGACTTCAAGGACCTCTTCAGGCAGTTTCGGCCATGAGTTCCGGCGTAAACGTGGAAGCGGGGAGCAACGATGACGAATTCCGGCAAAATCCTGGTTGTCGACGATGAACCCGACCTGGGAGAGCTGATTGCCGCAGCTGCGCAGAATCTCGGTCTGCAATGCACGGCTACCACCGATGCGGCCGCGCTTTCCGGGCTGCTCACGCCCGATGTCACCCTCATCCTGCTCGATTTGATGATGCCGGATATGGACGGCATCGAGGGGCTCAGACTGCTCAGCGAGTTGCATTGCAAAGCCGGAATCGTGCTGATGAGCAGCATCGGCAATCGCGTGTTGGAGACCGCGGAGAAGTTGGCGAAGAGTCTTGGCTTGTCCGTCGTCGGCCGTCTCGCCAAGCCATTCCAACTGGCCGATCTGGAAGAGTTGCTCAAGACCTACCGGGTGCGGGGAGTTGCGATCGACGGCACACCGGGTCTCGGGGCCCCCATTCCCGACGAGCGGCTGCGGATAGCCGTTGAACGCAACGAGTTCGTCCTCCACTACCAGCCACAGATCGACATTTGCAGCGGCGCCGTGTTCGGCGTGGAAGCGCTCGCCCGCTGGCAGCATCCTGAACGCGGCCTCATCTTTCCCGACAGCTTCATTTCCCGTTTGGAGGAGCTTGAACTGATCGACGATCTCGGCTGGCTGGTGGCAGACCGGGCCCTGGCGGAAGTGAAGCAGTTCGCCGACAAGAAACAGGTGGTGCCGCGGCTGGCCCTGAATGCCTCGGTTCTTTCGCTCCGCGACCTCAAGCTCCCTGATACGTTTATGTCTCTCCTCAGCAAGCATGACGCGTCCGCCGATGGCGTCATCCTTGAAATTACGGAGACCAGCCTGACCAATCAACTTTCGCGCACCCTGGACGTGCTCGCCAGGTTGCGGATGAAAGGCGTGAAACTGGCCATCGACGACTTTGGAACCGGCTATGCCATGATGCAACAGCTGGTAAATTTCCCGGCAACTGAGTTGAAGATCGACCGGAACTTCGTGATGAACATGCACATCAACAGCAGCGACCGGATTATGGTGGAAAAGAGCATCGAGTTGGGCCACGCTCTGGGCATGAAGGTCATCGCCGAGGGCGTAGAGACCGAGGCGCAGCTGGAGTTTCTCCGCCGCGCCGGCTGCGACTCCGCGCAAGGCTACTTCTTCACCCGCCCGCTCCCGCCTAAGGAGCTTGTTCAGTGGATAGACGACTACCAGGCTCGGCTGGACAAGGCAGCCCCACAGTTCAGCAGCTGATGTTGAAAACGCGACAAAGCGAAAACAGGACTCGCTGCTCGGCGGAATCCCTTGCACCGGAACAATTACACTGAAGGCTGTGAAGCCCTCGTCTCCATCTGCCCAACCCAGCCGCAAGGAGTTTCTCGCGCTCGCCAGAGAGCACACGCTGGTTCCCGTCTGCCGCACGCTCAGCGCGGACCTGGAGACCCCGGTCTCGGCCTTTCTGCGCGCCGCCTGGCCGGAGCGGGAGTGTTTTCTGCTGGAGTCGGTGGAAGGCGGCGAGCAGGTGGGACGCTACACCTTCATCGGCATCCAGCCGTTCAAGCGCATCGTCGCCCGCGGCCGCGACCTCACCATTACCGAAGGCCGCAAGGCGACGCGGACTGAGGGCGACATCTTCGACGTGCTGCGCCAGGCGCTGGGTGGACACAAGCCCGCGCGCCTGCAGGGACTGCCGCCATTTACCGCGGGCGCCGTCGGCTTCTTCTCCTACGACGCGGTCCGCCAGATCGAGCGCCTGCCCGCCCGAGCCGCCGACGAGCTGGGTGTGCCCGACGCTTGCCTGCTCTTCTTCGACGAGGTGCTGGCCTTCGACCATGTGCGCAAGGAGATCTGGCTGGTGGTCACAGCGGATGTGACGCGCGGCAAACCAGGTGAGGCTTACGAGAAGGCCGTTGCCCGACTGGCGAAACTTGAAAAGCGGCTCGCCCGCCCGCTGCCCAGGCTGCCTGGGTCAAAGCAGCGAGGCGTGGGCGGCATGGCCAGGTTGAAGGTAAAGCACCGCACCCGCAAGCAGGATTATCTGGCCGCCGTGGCGCGCACCAAAGAGTACATCGCCGCCGGAGATATTTTTCAGGCGGTCCTGTCGCAGCGCTTCGACGTGGAGCCGGAGGCGGACAGCTTCCAGGTATACCGCGCGCTGCGCATCGGCAACCCCAGCCCGTATATGTACTTCCTTCGCTTCGCGCCGGAGGGACCGCTGGGCCAGCAAACAATCCAAACCAAAAAGAAAAAAGCGCCCACGGCGCCTCTGGAACTGGTCGGGTCGTCGCCGGAGCTGCTGGTACGCGTGCATCAGGGCAAAGTGGAATACCGGCCCATCGCCGGCACCCGCCCGCGCGGCGCAACCGACAAGGAAGACCAGGCGCTGGCCGACGAAATGCTCCACGACGAAAAGGAGCGCGCCGAGCACGTGATGCTGGTGGACCTGGGCCGCAACGACGTGGGCCGCGTCAGCCAGTTTGGCTCCGTCAAGGTCGACCGCCTGATGTTCGTCGAGCGCTACTCGCACGTGATGCACATCGTCAGCACCATCGAAGGCCGGCTGAGGCCGGAGCTCACCGCCGTCGACGCCCTGCGCGCCTGCTTCCCTGCCGGCACGCTCAGTGGCGCGCCCAAGGTGCGGGCCATGGAGATTATCGAGGAGCTGGAGCCCGCCCGCCGCGGCACCTACGGCGGCGCCGTGCTCTACGCCGACTTCTCCGGCAACCTGGATTCCTGCATCGCCATCCGCTCCATGCTGGCCATCGGCGGCAAGGGCTACGTGCAGGCCGGCGCCGGCATCGTCGCGGACTCCGTCCCCGAGCTCGAGTACCAGGAATCGATCAACAAGGCGCAGGCGGTGATCCGCGCCATCCAGCGCGCGCGGGAGTTGTGAGATCAGGGGTCAGAGATCAAGTGGCGGCTGTCTGGACTCTCGCGGGCCCGGCACCGGAAAAACAATCGTCCGAGCGGAAATCCAGACCAATGCGTCTAACACACGTCTAAGGAAAAGGTCAATCCAAGTTATGCGTCCAAGTCAGAGCCGTCATTCTTGCGGTTTTTGGCGCGAGGGAGCTGGGCGCGTATATTTGCCTGAAAGCAGACAACGCTGGAGCAAGCGCGCATGGAATCATCTCCTGCCGAAGTAGGCCCGGATGAGTAGTCAGGACAGTCCAACTCAAAGTCCGGAATCAACGCAGCCGGAAGATTCCGGCGCCGGGCACGAGCGCGCACGGCTGCGGCGCGCAATCATCGTCGCAATGGCCGCGGCATTGGCCATCGCGGCGGGCTTGGCAGTTTTTCATTCGCGCGACAGGGACCGGACTCGGGACGCGTCGCAGGCCTTCAGGACTCCCGCGGCGCCGCCGCAAACCCTACGCCTCAAGGGCATGACCGCGGCCGTCGAGGCTCGATCCATCCAGGCGCCGCGTCTCGCCGGCCAGCAGGTTGGCACACTCACCATCACCAGACTTATCCCCAGCGGAACCCGCGTGAAGAAAGGCGATCTGCTGGTCGAGTTCGACCGCCAGGCGCAGTTGCGCGACGCCATCGATAAGCAGGCCAAGAGCGACGATGAAAATGAAAAGGTCATTGAAGAGCAGGCGAAGGAAGGGGCCAATCGCGCCAAGGACGAAACCGAGATCAAGCAGGCGGAAGACAGTCTCAGCAAAGCCAAGCTGGAGATCGAAAAGGTCGAGCTGCTCTCCCGCATCGACGCCGAAAAGGCGCAGCAAGACCTGGACGAAGCGCAGGCCACGCTGACGCAGTTGAAACAGACCTTCGAGCTCAAGCGGAAGGCCGCGCAGGCTTCCATTCGCATTCTTGAAATCCAGCGCGACCGCACCCGCGAAACCATGCTGCATGCGCAGGCCAACTCCGCCCTGATGCAGGTTCATGCACCGATCGACGGCATCGTGGTCTTCAACACGATTTGGAAACAGGGCAGCATGGGCGAGGTGCAGGAGGGCGACCAGGTGCGGCCGGGGGTTCCGTTTATGGAGGTCGTCGATCCGGCGATTATGGAGGTGCAGGTGCCGGTGAACCAGGAAGACTTGCTTAGCCTGCACATTGGACAAAAGGCGCAAGTGCACCTGGACGCTTACTCCGACCTGGTGTTCGAGGGACAACTGGAATCCGTCGATCCGATGGGTACGCCGGGGGACTTCTCCAACAAGGTGCGCAATTTCTCGGCAACGTTTTCGATCAACGGCCACGATCCAAGGCTGATGCCGGATCTTTCCGCGGCGGTCGACGTTCAGCCCGCTGAGATCGACCAGGCAGGCGCGAGCAGCGCAGGGAGCGGCGCGCAATGACGGAGAGGCTCCTCGACAAGCTCAATGACCTGTGGTTCAGGCGCAGAACCCTCATCGTCGTTTGCGTTCTGGCAGCGGCCAGTGCTGCGGTCTTCGGCGTGGCCCACTACTCCACCAAGGCTCCGGTCGTTCCCACCTTTCAAGTCAAGCGCGGCGAGTTTCTGGATGCGCTGCAGTTTCGCGGCCAGCTCAAAGCCATGAAATCGGTCACGCTCACCGCGCCTTCGAATGCCGGGGACCTGCAGATTCTGAAGATTGCGGCGGACGGAAGCCAGGTAAAGAAGGGCGACGACGTGGTGGTGTTCGACGCCTCGAAGACGCAGCAGGACCTGGCACAGGACCAGTCGTCGCTGAAATCTTCACAAGCCGAGATCGACCAAGCGCGGGCCTCGGGGCGGCTCACGGAAGAAGCGGACACCACTGCGGTGATGAAGGCAAAATATGACGTCGAGGTAGCCAAGCTCGACGCCAGCAAGGCAGAGGTCGTTTCGAGAATTGAAGGCGCGGAGGCCAATTTGAAATTGGCCGATGCGCAACAGGCGCAGCACCAGGCGGAGGAGCAACTCAAGTCGGACATTGCGGTTGACAAGGCGACGATCGAAGACAAAAAGAACGCCAGCCTCAAGGCGGACTACGACGCGCAGCGTGCCCAGACTGCACTGTCCGCCATGACCCTGAAGGCACCGGCGGACGGGACGGTGAGCCTTCTATCCGTATGGCACCCTGGCGGAGAGGGCCCGCTGAAAGCAGGCGAGCGCGCATGGGCGGGCATGCCGATTGCCGAGCTGCCCGATGCTGCTTCGCTGCGCGTTCAGGCGCGCGTGGATGAGACCGAGCGCGGCCGACTGGCCGTTGGGCAGCCGGTAACGCTGCAACTTGACGCGATTGCCGATCGCCAATTCAGCGGCAAGGTGGAGCACATTGGCACCATTGCCTCGGCGGATTTTTCAGCTGGCTGGCCCATACCGCGCAACTTCGATCTGGAGTTCGCCATCAACGAGGCCGATCCGCGCCTCAAGCCCGGCATGACGGTGCAAATCACGGTCATCGTCGACCGCGTGCCCGACGCCATCACCATTCCCGCGCAAGCTTCCTTCGTGAAATCCGGACAGACCGTGGCCTATGTCTGGAATGGCTCTTCGTTCCAGGAGCGCGCCATTCAGATCGAACGCAGGAGCCGCGACCGCGTGCTCATTTCGAACGGTCTGAAGCCGGGCGACCTGGTGGCGCTCAAAGACCCCACGGGGAAGGAGTGAGATGGCGCGCATCAAACGGCATCGCATCTTCTACATTGCAGTGGCGGCCATCGTGCTGGCCGGCTGCATCGCCGCCGTAGTGGCTGCCAGCCGCGTGAGCCTGCCCGCCAAGAGCGACGAGATTCCCGTGGCCGTGGTCAAGCGCGGCGAGATCGATTTGAAAGTCCATGGCACCGCGGAACTGCGCGCCAGCCACTCCATGATGCTCTCGGCTCCGTCGATCGGTGGAGATTCGCTGCAGATTACAAAGCTGGCACGTGCGGGCGAGCTGGTGAAGAAGGGTGACCTGATCGTCGAGTTCGATCCCAGCGAACAGCAATACAAACTGGAGCAGAATAGCTCCGAGCTGCAGCAGGCCGAGCAGGAGATCGTCAAGGCCAAGGCAGATGCGGTGGTGCTTGCGGCCAAAGACCAGGTAACGCTCTTGAAAGACAAATATGACGTGCGCAAGGCCGAGCTCGACGTGCAGAAGAATGAGTTGGTGAGCAAGATCGACGGCGACAAGAACCTGCTCGCCCTGGACCAGGCCAAGCGTGTGCTGGCGGAGCAGGAGAAGGATATCGAATCGCACAAGGCGTCGGGACAGGCGGACATTTATCTGGCCCAGGAAAAATCCAACAAGGCCAAGCTGGCCATGGACCAGGCGCAGCAGAATCTGGACAAGATGCGGGTAACTGCGCCCATGGATGGATTGATTTCGATTCAAAAAAACACGAATGCGATGGGAGGAATTTTCTTTACCGGGATGACCTTGCCGGATTATCACGAGGGCGATCAGGTGCAGGCGGGCAGTGCGATTGCGCAGGTGGTGGATCCGCAAGGGATGGACCTGACCTCGAAGATCGGCGAGCAGGATCGGAGCAACGTGCAGACCGGCCAATCTGTCGATGTGGTCTTCGATGCGCTGCCCGGCCGTGTCTTTCATGGGACGGTGAAGAGCGTGGGTGGGGCGAGCGTGCGCCAGTTCTTTTCCTCTAACACCAGCGGCAACTTCGAAGTGGCCATTCAACTCGCTGACGCCGATCCGCGCCTTCGCTCCGGGTTCACCGCACAGATCGTGTTTAACGGCGGCACCAAAAAGAACGTGCTCTATCTGCCTCGCGAGGCAATCTTCCTTAAGGACGGAAAGCGGATTGTGTATGTGAAGAAGGGCAACGGATACGAGCAGCGGGAGATAAAGATCGAAAGCGAAAATGAAAGCCGCGCAGCCATTGACGCCGTGGACGAAGGCAGCGTGGTCGCGCTGGTCGATCCAACCGCGCCGCGCAAGCCCGGCAGCGGCAGCGCCGCTGCGGGCAGCATCGGAGGCACACCCTGATGGCCACCATTGATTCCGTCGTCACCCCGCGCCTTCTCGTCGGCTACCAGCAATGGGCGCGCGACATTCAACTTGGCTTTCAGAACCTGCTGGTACACGGACTGCGCTCGCTGCTGACCATGCTGGGCATGATCTTCGGCGTGGCCGCGGTGGTGGCCATGCTGTCGATCGGCGCGGGGGCGCGCCAGAAGGTGATGGCGCTGATCGAGCAGATGGGCGTGCACAACCTGATTGTGGAAGCCAAGGAAACGATGGAGTGGCAGGCGCACGAAAAGATTCGCAAGATATCGCCGGGACTTACCCTGAAAGACTATCGAGTTATCAACGACGACCTGGGCGGCATTGTTGCTTCCACGCCGCGCAAGCGACTTACTCCATCGAAGCTGCTTCCCAAGCCGCAGCAGGATATGCCGGCAATCATGGGCGTGAATCCGACTTACCAGCGGATCGCCGGCCTGCACCTGGTGAGCGGCAGGTTCTTCGACCAGGGGGACGAAGACCGCGCCGCGCCGGTGTGCGTGCTGGGGGCAGCGGCTAAGTGGAGCTTGTTCGGATCGGCGAATCCACTCGGCCAGTACGTCAAGGTCAACGAGCAATGGTTTCGAGTTATCGGCGTAGTCAGCCCGCAGCTTAGTGCGCAAGGGGATAGCTCGGCAACGACAGTCGATGTGAATAACAACATTTATGTTCCGCTGCAATCAGCTTTTCTGCGGCTGGAAGACAGTTACAGCGATGTCAGGGACGAGATAGACGGCATGTATCTCAACCTGGCTGTCACCGATAACATCTCCGAAGCAGCGCAGGTGGTGAGGGCGGTCCTCGATTCATCGCATCACGGCGCGGACGACTACAGCATCGTGGTCCCGGCCGAACTGTTGGCCGAGCAAAAACGCACCGAGCACTTATTCAACACCGTCATGGTGGCAATTGCGTCCATCTCGCTCCTCGTCGGCGGCATCGGCATCATGAACATCATGCTGGCCAGCATCCTGGAGCGCACGCGCGAAATCGGCCTGCGCCGCGCGGTGGGCGCACGCCAGTCGGACATCGTGCGCCAGTTTGTGGTCGAGGCCACCATGATCTCCTTCGCCGGCGGAACCATCGGCGTGGTTTTCGGGTTTTTCATTTCGCGCCTCATCGCCTGGCTGGCCGGATGGTCGACCATCGTTACCTTCAGTTCCATCGCTCTCGCCTTTCTGGTGTCCATCTCGGTGGGGCTGGTGTTCGGAATCTATCCCGCCACCAAGGCCGCGCGGCTCGATCCGGTGGAGGCCATCCGCTATGAGTAACAACTGGGTGCCTTTCCAAAAGCAGCTTCCTGAATCCCGGCTCTTGAATAACTGCCGCATATCTCCCCACTTCGATGGAGTTATTGGATGAAGTTCATTCGCTTTGCCCTTGTTGCGCTCCTTGCGCTGGCTGCTGTCCTGCCCGCGCGGGCTCAGTCTCCTGAGAGTTATCGCGGCATGCTCACCGCGCGCGTCCGCGCAGACAAGTTGCCGCCGCCCGCGCACCTCAAGGACTTTGTGCAGGACGGCAAGTTGAAGCTCAGTTTGCGCGACGCCATTCTGCTAGCTCTGGAAAACAACAGCAATGTGCAGATTGAAGAGACCCAGATTGAAACTCAGAAGTTTGCCTTGCTGGGTCAGTTTCAGCCATTCGATCCCATAATTCAGAGCAGCCTGAATGTCAATCGATTCTCTGCGCCAGGTTTCAGCCAACTCCAGGGCGTAGGACTTTCGGCCAATTCGACCCTCAATTCCCTGAATCAAATCGGCCAAATCAGTTACACGCAAACCTTCACTCCAGGTACTAACATCGTTGCGAGTATCCAAACCAACAAGTTCTCCAGCAACAGTTCTTTTAACTTCTTCAATCCCTACTGGGACTCCACGTTGACTTTCACCTTCACGCAGCCTTTGCTGCGCGGCGCAGGCCGCTTTGCCAACACGGCGCTGGTCAAGATTGCCCGGCGTTCGTTGGCGCAGTCAAGATCCGCCTTTGAAGCTGAAGTGAACGACGAAATTCTGCAGGTGGTCAGCCAGTATTGGAATGCCGTGCAGGCTCGTGGCGCTCTCGACGTGCAGCAGAAGTCGCTCAAGTTAGCGGAGGCCAGTTACGATCGCGACAAGCGCTCGCTTGAACTGGGAGCTTTGCCGCCTCTCGATATTTACCGCTCCCAATCGGAAGTTGCCGCACGCAAGGTTGGGCTCATCCAGGCCGGGTACGCGCTTACCCAAGCCGAGGAAGCTTTGCGGCTCACCATCGGCGCCGACCGCGATCCCCAATTCAACGCACTCGAATTCGACTTGACTGAGAAGCCGCAAACCACGGGAGAACTCGATAACATCGATACGGAGACCGCTCTCGCCCAGGCTCTCAGCCAGCGGCCGGAACTCGACGTGGTCAAGGATTCGCTGGCCAACGATGCGGACAGCATCCGTCTGGCGCACAATCAACTGGAACCCAATCTCTCCCTTACCGGCTTCTACCAGAGCGCCGGTCTGGGTGGCAACCAATATAACCTGAACACCGGCCAATTGATTGCGCCCGGAGGCTTTGGGTCGTCCATGAGTCAGCTCTTCGGTTTCGGCTTTCCAGGCTACGGCGCGACCCTCTCGCTCACTCTTCCGGTGAGGAATCGCGGCGGTCAATCAACGTTGGGTAACGCACTGGTGTCGCGGACGCATGACTTGTACAGCGGAGGCCAGATTCGCGAGCAGATTACGCGCGAAGTTCACGACGCGGTGCACCAGCTGGAAGAAGCAAAGGATGCACTGGCCGCCGGAACCGCGTCTTTTGACCTGGCGCAAAAGACACTCACCTCCGAGCAGCGTAAATATGAGTTAGGGGCGGAAACTAACTTCTTTGTGCTGGATGCACAGACCCGGCTGGCGGCAGCCGAACTAACCTTGCTGCAAACACAGGTGAGTTATCGCCTTGCCCTGGCGGCCGTAGGACATTCGACCGGCGACCTACTAACTCCCTATCACGTGCAGATCGGGGAGTTATCGCGGTAGTCTGGCGCTCCTTTGACATATTCGCTTTTTATTCGCTATTGGGGTATACTTTCCTGCATGGACTTTCAACTGGTGACCACCTACAAGCCGCGCGGCGATCAGCCCCGCGCCATTGCCGAACTGATGGAGGGTCTGGCGACGGGCGAGAAGCACCAGGTACTGCTGGGCGTGACCGGCTCGGGCAAGACCTTCACCATGGCCAAGGTCATCGAGCAGTCGCAGCGGCCGGCGTTGATTCTGGCGCATAACAAAACGCTGGCCGCGCAGCTTTACCACGAGTTCAAGCAGTTCTTCCCCGGCAACGCGGTGGAGTATTTCGTCAGCTATTACGACTATTACCAACCGGAGGCCTATATTCCGGCCGGCGACTTATATATCGAGAAGGAAGCCACCATCAACGAAGAGCTGGACAAGCTGCGCCTCTCGGCAACGCGCAGCCTGTTCGAGCGCCGCGACGCGATCATTGTCAGCTCGGTGAGCTGCATCTACGGCCTGGGCTCGCCGGAGGCTTACTACGGAATGCTGCTGCTGCTGGAAAAAGGGCAGCGCATCAGCCGCAAGGACATCTTGCGCCGCCTGGTCGAGATCCTCTACGAGCGCAACGACGTGGACTTCCGGCGCGGGACGTTTCGCGTGCGCGGCGACGTGATCGAGGTTTTCCCCACCTATGATGAAGCCGCGTATCGGATCGAGATGTTCGGCGACGAGATCGAAAGCCTCTCGCAAATCGATCCGCTGTTCGGGACGGTGAAACAAAAATATTCACGGCTGCCCATCTATCCCAAGAGCCACTATGTGGTGCAGCCGGAGCGCAAGGCGGAGGCCATCGACTCCATTGTGAAGGAGCTGAACGAGTGGGTGCCGCAACTCGAAGCGGAGGGGCGCATGGTTGAAGCGCAGCGCGTCCACCAGCGGACGCGCTTCGATCTGGAGATGATCAAGTCGATGGGCTATTGCCACGGCATCGAGAACTATTCGCGGCATTTCTCGGGACGGCTGCCGGGCGAGGCTCCGCCCACACTTCTGGATTATTTTCCGCGCGACTTCCTGCTGTTTGTGGACGAGAGCCACGCCACCATTCCGCAGGTGCACGGCATGTGGTACGGGGACCAGAGCCGCAAGCAGAACCTGGTCGACTACGGCTTCCGGCTGCCTTCGGCGCGGGATAACCGGCCGCTGAAGTTTGAGGAGTTCGAGAACCGGATTCATCAGACGATTTATGTTTCCGCTACGCCGGGGCCGTATGAGCTGACGCGCTCGGCTGGCGTGGTGGTCGAACAGGTGATCCGGCCAACGGGGCTGGTCGATCCGGCGGTTGAGATTCGTCCCGTGAAAGGCCAGATCGACGACCTGCTGGGCGAGATTCGCGACCGGGCGAAGCGCAACGAGCGCGTGCTGGTGACGACGCTGACCAAGCGCATGGCCGAAGACCTGGCCGGCTACTACACCGAGGTCGGCGTGCGTTGCCGCTACCTGCACTCGGAGATTGAAACGCTGGAGCGGGTGAAGCTGCTGGCCGGCCTGCGCAAGGGCGAGTTCGACGTGCTCATCGGCATCAATCTGCTGCGCGAGGGGCTCGACCTGCCGGAGGTTTCGCTGGTGGCCATTCTCGACGCCGACAAGGAAGGTTTTCTGCGCTCGGCCGGCTCGCTGATCCAGACCATGGGCCGGGCGGCGCGTCATCTTGAAGGCAAGGCCATTCTGTACGCCGACAAGATTACCGACTCCATGCGGCGAGCAATGGACGAGACGGACCGCCGCCGGACCATTCAGAGCGCTTACAACGAGGAGCACGGGATTACGCCGCAGTCCATCATCAACACCATGGATATGGGGCTGGCGCAGATCCTGAAGGCCGAGTACGGCGACGTGGAAGTGGAAGAAGCGGCCGGGTTACCGGAGTTCGGCACACAGTCCGAACTCGACGCATTCATCGCAAAAATGGAGACGGAGATGCGCGAGGCGGCCAGGAAATTCGAGTTCGAAAAAGCGGCGCGGCTGCGCGACTCGATCAAGGAGCTGAAGGAGAAGGAGTTCTTGTTCGGGTGAGCAGGCTGAGGGACTGCCGCAGGGGCTAAACAGGCTGCGGAAAAAGGACAAAAGTTAAGAGAGTGTCTTGAAGTGCGTCCCGCAGGGGCTAAAGCCCACGGCGTTCTATTGGCTTTATCGGCACGACTGAAGTCATGCCCTGTTACGAAGCTTTAGAGAGTTTGCGCCAAACTGAGTTTTTCCGCAGCCTGTAAAGCCCACAGGGGTCGTGCGCCCTATTCGGCACGACTGAAGTCGTGCCCTGACACTTCCTGGCTCATCCGAGAGTTTTCCGCTGTTGGTGAGTCCGGCCCTTTAAAGCGGCAAGTTATTTACAGCCTTTGAAACCACTGCCTCCGTTCCGGATTCACGATCTGCGGCCTAGGCCGCGCGCCGCTTGCCCGCCACCAGTTGAGGCTTGCCGGTATCTTCGCCGGTCTTGAATTGGCGGCTGTGTTCGGTGAGCTGTTCTGCCAGCTTGACCAGTTCGTGGGCTGTTTTTGAGCTCAGCTCCGCTCCCTCCGACGAAGCGGTAATGCTGGTGGCGATCTCGTTCATGGACTGCCCCACCAGCCCGGACGCCTGCGACTGCTCCTCCGCGGCTTGCGCAATCTGCGCGATCCGCCGACACATTTCATTGGTACTGGCGCCGAGCACGGTGAGCGAACGGGCGGCCGCATCGGCGGTGACCACGCTTTTTTCCACACGCTCGGAGCTCTCCCGGATGCTGTCGACTGCATGCTGCGTGCCCTGCTGGATAGACTGGACGGCATCCGTAATCTCTTTCGTTG
>Ga0182024_10016761_pt1 | contig 13845 bp, 5 predicted proteins | sample P32metaG_FD_120480 | JGI IMG/M metagenome (GOLD analysis project Ga0182024, IMG submission 120480) | Permafrost microbial communities from Stordalen Mire, Sweden - P3-2 metaG (Illumina Assembly) | ecosystem: Environmental > Terrestrial > Soil > Wetlands > Permafrost | place: Sweden: Stordalen... | reverse complement strand
GGGCCGCCGATGTTCGTGATCGTTGCGACGTACTTGCCCTGCGGATAAGTGAGAATCGTCACGCCGTCGGCGGCGCCTTCGTTCGCGACATAGAGTAGTTCGCCGCTCGTTGCTTTTAATGCCGTCGGCTCGCCCTCCGAAAACACAAACGGTGGCCCATTTAGGCCACCGCATCCTAATAGCAGCGCGACTACCGCCGCGCCGCCGAGCATGGAGCGTCCTAGACTCAATCTTTGCATCCGCCTACCCTCCTGGATGGAGAATAACGATTCGCCGAAGGCACTTGTTAACTTAGGTTATAGACCTAGGTTCTAAAACTGGCAAGGGCGGCAGTCTGGCACTTTAGGGGAAATTGACTAAAGTTACCAAATAGAAGGCGCCCCGGCGTCGGAGCGGCTTCGCGTTCTTAGCTGCAGCCTGACGTTGATCCGCAGGAATCGCATTTTTCGCACGCGCCGTTGCGGACCATCGTGAGCTGGCCGCACTCGGAGCATGCGTTGCCGGTATAGCCCTTGGCTTTCGAGGCGTTGATCGCTTCGGTTCTCACCATGACGGCGACGGCCGCGCCCCCGCCGGTGCTACCGGAAGGAACGGTGCTGCCAGAAGTAGTCGTTGGTGCGGCTTGCCGGACAGGCGCGGCCGGCCTGGGTTGTTGGCCGGGGTGGAGATGCGTGCTTACCGGATGGAACATCTCTGCGACGCCCACCGGCCGAACGTTGACCCCACCCTCTTCCTCGGCGACGTAGTCCTCGCGCGCTTCAGGCCCCATCGCATCCATTTGCATAGACGGTTCCACGTGTGCGAGATCGTAGCGACCGAGATAGCTGACGGCGAGCTCCCGGAAGATGTAATCGAGAATCGAGGTCGCCATCTTGATATGGTCGTGACCGACGACGGGCCCGTTGGGTTCGAAGCGCGTGAAGGTGAAGGCTTCGACGAACTCTTCCAGCGGCACGCCGTGCTGCAAGCCCAGCGAGATCGCAATCGCGAAGTTGTTCATCATCGAGCGGAAGGCCGCGCCCTCCTTATGCATGTCGAGGAAGATCTCGCCGAGCTGGCCGCCTTCGTATTCACCCGTGCGCAGATAGACCTTATGGCCGGCGATCGTCGCCTTCTGCGTGTAGCCGCTGCGGCGCTGGGGCATCGGCCGGCGTTTGGCGATGTACCGATAGACGATCTTCTCGGCGATCTGCATCGGCGTCGCAAAGGGTTGCGGCTGCGAGCCGGTCGCTTCCGCTTCGTTGCCGTCGTTGCCGAAGTCGTAACTCGTCGCCAGCGGCTGCGAGAGCTTCGAGCCGTCGCGATAGAGCGCAACCGCCTTGATCATGCGCGCGTGCGAGTAGCGGTAGGCTTCCTTGACATCCTCGATCGTCGCAGTCTGCGGAAAGTTGATCGTATTGTGATTGACTATGCCGTTGCCGACGAATGCGTGCGTGACTGGCACGGACAGATCGTAGACCTTTGCCGTTCCGGCGTCCTTGACGGACTCTACCGGGCTGAAATGCAGGTTACGGTTTATGACATCGTCGAGCCAGACCGGCAGTTCAATATGGTCGCGTAACTTGGAAGCAGTCTCCCAGGAGACGTGGCGCGTTCGAGGATCCAAAAGGTACCCGTGCGTTCCACGGATGACGGGACTCCGGGGCGCGGACCGTTCAGTCACTCGCGGAATGAGCTCGTAGAGCTCCCGCCCGGTAACGCCTGGTATAACGTCAGCCGTGCTTTGGGAGAATCGGTCGGTCAGAATAGTCCAGGCACGCGCCAGCTTTGCAGGCTCGGGGAACGCTACCAAGCTTAACAACTTCTGCGCCTGGCGCCCCGCGGCGTAGACCTCTCCGTACGTCTTTCCGTACTCCTTGTTAAGTTTTTCTATCCGGCTGTGGACGACGCCAAGATTGGTTAGCACGGCTTGGAGATCGTCGAGCAGCGACGCGGAATCGAGACAGATCGCCCATTTTGCCAGCCCCTCGGTCGTCACGTACGCATCGAGGAAGAGGCCGCTGAGGAATGCAAGCACGTGCTCGCGCCTCGACCCAAGCACCGAGTTGGGAATGCGCTTCTGGCTAGCGCGTGAACCACACTTGAGGTACTCGAGGAACTCTACGAGGGTCTTTGATGCAAAGACAACGCTTGCACAGCGGTCCGCGGGTCGCAAGAGCTTGCCTTCGAGTCCGAAAGCCGACCGGGCGGCGTCGAGCACCCGTTGCAGTACTACTTCTACGGAGTTGGTTATTGTGACCGTGTAGTTAGACCGTGACGTATGGCCTTCTGCAGCGTATGCTCCCAGAAAGAACGCGAGATCCGAAGTCATTTGTTGCGGTGTTTCGAACGCCTTTTGATAGCCGTAAGGCGACGATGGCCTAAAATCGCTGAAGGTAGCAGCGTCTTGCGACCACATGTCGTCGCCATATTGCGTCGCTACGTACTCACCGGGCTGAATTTCGGATAGGTGGCGCCAGGCCAGGCCAGTATCCCCACAGACAAGGACACGGTGATTGGGAGTCCCGATCACTCGGTGACCTGAACGGAGCTTGACTTCGCGCACAGCTCGTTCGCCGCCGTAATAGAAAGCGTCCGTCGTGCGTCGCCCGTTGAGAGACGCCACCTCGGTGGCCTGCGTTCTAAACGAATCCGCGGCCTCTCCCCGATGGAGAGACTCGATGCGAACGAGGCCGTGTTCGGTCGTGAGAAGCGTCTCTCCGACCACGCACTTACTGATTGCGCCACTGACAAATGGTTGCGCGGCGGCCATCATGTCGACGTGTGCAAGCGGGCGGATGTAGCGGGAACCGTATTTGCCGCACGGCGTGGCGCAGTCGAAAACCGGCAGATGCTCGTCGTTGAGATACGGCGCACCCTCGACGGTCATTCGGCCGCAGATATGCGCCGAGGCTTCCTCGATTTGCTGCGTGGAGAATCCAAGACCGTCGCGTAGCAGCGAAAAGCTCCAGTCATTGAGCTGCGCTTCAGTTAAGCCGAGGCGTTGTTTGCAGAACTCTTCGCCGAGCACGAACTTATTGAAGACGAACGGCAGCTCGAAGGCGCCCGGAAGTACCGCCTCGATGCGCGCGATCGCTTCATCGTCGAAACCCTTGGCCCGCAGCGTCGCGCGGTTGACGTGCGGCGATTCCTCCAGCGTGCCCGTGCCCTTGGCGTACGTCTCGATCGCGTCGATCTGGTCTTGCGAGTAGCCGAGCTTATGCAGGGCGGCATCGACGGACTGGTTGACGATCTTGAAGTAGCCGCCGCCGGCGAGTTTCTTGAACTTGACCAGCGCAAAGTCCGGCTCGATACCGGTCGTATCGCAGTCCATGACCAGGCCGATGGTGTTGTGCGAGATGAAGCCGTTGGCGAAATACGTGACGTTGGCCGGAACGGAGAGATCGTAGGTGAACTGCTCGCCGCCGTCTTCGTTGGCGGCTACGTCGTCGTAAAAAAACGTCAGCGCGGTTTTTATCTCGAGGCTGCCGGTCTTCTCGAGCAGCTCGCACGCCGCCGTGCGGCTGATCGCACCTGCATGGCGATATCCGTAGAGCGCGGTGCGCGGATAGAGTTCGCTGGAATGCGGAACGAGCGTGCGCAGAATGTCTTTTCGCACGAAGACGCGGTCGCCTTTGGTCCCCTGCCAGGTGTCGCACGGCCGAACGGCGCTGCGCTTGCGATCGCCGATAAACCCGACCCGTTTGAGGAAGGTGCGCGCGTAATCGGCGTTGCGAACTCGGAGCACGTAGAGATCGGCGCCGCTCCAGCCCGATTTGTCGATGCGGGTATTGGTCGGAATGCCAAGCGTTAGAAGCACCGTTCGCACGTCGTCGGCCAAGCTCGCATTCGCCGTTGAAAGGTGGACCGCGCCGTTGACGACGGTGCCGTCGGCCTCAAAGAGCCCGCGCAGGAACGCGCCGTAGACGATCGGATCGTTCGAAGCGAGAATCACGTCGGGAACGTGAGCGACGTAGCTCTTCCCGCGGGAGTCGCTTGCCGGATGGTGTTTCGCGAAGCCGCAGGCTTGCCACCAGATTGCAAGCGGAACCGAATGGATCCCGATTTCGGTATACGCGCCCTTCTGCGAGGCCGTCGCCTCGATGTTGAAGAGTTGTCGCGCCAAGCCGATCAAACGATCGCGGACGTCGCCATCCTCGTCGGCGACGCGCAGGCGCAAGCCCTTTGCGTGCAGCGTGCCGCCGCCCATGGAGTAGCCGACGAGCTCGGCGAGACTGGGGGTCATCGTACTCGGAGCGGTCGTCGTAAAATCGGCGGTCCAATGCTCTTCACCCAGCGGCGGCAGGTTGACGACCTGAGGGCTGCCGGCGAAGCCGCCCATCGAGAGCGCGACGGTATCGCCGGGCCCAACTTCGGCAAAGCGCTTCCAGATCAACTCTCCCGAGCCGCGGTCGACGATCTTTACGCGGTGTTCCGGCGTCCCGGTGATCGTATAGCCGCCGCTGGTCTTGATGCGCCGCGTCGGCGAGACTCCATTAATGTAGAACTGATTCGCGCGCTGCTCGCCGTCGTCGGTGAGGACGCGAACGTCGATATCTTGCCACTGCCGTCCCTCGACGTTGCCCAAGCGCTGCAGACGCGTGAGGCCGCGATCGGTGGAAATTAATGCCGTGCCGGTAAGGCATCCGGTCGGCGCAATTACGACCGTCTGAGCGTTGCGGAAGCCGGCAACTTCCCCGATCGAAATCGCATCGTCCCACATCCTGCGCGCCAGTGCCCAGGTGGCTTGCGTGAAGAGCGTCGGCGCGTGGGTGACCGGCGTAACCGAGAGTGCTTCGTAGGTTCCGGGATCCGCGGCGTAAGCGGCGCTGCGGTGATTGCGAATGACGCGCAGCATCGGCTCGCGGTTGGCTTCGAAGCGCGCGAATGAACCGAGCTGCTGCGCCATTTCGGCGGAGGTCCGGTATGCAGCGCCGGTCATCAGCGACGTGATCGCGGCGCACCAGCCGAAGCCTTCCTCGGAATCGTAGGGCAAACCCAAGCGCATCAGCAGCGTGCCGAGATTCGCATATCCCAGCCCGAGCGTCCGGTAGCCGTGATTCTTCTCCGCGATGCGCCGCGACGGCATCTGACCCATCGTGACCGAGATCTCCAGCGTCGTCGTCCAAACTCGAGCCGCGTGAGCAAAGCGTTGCGCATCAAAATTGCCGTCGTCGTTAAGGAATTTGACGAGGTTGAGGCTGGCTAAATTGCAGTTATGCGCAATCAGCCCCTCAGCGATCACCGAATGCGTGACCGGTTCGGTTACATCGTAGACGGTCGTCGTGCCGTCGGGGACGATCGACAGGACCTTCGGCGAGCGCGGGTTCTTGTGCGCTGCGGTAAACTCAGCGGCCAACAGCTCGCGCGCCTTGAGCTCCTTCTCCGCCGAGCACGGGAACCCGATCAACGAGTTGAACTTCCGCGACTGCTCGTTATAGAGACGCAGCTGGCCTTGCGGATTCTCGCGACCCTGTGGGGACCACGAAATGCGCGACGCAATCCCGAGATCGCTTAAAAGAAGCTGTACGGACCGAAGCAACGCGGCAGAAGAAGAGGCCAGCATCACTTCTTTTTCGGCCGCCGCGCCGTTTGCGCGAATGCAGCCATCGGCCGAAAAGAGCCCTTGGAGATACGCGACCTTGAGATCCTCCGGGACCCCGTGAATGGCGCCGGGCACGTCTTTATGCTGGGCGATCGCGTGTTTGAGGCCGTAGCGCGTTTCGAGATAGGTGACGAGCGACGCTTGCGACGCACTGGTCTGCATGGCGCCATCGCTCTGTACGGCGACCTGGCTGGATCGAGCATCCGTTCCGGAGCCGGCGACACTTACGGCCGTTGCCTTGAGATCGTTGAGTTGCGCGGTCATGAACTCCGCGGTGCGCCGCTCGCGCGGACCGAAGACCAGCGCGACCGTATCCTTATTAAAGACGCCGTCACCCGTAAGCCACCCGAGCATCTGCCAACGCTTGACGTCGGCCGCATCCGAAGCAAAGGTTACGGAGTTGCCCGACTCGCGAATGGCAACGCGATCCAGACCAAGTTTGAGTTCGTCGATCCGCTTCCAACCGTTTTCGGCTGTGAGGAACTTGTGGTCGCCGGTAGCGCGGATCTCGCGGCCGTCGGCCAGCTTCATGCGGAAGACCTCTCGCTCGCCGACCTTCGTTATGTAGGCCGGGCGGTGGGCGCTAAGCCGGCGATGGTCGACTTCGGAATGAATGTCGGTCGTAATGAGGACGCGTTGTCCCGACTCTTGCCGCTCGAAAAGCTCCTCGACCGTTCTGAGCCCGTCGGGCGTGCTGATGCGCGTCTCCGGCGCAAAGCACGCCGTATCATCTATAAAAACATATTCTGAGCAATTATGTACTCGCAGACCGTTTGCGACAAAGTGCTGGGTTTCGGATTCGGTTAAATCGAAGACGTCGGCTTGGCCGAGCGGTTCCAACGCAAAGAACTCGTCGTTTAGCGTTTCGGAGGCCGGCGCTTCGCTGCCGGCGACCAGAGCTAAGGCAGTGGCTTTGATCGAGGATTGGTGAAACCCAACCGACCGTTCGAACGTGCTCAGGAATCGCCCGGGAATTCGAAGTAGACCGTCAATGCAACGATCGGAGCGAATCCCAAACGAGAGCAGCATGTACTGCACTTGCTTCAAGAACGGCGACGACGCCGATTTAAGCTCGATCGAGACCGCGCCGGTGCTATCTTCACAGACGGTCGCATCGGCCGTATACAGACCGCGCAGGAGCGCTGCCGTCGTCGGGCAATCGAGATCGAAGACGGCATCGGTGAACACCTTGCGCGCTTTGCCTTCCTCGATCGAGGCGTAGTACGAGCAGAACTCGACGATCGGCCGGGCTGCGGTCGTTCCGTGAATCGCACCCTTACTGCGCATCGTAACCCGCGCCGTCCGAGCCGAATGAACCTGCGCCGGCGAGGCCACTTTAGCGGCGTTGATTCCGGCGGTTATGTCGCCGAGAACCGCGGCTTCGATCTCATCGCCTTCGCCCACTGCGGTTCCTACGGCAAAAGCCAAGCGTTCGTCGAGCGCGACGTTGCCAAAACCCGAGCCGCTCAGGGCGAGCGTATCGCCCGCCCGCAGTTCGCGGGCTGGAACGTCGCCGCGGTTCTCCGTCCACACTCGATGATCGGCGGTTAGGTCGACTTCGTAGCCCCCGTTCGTCTGCAAACGGAAAATGCTCTTCGTGCCCGTTGAAAAGATATTATTGACCAAATGCGACTTGCCGTCGCCGCCGATAACGAAGACTGCTTTGCCGACGAGTTCGCCGATTCGCATTGGACCATCCGCAGTGGCGATCAGCGTGTCGCCCGTGACGCAAGGGTTTGTGGCATTGATGCGATCGTCGTTCGGGCAGGTGTGCCATTCTTGAATCGTGTCGTCGAACTGTAACCCGGGATCGGCGCACTGCCACGCCGCGAGGGCAATCTGCTCCCAGAGGTCTCGTGCCTTGATGCGTTTGACGACGTCGCCGGTCGTGCGCGCGGTCAGCAGCCAATCTTCGTCGCGGTCGAGCGCGTTGAAGAACCCGTTGGTCAGCCGCACGGAGTTGTTTGAGTTCTGCCCGGAGACGGTGATATACGCTTCGGAGTCCCACGCGGTGTCGTACTGCTCGATCTCCAGACGCGTATAGCCTTGACGCGCATAATCCAGCGCGCTCTGTGCCGCACCGGGCGGGACGCCCGCTTCCATTGAATCGCGAATGGCGGTGCGCAGCGATGCATTGAGGGCGGGGTCGAGACGCGCGGCGTCGGGAACGCGGGTATCGTGAGCGGCCGAAATGATGGCGTTGAGCTGCTTTTCGAAAATGCGCGAGCCGATGACTAAATCCGCGACCTTGCGCTCTTCGCGGACCTTCCAATTCACGAACTCTTCGATATCGGGGTGGTCCGCGTTAAGGACGACCATCTTGGCGGCACGGCGCGTCGTGCCGCCCGATTTGATCGCGCCGGCCGCGCGATCGAAGACCCGCAGAAACGACATCAAGCCGCTCGACGTGCCGCCGCCGGTCAGTTTCTCTCCCGCGGAACGAAGCTTTGAAAAGTTGGCTCCGCTACCCGAGCCGCCTTTGAAGATGCGCGCCTCTCGCAGGACGCCGTCGAAGATGCCGCCCTCGTTGACGAGGTCGTCCTCCACTCCGAGGATGTAACAAGCGCTGACCTGGGGGTGCGAAAAGGTGTCGGCCGAGGTGCGCGCCGTTTCGTCGGAGGGATCGACGTACCAGTGCCCTTGCGCGGGGCCGGAAATGCCGTACGCCCAATGCAAACCGGTGTTGAACCACTGCGGTGAGTTCGGCGCGCCGACTTGGCGCGCCAGCATCGCGCACATTTCGTCGTGATAAACTTGCGCGTCGGCTTCCGAATCGAAGTAGCCGTACTTCCAGCCGTAATACGTCCAGCACCCCGCCATGCGATTGAAGACCTCGCGCGCATCGCGCTCGGGACCGAACTGCTCGTCGCGGGGCAGCGCCTCGAGGGCGGCGCCGTCGGCAATCGAGCGCTGGAGCCACTCCGGCACACCCTCCTCGGCCACTTTAATCGTGCACCTGGGAACGCCGGCTTTGCGACAGTACTTTTGCGCGAGCACGTCGAGGGCGACCTGACTCCAGGAGGAGGGAACCATGACGTCCTGTGCCTCGAAAATCACCGACCCGTCGGGGTTGACGATGCGCGAGGTCCGCGGCTCGAAAACGATGCCCGAGTAGGGGTTTTCAGGGGCGGAATAGGTGCGCGAAAACTTCATGTGAACTCCTCGATAATTGCGAACACGCGTTCGAGCGCTAAGGCTGCGCTACTCTCCGATAGGTTACCTATTGTGCCACATCAAGCGGCTTACCACAAGATATTGTGGTTCTTGGTGGAATCCTTGTGAGTCCGCTGTGGTTAGAGCGGTAAAGGTGTGGACAGCTCCCCCAAAGAGCGAGCGGGCGAGTGGAGGGCATGTGGAGAGTCCCGAGGATACCGGGGATAACCTTTGCGAAGGCAAGCGCTATGCTAGGGCCCGATCGTTTCGCTCCACGCCTGTATGACGTGCCTCACGAGGAGCTCGAGGCCGCGGGGATCCGTGGTCTGATCGTGGACCTCGACAATACGCTCCTGGGTTTCCGCGAGACCGAGCTCGGAGAGGAGCACATCTCCTGGGTGGCCCGCGCTCACGAGCGGGGTTTTCGCATCGTGATGCTTTCGAACAATCAGTCGGGCCGGGTCAACCTGCTGGCGGCCCAGCTGCAAGTCGAATGCATCCCCAATGCCCTCAAGCCGCTGCCCTTTGGTTTCTTGCGGGCAAAACGCCGGCTGAACATGCGCCGGCACGAGATCGCGGTGGTTGGCGACCAGCTCTTCACCGACGTCCTTGGCGGTAAGCTGTGCGGGCTCTATACGATCCTGACCGAACCCATCGAGGGCAAGGATTTTCCCGTAACTCGATTCTTTCGTTTCTTCGAACGCTTGATGTTGCGCGGCCGCCGATGATGCGATTGGCGCTGATCGGCGATCCGGTCGAGCACAGCGCGAGCCCCGCGCTGCATCGCGGATTTCTCGAAGAGGCCGGGGTGGACGGCGAGTACGTCGCGATTCGAGTGGCGCGCGGCGATGGCGCTCGAGCGATTCGCCGGCTCCGAGCCGACGGCTTTACCGGCTGTAACGTAACGTATCCACTCAAAGAGGAGGCCTTTGAGGCGTGTGAGGCGCGCACCGATGAAGCGCGACGTATCGAAGCCGTCAACACGATTCTGTTCGGGCGGGAGACTCTCGGAACGACGACCGACGGCATCGGCGCTCGCACGGCAATCGAGACGTTCCTCGACGAGCCGGTCGCGCTCAAGCGGGTCGGGATCTTGGGCTACGGTGCGACCGCTCGCGCGATTCTCGCCGCCCTGCAAGAGAACGATGCGTACACGTTTGTTTGGGGACGCGACGAACAGCGCGTGCTCGAGACCTGCCGCCGTTTTGAAGCGAAGCCGTGGCCGGCCTCCAATCCGCCGGAGATCGTCGTCAGCACCCTTCCGCCCGAAGCGTCGCTACCCAGCGAGCTGATCGCCGAACTTCAAAACGCCGACATGGTAATGGATGCCAACTACGGCGATCGCTCACGACTCGCTCGGCGGCTCAATCGCGAAGTGATTCCTGGCGACGCAATGCTGGAAGCTCAAGCTCGCGCGAGCTTCGATTTTTGGCTCGCTCATCTCGATCGCGTCGCGAACGACTAGGCGAGAGCGCGTCACGACCAATAGCGATTACTCGTTCTACCAGTAAGCTCGCTCTGATAAAGGAGCCGTCATGCCGATACGAATCTTACTCGTCTCGCTAATTTTTGCCGCGCTCGTTGCGCCGCTGCGCCCGGGCGCCGATCCGGCGGAGCGCGCCAGCACCATAGGGGAACGCGTGTCGCTCAACGTCACCGTCTATAACGGTGGAGCGGCGCTAATTCACGACCGGCGCGTCGTTCCGTTGGAAGAGGGTCTCAACCGGATCGCGTGGCGCGACGTCAGCGCACAAATGGACGCGACCTCGGCGATTCTGGAAGCCGTCGGCGGCAGTAATCTCATCGGCGTGCGCGAGCAAAACTTCGATTACGATCTCTTGGATCCCGACGCGCTGTTGCGAAAGTACGTCGGACGGGAGGTAACCGTCGTCCACGAGGCACGCTTTGCCGGCGAGCGCGATACCCGCGAAACGGCGGAGATCCTCAGCGTAAACGGCGGCATCGTGCTGAAGTATAAGGACGGCATCGAGACCGGCGTGCGCGGTCACATCGTCTTCCCCGATTCCGGAGGCGCCTTTCGCGAGCGCCCGACGTTGGTATTGCAAGTGGAGAGCGAGCACGCGCTATCCGAAACCCTTGACTTGAGCTATCTTACCAGCGGAATGACGTGGAGCGCGGATTATGTCGGCGTCGTCTCCTCCGACGGCTCGCGACTCGGCCTCACCGGTCTCGTCACGCTTTCGAACACGAGCGGCGAGTCGTATGAGAACGCGCGCCTGCAGCTCGTCGCCGGCAACGTCAACGTCGTGCAGGCCCAAGGCATGCTTCGAACGATCGCCCGAGTCACCTCGCAAGCCTATGCAGCCCAAGCCGCCCCAGTTCAACAAGAAAACTACTACGAGTATCACTTGTATACGCTCGCGCGCCCGACAACGATTCTCGACAACGAGACGAAGCAGCTAACCTTGCTGACCGCGCAAAACGTCCCGATTCACGAGACGCTCGAGCTGCGCGGCTCGCCGGACTACTACCGAAACGCCGAGCCGGATATCGGCGATCGCCTGCCCGTGGGCGCCTACGTCTCCTTTGAGAACCGTGGCGGCGAGCTTGGCATTCCGCTGCCCGGCGGCATTGTGCGCCTGTATAAGAACGACTCGCACGGTGTTTCGCAGTTCCTAGGCTCGGATTCGATCGATCACACGCCGAAGAACGAAACCGTGCGTCTGCACGTGGGCGATTCGTTCGACGTTACGGCGCGTAAAATACAGACCGATTTCCGGCTGCTGAATCCGTGCGACAGCGAGAGCTCCTACCGCATCGTGCTGGCCAATGCGAAGACGGCCTCGCAAAACGTGCTGGTCGTCGAACCGATTCCCTCCGACTGGAGCATTCCCCAGGAGAACTTTCCGCATACGAAATCCTCGGCCTCGACCGCCAGCTGGAACCTGCGCGTTCCGGCGGGCGGGCGCACGACGCTGACCTACACGGCGCGCGTGAGCTGGTGCGGCTTTTGAGCACGCGACTGATGAGACACCATAAGCGCGCGAGCTGTCAGATGATATGCACCGGACTACTTGTTATCGCGTTACTCGCAATTGCCCCCATTCGGATCGCCGCCGACCCGCCCGAGCGGACGAGCACCGTCGGGCAACGCGTCTCGCTTAACGTCACGGTCTATAACGGAGGGGCGGCGCTGATTCACGACCGGCGTGTCGTCCCGCTGGAAGAAGGGCTTAACCGGATCGCGTGGCGCGACGTCAGCGCCCGGATGGATGCCACCTCGGCGATTCTGGAACCCGTCGGCGGCACGAATCTCATCGGCGTGCGCGAGCAGAACTTCGATTATGATCTTCTCGATCCCCAGACGCTGCTGCTAAAGTACATCGGCCGGGAGGTGACCGTCGTCCACGAGGCACGCTTTGCCGGCGACCGCGACACGCGCGAAACGGCGGAGATTCTCAGTGTAAACGGCGGCATCGTGCTGAAGTATAAAGACGGCATCGAGACGGGCGTGCGCGGTCACATCGTCTTCCCCGATTCCGGCGGCGCCTTTCGCGAGCGCCCGACCTTGGTATTACAGGTCGAGAGCGAGCACGCGCAATCCCAGACCCTGGATTTGAGCTACCTGACCAGCGGAATGACCTGGCGTGCCGACTATGTCGGCGTCGTCTCCGCCGACGGCTCGCGCCTCGGGCTCACTGGCCTTGTGACGCTCTCGAACACGAGCGGCGAGCCGTATGAGAACGCGCGCCTGCAGCTCGTCGCCGGCAACGTCAACGTGGCGCAGCCGCAGTTGAACAACGCGTATTCGGCGATGGTCAAATCCGGCGTAGGCAGTGACCTTTACGTTTCGCAGGAGAACTACTACGAGTATCACTTGTACACGCTCGCGCGCCCGACAACGATCCTCGACAATGAAACGAAGCAGCTGACCTTGCTGACCGCGCAAAACGTGCCGATTCGGGAGACGCTCGAGCTTCGGGGCTCGCCGGACTACTACCGAAACGCCGAGCCCGATATTGGCGATCGTTTGCCTGTCGGCGCCTACGTTTCGTTTGAGAACCGCGGCGGCGAGCTAGGGATCCCGCTGCCTGGCGGCATCGTGCGCCTGTACAAGAACGACTCTCACGGGCTGTCGCAGTTCCTCGGCTCAGACTCGATCGACCACACGCCGAAAAATGAAACGGTGCGGCTGCACGTGGGCGATTCGTTCGACGTCACGGCGCGCAAAGTACAGACCGATTTCCACCTCGTCGGCTGCGGGGCCGACAGCTCCTATAAGATCGTCCTAGCGAATGCAAAAACGGTGGCGCAAAACGTTCTCGTCGTCGAGCCGATCCCCGGCGACTGGCAGATCCTCGACGAGAACATGCCGCACACAAAATCGTCGGCCTCCTCGGCAACATGGAATGTTTCGGCGCCGGCGGGAGGCCGCTCGACGCTGACTTACACCGCGCGCGTGAAGTGGTGCTTGTGGTAAGCACGGCGCAAACCCGGGCGGGACGTCACTGATCGGGACGGCTTTTGATCGGATATGTCCCCAGGAGCGACCTGCATTGTCTCACGAGGGCCGGAAGGTAGCTCTGGTCTATCTCGAACTGAAACCAATGCTTTTGGGTCAGATGGTTAGGCGTGATCGATACTTCCAGTTTTATGTGCCCTAGGGACTTAGCTTTAAGACTCACTGAAAGCAGCGGCTCCATGCAGTCGAGATTCGCTTTACCGGCCAGACTCCTGTAAAGCCCTTCCGTTTGGACCAGCCATCGATCGAGTTCGGATAAATGAATGATAGGACCGGTCACAGAGACGGTCGCGCCATTTCCGCCGCAATTCGCCGTTACTTTAAGCCAATTCCCGTCCCAGTAGTCATCTGAATCGGGAAACTGCCTTCCGTGGACCCAAATGCGAAGCCCGTCCAGTCTAATGCTTGGCAGCCCGAATCGTTCAAAAAGATCAGTCAACGGCTCACCCCTCTTAAAAGTAATCGCGCTATTGGCTCGCAGTCGGGTGATCTGTGCGTTAGCCGTTCGATGCTGGGTGGCGGAGAGGGAGGGAGTCGAACCCTCGAGAGGCTCATCACCTCTGCTCGCTTTCCAAGCGAGTGCATTCAGCCACTCTGCCACCTCTCCGGATTGAAGCCTGGAACG
>Ga0182024_10016760_pt1 | contig 13846 bp, 8 predicted proteins | sample P32metaG_FD_120480 | JGI IMG/M metagenome (GOLD analysis project Ga0182024, IMG submission 120480) | Permafrost microbial communities from Stordalen Mire, Sweden - P3-2 metaG (Illumina Assembly) | ecosystem: Environmental > Terrestrial > Soil > Wetlands > Permafrost | place: Sweden: Stordalen... | reverse complement strand
TGCCGGGGCACAGGATCTGCCCAATAAGCTTACTTCCAACGAAGCCGCTCACGGTTGGAAGCTGCTCTTCGATGGCAAAAGCCTGGACGGCTGGCAGCCCTACAGCACCTCTGCACCGCCGGCAACCGGCGACTGGAGTGTCGCTGATGGCGCGATCGTTTGTCCAGGCGCCAGCTCCGGGTGGTTGGCCAGCAATGATTCCTATACAAATTTCGAACTCAAACTGCAATTTCGCGGCAGCGAGAAGGTGAATAGCGGCGTCTTTCTCCGCTCAACCAAAGAGGGCGCACCGCACCAGACCGGCTACGAGCTGCAAATCTGGGACTACCAGCCGGCCGGCTACAACACCGGAAGCCTGGTCGGGTCGCTCAAGGCGCCTTCCGCCACCATCCTCGACGGGCAGTGGAACGACTACGACATCACGGCCGATGGCGACCACTACGTGATCATTCTCAATGGCAAGACGATCCTTGATGGTCACGATTCGAAACACACCCAAGGCGTGATCGGATTCCAGTGCCAGAAAGGAAACAAAATTGAGTTCAGGAACGTCAGGATACGGTCGCTTGAAAAGTGACTTAGTTAGGGTCGCGGGACGGGGCTTGGCGAGAATTTTCCCTGAATGGTATGTTGTTCGAGGCAGGAGAGTCCTATGAAAAAAGTGATTGCGGCTGCGGTGATCGTCTGGACGGCGTTGGGAGCTTCGGCTGCCTTCTCTCAGGTAAAGATGACGAAGGATCAAATGATGTTCTACACCTCGGACTGGAAAGGCGACCGCTTCCCCGATGGGCGCCCGAAGGTGGCCGACGATCTGCTCAAGCGCGCTTTGGACTGCTCGATCGAGGATGTATGGGACTATCTGCGCCATAAAGGTTACGCCAATCAGTTTGAGGGGGACTGGCAAGCTCTGCACATCGAGAAGCCCTTTGCCGGCCGTGCGCTCACAGCGCAATATATGCCGACCCGTGCGGACATGGCCAAGGCCATCATGGCGGAAGGTAAGGCGGAGGGCCGCGTCAGTGGAAACAATAGCTGGCCTATCAATGAACTGCAGATTGGGGACGTGTATGTTGCCGACGGCTTCGGAAAGATCATTGAAGGCACGTTGATCGGTTCCAACCTGGGAAACGGGATTGCCGCGCACACGCATACAGGTTTTGTCTTCTACGCAGGGATACGGGACCAGGAAGAGAACCGGGAAATTCCAAACTTCAACGGATTTTATAAAGGCTACGATCCTTCGGCCTGGGCGCAAATGGAGTTGACTGCGATCAACGCTCCGATTCGCATCGGACGGGCCGTTGTCCTGCCGGGAGATCTGGTTCTGGCGAAGACGGACGGAGTTATCTTTATCCCTGCAATCTTAGCGGAAGATGCGGTCAGTCACGCGGAGTTTACCAACCTGATGGACGACTACAACTTTGAACTGAATCGCGAAGGCAAGAACGGCGCTGAGTTCGAAGGAGGCTGGACACCGGCTAAGTTTAACGGTCTTTCCAAATACATCGATGCGCATCCTGAGAAGCTGAAGATGCCGCGTTCTGAATTCGACGCGCTTATGGCTGAAGCGCTCAAGCCACGCCCACAGCGTACCCCTCCTGCCGGCGCACCGGAACCCTAGAACGTTTTCGCGGTTTGTTATGTGCAGCCGTTCTTTGAGGGAACGGCCGCACGTAGCACAGTTCTTCTTGCGCACGCCCGGCCGATGGCATATCCAAGGCATCGATCGTGCTGGACGCCGCAGCTACAGGCCAATGTGGAATTGGCCCCGCAGCAAGCCCAACTCTATCCAAACCCGACGGAAGAGCGAACAGGCTCAACCCCGCCTACGCCCTTTTCTTCTCCAGGATGAGCGAGGCCTGCAGCATCGCCTTTGCATACGCGATGTCGAAAACCATGCCCGTGTATCCGCCGCCTTGAGGATACTGATTACGAATGCCTGCCTCGCGATCCGCGTCCAGCGCCCGCTCGTGTTCGGGATAAACTTCCCGCGTGTACTTGACGCGCACCAGTTCCTGCATCACCGCCAGCATGTTGTTGTCGCCCTCGTCAATGAAGCCCTCCACGTAGTCTACATAGGGCTTGAAGACGGTCGGGTTGCGATAATGCACGTGGTTAATGCGGTCCCTTGTCCCAAAGTAGTGGCAAACCTCGACCGGATCATGACCCATCTCCCGCGTGACGCCGCAGTCGAAGGTGATGCCGTTCGAAGGACTGTCCACGATGGTGATCAGTTTTTTCCAGCCCTCGACCGAGCCCATGATCTGTTGCGATCCCCGGCTGAGCGGCACCGGTGGATCGTTGGGGTGAAGGGCCAACCGCACATTCGCTTTTTCCGCGGTCGGGATCACGGCCTTCAGAAAGTATGTGATGTTGGCCCAAATCTCGTCGAGGGTGTGCGTGCCTTCGTCGGCAAGGGGCGGCAGGTTCTTCACGCGTTCGTAATCCATGCCTGTCAGTCCGGCGCCCCCTCTGCCGATCTCTGCAAAATAACCCTCTATGGCGCGATGCGCATAGAAGTTGTATTCCACGACAGGCACCCCAAGCTTGCCAGCCGCCTCGATCGATTGCTTTACCTTTTCAATCTCCTCGTCGCGCCCAGGGCGGCCGTAGATCGTGTTCGGAAAGCCCGCGATCATCATGTTGCCAAGAGTGACGCCCCCGGCTTTCAGTTGATCCACCATCGGCTGGAGTTGATCCACTGTCCACGGGATGCGCCCTCCGCCCCCCAGGACGTGCGTCACGCCGAGTTGCGTCACGCGCCGAATCGCGAGCGTCAGGTCGCTGCCGCTGCGGCCGCCAATCGGAGCAGCGATCTTAGGCGTATCCGGACCTTCTTGCGGCATACCGTGGCCAAGCCACCAGACCCCTCTCTTTGGATCCGGAACTTGCGCTTCGAGCTGTTCCGGCGTTTGCTGGACTACCGGTGGCGCGCCCGCCGTTTGTGCTTCCGCCTGGGCGCCGTTCAGAAGCGCCGGGAGCAAGGCACTGGATGCCATTCCCTTAATAAGGTTTCTTCGTGAGAGTTCGGAATTCATTGTTTATGCTCCTCAACTTCGTCCATGCCCGGCAGAACCATCTCCCATGCCTCCATTAACTTCTAAGTCTACTTCTGATATGGACGGACCATGCTTCTACATCGGACGCACACCGGCCGCAATTTGCACAAAAGATGCGCGAGCTATCCGTAAATATCAGAGATCTCTCGTGGCGCCGCGAACTACTTCACACGCTGTTCCCGGCTGACGCCTGTCAGGGTCGGGGTTGGGCGATGCGAGTTGACTAACCCACCTATTGCTACGGCTTCACCTTCTCCAGGATAAGCGCGGCCTGAAGCATAGCCTTCCCGTAGGCGATGTCGTAAATTTCGCCCCCGTATCCTCCCCCGCCGGGGTACCCGCGGATCGGACCACGCTCGCGATCGTAGTCCAGGGCGCGGGGATGCTCCGGATAGAATTCGCGGGTATATTTCACTCGCAAAAGCTCCTGCATGACTGCCAGCATATTGACGTCTCCCTCGTCGATGAAGCCCTCGTCATACTTCACATACGGCTTTACGACATGTGGGTTGCGATAGTGCACATGGTTGATGCGATCTCTGGTCCCAAAGTAACGGCAGACCGCAACTGGATCCTCGCCCATCTCCTTGGTAACACCGCAGTCGAAGGTTATCCCATTCGAAGGGCTGTTCACGATTTCGATCAGGTGCTTCCATCCGGCGAGAGACGCCATAATCTGTTGCGATCCACGGCTCAACGGCACAGGCGGGTCGTTCGGATGCAAAGCTAAGCGGACGTTCGATTTCTCCGCGACGGGAACGACCGCCTTCAGGAAGTACGTAATATTGCTCCACAACTCGTCGAGTGAATGCGCGCCTTGCTCAGGCAACGCTGGAAGGTCCTTCATGCGGTCGTAGTCCATGCCTGTGATTCCGGCGCCGCCTCTGCCCGTTTGCTCAAAGTAGCCTTCCATGGCACGATGCGCATAGAAGTTGTACTCGACCACAGGAATGCCCACTTTGCCGGCTGCCTGGATGGATTGTTTGACCTTTTCAATCTCCTCGTCGCGTCCGGGGCGGCCGTAGATGGTGTTGTTGAACCCGCCTATCATCAGGTTGCCCAGCGTGACCCCGCCGCCCTTAAGCTTGTCCACGATCGGCTGCAGTTGTTCGGCGGTCCACGGAATTTTCGGGCCGTTGGATAGAACGTGATAAACACCGATTTGGACAACTCTGCGAATCGCCTCATCTGTCAAGCCATCGGTCACGGTTTGCCCATTTGGCGCAGCGCCTATCGATATGCCCATTGCTATCTTGGGCGTACCCGGTCCTTCCTGAGGCATGCCGTTACCGAGCCACCACGGTTGTCCACCCGCTTGCGCTTGTGTCCGGCCCTCAACCAGTGAGGGCGCCAAGGCTGTAGCGGCCAAGCCCTTGATGAGATTCCGTCGCGAAAAATACGAGTTCATAAGTGACGCTCCCTCACACTTCCGAATAGTTTGGTCATCTTGGGGATCGACCGCCGTGTGCGCATTCAGGTTCAGGATTTGCGGTTTGATTTATGGCGGAACGAAATCCGGCCTTGAATTCAAACACAGCAATCCCCTCCCCGTCCACTTAACCAAAACATGTTCACCTAACCTCTCCGGCTCGGTCTGACCTTCATGCTTAATCACTTAGGCATGCACATCCCAGAGAGTGGTATGCCCTTGACACGCGTGTAAATACAGGCATAGACTCCGTGGCGTTTCAGAGTAGAAAGAAGTGTTTCACACCAACCAAGGCCAAACACAACGAACCTGATGGAACACAGGCGAGTCGCTCCTGGAGGGGGGAAGACATGCGAACAAAGGCCGCGCCGAGCGGAATCAGAGGTTGGTTGCAGTTTTTCGTGTGCGGAGTGTTCTTGTCGGCACTCTGCGCATATGGCCAGAACGTCAACGGCACCATCGTCGGGACTGTTTCGGACTCCACCAGCGCCGCGGTTCCGGGCGCGGCCGTCACCATCACCGACGTCAACACCAATGTCAACCGCACAGCTCAGACGGACGCGAGCGGCTACTTTTCCGTTCCCGATCTTCCTCCGGGGACTTATAAGGTCGCGACCCAGAAAGACGGCTTCAGCACGGCAGTGAACACCGGGATCAGCCTGTTCGCGGACCGGACCGCACGCGTCGATATCACCCTCAACCCGGGTGCGGTCAGCCAGACGGTAACGGTCAGCAGCGCCATCACGCCGGCGCTGCAAACGGACACTGCGGATACGGGCCGCGATATCGACACGGCCGCGGTTGCGGAACTTCCGCTTTCCACCGGGCGCAATTTTCAGAACTTGCTGAATACCGTTCCGGGTGCGGGAGTCGCCGCCAAGGACCACTCGACCTTCTACAACCCGCAGCTCAGCATGGCGAGTACCGTGAACGGCCAATCCAGCCAGTACAACACCTTCGATATCCAAGGAGTGAACGACAACCAGCGCAACCAAATGCTGCAGATCTACATTCCACCGATCGAAGCGATCCAAGAGGTACAGATCACAACCAGCAACTATGACCCTCAACAGGGAACGGCCCTTGGAGCAGTCACCAACGTCATTCTAAAATCGGGTACGAACCAGTTTCACGGGGAAGCCTACTACTTCTACCAGAGCAGCACGCTCTCGGCCCGGACCTACTTCCAGACAACACCGAAAAATCACGCCGTATTCAACTACTACGGCGGTAACTTCGGAGGTCCGATTCAAAAGGGGAAGATGTTCTTCTTCGCCGACTTCCTGGAATACACCCAGCACATTGGAGAGTTCGAACAGGTCAGCGTGCCCACGGCGGCAATACGGGGCGGTGATTTCAGCGGCACGGGCCTGACGCCGATCTACGACCCCACCACGGGAGATACCGCCGATTGTCTGCCGGGAGGCAATGCCGCTCTATGCGGAACTGGCCGTTCGCAGTTCAGTTACAACGGCGTCCTCAATGTGATCCCCCCTGATCGCCTGGATCCTGTGGCGCAAAAACTGCTGGCGCAGGTTACTCTGCCCAACGCCAACCAGAACGCTGCCGGCGTGCTCCAGTACCAAAACAACCTGCTGACGAGCAGCTTCTTTACCCAAAACACCCCGTATTTTGACGTGACGATAGATCGTTTTTTTCAAAGCAACGATCATATTTACGGGCGCTTTAGTTATGAAAAGCCCACGCTCAACCAGCCGGGCATTTTCGGCGCCTACGGCGGTCCGCTCCCGGGCAGCCTCTCGGGGGAGGAGGGTTACGGGAGCGAAAAAACCTATTCGACGGGCGTGAACTGGATCCACCCGTTTGCATCGAAACTGCTCTCCGAGGCTCGCTTCGGTGTGAGCCGGTACAACAACCTCGCCTATCCTACGGGTTATGGACAAAACCTGGCCGAGGAAGTCGGCATCCCTGGCGCAAATGTCAGTCAGTTCACCAGCAGTATCAGCGCCATAACCGGTGAAGGCTTCTCCGATCCTATGATTGGAGGATGCAACAATTGCCCCTGGAACCGCGCGGGAACGAATATCGAGTTCGTGGAAAACATGACGAAAGTCACCGGCAACCACACCCTCGAGTGGGGCGTCGACTATCATCGTTGGCGCGACGACTTGCTTCTGGTCGGCAATCCTCCGGGCGGCTTTGTGTTCGCCCCTGGCACCACCGCGCTCAATCAAAAGGGCGCTCCGGCGAGCGCCTTCGCCAACAATTTCGCAAGTTTCCTCCTGGGCGGCCCTAGCGCCGTCAATCGCGGATACGTAAACATTTTTCCCGCTCTCCGCCAGAACCAGATCTTCGCTTACTTTGGCGATAAGTGGCAGGCCGGCCCGCAGCTCACAATCAATGCAGGATTGCGCTGGGAGTACTACGGTCCCCCCACCCCGCACTTTGCGGGTGGCTTCTCCAACTATGTTCCAAGCGACAACACTTTGCAGCTGGCGGGAGTCGGGGTTGTTCCAAGAAATATGGGAGCGCAGCCCGATTACAGTAACTGGGGGCCGCGTTTCGGCGTGGACTATCGCATTTCCTCCAACAGCGTGGTGCGCGGCGGTTTTGGGATCAGTACGCTGGCCTGGAACATCGATCTTTTCGCCTACAACTACCCGCTCGAGCCGACCCAATCGTACAACAGCCTGAGCGGTTTTGGCCCCGCGGTGCTTGCCAACAACGCCGCGGCAACCTTTGCCCAGGGAATCCCCGCACTGCCGCCGTATGTCCCACCGGCAAACGGAATCATCCAGGCCAATACACCTGCGCTGCTCAACCAGAGTTACTATGCCATCAACCTGAACTGGAAAAACCCGTATCTCGAATCATGGAATTTCGCGTACGAGCGAACTCTCCCCGGAAGTTGGGTCTTGGATGTCGCTTATGTGGGGAATCATGGCATCCATACTCCTATCCAATACAACCAGAACGCCGCTACAGCGTATGGAAAAGGAGCGGCGGGCCAGCCGGAATACGGGCCCTGCGCCGCATGCGGTAGTCCGAATGCGAATGTTGGCCGTACCGCTGCCACCACCGAGTATTTTGTAGGTTTCAGCTCGAACTACAATGCTCTTCAGGTCAAGTTCGATCACAAGTTCGCTCGCGGCTTCTCGGTGACGAACTCGTACACTTACGGAAGAGCCATGGGGTTTGCGAGCGAAGCCAGCGACTACCCCAACGGGCTCCTGGACTACGTCAACCAGCGGCGTAACTATGCAGCGACGGACTTCAACCAAACCCACATCTTTAATGAAAGCTTCCTCTGGCATCTGCCATTTGGCCAAGGTGCGCATCTCGCCAGTACGGGTATCCCGAGCAAGGTTCTTGGCGGCTGGCAGCTCTCCGGAATGTGGGAGACCGCAAGCGGCATGCCCTTGAACTTCAGCTGCACCTGTACCGCGAGCTTCAACACTCCGAGCAATCAGGCCTTTCCCAACATGAGCGGCCCGATTCAAAAGCTGCATGGCATTAAAACGACGCCCTGGTTTAATACCAGTGTCTTCTCCAACCCGCCGGCTGGCACACAGGGGGACGTGGGCAATTACATATCCTCGGGCCCCCGATTCTTCAACCTCGACGCCTCGGTCTTTCGAAGAATACGCCTCACGGAGCGGTTCAATTTTGAATTCCGCAGTGAATGGCTGCACGCAACCAATACACCGCAGTTCGCCAACCCCAACACGCAATATGGAAGCTCGTCCTTCGGCCTCGTCTCTTCCTTAGGTCCTAATGCAGGCAACCGCCAGATCAATCTTGCCGGCAAGATCATATTTTAAGAGACAACACGATCCTCGACGGTTAACCCCGGATTTCCTGCGGTCCCGGCCCGGCCCGCAGGCCCGGCCGTGGGTAGCGCAGCCAGCTGCCGGCCAAGCCGCTGATAGCCCCGCAGTCGAACAAATCCCCGTCATCAGGGTCCTTCTCGAAAAGTCAGAACTCCTCCCATCGCTCTTCCCTTGAATCGCCTCCCGCAGACCAGCAGGCATAAAATAGCTGGAGAAGCTTTGAAGGAGATTTGCATGGGTAATCAAGAGCCGGATCCAGAGATATCAGAGACGGAGAAGACAATGGCTGGTCCTGACCGCAGAGAATTCTTCAAGCTGGCCGTTGGCAGCGCTTTGGGCGCCGCTGGATTCCTTTCATCGACACGGACCGCCTCGGCAAGCGTGCATAAAAATGCACCAGGCATCAAATTGTGTGCGCAAACCTCGGCCAAGCCTGGCGACGATGAGCTTCTCTTCCTCAAGCAGATTGGCGCCGAGTACGTAAGTGTGGGTTCCACCCCTGACCTGAGGACCGCGGAAGGCTTCCTGCAAATCAAGAAGCGTTACGCAGACGCCGGCATCACGGTATGGAACATTGGCAACACGAGTGTCCATAACATGCCTGAGGTCACACTCAACCTACCCGGCCGCGACCAGAAGATTGAGGAATACAAACAATATTTGCGCAACCTGGGCCAGGCAGGGATTTACTACACCACCTACGCGCATATGGGCAACGGCATCTGGAGCAGCGGCAGAGCCACCATTCGGGGTGCCGAGGCCAGAGAATTTGACATGGCGAGCCCCAACAAAGTGGGCGTCTGGGACGGCAAGAAGTTCTATGAACCGCTTTCCCACGGGCGGAAATTCTCTAAAGAAGAAATTTGGGAGAACTACACCTATTTCATCAAGCAGGTGGCGCCCGTTGCCGAAGAGAACAGTGTCCGCATCGGGATTCACCCTGACGATCCGCCGGAACCCGAGCTGGCCGGTGTTCCGCGTTGTATCTTCGCCAACTACGAAGGCTACAAGCGCGCCATGGAGATCGCCAACAGCCCCAACGTAGGCATCTGTCTCTGTTGCGGTTGCTGGAACGAAGGCGGTCCGCAACTCATGCACAAGGATCCGGCGGAGATGATCCGGGCGTTTGGTCCGGAGAAGATCTGGAAGATCCATTTCCGCAACGTGAGCGCACCCCTTCCGCACTTTGTCGAGACCTTCATGGACAACGGTTATTACGACATGTCTAAGATCATGACGGCTCTGGTGGAGGTCAACTTTGACGGCATCGTAATCCTGGATCACACGCCTTCGGTCGAAGGGGGCCACTACGCTGAGCAGGCATATGGGTTCGCATACATGAAGGCGTTGCTCAATCGGGCAAAGTCCGAAGTCAAGGCATAGGTCAAGACGCAGATGGCTAAGCTCCGGGCAGTTGCGGCGATCGTTTTGGGATTGAGCGTTTATAACGCCGGTTCATTCACGGCATATGGTTCAGGCGCTCCAGCAGCGTCCAAGGAACAGGCAACGCAGGATTGGCCGATGTACGGGGGACACGACGGGACGCACTACTCCAGCCTCGCGCAGATCAATCGCGGCAACGTGAAAAATCTTGTTGTTGCGTGGAAGTATGACACGGGTGAAAAAGGCGGCCTGGAGGTAAATCCCATCATCGTCGGCAAGGTCCTCTATGCCTGCACGCCGGCCGGCAGTGTGATCGCGCTCGATGCGGCAACCGGCAAGCTGCTTTGGAAGTTCGCACCGGCTGTCCCTGGCAGGGTGCTCACGCGCGGCGTCTCCTATTGGACCGATGGACACGAGAGCCGCATCTTTGCTGGCTTCCGCAGCTATGTGTACGCCATCGATGCGACCACCGGCAAAGGGATTCCTAGCTTCGGAGAGAATGGGAGAATTGATCTGCGCAAGGGCCTGCGCGGCGACTACCTGGAAAATATCGTCGCCCTTACCACGCCGGGAAGCATATACAAGGACCTGATCATCGTGGGTGGCTCAAATCCGGAAACGCATCCGGCGCCACCGGGGGACGTTCGTGCCTTCGATGTACACACCGGGGCCGTGCGCTGGACCTTTCACACCATTCCGCATCCGGGAGAGTTCGGCTATGACACCTGGCCGAAGGAGGCCTGGAAAGATGCCGGAGCCGCCAACAACTGGGCGGGGATGAGCGTCGACACCGAGCGCGGTATCGTCTACGTGCCAACAGGATCCGCGGTCTTCGATTTTTATGGCGGCGATCGGGTTGGCAACGATCTGTTTGCCGATACGTTGCTTGCTCTTGACGCCGAGACAGGCAAGCGTATCTGGCATTTCCAGGGTGTCCACCACGATATTTGGGATCGCGATTTTGTCGCCCCTCCAGGGCTGCTGACGGTTACGCGTGATGGCAAGCGAATCGATGCAGTGTCTCAGACGACCAAGTCCGGCTTTGTCTACCTCTTCGATCGCACAACAGGGACGCCGCTTTTCCCGATTAAGGAGTCGCCGTACCCTGCCAGTACGGTTCCGGGTGAAGTCACGTCGCCGACGCAGCCGCTTCCCACCGCGCCGGCGCCCTATACGCAGCAGAGCACAACGATAGATACGTTAACCCAGCGGACGCCGGAAGCGCACGCATGGGCGGTGAAGCAATTCAGCAGCATGATCGGTGGCGGGCAATTCATTCCCCCCAGCGTCGACAAGCTGACGGTCGATATGCCGGGCTTCGCCGGTGGCGGGGAGTGGGGTGGTACTGCGCTTGACCGCGAAGGGGTGCTGTACGTCAATGCGAATGACACCGCCTGGCTAGTCGGCCTGACGGTTCCTCCTCCTCCTGGAAGTTTGGGCGAGCGGGTCTACCAGACCCAGTGCAGTTCTTGCCATGGGATCAACCGTGCTGGTTCCCCGCCTGCGATTCCGGCCTTGCGCGGCATCGAGGGGATCCTCACCGATGAGGAGGTTGCGTCTACCATCCGGCAGGGGAGAGGCCGCATGCCTGCGTTCAGCGGCCTGAGTGACGATGAGGTGAAGGCCCTGGTGCGCTACCTGACCAGGGCGCCACAACAACAGGGGCCGCCTCGGCCGATTACCAAGGCAGCGGTCCCCGCGGAACCGGTAGCTGCTGAGGAGGCCGGCGGGCAGGCAAAGAATGACATGCCGTACCGGACCATTGCGTTTCGCCGATTCACCGACCCGGAGGGTTATCCGGCGACTGCGCCGCCTTGGGGCACGCTCAGTGCAATCGACATGAATACCGGCAAGTATCTGTGGAAGATTCCCTTTGGCGAGTATCCGGAGCTGGTAGCTAAAGGAATGGCTCCTACCGGCTCGGATAACTATGGGGGCCCCGTAGTCACGTGTGGAGGCCTTCTCTTTATCGGCGCCAGCGTTTTTGACCAGAAGTTCCATGCGTATGACAAGAACACCGGAAAGCTGCTGTGGGAAACCGAATTGCCCTTCTCCGGTCTGGCAACACCCGCGACGTACATGGTGGACGGGAAGCAGTATGTCGTAATTGCGGCTGGCGGAGGGCAATCGAGCCGGAAGCCGTCGGGCGGGGTCTACGTCGCCTTCGCACTTCCCTAGCGCGGCAAGCGATGCGGCCCAAACAACGGGGGTGCCCCACGTTCGCCCCAGCGTACGTGGGACGAAAAAGACGGGGCGAAGCCCCCTCCATCCGCCTATTCGTGGTGCTTCTTGCCGTGCCAAACACCCATGGAGGCCTAATCGAGAACTTGTTTCTTATCAGCCGCATGAAGTTCGCCAACGCCACCGAGCCCAACAGGAAATCCGGGGTAGCGTAGTGGAGGGACCTGCAGTTTTCTCTCTTCGCCAGGTTGGCCAAGTCTTAGTCGTAGCGTTCGAAAATGATCTGTTTTCGCTCCCAGCCGATGCCTTTCAGGCAGTCGCGGTTTGCGGAAACCATTTCATTCAATCCACAGATATAGGCGTGGATGTTGTAGACCGACCCGTCAATGGGACGCGGATCCAGGACGGTGGCATGCTCTCCAGCAATTTGTCCTACCAACTCCTGCACGTAACCGCGCCTGCCTAGCCATCCATTTTGCGGTCGGCTCAGCGTCTTGTAGTAGAAGAAGTTTGGCCGGCTGGCAGCGATGCGCTCGAAATAATCTTCGTAGTAGAGTTCAGATTCATGCCGCGTGCCATACACCAACCAGAACTTTCGCCCTTGGCTGCGGTCTTCGCCGTTGTCCGGGAAGAGGTGTTCGACGAAACCCCGCTTGGGTGCGATGCCCGTCCCGGTGGCGATGAAGATGCCGTCGGTCAGCGGTGCGCGTAAGAGAAACAACCCATGCGGACCGTGAAACTCAAGGCTTTGACCCACTTCGAGGTCGCATAGCAGGTTGGAGAAGAACCCACCCTCCACGCGATTGACGCAAATGTCGAATTGGTTGGCACGGGGCGCTGATGCGATCGAGTAGGCCCTGGTCTGCTGCTTTCCCGTGGGGTCATGGGCTACGGCCGAGACGAACTGCCCCGGCTCAAAATCAAACCGTTCCATGCCGTCGACAGTGAATTCAAGATGGAAACATGCCGCCCGTTCCGAGAGTAGAAGTCTGCGCGTGAGCCGCGCGTTATAGAGTTGCCGTACCAATATTTGCCACCTCAGCTGGAATGCAAATGTTGCCTTATCAACCAGTATTGCAGACCGCCCAACCGCGCAACCGCGCCGCTATCTATTCGACGGTCACGGACTTAGCCAGGTTTCGCGGCTGATCGACATCGCAGCCGCGCCGCACCGCAATGTGGTAGGCCAGCAACTGCAACGGAACCACCTCGATCAGCGGCAGCAGCAGTTCAGGGGCAGGGGGTACGTAGATCACATGCTCCACCAGCTCGTGAATCTGCTTGTTGCCCTCGGTAGCTACCGCGATCACGCGCCCCGACCGCGCCGTCACTTCCTGGATGTTCGAAAGCGTCTTCTCATACCGCAGAACCGACTCCGGACTGCTTGTATCGCTGGTTGCCAGCACCACGACGGGTAAAGATTCGTCGATCAGCGCATTGGGACCATGCTTCATCTCGCCTGCCGGATAGCCTTCGGCATGAATGTAGGAGATCTCTTTCAGCTTCAGCGCCCCCTCCAGCGCGATCGGGAAGTGAATACCGCGGCCCAGAAAGAGAAAGTTCGACGCGGAGGCAAAGACTTTGGCCAGTTGCCGGCACGTGCCATCACGCTGCCGCAACACCTCCTCAATTTTTCCCGGAATCCGGCTGAGCGCGTCAACCAGCGCGATGCTTTCGCCGCCCGAAAGGGTCGCGCGTTTCTGGGCCAGGTGCAGGGCGAAGAGGAACAGCGCCGTCAACTGGGCGGTGAAGGCCTTGGTCGAGGCTACGCCGATCTCCGGGCCGGCGTGGGTGTAGATCGTGCCATGCGCTTCACGCGCTACCATGGAGCCCACCACGTTGCAGATGGCGACGGTCATCGATCCCTTGGCGATCATCTCGCGTTGCGCCGCCAGCGTGTCTGCGGTCTCGCCGGATTGGGTAATCAGCATGCCCAGCGCGTGCGGGTCGGCGATGGGGTCGCGATAGCGGTATTCGCTGGCGTAATCCACTTCCACCGGGAT
>Ga0182024_10016759_pt1 | contig 13846 bp, 14 predicted proteins | sample P32metaG_FD_120480 | JGI IMG/M metagenome (GOLD analysis project Ga0182024, IMG submission 120480) | Permafrost microbial communities from Stordalen Mire, Sweden - P3-2 metaG (Illumina Assembly) | ecosystem: Environmental > Terrestrial > Soil > Wetlands > Permafrost | place: Sweden: Stordalen... | reverse complement strand
CGACGATTAGATCAGGTGCGTGACGCGCTTGAACTCGCGGCGGGACCCTTTGCTTCCCGAAGCGGTCGGTCTCGCCCGCATTCAGCAGCACGACCAAGGAACCCGAGCGGCGGCCGTCGACATGAGGAGCCTCCAACTACATGATCGGGAGCAGCAGCGAGCAGCGAGACACGGATCCCGCGCAAACCGCGTCCCAGACCGTCGCGCCCGAGATGCTCGTGGCACCAGCAGAGGAGGTCTCTCATGCCGAACGCTCGCTTCCCCGCACGACTGACCGAGCGCGGTCGCTTCACGGCCTTTTCATCGCGCATCCGTCTCTCGGGAGGCGGGAGACGCCGGAGGTGTACCCGGCGTCTACCGCCATCCCGCGCTTGTGGTCGCGGCCGTGCCCGGATTGGTGACGCCTATGTTGGTGGCGTCGCTGATCAGCTGCCGACATCGATCGGCGCCGGCAACCCGGAGCTCCGACCGAGGCCACGTCAGGCCCGGAGCAGCTCAGTTGCGCGGTCAGTCGCGCGCTTGGTTTTCGCCAGCGCGTCACCGAGCAAGCCCGCGAGTTCCGGCGTGGCCTCGAGGCAACGCTGCGAATGCGCTGTCATCTGGATGAACCCGTGCGGCAGGTCCGGGTAATGCATGTAGGTGATGTCGTTACCGTCGTCCGCAAGCTTCTTCGCGTAGGCGTGGGCGACGTCGCGCAGCATGTCAAAGCCACACGTCACCAGCAGGGCCTTGGGAAGGTCTGCGTGGCTGGGCGCGTTCAGAGGCGTGATGTACGGCTGCGAGTAGTCCACGCCTTCCGGCACTAGGCACCAGACGAACAGCAGCACTCCAGCCGTGTCGACATAGCCCCCGGACACGTTCTCGACGCCCGCGCGAGTCTCGAACGGCATCTTGGCTTCGGGATAGATGGGCATCTGCAGCGCCAGCTTCGGGCCGTCCTCGTCGCGCAGCTTAAGCGCGATCGTGCAGGTCATGTTCCCGCCGGCCGAGTCGCCGCCGAGCGCGATCCGATCCGGATCGATCCCCCGCTCGTCTGCGTGCTCGAACAGCCAGCGGACGACGAACTCGCCCTCCTGGATCTGGACCGGCCACTGATACTCGGGCGCGAGCTTGTAATCCACGCAGTAGACCTGAGCACCGCTGTCTCCGCGAACAGCCGCATCGCCGTCTCAAACTGATCCAACGAGCCGACGATGAAACCGCCACCGTGAAGGTAGATCAGCGCGCCACCATCGGCACGCCCCGGTGTCGACGGGTGATAGACCCGAACCGGGATCGTCCCGTGCGGGCCCCGGAGGCCGAGGTGCTCGATCTCGCCAATCGGGGGCATCACCTCGTCGATAAAGGCATCGTGCGCCCGCCGCTGGACGTGCACCGGCTCGTGAGCGCCAAGCACAGGCCCGGTCTTCAGCCACTCGGCAATCTCAGGATCTTTCGTGCTGCTGTGCACTTCGTCCGGAATGGACCGCGCGTCAAAAATGTGCGGGTCGCCTGACATCAGCGTCCCTTTCTGGTAGGGGGATCGGGGGTTGCTCGCTACTCACGTCCACGCCCCGGAGGGTGAGCGGGCCTTTCTGCGGGTTCAGGACGAGCCGTAGCGTGTCTCCGGGTATCGCCTGGGCTACACGGCCACGGCCGGTCCGCCTTCGGAATAGCCACTATTGGCGACGGCGGCGTGACCGGGCGGCCGGCGAGCCGGATCCCCGCGCGTCGCCCGCCGCCGGGGGTGGTGCGCGCGGAAAGCCACCAAAGCGATAAGCATCACGGCTAGCAAGCAAACCGCGACCTCGGGTCGTGCAGCACCTCCCCAACCCGAACGTACCATCGAGCCGCGCGCAAGCGGGTGGCATTGGTTGAAGGAGCTTGCTGATTCAGGTCAGTGAGATGAACGCGGTGCACGCCGTCTGGGTTCTTGTGAGCCGGCGACGACCATTCAGGCGCCGTAGACGGGAACCAGCATCGCCCGGGCGGTGATGTGAGCCAGCGTCTGAAACGAGACCAGGGCCGGGGTTGCCGTAGCGGAAACGCCGGCGTCCGATACGTCTAGTGCGGAAACGACGATGAAATACCGGTGTGGTGGATCGCCTGGTGGCGGTCCCGCACCCAGATAGCGGCGCAACCCTGCATCGTTAGCCAGGTGCGATCCGCCAGGGAGGGTCTGGTCGGTTTCGCCTGCTCCTGCGGGCAGCGACGTGACGGACGCAGGAATGTTGATGACCGCCCAGTGCCAGAACCCGCTCGGGGTTGGTGCGTCCGGGTCGTACATCGTCACGATGAAGCTCTTGGTGTCGTTCGGGAACCCTGACCAGGCGAGATCGGGCGAGGTGTCGTGCCCGCCGCCCCCGAAGATCCGGTCCCGTTGAGCGACCGGCATCGTCTCACCGTCGGCCACTAGGCTGCTGTCGAGACGAAAACTCGGGACAGCCGGAAGGTCGGCGTAGGGATCGCGTTTCATAGTTGCCGTGCTCGATGTCATCACGACGGATCTCCTTCGCCTCAGCCCAGTGCGGGTTTGACCGTGGGGGTCAGGAGCGCCATCAGTTCGGAGATGTCGTCGAGTTGGTCGATCCCGAGAACGTGCTGCTCGATCGCCGCCTGGCGCTCAGGTGAGATCACGGAGTGGGTCAGGCTGCGGTACTTCTCGACGATGTCTGAGTCGGTCAGCACCCGGTCGCCGGTCCCTCGCGGGTGAGTAACGGTCGCTTCCCTGACGTCGCCATCCTCGAGCGTAAGACGTACCCTAGTTCTGAGCTGCTCGTCTACCGGGAGCTTGTCGTAGGGCTCTTCGTGGTGGGTTCGGGTGCGATCGATCAGTCGCCACACGTCGTCGCGGTTGATCCGGTCTTCTGCGAACTGATCGATCAGCACGTTGCCGTCCAACAACGCGACAGCGACGACGTAGGCGATGTTCATCTGCGCGCCGATCGGCTCGAGCGGGCGGACCGCCTGCCAGCCGCCGTGCTGGTAGGGCCCTTCTGCGAGGTCGATCTCGATGTGCTTGATTTGGTCGACCGGAACGTTTTCGGAGCGCAGTTTGAGGGCCGCGTCGATCCCGGCGTGCAGCAGGCCCATCGCGGAATACGCCTTGACCGCGATCCGTGCGGTCTCCCACACCGTGCCGAGGCCCGCGCTGATCTCGCTTGCGTTGGGATGGTGCCCCTCGCCGAACACGGGGAGCCAACCGCCGTATTCCCGCTCAAACACGCGCTTGATCCCGACATACCCCGAAGCCGCAAGTGCGGCCGCGGTCAAGCCGGCGCGCGAGGCGAACCCGTGCTGCATCCGCTTGACCATCGACTCGAACTGCGCCGACATCAGACCACATGACTGAGTGCCGGCCATCCCGAGAGCGTCCTCGAAGCCGGCCGCGTCAAGGCCGTAGAGGGCGCCGGCGGCGGCGGCGGCAGAGTGGGTCCCGAAAACCACGCCTGAGTGCCAGCCGCGGGAGATCATTTCCAGGCCGTGGAGCGCCTGGCCCACACGTGGGCCGGTCTCATACCCGAGGATCGCGCCGAACAGAAACCGCGAGCCGGACACCCTGCCCACGTGCGGCGCGGCCGCGAGCATCGCGGGGATGACCAGCGAGTTGCTGTGCAGGGGCGCCAGCGGGTGGTAGTCGTCGAGCTCGAACCCCTGGATGAAGCTGGAGTTGAGCATCGCGGCCGACGGGGCGCTTGTGCTCAGGCCGTCCCAGCCGATGAGCTGCGCGCTCCCGGCGTCGTCCAGGGCGGTGATCGCTTCGACGCCCTTGCGCGATACGGGCAGCTGGGCGCCAACGAGCGCACACGCCACTCCGTCGAGCAGCAGATGCTTGGCGTGCTCCCGAACCGACGCCGGCACATCGTCGAGAGTGACATCCGCCAGCCAGGTGGCCAGGCGGCCGGTCGGGCCGGCGGGATCCGTGCTCGGCCTGCCGGTCACTGACGGGACGCCTGCGAGGGGGTGATCACGCTAGGGGTCTTTTTGTCGGCGTGGGTCGTCGTCGTAGTGGTCGCCATCAGGGCCTCCTCGAGGTGGTGAGCAGTAGGGACCCGCCTAGGGCGGGAAGACCTGTAGATGAGCGCAAGACCCCCGGAGTCAGGGCGAGCCCTGCTGGGATTGACGGCGTTTCCGTCGCTACAGACGAAACGGCCCGTGAGGCCGGCGAGCGGTGCCGCCGCAGCCCGCGCGGGAGATCCGAGCAGTGGCAGCCGGTAACGGCCCTAGTGGGTGGAAACTACCCCCATTTTGCGAGGTCGACAAGCGCCGCTGGCGCCAAGACTGCCGCAACGAGCGAGGTTTTCGCGCGACACGAGTATCACCAAGCACGCCTCACCTCTTCGCACGTTTTCCGGTCAGCCGAATTTCAGGGGAGTGCGACTACAAACAACATGATGCCGGCTGGCGTTTGGCGCGTAGACCAGGCAGGTAACGCCCGCCTTTAAAAAGGCCACGCTAGCCGAGCAGGGGGCTACGCGCCGAGGGTGCCGAAGGCCGTCCGAGGGCATCAAGTTCTGAACCGGCTGCAGCACACGCCACGGGCACAAAGTCGCCACGCGAGAGTGCCTTTCTGGGAAAGCAGACGCCTCGGTTGCGTAATCAGACCTGCCCGCTATGGACGACCAGAGGACGCTGGCCCAACGCGGCCGGAGGTGCTCTAATCGGCGGCTGCAGAAGTACCGCGACACCCGAAGAGCAGGAGTCCCGACGCGGCAGGGCCGGCACCTGAGATTCGCCAAGCGAGGGTGTGGCTCGTCAGGCGGCTCGGAGGTAGCGGCGGAGCGCTTCGCGGATCAGCTCAGAAGTGGTGGTTCCCTCGGCCTCAGCGCGGTCAAGCAGCTGCCGCTGGAGTTCAGGGTCCAGCCGGACCGACTCCACGCTGGAGGGGGCGTTCCCGAGCGTGGGCCGGCCACGCTTGTTGCGGCGGGCAACCAACGTCTCGACGTCGTAGCCGGCTTCGGCTTCGGCCGCGAGGTTCTCGATGTCCTGATCGGCGATCGGGCGTCCGGATTTCGTGTGGCCGCGGATCATTGGTTCGGTCATGGTTCGAGCAGCTTTGCGTACTTGTCGCGCATCGGCATGGCGTGGATCACGATCTGCGTGCCTTCGGCAGTGATCAGCACCACCACCTCAAGCAGGTTGCCGGCGGTGTCCGGCCCGATGAGCAGCCAACGGTCGGGGTCTTCTCCGGCGTCTTCGATCGCGAGCGCATAGTCGATTGCGTGGGCGATGTCGTGGTCGGCGACGCCGTGCTGCGCGCCGAGTCGTGAATCTCCACCACTACTTATTGTAATACGAAAAGACCCAAGATTGGTCTCTCTTCTGCCTGGCGGCCCGCTGCGCTGGTGTCGAGCGCGACGATCGGCCGGTCCGATCAACAACCCAAGGAGGAGAGGACATGGAATCGGTATTGCTGGATGCTGCCGGTCATCGCCGCTCGCCGGCCACGATGCCCGGCTACCACCAAGGACGAGCCCCGAGGAACAAAGGCCTCCGCTACCCGGCCGATCCGCCGACGATCGAGGAGATCGTCGGGGTCATGCGCGCGGCCGGCGACGGTCCGGACGGTGCACGGCTGTGTGCCCTGATTGTGATGCTGTGGCGCGCCGGGCTCCGGATCGGCGAGGCACTCGATCTTGCCGAAACGGATCTCGACCGCTCGCGCGGTGCCGTGCTCGTCAGGCGAGGCAAGGGCGGGAAGCGTCGCGAGGTCGGGATGGACCGCTGGGCTTGGGATCAGCTGCAGCCATGGCTCGAGATCCGCGGCGATCTCCCGGTCGGCGCTCTGCTCTGCATAATCCACGGCGCAACCGCCGGTAGGCACTGGGAGCCTTCTGCCGCTCGCAAGCAACTCCGACGGACCGCCGCTCTCGCCGGTGTTCGTCGCCGGTTCGCCCCGCACCAACTGCGGCATGCTCACGCGAGCGAGATGGCCCACGAAGGGGTCCCCTTGGTCGTGATCCAGCGCCAGCTCGGCCACGCCAACCTCGGGATCACCTCGATTTACCTGCAGGGCATCGACAGCTCGGAGATCATCGCCACCGTCCACTCCAGACCCGCGCCTGTCATCTCGGCGTCCGCTGGACTGATCGTCAGATAGACGCGGCGGCCTGCAGCAGCGAGCCGTTTCCCCCGACACGGCCCGCTGCCTCGGTGTCCGCGCATTGGGGATCTTTCGCGCGATGACCGCGGAGACTCGCCGGGGATGAAGAGCAGGTCTTTCCGCGGACAAACGCGGGGGTGCTCTGCACCAATCTCGACAGCGTCGTCGGATTAGCCGCCCTGGACCCGCGGCACATCGGTGGTAGCCCGCCTTCACAGCCCGCGCCTTCTCGCCCGTCGGATCGTAGAAGTAACCCTTCACGGTCGCCGGCGAACCGGCGGAGACGGTCGGCGATGTAGACGATCGACAGCTCGTCGGCGTCGCTCTGCTCAGCTGCGAGCGCAGCGGACAACACCGTCGCGCTCGAGGCGGCCGATCTCGGCGGTAGTCATGCCCAGCAGCGCCGCGAGGACGGCTTCTGTGTGCTCGCCGAGTTGCGGTGCGCGGCGAACGGGGACGCGCGGGACGGCTGAGAAGTCCAGCGGCGTGCCGGGCATCAGGTAGCTGCCGACGCCGGGGTGTTCGACCATTTCCCACATCTCGTTCTCGGGCGAGCAGCGTGGGTCCTCGCGCACGAGCTGCGAGAACGTCTGGTAGGCGCCCCAGGACACGCCGGTGTCCTGAAACGCCGCGCGGATGTCGTTCAGCGTGCGTGCCTCGAACCAGGGCTGGAGCACGGCGGCCAGCAGGTCACGGGCCTGGAAGCGGTGCGAGACCGACTGTAGTTCGATGCCGATCGCCTGTTCGATCCCGTCGACGGTGGCGGCGAGGCCGGTGACCCCGAGCAGCGAGTTCCATTGGCGGGTCGTGAGCGCGACCACCATCACGCGGCGCCCGTCGCTCGTCGCGAAGTCGTGCCCGAAGGCTCCGTAGAGGTAGTTGCCGTCCTTTGGTGTGTCCCTGCTGCCGAGCTGCGCTTCGGCTACGCGCCCGAGGTGACCGACCATCGCAAACGCGACGTCTGACAGCGCGACGCGCACGAGCTGCCCCTCGCCGGTCCTTGCGCGGTGCCGGTCGGCAGCCAGCAGGCCGGTCGTCGCCAGTCCGCCCGTGATCGCGTCCCACGCGGGCAGCACGCTGTTCAGCGGCTCGGCGTAGTCGCGCGGTCCAGTTGCCCAGGGAAAGCCGGTCGCTGGGTTGACCGTGTAGTCGACCTCGGAGGTTCCGTCGCGATTGCCGGTGAGCAGCACCATCACGAGGTCCGAGCGGCGGCTCGAGAGCGACTCGTACGAGAGCCAACCGCGGGCGGGGAAGTTCGTCAAAAACGCGCCGGCCGCGGCGATGCACGCCTCTATCAGCTCGCGTCCGCGGGGCGAGTGAATATCGACCTCGAGCGAGCGCTTGCCCTTGTTCAGTCCCGCCCAGAACAGGCTGTCACCGTTGTCGGCCAGCGGCCAGCGGCCGTAGTCCAGACCGCCGCCGATCTGGTCAAAGCGGATCACGTCCGCTCCGAGCTGCGCCAAAGTCATGCCGCCCAGCGGCGCCGCGACGAACGCCGAGCCCTCGACGACCGTCAACCCGGCAAGGATCCCGTGCTCGCTCACGGCATCAGCGCGCTCAGCCGCCAATCCAGCACCGGCCGCGGGTCGTCATCCTCGTCGCCTTGCGCGGAGACGAGGATGCGCGCGTGCAGCAGCCCGCCGTCCGGCAGCGGCTCGAGCTCCTCGAGCATGATCTCGCTGCGCAGCAGGTCTCCCTCGAACGTCGGGCCGAGGTGGTCGCACGAGCGCCACGCCATCACCGTCGCCAGATCCGGCAGCACCTTGGTCAAGTGCGAAGCCGCGATCCCGATCACATGCCCTCCGTAGACGAGGCGCTGACCGTGCGCCCCCGCGGTCGCGTCGGTGTGCGTCATCGCCAGGTTGAGGCTCACGCGAGCGAGCTCAGGCGCGCAACTCACCGTCTCGCCGGCCTCCAGCGACCACGTCCGCCCAGACCGCAGATCTTCGAACAGCATCCCCAGCCGCTCACGCCGAAGCCCGTCCAGACGCCAATCAGTTGGAACCAGCTCGTGCACATCGCGCTCCGCCGCGCGATCAACCGCCGCCTGTATATCGTCGCCCACCTCGTCGGGATCCTCCCCGCGCGCGGGCAACAGCGGACAGCGGTAGTAGTCGAGCACGACCTGACCCTCGGCGTCCGCGGCGGTCACGTGCAGGAGAACCATTCCGCGCGCCTGCGTGCCCGACGAGCTGGCCCGGCGCTTGGCGACGACCGTCGTCGTGCTGCGAAGCGTCACGCCGAGGTACACCGGCCGGGCCGCCAGACCTCGGTAAAAGAGGTTTCCGAGCACCCGCCCGCTCGGCTCGGTCGACTGCCCGATCGCCACGTCGCACACCAGCATCGGATGCGCCAGCGCGGACCGCGCTCCGGTCACCTCCTCGCACAGCGCAGCGTCGAGCGACAGCCGCAGACGATCCCCGACGATCGCCTGGTGAAGCGCCGCGTGCGCGCCCGTAAGCGTCAGTCCCGGAGCGCGGAACACCTCGCCGACCGCGAGATCCTCGTAATACGGCGGACCGTCGAGCCTGCGCGGGACCGCGGCCGCCCGGCGCGGGAGCGCCAGCAGCCGCTCAGCCTGAGCGCGCATCGCCTCATCCACCATTGCGCCCTCGACCCGCACCGCGGCGTCACCGCTGCCAGCAGCCACGGCCAGCGCATCGATCACCGCGCCCGCCCAACGCAACTCCGGCTCGGTCGCGCCGAACACGCGGTTGAGCGGCTCGACCTGCTCAGGATGGATCGCCCACTTCCCATCAAACCCGAGCTCGCGAGCCGCGCGCGCAGCGCGAGCGAGCGCGAGCCGCTCGCCCAGTCGCAGGAACGGCCCGTCGATCGCCTGCACACCCGCGGCACGTGCGGCCGCGAGCACCGCCTCCTGGTGATAGAGCCACCGCTCGACGTGCCGCTCCGCTCCGCGGCGCCCAAGCGCCGCCGCCAGGTCCGCATAGCCGAGGATCAGCCCGCACAGCCGCGGCGTCGAGCGGGCGATCGCTCCGGCCGCCTCGATCCCAGCCGGCGTCTCGATCAGCGCCTGCAACCCGATCCCAGGATCGAGCCGGTCCGCGATCGCGAGCAGCCGATCGGGCGCCTCGACCTTCGGAACCACCACCGTCAGCTTGCTCGCCCGCAGCGCGCCAACTAGCTCAAGATCCGCGGCGAGTTCCGACGACGAGTGTGGATTGATCCGCACGGCGACCGTACGCTGCGCCCACTCCGGCCGCGCGAGCGTCGCCGCGATCGCCTCACGCGCCAGCTGCTTCGCGCCAGCAGCCACGGCGTCCTCGAGATCAAACACCACCTCGTCGGCCGGCACCCCGAGCGCCTTCTCGTGCATCCGCACAACATGGCCAGGGACCGACAGACACGAGCGGCGCGCGTAACAAGCAATCCGGTCAACAGCAGTAGCCATGGGCTGCCTCCAAGATAGCCGCCCGGCCCCGCCGAAACGCTCCTCGCCCAAGCAGGTCAGAGCGGGAACCCGAACCCGATCCGGCTCGTACCGCCCCCCGACGCACGAACCACTGACGCGCTCCAGCCAGGCCATCATCCCCAGGCCAGGGTCTCCCACGTCATGCTAAAAGCCGCCGCGCGTGCGGCGGCCAACGTTCCCGAAAAGCTGGTCACGACGCTCGCCGACGGCCACACTCCCACGGCCAGGCGCTCCAGCGCTTCGCCGCCGCGCGAACGCGCGCCCGTACGAGACCAGTCATAAGCCGAGGGCAGCAGCCCGTGGAGCTCGCGCCACTCGCACATCACGGCCATCACGGGCTCTCGGGTCCAGCGCCGCTCGATCGCGCCCGGAGGCAGACCTTGCAGTCCGCGTAGGCGTCGCCCTTCCCGTTGCGCGGCTGCGTGCACGCGCCACAGCCGCGGCACACGCCCTGGTAGCGGGACTTGACCGCCCGTGCCTTCTCGCCTGTGGGGTCGTAGAAGTACGCCTTGATCGTCGCCGGTGAGCGCCCCAGCCGATCGGCGATCTGCACGATCGACAGACCCTCCGCCTCCGGATAGTGACGAGCAAGCGCGACCGCGCGCCGACGCTCAACGACCCGATCGGCCACCGCCGCGGAGGCGTTCGCCGTCATGCTCGCGACGGTACCGTCGCCGATTGGTGTTCTAGCTCAGGTGCGCCGCCCGCTGCATCACGAATGCAGACACCAAGGGGCTCGCCCTGCGCGGCCAACTCGGCCAGACGCGCGTACCGCGCGATGCAGGTCGCTCGTTCAATCGGGCGAGGTTCGCGTCGCGGCGGGAAAGGAGGTGTCCGCATCGACGACCCGAAGCAGCTCTTCTGCATCCGCTGGGCGATGGAGGCGTTCGCCGACGAGCAGCCGTCGCTAGTGCTGCTCGTCCACCTCGGGAGCGCCGTCGTGGCCGGTGAGGGCTTCTCCATGATCGCGGTGAAGTAGGAGCAGTCGCCGCCTCGAGTGTCTCGCTCGACAGCGACGCCATCGCGGCAGTGAGCGCGCGACCTGTCATTGAGAGTGTGCGGATACCCGCGGATTGTGAGAAGGCCAGGACGCTATCTGCAACGCGTGATCATCAGCCGCGACCCGACGCACTGCGAGTGTCGCAGGCTACCTCGCTCGTCGAGGGGTAGTTCCTACTGTCTTTGAGGCGGAAGCGGCCGCCGATAGACCACTTAGGTGTCTGGTCATCGCTTGCCTATCACGGCTGCGCCCGAACCCCCTGCAGCCCCGGGGGCTCGGCTCGTGCAGTGGTTGCTCGGGCTGCTCGGGTTGCTACTCGCGGGCATGATCGCGCACGCAGTCTTTGGCCTCGGCGGCCACGGCGCGGACGCTCTGTTCGTGAAGTGGATCTACAACGTCGTGCTCGTCGGGAGTGCGGGCTCGTGCCTGGCGCGCGGGTTGGCGATCCGCCGCGAGCGTGCTGCCTGGTTGATCCTCGGTTCGAGCTTGCTGCTCTGGTCAGCCGGAAATATCTACTTCACGGTCTTTTTGTTCAACGACAAGCAGGTCCCGATTCCGTCGCTCAGCGACGTTGCCTGGCTCGGCTTCTATCCGGGGGCCTACCTCGCGCTAGGACTGCTGGCGCGCGCGCGGGTACGGGACTTCCGCTCGAGCCTGTGGCTCGACGGCGTGATCGGTGCCCTTACCGTCGGTGCGGTCGGCGTTGCGCTCATTCTCCGTCCGGTGTTGGCCGCAACCAGCGGGAAGCTGTCGTCCGTCGCGGTCGCGCTCGCGTATCCGATGCTCGACCTGACGCTCGTCGCGCTTGTCGTTGGCGTGCTCGGGATCGTGGGCTGGAAGCTCGGGCGCACGTGGATTTTCGTCGCCGGCGGAATGGCCATTTTCGGTCTCTCGGACGCGTTCTATGCCTATCAATCTGCGGCTGGAAGCTACCACCCGGGTTCGATCTTCGATATGGGCTGGCCAACGGCGATCTTCATCCTCGGGCTCGCGGCGTGGCAGCGTCCCGGCGCCCCACGGGCCGCCCCGCTCGCGAGCCGCGTGCTGCTCTTGATGCCAGTCGCGTTCGCGGTGGTGAGCCTGGGTGTGCTCTTCTACGGCAGCGGGCATCACATCGAGTTCACGGCGCGCGTTCTGGCGGCGGCCGCGCTAGTGGTCGTGATAGTGCGCATGGCGATGTCGTTTGGGGAGAACGCGTCGATGCTGACCGTCAGTCGCTCCGAAGCCCTTACCGACGCGCTAACCGGACTCGGTAATCGCCGCCTTCTGAATCGCGATTTGGACGCAGTATTTTGCGGCGAGCAACCGTTCGCCCATGTGCTGGCGCTGTTCGATCTCGACGGCTTCAAGCTCTACAACGACACCTTCGGCCATCCAGCCGGCGATGCGCTGCTTGCACGCCTCGGCGCCAAGCTTGAGGAGAGCGTCGCCGACCGTGGTCGCGCCTATCGCATGGGGGGCGACGAGTTCTGCGTGCTGATCCAAAGCAGCGAAGGAGGCATTGGCGACGCGGTTCAGCGCGCGGTCGCGGCGCTGATCGAGGTCGGCGACGGCTTCTCTGTCCGCTGCTCCTACGGCGTGGTGCACATGCCGACAGAGGCCGCTGACGCCGAGTCGGCGCTGCGCCTGGCTGATCAGCGCATGTATGACTGCAAAGGCGGCGAGCGCACCTCGGCGATGCGCCAGAGCCGTGATGTCCTAACACAGGCGCTCCGCGAGCAGGCACCGGACCTCGGTGACCATACTCAAGGCGTACGCGAGTTGGCCGAGGCGGTCGCTCGGAGGCTCGGGCTCGACGACGGTGAGGTCGACCTGGTCAGCAATACCGCAGCGCTTCACGACACCGGAAAGATGGCGATCCCGCGTTCCATCATCGAGAAGCCGGGGCCGCTCGATGACGAGGAATGGGCGTTCATGCGCCGTCACACCATTATCGGTGAGCGGATTGTCTCCGCAGCGCCAGCGCTTGCCGACACTGCGACGGCTGTTCGCGCCACCCACGAGCGCTGGGACGGTACCGGCTATCCCGACAGACTGTCCGGCCCCCGCATCCCGCTCGCCGCGCGCGTCGTGGCGGTGTGTGACGCTTTTGACTCCATGATCTCCCACCGCCCCTACGCGGCTCCGCGATCGACGACCGACGCGGTCATCGAGCTAAAACGCTGCGCCGGCTCGCAGTTCGACCCGGCAGTAGTAGACGCCTTTGAGCACGTATTCGCGGACCGCGTCGCGGCCCCCGGCGCCGTTGAAGTCAGTTGACCATCTAGATCTAAGATCGGGACGTCCAACGACGACTCGGGCCCGCGCGGCGCGGTCGATGGGCTAGTGCCGCGACTTAGCGCGATCTGGGTAGAGAATCCGCTGCGCAACGGCCGAACTACGTTCGGCGGCGAGCACCTCAGTCGTCCTGTCGCAATGAAGCTTCCTTCCCCGAGCGGACGGTTCATGGGCGTTAGAGACGGTTGCATCATCGTCTGCGCGTGGTTGGTCTGCGACACGGACGGAGGCTGGTGGCGAGTGCTGCTCCGCGTCGCAGCAGAAGTGCTTGTCGGCCACGACGACGCTCTGAGATGGACGACCTGCACAAGCGATCACCAGCCCAGTCGTGGGCCGCTGCATTCCGCGATTGGAGGAGTCTCGCGCGACGAGTTGAGCAGGTCTCGTCCGCGCGTCTGCGCCGCACCTCGGATTCGCCAATCTCAAGACTCCTCGGGCGATCCGTAACTGTCCGGCGAGCCGATCAGAGCTGGCCATCCGATCATCGCCAACTCGATCGTGCGCTCCGAGGAGGTCGAGAGGACAAAAGCGATGGTCGACGGATGCGTCCTTCCGCGCGTTGCGGGGAAGACTGCCCGCGAAGCGAGATGCTCGTGCTGGAACAAGAGCAGGGGTCGCCGGCTCCCGGCGCGATCGAACGGACGCTGCTGCATCACGCCTCAAGGGGTAGCGCTGCTGCCGATCCGGCCGTGACCGCTTACGTGCTTGCGGCTGGCCGCCCTCGAGTTAGCGCTCCCGAGCAACGGGTGCGTTTAAGCCAGGCGGCGGAGCCAGCGCAGGAACGAGACTGGCGCGGCGGCGGCGTGGCGGGGTGCGGGGACGGCGTGGCTGCTGGTGGCGGCGGTGGCGGTGTGCACGAGGCGGTTGTGGTCGGCGGCTCGGTGCAGGTCGGCGATGCGCTCTTGGGCGATGAGGCGGAGTAGTTGGGGATGCATGGCTGACCTCGGTTGGGTTGTGGTGCGGGCACTGTGATCCGCACGGGTTGCAGCCGGCTTGCAGTCCGGTAAACGCCCCGGCCCGGGCATTGCAACCGCGGGTGGGGTGCCGTCGGCGG
>Ga0182024_10016758_pt1 | contig 13846 bp, 11 predicted proteins | sample P32metaG_FD_120480 | JGI IMG/M metagenome (GOLD analysis project Ga0182024, IMG submission 120480) | Permafrost microbial communities from Stordalen Mire, Sweden - P3-2 metaG (Illumina Assembly) | ecosystem: Environmental > Terrestrial > Soil > Wetlands > Permafrost | place: Sweden: Stordalen... | reverse complement strand
CATCTCGCGCAGATACATGCGCACCGGATCGTTGGTCTTGTCGCTGAAGTCCTGGACCAGCTCGAGATCGACGATCTCTTCGCCGTCTTCCAGTTTCTTTTCGAAATCGAGTTTCGGCTCTTCCAGGATTTCGACGCCGGCGGTGTCCAGCTCCGAAAGCAGATCGTCCAGCTCGCGGCCGCCCTGATACTCCTCCGTGAGAAGCTCGTTGACTTCGTCGTAAAGGACGTAGCCCTTCTCTTTTCCGGTGTCCATGAGCTGTTTCAGCCGGCCGAATTTTTCTTCGCTTGCCACGCTACCCCAATGACCTTTGCGCCGACAGACCCCGTGATGAGCCCCGTCCGCTCCGATTACGTTCAGTGTACAACACCCTAAAGACCGTCAACTCCGATTCAGCTCATGCCGATCGCGAAGACTTTCACCCGATCGGCCGCTTTCGAAAACGCCTTCACTTCGATCGCATCCACCCCATCACATTAGCTCAGATCGCATTAGCTCGGATCTCAGCTCAGGACATTAGCTCAAATCGCCCCGGGCATTTTCGGCGTGCATCAACTCTATCGCCAGCGCCCGGGCCTCCTCCGTCTGACCGCCCCGCTGCGCCGCGACCACTTTGGCTTTCAGCGCCGCCACACGGCGTTTGTGCCGCTCCGATTCCAGCCTTCGCAAGCAGTTGCGCGCCTGTTCCCGCGACAGATTCCTGTCCAATATCTCATCGGCTGACACGATCTCATGCAATAGGCTTTGCGCCGGGCCTGTAAGCCGCTCCTCCAGGGCCGAAAACGTGACGGGATCGCCCGAACCGGCCAGATGATTCAGCGCTTCGAAGATTTCTCGCGTTACAAATCCATCAATAAAGGATTGATCCAGGCGCGGCAAAATCTCATCGCGCGTTTCCTGACCGGCGAGAAGCGCCGAGAGCAGCATTCGCTCAAGCGCCGGAGCCGTAATGCGCGGGGCCGACACCGGCGCGGGCGCGCGGCGATCCGCGGCGGCTTTCTTGAACTGATCGAGCACCAGGCCGGCATCCACGCCCAGGTATTCGGCGAGATCGTTGGCGACGGCGGCGCGCTCCAGGCGATCGGAGATTTTCTGCACCGACGGCAGCAGAAACTTGAACGCGTCCATGCGGCCTTCGGCGGAGTGCGTATCGAAGCGAGAACGGGCACGGTCCGCCAGCCAATGAAAATAGCCGGACGCGGATTCCAGGCGCGCGCGATAAGCCTCGGCGCCGTTTTGCTTCACGTACTCATCGGGATCGAGGCCGCCCTCCAACGCGACCACCCGCACATGCAGGCCTTCGTCGAGCAGAAGCTGAATCGCTTTCTCGGACGCGTTCGCGCCGGCGGTGTCGGGATCGAAATTTACGATCACGGTTCCGCTGGTCGCGTCCGGCTTGGCGGTGAGGCGATGCATGGTGCGCACCTGCGCCGAGGTGAGCGAGGTGCCGCAGCTGGCGACCACTTCCTTCACCCCCGCCGCGTAGACCCCGATCACATCCATGTAGCCCTCCACCAGGACCGCGCGGGCGGAACGCCGCATCGCATCGCGCGCCCGATGCAGGTTATATAAGACTGATGTCTTTCGATAAATCGGCGTTTCAGACGAATTCAAATACTTGGGCTGATCCTCATCGCGCATGGCCCGCCCGCCGAAAGCGACCACTTTGGCGGATTCATCATGAATCGGAAACATCAGGCGGCCGCGGAAAAAATCGTAAGATCCCGAGCCATCGTCGCGCCGGCGAACCAGGCCGCTCTTGTCGAGTTGCTCCTGTGTGAACTGCTCCTGCGCCAGGCGGCGCGTGAGCGCCTGTCCGGACGATTCGGAAAACCCCAGACCGAAAACTTCAATCAGCTCCGCGCTGATGCCGCGCTTTTGCAGATACGCGCGGGCATTGGCGCCTTGATCACCGCGCAGACTGGATTGAAATAGATCGGCCGCAATCCTGTGCATCTCAAACAGCGCGCCGCGCAGCTTGGCTTCCGGATCGGAGTAATCGGAACGCTTGGGCATGGGGATGCCGTTGCGCTCGGCCAGCAGCTTGATCGCTTCGGGAAAGGTGAGGCCGTCCATCTCCATCACGAATTTCAGTGCATCGCCGGCCACGCCGCAGCCAAAACATTTATAGAACTGGCGCGTCTGGTTGACGTTGAACGACGGAGTTTTTTCCTGATGAAACGGACACAGCCCCAGGTAGCGGCCGGTCGACCCCTGGCGCTTGAGGCGCACGTATTCGCCGATCACCGTGACGATGTCGATGGAGGACTTGAGCTGCTCTTTGAAGTCCATGGGAAGAAGGAGTCAGGGATCAGAAGTCAGAATCACGCGCTCCATGCCGTGGCCGTCAAGCCCCGCCCGTCAGGGGCGGGGATACAATGCCACGACGTTCGAAATCCGGAGATCCCCGCCCTGACGGGCGGGGCTTGACGGCCACGGCACAAGACAGTCGTAACATTTGATCACCGCTTCAGGGCCAGCGTAACACCGTCACCCAGCGGCAGCATGCTGAGGGCGACGCGCGAATCGGCGTGAAGTTTCCGGTTGAACGCCCGCAATGCCACCGTGTCGGGATCGTTCTCATTGGGGTCAGCGAGCTTGCCCGACCACAGAACATTGTCGACCACAATGATGCCGCCCGGACGCAACAATTCGAGCGCGCATTCGTAGTAACCCTGGTAGTTGACCTTGTCGGCATCGATAAATGCGAAATCGAAACGGCCGCGCCGGCCATCGGAAAGAAGTCCGTTCAAAGTCTCGAGCGCGGGTTGGAGATGGAGATCGATCATGTGATCGACGCCGGCCTCCTGCCAGTAGCGCCGCGCGACGGCGGTGTATTCTTCATTCACGTCGCAGGCGACAATGTGTCCGTCGGCGGGCAGCGCCAGCGCCACCGCGAGCGAGCTATATCCTGTAAACACGCCGACCTCCAGCGTGTTGCGCGCGCCCATCAACTGGATCAGCAGCGCCATGAACTGGCCTTGCTCGGGCGTGATCTGCATGGTGGCGCGCGGGTGCGACGCGGTTTCGTCCCGAAGGCTGCGCAGAATCGGCGGCTCGCGTAGAGAGACCGACAGGAGATATTCAGAGATCGCTTCGGGGATGAAAGGTTTTCCCGCCATGTGTGAGAGAGAGGTCCTCGTGAAAATTATGGCATGGTCACAAAAAACAATTTCATGCTAAAATGCTTCCATGCTTGTAGCCGGGGTTGCGGTGGCGGCCGCGAACGAGACGGTGGAGGAATTCAAGCGGCGGACCCTGGACAAGCTCCACGACGTTCGATGCCCGGATCACAATCAGGCTCCCCGGCTGAACTTTCGCGGAGCGACTCTGCGCGATGTCTCCATCCAGATGAGCGCTTGCTGCGACAAGCTGGCTGAGCTCGCCAATCAGAAGATCGCGGAGCCACCAAGACTATAACGCCGAATGTGGGGCAGCCAATTCTGGCTGCCGCCGGCTTTGAGCCGGCGTGCCGTTAGTTCCACTCAAAGCCGCCTAAAAGGCGGCTGCAGCCCGCGAAAATAAACCGATTGGCTGCCCCACACGAAGCTACTCACGCCGCAGCGCGATCATCGGGTCGACATTCATGGCGCTGCGCGCCGGAATCACGGCGGCCACCGCGGCGATTATCAGGACCAGCAGCGCAACCCCGGCGAACGTAGCGGGATCGAGCACGTCGACCTGATACAGCATCGTCTTCATTAACCTGACCAATCCAGCCGCAGCGGCGAGGCCACATGCGATCCCGATGAACGCGACCGTCAGACTCTGCCGCGCGATCATCAGCACGATTCCACGCCGCGCCGAGCCGAGCGCCATGCGAATCCCGATCTCCTGCGCGCGCTGCGCGACTTCGTAAGCCATCACGCCGTAGATTCCGATCATCGCGAGCACCAGCGCGAGCGCCGAAAAGATTCCGACCAGCAAAAGCGAGAAGCGCGATTGCCACGTCGCGTTGCCGATGGCATGTTCCAGCGTCTGTACCTCTGACAGAGGCAGGTTGCGATCCACGCTCCACACCGCGGCCTTCACGGTGCGCGCCAAAGTGGAGGCGTCGATGTCGGTGCGCACCACCAGCGTCATGGAACTGAACTGTACATAGAAGGTCGGGTCCTGCACGAAGGCAAGGTAGAATTCGTTGCCCGGCTTGCCGGCCCAGCGTTGTTTCACATCCTTGATCACGCCGATGATGGTGCGCCATCTCGGATTCTTCAGAGGGTCGCCGAGCGTGAGCCGCTTCCCGATCGGATCTTCGTTGGCGAACTCGTGTTTCGCCAGAGTCTCATTAATGATGACAACGGGTGGCGCTTCGGCGGTGTCGCGATCGTCAAAATCACGCCCCTTCAGGAGTTGCGCCCGCATCGTCGAGAAGTAATTCGGCCGGGCGTCGCGATAGATGCCGTTGATTTCCTGGCCCGGAGAACGAGCGATGGGACGTCCCTCAATGGCGATCGCCTGTCCCCAGATGTCTCCCGCCAAGGGAAGGTGATTGGTCACGCTCGCCTGACGGACGCCCGGCACGGCTTCGATGCGGTCCACCAGGTTTCGATACAGCGCGTCCCGGCTGGCTCCCACATATTCAGGCCTGCCCGCGACGGAGACGGTCATAGTCAGCAGGTTGTGCGGATCGAAACCCGGATCGATGGCTCGCAGACGCAGAAAACTGCGCATCAACAATCCGGCGCCGATCAGCAGTACCAGCGCGATCGCGATTTCGGCAGCCGCCAGAATTCTGCGGAAGCGCGCCCCGCTGCCTGAGGACGACCCGCGGCCGCCCTCTTTCAACCCATCGTTTACGGCGCCGCGCGATGCCGTGAGGGCCGGCACCATCCCGAACAGAACACCGGTCGCGAGCGCCAACGCCAGAGTAAACGCCAGCACCGGCATATCAAGCCCGATTTGATCCCAACGCGGGAGACGCGCGTGGAGGCCGCCTGCGTCCGGACGGATCATCGCCCGAAGCGCCTGCGTTCCCCAGGCTGCGAGCAGGAGGCCGAGCGCGCCGCCGGTCACAGAAAGGACCATACTCTCCGTCAGGAACTGCCGGGCGATCCGCATGCGCTGCGCACCCAGCGCGAGACGGATGGCGATCTCTTTCCGCCGGGAGGTGGCGCGCGCCAGCGCGAGATTCGCGACATTGGCGCAGGCAATCAGAAGCACCATCCCCACCGCGCCCAGCAGCACTTCCAGCGCCGGCCGAACGTTCCCCACTGCCTGCTCGGTGAGCGAGTCGACGATCAGGCGCCGGCCTGTGTTCGTGTCCGGATAGGCAACTTCCAACGCGTGGGCGATTTGATCGACCTCCGCTTGCGCATGAGCCAACGCTACGCCTGCCTTCAATCGCGCAAACACTCGTAGCGATTGGCTGCTGCGGAGATGCAGGCGCGAAGACAGATCCAGGGGGGCCCACATCTCGGCTTGCGTAACCCAGAATGGCGCGAAGTAAAAGTGAGGGGGCATGATGCCGATGACGGTGTAGCTTTCGTTATCCAGCAGAATCTTCTGTCCCACCACGCCGGGCGCTCCGCCGAAACTGCGCTGCCACAATCCGTAGCCCAGAACGATGACGTGAGCCTTGCCCGGCGCGAAGTCGGCCGCATCGAACGTTCGCCCCTGCATCGGCGTGACGGCCAGAAGCGGAAACATATCCTCGCTCATGCGCATGCCGACAATCTGCTCAGGAGCGTCGCGGCCCGTCAGGCTGGCGCCCCAAAGCTCGGCGGCGCCGACTCGTTCGAAGGATTGCGCACGTTCTCTCACGTCCATGAAGTCGGCGGGCGAAACCGGGTTGTCGTGGGTTTGAAGTACGGTCACCAGCCGATCTGGATCGTGATAGGGCAGGGGACTGAGCAGGACGGCATGTACCACCGAAAAAATGGCGGTGTTCGCGCCGATGCCGAGCGCCAGAGCGAGAACCGCGATCAGCGTAACTCCGCGCGATTGGAGAAGCGTCCGAACGGCATAGCGCAAATCTTGAAAGAGCATAGGCGTTCATTAGACTACCGGGCGTCCTTCCGGTTAGTTACGGCAACTACATTTGGGCGACTCTGTTACAGTAACCCCGTGGACGGAGTGATCGTTGTCGATAAGCCGCGCGACTGGACCTCGCATGACGTCGTCAATAAAATGCGGCGCTTCGCGGGTACCAAGCGGGTGGGACACCTGGGAACACTGGACCCGGGGGCGACCGGCGTGCTCCCTTTGGTGATCGGGCGTGCGACGCGGTTAGCTCAGTTCTACACGCGCAACAACAAGATCTACGAAGGAGTGATCCACTTCGGCCACTCGACCACGACGTATGACGGGGCCGGCGAAGCGACGTCGCCGGAGGTCGCTGTGACGCTTTATCGCGAGGAGTTGGATCGCGTGTTCGATCGATTTCGCGGCGAGATTTCGCAGATTCCTCCGGCGGTTTCCGCGAAGAAAATCGGAGGCCGGCCCTCGTATGAGCTGGCGCGAAGAAATAGAGCCGTGGAGCTGAAGCCCATCGCAGTGGAGGTCTATTCTCTGGAGTTGTTGAACGTGGAGGGGGCCGAGGCCGAAGTGCGCATCCATTGCTCGGCGGGCACTTATTTGCGCAGCATCGCGCATGACGCGGGCCAGGCGCTCGGGTGCGGAGCGTTTCTGAAGACTCTGCGGCGCACGGCGTCGGGCGATTTCAAGATCGAATCTGCGCGGACGCTGGATGAGTTGGGTGCGATGGCGGCCGACGGCCGCGTGCAGGACGCCTTGATCCCGGCGGCGGAGCTGCTGCCCGATTTTCCGCTGGAGATGGTGGACGCGATTACCGCCGGCCAGATTCGCAACGGGCGTGATTTTCGAGTGTCGCCGTTTCACGCGCGTAAGGGCGCGCGTTACGTGAAAGCGGTAACGGCGCAGGGAGAGCTGATCGCCATCGGCGAGGCTCGGCTGCCGCACCTGTATCATCCGCTGCTGGTTTTGTAATCTGCGTGGCAAGCTGTGCTAATGTGTATACAACTGAGCACACGATGACTGAAACCCTATCGATACGCATTGACACGGGAACCAAAAAACGATTGGATGTCCTCTCCAAGCGATCCAACCGCTCCAAGTCGTTTCTTGCCGCCGAGGCGGTCGCTCGATACGTGGAGTCTGAAGAGTGGCAAATTGGCGAGATTCAGGCAGGCATGGCTGAGCTTGACGCGGGGCACGGAGTCAGCCATGAAAAAGTAGCGAAGTGGCTGAATTCCTGGGGCAAGGCGGGCGAGACAAAAGCGCCGAGATGAGGATCGTTTGGTCCCGGCGGGCGATACGTCAGCTGGTCGCACTTCGGGAGTACATTGCGAAGGGCTCCGAGGAAAATGCCGCGCTCGTCGCGAGGCGCATACTCCGGGCGGTTGATTTGCTTCGAGCGCATCCTGGAATTGGACGGCCGGGCCGAGTCCTAGGAACACGCGAACTCGTGGTGCCCGACACCCGGTACATCATTCCGTATCGGGTTCGACACGGGCGGCTTGACCTGATCGCTGTGTTCCACGGCAGTCAAAAATGGCCGTCGAAGCTCTAGGCCGCCTACTTCTTTTTCCTCTTGGCCGTCCAACCCTCTTTATTCACCTGCCGGCCGCGGCCGATGGCGAGCGCCCCATCGGGAACGGCATCGGTCACTACGCTGCCCGCGCCCACGTAGCTGTCCTTGCCGATTTCGATGGGAGCCACCAGCGTCGAGTTGCTGCCGATGAACGCCCCCTTGCCGATGCTGGTCTCGTGTTTCTTCTCGCCGTCGTAATTGCAAGTGATGGTGCCCGCGCCGATGTTCACCCGGTCGCCGATGTGCGCGTCGCCCAGATACGCCAGGTGCTGCGCTTTCGCGGACTTTCCGACACGGCTTTTTTTCACCTCGACGAAGTTGCCGATGCGCGCGTCTTCTCCGATTTCCGCATTCATTCGCAATCGGGCGAAAGGTCCGATCTGCGCGCCGGTCTCGACGCGCGAATCTGCGATCATGCTGTAGGGTTTCACTACAACGCGATCCCCTAGCACGGTGTTTTCAAGAATGGACCCGGCGCAAATGTGGCAATCCTCGCCAATGATGGTGGATCCGAGCAGGCGCACGAACGGCTCGATGATGGTGTCGCCGCCCGCGCGAACCTGCGTGTCGATGGAAACGGTTTCCGGGCGCTCGATCGTCACACCGGAAAGCATCAGCTCGTCGGCTTTGCGGCCGCGCAGGATGCGATCGGCGTCGGCGAGTTCGATACGGGTATTGATTCCGAGCAGCTCGGCCGGATCGTCGATATGCAGGGATTCGACGCGATGCCCGTGGCTCGAAAGGATGGCGGCCATGTCGGTGAGATAGTATTCGTGCGCCGAATTGTCGGGCTCGATTTCGGCAAGGTGTTCCCAAAGAGGCCCGGCGCGAAAACAGTAAATGCCGGAATTGATGATGCGAATCGCCCGCTGGTCCGCGGTGCAGACTTTATCTTCGACGATAGCGCGCACGTCGCCGTCCGCACTTAGGATCACGCGGCCGTAGCCGGAAGGGTCGGCGAGCGTGGTAGTGATCAGCGTGGTCGCGGCGTCGGATCGAGCCTGCGCATCGCGCAGGCGCAAAAGCGTCGCGGCGGAAAGCAAGGGCGTATCGCCATACAGGACCATCACTAGTCCGTCGGCATTTTCGGGGGAAGTTGCCGCTGGGCTCGTTACTGGGATCGTTACTGCAAGCCGCGCGCATTCGAGCGCGTGCCCCGTTCCCTTTTGCTCAGTCTGACGCACGAATCGAACCCCGCTGTGCGCCAGGACTTTTTCGACGTGGTCGGCCTGATGACCGGTGACGGTGACGATGGATTCGGCGTCCGCCACTTGGCGAGCCGCCGCGATCACATGCTCGATCAGCGTCATGCCGCCGGCGCGATGCAGAACCTTTGCGCGCTTGGACCGCATCCGCGTGCCGAGGCCCGCGGCGAGGATGACGACCTGAGTGCGAGGGCTGTTCATGAGGTCAATTTCAATTTAGCGCGACGGCCCTGCTGAGCAAGCTCCAGCACCACCGCGCCCAGTACTCCCTGATCGTGCCGGATTTTTTCCTGCGTACGCGCGCCCGACATCCGCACCAGATCCGTGCCGATCACGCGCAAGCCCATGCGCTCGAGATTGTCGACGTCGTTCTCCACCGGCCGGGCGTCGCTGGCGCTGTAACGATCCACCACTTTGCCGCCGATGGCTCGCGTATTGATCACGCAGATGTCGATCAGGGTCCGGCTGTACGCGCGCCCGGCATGGCGCAGCACGGCCGCCACGTGATCGGAAGCGCGGAAATTATTGGTCTCGCCGGGCTGCGACATCAGGTTGACGAAATACGCTTTGATCGCGCGCGACGAGGCGATAGCGCGCGGAATCCCGTCCACCAGCAGATTCGGAATCACGCTGGTGAACAACGACCCGGGACCCAGCGTAATCAGGTCGGCTTGCGCGATCGCTTCCAGAGTTTCCGCCAGCGGCTTGGGTTTGCGCGGCCGCAATTCGATCCTTTCGATGCGGGATTTGCTGTGGCTGATGCGCGTTTCCCCGGCCAGTTTGCTGCCATTGGCGAGAGTCGCTTCCAGTACCACGTTCGCGGCGGTGGAAGGGTAAATGCGGCCCAGCACGGCCAGCACTTCCGCGGAGAGCTTCACGGCCTGTCCAAAATCGCCGGTGAGATGCGTCATCGCCGTTAGAAAAAGATTGCCGAAGCTGTGGCCTTTGAGTCCGCGGCCGCTTGAGAATCGATATTGGAACAGGCGCGAGAGCAGCGTTTCATCTTCTGAAAGCGCCACCATGCAGTTGCGGATATCGCCGGGCGGGAGCACGTCGAAATCGCGGCGCAGGCGGCCGGAGCTTCCGCCGTCGTCGGTGACGGTCACCACGGCGGTGATCTCGATGGAACCGTCGCCGGCCTTGACGTAGCGCTTGAGGCCGCGCAGTAATGTCGAAAGCCCATTGCCGCCGCCGATCGAAACAATTCGCAGCGGGCGGGAGCGCGATGGTGAGACCACTAGCTACTATTCTCGCCGGGAGGCGGGGAGCAGCGCAACGCGGCGCTCAGCAGCACAGAGGCACGGCGCGCCGGCCAGCCTGCTGACGATGATCTTGAAAAGGCCTGTTGTCTAGCGCTCCCTTACGGTCGCGGTTCCGTAAAGAAAACCCGTTTCGCTAGAGTTTCTCGCCGATCGATTTCGGCTGCAGGAATTGCAGCAGGTAATCCGGACCGCCGGCTTTGGAGTCGGTTCCGGACATGTTGAACCCGCCGAACGGATGCGCACCCACCATCGCACCGGTGCATTTACGGTTGATGTATAGATTGCCGACGAAAAACTCGTCGCGCGCTTTGCGGATCTTGTCAGGATTATTCGAGTACACCGCGCCCGTGAGCCCGTATTCGGTGCCGTTGGCAAGCTCCAACGCGTGATCGAAATCGCGGGCTTTGGTCACCGCCAGCACTGGCCCGAAAATCTCTTCCTGGAAAATGCGCGCCGTCGCGTCCACGTCCGCGATGACGGTGGGCTGAATGAAGTAGCCGTCGCCGGCGGCGCCATCGCCACCACAGATGAGCCGTCCCTCACGCTTGCCGGTCTCGATGTAATTGAGAATGGTTTTACGCGCGCCCTCGCTGATCACCGGACCCATGTAGTTCGCCGGATCTTCCGACGGCCCCACGGTGATCGCGGCGACCTTGACCTGCACCTTCTTGAGGAACTCGTCGTACACCGCCGCATCCACAATCGCGCGCGAACACGCCGAGCATTTCTGCCCCTGATACCCGTACGCGGAGTGCACCACGCCCGCGGCCGCGCTCTCCAGGTCCGCTTCACGGTCGACGATGATCGCGTCCTTCCCGCCCATTTCGGCCACCACGCGCTTGATCCAGATCTGGCCTTTGCGCGGCTTGGCGGCCAGCTCATTGATGCGCAGGCCCACGTCGCGCGAACCGGTGAAGGCAACGAATCGCGTCAGGGGATGCTCGACGAGAACGTCGCCGACGGTCGCGCCGCTCCCGGTCGCAAGCGCGAAGCTGCGCAGCGGGAATCCGGCCTCGATCAGCACTTCGGCGAACTTCGCCGCCACCGTGGGTGTCTCGCTCGATGGCTTCAGGACCACGGTGTTCCCGGTGACCAGCGCGGCCAGGGTCATGCCGGTGACGATCGCCAGCGGGAAGTTCCACGGCGGGATGATCACGCCCACGCCCAGCGGCAGGTACACCATTTCGTCGCGCTCGCCCGGCAGTTGCACCAGTTCGGGCGGCGACGCGAATCGCTGCATCTGGCGCGCGTAGTATTCGCAAAAATCGATGGCCTCGCTCACGTCGCCGTCGGCTTCGGCCCAAGTCTTGCCGGCTTCCGATACCAGCCATGCGTCGAATTCGAGCTTGCGCGCGCGAATGATGGACGCCACGCGCACGGTCATTTCGATGCGCGCGGCCGCGGGTGTGTGGCGCCACTCATTGAAGAACGCGTGCGCGTCCTCGATGGCGCGGGCCGCTAGCGCCGTCGTCGCCTTGTGGTGGACTCCGATCACTTCCGAGGGCCGGGAGGGATTCGTGCTCGGCAGCAGGTCCGCGGTCTTGTGCCGCGCCCCGGCGATCAGCAAGTCATATTCGCGCCCGAACTCTTTGCGGACTCGCTCCAGGGCGGCTTGCGCGGCGGCGCGCTCCTCGGGTTTCGAAAAACTGGAAACCGGCTCATTGACAAAGGGAGCCAGCGTTCGAGATTCAACGGCAGTCATGTGAATGGTCCTTTTTGTACGCTAGATTAGTTTGACAACCGGTTGGTGGGGCGGGCCCGCACAATCCATGTGACCCGCGCGCGACGTTCTCGTCGCGCAACAAGCCGGCCCGGGCGCCGGCTGCGGACGAAAGCGTCCGCCCCACATCGTCTAACTTATCCTTCGAAAACGTTACTATCCTTCGACGATGCGCCGTCCGCGCTCGATCATCTCGGCGGCTTCGTCGGCGACGCGCAGGCCTCTTTCATAAAGCTCGCGGCCCTTGTCCACCCATTCCTTGCCGGTGTCAGCGACGAATTCGCGTCCCTGCCGGGTTTTCTTCCGGATGATCCGGCGAGTGTCGCTGCCGGATTGAGGGGCGTACAGCAGAGCGATAGTGGCTCCCAGTGCCGCGCCCGCGAAGAACCAAACGACTTTTCCGCTATTGTCTTCCATGTTCCTATTTTAGCGCGGAAGCCGCCGAGGAAACGGTCATGGAGCCGCGACCCTCCCGACCGAGCCGCGACTTTCCCTACCGAGCCGCGACTGTAAAGGAGCGGTACGCTAAACTTCCTACCCACGCTCAACTTTTTGCCGAGCCGCGACTGTGAAGGAGCCGTAACGAGAAGGTTTTCCTGGGAGACTTGCCGTAGCGTACCGCTCCTTTACAGTCGCGGCTCAGTAAGGCGCTATGCTCAAAGTGATGTCATCTCTGGATTTGCAAACTGTATTCGGCTCCTCGGACGGATCCATCACGGAATCCGAAGCGTCTGAAGTGAAAGCCTTGCTCATTGCGAATGGGATTCACGCCGTGATCACGAACGAAGGTCCCATCACCAGCCTGGGGCACGATGTGCGCGTCGCGAAGAAAGACTTCAGCGCGGCGAAACGCGTGATCGCGGCAGCGCGCGCGGCCGGTCCTCGCGGAGCGGACGAAGCCGAGCGGCAAACCGAGCCCTGAGCGCGGCCGCAATCAGCAGCGCGAATAATCCCGCGCCGAACAGGCCAAGGGTCGCGGGCTCCGGCACGGTCCCGGTGCTCGTCGAGTTGCTTTGGGTGCTTGCGCCGGAGCTCCCGTTGGTATCTCCAGCCGTGAAATCCAGCAGGAACTCGTGTTCCACTCCGTTGAGCATTCCCGATCCCACAATCTCGCCGCTCGCATTAATCGCGTACGCCTGCGTGAGCACCCAGCCGGGAGCGTCGATCAGATTATTCAGGTCGATCATCACTCCGTTTTCGTATAGAAACGCGTCCGTATCACCCGTGCCGCTGAGGCTTGAATAGCCCACCACTTCGCCCCGATCGTTAATTCCGTACGCGTAGCTGCTCATCCCGCCGAGCGTTCCCAGATCGATGAGCTGCGATCCGTTGGTGATGAACGCGTTCATCCACCCGCCCGCCGTCTGCGCCGAGCCCACGGCTACTCCCGAATCGTTGATCGCCATGGCATAACTGTTCGCGCCTCCGAACGTGCCGAGCTCGGAATATCCGCCGCCCTGCGTCCACGTGAATCCGCGAAACGCTCCCGACTCGAGGTCGCCGTAGCCCGCCACTTCGCCCGAGGCGTTGATCCCATACGCCGACGACCAGGTGCCGCCCGCGAGCGTGCCCATGTCCACGAGCGACGAACCGGTGAGCGCATTGCCGGAAGTTACGAACGCATTTCCCTGATCGCCGGCGGTAGTGAACATCCCCGCGGTTTGGCCCGCGTCGTTGATCGCCATCGCGTAGGACCCGGCCCCTCCGATCGCTACCGCCGCGCCGTTCGACCACAAGCTTGCATACGCCTGACCGTTGATAAACTGCGTCCCGGCGATGGTCCCGGCTCCGTTGATCGCCGCCGCGCTGCCTTCGCTCGCCGTCGAATTGAGGGTGAGATCGACGATTCCCGACGCGGACGACGAGGTCGCATGCGTGTATCCGAATTGGGTGGTCGCCGAACCGGCCGCCGTTCCCGATGCATTCACGCCGGCCGCCTGGGAACTCGATCCTCCGAGCGTTCCCAGGTCGATGACGTTGAATACCGGTCCTCCGATCATGGTCCCGACGCCCATGAACCCAGCCGCGAAGATACCGGCAACTTGGATCGCAGCTCGGCGGGTCGCGGTCTGATATGTAGGTTTCATGGGGTAGAGAGCACGTTTCAATT
>Ga0182024_10016757_pt1 | contig 13847 bp, 12 predicted proteins | sample P32metaG_FD_120480 | JGI IMG/M metagenome (GOLD analysis project Ga0182024, IMG submission 120480) | Permafrost microbial communities from Stordalen Mire, Sweden - P3-2 metaG (Illumina Assembly) | ecosystem: Environmental > Terrestrial > Soil > Wetlands > Permafrost | place: Sweden: Stordalen... | reverse complement strand
TCCGGGAATCTGTTCGCCGGTTGCAATGTCCCAGAGGTCAGGAGGAGGGACATCCTGGGCGCGGAGCGGAAGCGAACCGGCGAGGATGAGGAGGGCCGAGATTGGCAACAAGGTGCGAACGAACCGACGGCAGGGGCGGGGACGGAATCGCATGCCACTATGCTTTATTCAAAACGCAGCCGGGACCAGCGGATTCGTCTCGGCTTCGTAATCGACCCCATCAAGGCCGAAGCCGAACAGGCGGAGGAATTCGCCGCGGTAGCCGGCGATATCCGTTACCTCGGAAAGATTCTCCGTGGTGACGGCGGGCCAGACTTTTTCGACGGCGGCCTGGACGTCCGCGCGCATTTCCCAGTCGTCGATGCGGATGCGGCCTTCGGGGTCGAGTTGCGGGGAGGCGCCATTGGCGAGGCGGTCCGCGAAGAGGCGCTGGATCTGCTCGATGCAGCCTTCGTGGAGGCCTTTCCCCTTCATCACTTTGTATAAAAGCGAGATGTAGAGCGGGACTACCGGAATGGCGGAACTGGCCTGGGTGACCAGGGCCTTGTTAATGGAGACGTAGGCGTGCCCGCCGCTCGGCTCGAGTCTGTGCGCGATGCGTTTGGCGGCGGCTTCGAGGTGTTCTTTTGCGCGGCCGATGGTGCCATTCCGGTAGATGGCCCAGGTTACCGCCGGGCCGATGTAGGAGTATGCCACCGCCAGAGCGCCGGGCGCGAGGACGCCGGCGGCGGAGAGGGCGTCGATCCACATTTCCCAATCCTCGCCACCCATGACGGCCGTGGTTTCGCGGACTTCCTGCTCGGAGGCGGGCTCGATGGTGATGTCCGAGACAATGCCTTTGTCCGTATCGACGGTCTTGGCGGTGTACGGCGCGCCGATGGGCTTGAGGACGGACTTGGATACTTCCCCCGTGCGGGGATCGGTGCGGCGCGGTGATGCGAGGCTGTAAATGACGGCATCCACCTGGCCCAGGTCCGCTTTGATCAGGTCGATGGTTCGGTGCTTGATGTCGTTGGAAAAGGCGTCGCCGTTGATGCTCCTGGCGTAAAGGCCGGCGGCGTGGGCTTCGTCCTCGAAAGCGGCGGAGTTGTACCAGCCCGCCGAGCCGGTGCGGCCCTCCTCCGCCGGTTTCTCAAAGAATACGCCAATGGTGCCGGCGTTCCCGCCGAAGGCGGCGGTGATGCGCGATGCGAGGCCGTAGCCCGTCGAGGCGCCGATGACGAGGATGCGGCGCGGCATCCCGGCGAGCGCCCCTTTCGATTTCACGTAGTCGATCTGGCTCCGCACATTGGCCGCGCAGCCCTGGGGATGTGCGGTGATGCAAATAAACCCGCGTACTTTCGGCTTGATGATCATGGCCGCAAAATGTTGCGCGATGGAGTGAGTGCGGGTCGAGAGGAAATCGCAGGGAATGAAGGGGATGGAAGTGCGGGGCCGGGCAGGCCTGGATCCCGGCGGCCGGAGCTTTTTGGGCTGTGCAAGGCGCGTCGGGCGCTCCTAGCATCGGGGTGCCGTGCCCAATAAAGATGAAATCGCCGAGACGCTCGAGTCGATCGGCCTGCTGCTGGAATTGAAAGGGGAGAATGCCTTCAAGACGCGCGCCTATGCAAACGCGGCGCGAGCGGTGGAGACGTTTCCGGGAAACATCGAGCAGATGGCGAAGGAGGACCGGCTGGCGGAGATACCGGGGATCGGCACGGCGATCGCGGCGAAAATATCCGAGCTGGCAACGACGGGACGGCTCGAGTTTTACGAGAAGCTGCGCGCGGAATTTCCGGCGACGCTCTTCGATCTGTTCGAGCTGCAAGGCGTGGGCGCGAAGAAGGTCAAGGCGCTGTACGAGCAACTCGGCGTGACGAGCATCCCGGAGCTGGAGGCGGCGTGCAAAAGCGGGCGTGTGGCGGCGCTGGCGGGGTTCGGCGACAAGTCGGCGTTGAAAATACTTGCGGCGATAGAGGCGCGCGGCAGGTACGCGGATAGTTACCGGCTGGGGTCGGTGGCGCCGCTGGCGGAGACTCTGATCGAGTACCTGAAGGGGCACGAGGAGGTGAGCCAGGCTTCCATCGCGGGAAGCTACCGGCGGCGCAAGGAGACGCTGCATGATCTCGATTTCGTCGTGGCGACGCGGGCAGCCGCGGAGGTGACCGAGTATTTTACCCGGCATGAGGCGGTCGGGGAGATCATCGCCAGGGGGCCGACGAAGACCAGTGTGCGGCTGAAGACCGGAGTGCAGGCGGACCTCCGCGTGGTGACCAATGAGCAGTATCCGTTCGCGCTGATGTACTTTACCGGCAGCAAGGAGCACAACGTGAAGATTCGCGGGCTGGCGCTGGCGCGGGGCTGGACGCTCAATGAGTACCGGCTGGGAGCGATGGAAGGAAGGAAGGCCGCGGCGATTCCCGCGATCGATGAGGAGGCGGATTTGTATGCGGCGCTGGGGCTCGAATACATCGAGCCGGAGCTGCGGGAGAACATGGGGGAGATCGAGGCCGCGGCGGCGGGGACGCTGCCGGTGCTGCTGACGCTGGAGAATCTGCGCGGGACTTTCCATAATCACACAACGGCCAGCGACGGCCACAATACGCTCGAGGAGATGGCGGCGGCCGCGCGGGAGCTGGGGCTGGAGTACCTGGGGATCGCGGACCACTCGAAGGGGTCGTTCCAGGCGCATGGGCTGGATGCGGCGCGGTTGCTCGCGCAGCGCGAGGAAATCCGAAAGCTGAATGCCGGGTACGAGGAATTCCGGCTCTATGCGGGGACGGAGTGCGACGTGATGAAGGATGGGACGCTCGATTTCCCGGATGAGGTGCTCTCGCAGCTCGATTACGTGGTCGCGTCCATTCATAGCGTGTTCAATCTCCCGGAGGCGGAGATGACGGCGCGGATTATACGGGCGATCTCAAATCCCCATGTAACGATGCTGGGGCATCTGACCGGGCGGCTGCTGCTGAGCCGGGAGGGTTATGCGGTGGATGTCCCGGCTGTGATCGAGGCGGCGGCGGCAACGGGAACATGGATCGAGCTGAACGCGAATCCGTCGCGGCTGGATATGGATTGGCGATGGTGGCCGCTGGCCAGGGAGAAGGGGGTGCGCTGCGTGATCAACCCCGACGCGCACAACACGGCAGGCTTGCAGCAACTATGGTTTGGCGTTGCGGCGGCGCGGAAGGGATGGCTGACCCGGGAGGATGTGGTGAATTGCCTGCCGCTCGGCAGGATAGACAAAGTGCTCGCGGAAAAAGCGCGGAGGGCCCGGAAATGAGTCTCGATGGCATGGAGCCGGCGCAGTTGTTTTCGGTCCGGTTTTTCTGGTTTAAGATAGACGGGCTTATCGTGATGATCAGTTATCTGCTCGGGTCGATCCCGTTTGGTTACCTGGTGGGCAGGGCGCGCGGGATGGATATCCGCAAGCAAGGGAGCGGCAATATCGGCGCGACCAATGTGATGCGGTTGCTGGGTAAGAGGGCGGGTTATACGGTCCTTGCATGCGATGCGCTGAAGGGGATTATCGCGGTTATTGTGGGCAAGTATATTGCGGACCATCACTCGCTGCCGGTAAGTCAGGCGCAAACTATTTTCGAAGGGGTGGATCAAGTTATCCGGCACACCACTTACATTGTCAGATTACCGGAGGCCATTGGTGCGATCACGGCGGCCATTGTCTGTATTATAGGTCATAACTTTCCGGTCTGGCTTGGGTTCAAGGGCGGCAAAGGGATGGCGACTTCGGCGGGAGTGCTGATTGCGATGATGCCGGAAACCGCCATAGGCTGCATGATCGTTTGGGCGATTGTTTTCCTTTTGACTCGATATGTATCGCTTGCGTCGATAGCGGCGGCGATCGCACTGCCGCTGATCACGATGCTGTTATTGATGAGTGGGTTGCTCCATGGGTGGCCTTATTTATACTTTGCCATTGCGGCGGGCATCCTTGCGGTCTGGCGGCACCGCTCGAATATCGTGCGGCTGTTGAATGGGACGGAAAACCGGTTTGTGAAAAAGCCGAAGGTGGAGGAGCCGGCCGGGACATGAGCAAGCCGGCTATGTCCATAGTGGGAGCGGGTGGATTTGGAACCGCGCTGGCGGTGCTCTACGCGGATCGCGGGATGAAGGTGAATCTGTGGGGCCACAGCCCGGAGCAGGTGGAGAAATTGCGCGCGAATCGGACTAATGAGCGGTATCTGCCCGGCGTGGCGCTTCCGGATGGGATCATACCAACCAATGACTTGCGCGATTGCGCGGCTTCGGAGGTCATACTGTTTGTAACTCCATCCAGGGCGGTACGGGCGGTTGCCGAACAATTCCGGACGTTGGAACTGCCGCCGGGGACGCCGCTTATCTCCTGCACGAAAGGGATCGAGCATGCGACCGGCCTCCGGATGACCGGAGTGCTGAAGGAGTATTTTCCGGGGCGCCCGATCGGCGCGCTCTCCGGGCCAAATCACGCGGAGGAGGTGGCGCGGCGAATGCCGGCTGCCGCGGTGGTGGCGTTTGCCGATCTGGCCGTGGCGGAACGTTTGCAGCCGATGCTTTCGACGCCGAATTTTCGTGCTTATACGACTGATGACGTGGCCGGGGTCGAGTTGGGCGGGGCGTTGAAGAATATTTACGCAATTGCGGCCGGAGTAAGTGACGGGCTTGGATTTGGTGATAACTCGAAGGCGGCGCTTGAGACGCGGGCGCTGGTCGAATTGGTGCGGCTGGGAGTCAGCCTGGGGGGACGGCGGGAGACCTTTTACGGACTAAGTGGCATGGGCGACCTTATGGTGACCTGTTTTTCGCGGCACAGCCGCAACCGCGGCCTGGGCGAGAGGCTGGGACGCGGGGAAAGGCTGGAGGAAATCATCGCGGATATGTCCGGCACAGCCGAGGGGGTGCCAACGACGCAAAGCGCGTTCGAATGCGCGCGGCGCGCCAATGTCAGCACGCCGATCATCGATCAGGTGCACGCGATGCTGTTCGAGGGCAAACCGCCGAAGACGGTCCTTCTGGATTTGATGAGCCGGGATCGCCGTCCGGAGTAGGGCCGGGTAAACAATCGATATCTATTCGGGAGTCGCGGCTTCGATGCGCGGGAATATGGGGACAGGCTGCCCCAATTGGTGTCCCTCTTTAAGTCCGCCCCATTTCGCATTGGCCAGGAGAGGTGTTCCGGGAATGTTCAACTGGCCGAAAATCGCTGCGCTCGCCTTAGGCAACACTGGAGCGACCAGGATCGCGAGGATGCGCAATGACTCGGCGAGCGCGTATAGCACCGCGTCGAGGCGGGCTGACTGGGCGGGATCCTTGGCGAGTTTCCACGGCGCGGAGGACTCGACAAGCTGGTCGCATCGCGAAACGAAGGCCCAGACGGCCTCGAGTCCGAGATGGATCTGGCATTCGCTCATCCGCGCGGTGAAAGCATCCACCGCGGTCGCAGCCGTATCCTCCAAATCGCGAATGGCCGGATCATCGTGCGCGGCCCGCGCGAGCACGCTGCCGCGGTAGCGCGCGGCCATGTTGAGCGTGCGATTCAGCAAGTTTCCCAAGCCATTCGCCAGATCGGTATTGAACCGGCCCACAAGACGCTCCTCCGCGAAATCCATGTCCTGTCCCATCGTGCAATCCCGCATCAGATAATAGCGCAATGCTTCCGGCCCGTACTTATCCGCGAACGCGTCCGGGTCCGCGATGTTGCCAAGGCTTTTGCTCATCTTGGCGCCGGCGATATTAACGAAGCCATGCACCAATAGACGGGGGATTTGTTCATCCGGGAAACCGAGCGCATGGAGCATGATAGGCCAGTAAATGCCGTGCGCGGGCGCGAGGATATCCTTGCCGATGACATGAATATCCGCGGGCCAGACCTCCTCGAACCTGGGCAATCCATCGGCGCCGTCCGATAGATACCCGGCAAATGAGATATAGTTAATCAACGCGTCAAACCAGACATAGGTGACGTAGCCGGGGTCGAATGGAAGTTCGATTCCCCATGCGAGCCGTTCCTTGGGCCGGGAGATTGAGAGGTCTCCAGCCAGTTTCCGCGCCGCGTTGAGCAGTTCCGTGTGCCTGAAGCCGGGGAAGACAAACTCCGGGTGAGTCTCGAGGAAGCCGATGAGCCAGTCGCGATGCGGCGAGAGCTTGAAGTACCAATTCTCTTCGTCGATATAGACCACCTCGCCCCATTCCGGTCCGAATTCTCCATCCGGGCCGCGCTCCTTCTCCGTAAGGAATTGCTCCTGCCGCACGGAGTAATAGCCGCCGTAGCTTGCCTTGTAAAGTTGCCCCTCGGTATGCAGCCGCTGGAGGATGCGCTGGACGCATTGCCGGTGGCGCCGGTCGGTGGTGGCCGCCCAGCCGTCGTAGGAAATGCCCAGCTTTGACCATAGCGCGGTGAATTTCTCCGTGACCTCTCCGGCGTATTGCGCGGGTTCGATGCCGGCCTTTTGCGCCGCCTGCTGGACTTTCTGGCCGTGCTGATCCACGCCGGTAAGGAAGTAAACCTGCTCCCCTTTCAGCCTGTGAAAGCGGGCGAGCACGTCCGCCAGGATTTTCTCGTAGGCGTGCCCGATGTGGGGCGCCGCGTTTGTATAATCGATGGCAGTCGTGATGTAAAAAGTCTTGGCCATTTTTCGGGGGGGAGACAAAGGTGCGTAAAGGATCACCCGTTTGCAATTGCGATCATCCGCCCCACCGCCTGAAGCTCTCGATGAAGCCGGTCGCGAAATCCTCCGGTCTCCGTTCGATCCACTCACGGATTACGGAGATCGGAAAAAACGACCCTGTTTCAATTTCCGCCGGCGGCAGGCGGAATGGGCCTTCGTGCTCCGTGCGGAACAGGTGCACGAATTCCCATCCGGTCATCGCGCTTGCATCGATCTTCGCCAGTAATTCCACCCGCTCGACCTGGATACCCATCTCTTCGTTCACCTCGCGCAGTGCCGTCTGCCCGTAGTCGTCACCGGCATTGAGGTGGCCCGCGGCGCTCGAGTCCCAGCGCCCGGGGTGCGCGTCTTTCCATCGTGAGCGCTTTTGCAGGAAGAGTTCCCCGGCCCGGTTGAATACGAAAATATGCACTGCCCGGTGCCTCCAGTGGTTTTTGTGGACATCATGGCGCGAGGCCTGGCGCAGGACGCGGTCGTTCTCGTCCACCACGTCAAATATCTCTCCGTGCACGTCCTGTGCTTGCGACTGCAAATCCGCGGCGCCGGCAAGCGAGCGGTTTGTGAGTTCCACCCATTGCGCGAGGCTTAGCTCCTCGGCCCGCGCCTGCTCGCTGACCCCGAGCGCGCGGGCGGCGTCCGGCCATGCGGCATCTCCGAGGAGCTTGCGCAGTTGCTTCCGCCGCTGGGAGAAGCCCTGTTTTACGAGCCTGGCGAAACGCTGCGCATCGCAATCCGTCAGCATCCCCGGCGGGCGCGGTGTCAGGAGGATCGCCGCGGATTCCACTTTTGGCCGCGGCATGAATACGGACGCGGGGATGGTCCGCAGATACTTCACCTCCCACCGGCGCTGCACCAGAAGGGTTAGCGCGCCGTAATCCTTCGTGCGCGGTCCGGCGGCAAGGCGTGCCGCAAATTCCCGCTGGATGGTGAGCACGATTCGCGAGAACGGGCTCGGGTCGCCGCCGTACCGGAAGAGAATCGAGCTGGTCACGTAGTACGGCAGGTTCCCGAGCAGCTTGGCCGGCATCCTGGGGAAAACAGCGCGAACATCGTAATCGAGCGCATCCTGGTGCAGGACGGTGACGCGGCCATCGCCGGTGAACTGCTGCTCGAGCCGGCCCGCGAGCCGCGCGTCCTTTTCGATCAGTGTCATCGAGCCGCATGCGGGCGCCGCGAATTCCGTGAGCGCCCCGAGGCCGGGGCCGATTTCCACGAGGTGATCTTCCGGGGAAAGCTCGAGTTGCTCGACGGTCCAACGCGCCAGATTCGTATCCGCCAGGAAGTTTTGGCCCAGGCTCTTGCTGGGGTGCAGGCTCAGGTCTGCCAGCGCCGCCCGGATATCCGTGAGCTTCACTTTTCAGGGGGCAATTGCGGTGGCTTGCGGCCTGGGATGCGGAAGAGCCGGCGCACTTCCGGCAGCGGCACGCCCTCGATGAAATAGGCCGTGGCGGCCCGCCCGAGCGTATAGGTGGCGCCGCCGGCGATGGCGCCCGAGATTGCGCTGCCGAATCCCGGCAGCACCTTGATCGCCGCCCGCGCGCCCTCGCGGAATATGAGGCCGGCGCCGATATTCATCCCGAGCGCGCCCAGGAACTCCGCGATTGCCTTGAGGCTGATCTCGCGCCCGCTGACCCAGAGGATGCTGCCGACCATCAGCACCTGGAGAGCCGTGAGGATTGGGAAATCCGCCAGCGGGATTGGCTCCACGCCCACCGTGGTGCATGCGGCAGTGCAGGTCGTGACGATCTTCCTGGTTACCGCCAGTTTCGCTTCCTTGTCGGGAGACTTCCGCGCCGCGTCCAACTCCCCCTCGATCAATTCCCGCAGCGCGGTCACATGCGAGAGCAAAGGCCCGCGGAGGTTTTTGGGGAGCTTTGCGGCCAGTTTTTCGAGCAGCGGGGACATTTTAGCCGGTTATATTCGTGCGGACCGTCGTCGAAATTGATGACAGCCACAAGCCGGAATGCCGCAAAGCCTGCAACGCATGTGGCCAGCTTAAAACCCCGCGCTGTACACGTCCTTTTTCTTCGGTTTTTTCCTGCCGCCGCTCACCGGGAATTTTTTCAACAGTTCCTTCATTTGATCCGTCGTGATTCCGGCGGGGATCTGAACGAAGCCGTCGGTAATGCGTCTGTCGATCAGGATGTCCGCCAGTTGCACACCGTCTATGGTCGCGATCAGCAGCGTCCCCCTTTTCGCCGACGAGAGGGAGTCGAGCGCAATCGTTCCATGGTCATCCAGGAAGAAGCCGCATCCGCCGGAGCCGTCCGCGGCTGCAAAGGGCAGGATGGAGACGATGTCCCGCTCGGAGATGGCGGCGATGTCGTCCACGGTAGTCTGCTGGCCGTTCAGGAGAGTGACGGCGGTGGAGAAGGAGTCCGAATCATTCGGCGAGGTCTGTATGTAGAAGCGGACGCTCAAGGGAAGTTTTTTTGGGCCCATCATTCCGAGGCAGCATAGGCCGAGGGCGAGGACGGGGAGGAACCGGTGGCGCATAAGCCGGAGTGTTCCGGCAAGCGAATGCATTTGCAACATGCGAAATGCTTGATTAAGAGCCTCGTATGAAGCTGAGAGCCGCTGTCGCCTTGTTCATTGCCGCGGTGTTCGCCGCCTCCGGGAGCGCCTTCGCGGACTCCGGGGCGTCGCCCACGCCCAGCGTGATGGACAAGACGCTGGAATTGCTTCATCTCAAGCACGCTCCGGGGCCGAAGAATCCGCCGGACATCCATGGCGATATCGAGTTGAAGCTCGATCTCGCGCCGGCGGTCATCAAGCTGTCGGATACGCGGCAGGTGCAGGTCACCGTCTCTCTCATCAACCGCTCGAAGAAGAACTATGTTCATCTCGATTTTCCGACCAGCCAGCGGATTGAGATCCTCGTGCGCGATTCGACCGGGAAAGTCGTGGATACCTGGTCGGAAGATCAATCCTTCACGAATGATCCCGCGACGATCGCGGTAAACCCGGGGGAAAGACTGGAATACAACGCATCGGTGGCAACGCGGGAGATGAGCGCCGGCCAGCCCTTCCTGATAGAAGTTTCGTTCCCGAATTATCCCGACCTCAAGATTGCTCAGCGGGTGATTCCGGCAAAGTAGCCGCCGGTTCCGGCACGGGAGCGGGCTCTTCGGGCGCTGGCGCCTGGGTGATTACGGATTGTGTAACTTCTTCAGGAACAGGATGTTCGGTATTGACGATCTCAGCTTGTTCAGCGGTTTCCCGGATGGGGGCAGGCGTTGCTTTGGCTGCGGGCGCCGCCCCGGCCGCGGGCTTGGCGGGCTCCGGTTTCGGCGGCGCGAGGGGGAGTTCCAGGCGGCCATCGGAGAATTCGATGACGCGCCCCGTCTCAATGAGCCAGTGAAGATCCGTGGCGAGGGCCGTTTTGCGGGCCGGGTCCACCGCGCTTTCGTCCGGGCCTAGGATTGCGGCGGCAAGCGTGGCGCGGTTGGACTTTGGGTTGCCCTGGATTACCTGCAGGATTTGGGCGACCGACTCCGAGAGGCTGCCACCTTCCATGGGCGAGGGGCGGATGAGCGAGACGAATTGCATCCGCTTGCGATGCTTGAAGACGTGGAGGCCGGTTTTTGAGAATTGCTGGCGCAACTGGTGCATCATCTGGCCGGGGAATCCACGCTCCTGCTCCCATGCCTGGCGCACGGCGGAGGAGATGGCGCGATCCGTCACGGAGCGGCTCGCCTCCCCTGAGAGATGGAAGGATGAGGCCTGGCGGATCAATCCAGGCAGGTAATTCTCGCGGAAATGCTGTTCGACCTCGGCGACGGACCCGAACACCGGGCCGGTGTATGCAGGCGGCGCTTCGGACGCCGGGGCTTCCTCGGCGGCTGCGGTTTCGGTGATGGCGGCAGTTTCGGTGCTGGCAGCGGTTTCGGTGCTGGCGGCGGTTTCGGGCGCGGGGGTTACCGCGGGCGCTTCGGCAGCCGGGGTTTCCTCGGTTTCTGGCGCCGTTTCGGCCACGGCGGGTTGCCCGGCTTCGGGTGAGGGGGCTTTGGGCGCCTCGCCTTCTGGGGCTCTCAGCCTGTAGACGATCGAACTGCTGGCCTGCTGCTTCCATTGCTCGATGAGCGCCGGATCGTTCACGACCTCGATCTCGCGCTGGAAATCGCTGAAGGACATCCTGCGGCTGAATCGCTCCTCATAAAGCCGGCGCAGGCCGGGCTGGTAGCCATGGTAATTGGTCGGTCCAAGCAGGAGGCCATTGGCGCGGCAGCGGGCGACGTTGCTGAAATTGCCCTTCGGCGCTTCGCGCTGCTCAGTGACTTCCTCGTAATATTTCTCGCGGCCTATGGGGAACGCGGCGCGCTCGGCGGCTTCGCGATTCATCCAGATGGGACCATCCGCGCCGACCTGGTAGAGCGGCTCGGCGACGGTTTTCGTGGTTATTTTCAGCCGGTGGCGTTCCGGGCGGGCCAGGAACATGCGGGCCAGATCAAAGAGGGAATAGGCGCGGTGGGCGGATTTTACCTGTTTTGCGATGCTGGAGGCGCACGCTTCATCCGGGAAAAACTCAATGGTTACATTGGCCGGCTGCGGCGCCGCGGCGTGGCCCTCGTGCGGCGCGTGGCCGGGGCGTTCGGTATTTTGGCGGGGCTCGCCCGGTTTGCCGCGCCGATCGTCCTGACGGGCGCCGGCGGGGCGCTCCGGGCGTGCGGCGTCGGGCTTGCGGGGACCGGGTTCGGGCCTGCGGCCGGCAGGGGCATCCTTGCGGCCGCGATCATCCCGGCGGGGTCCATCTGGGCGCGTGCCACCGGGGCGCTGGCCTCCGCCGGGCTTGCCACGGCGGTCCTCCTGGCGTCCGCGTCCTCCCCCTCCTCCGCCCCAGTCGTCGCGCCCGCGTCCGCGGCGTTCCTCGCCGCCGCCCTCGTAGTCGGCATACGGATTCTTCGAGGCTGGCTCCTTAAGCCAGTCAGGCATCATCTTGAGATCGAAGTCCGCGGGCAATTCGGGCATGGGCTATCGAATAAACCTATTCTCAAAAAATGTCCAACCGTCCGGGGTGCGCGGGTACGAATTTACCTATGCGAAATATTTGTTGCCAAAGCGAGGGACGCCACCTAAAGCGGTAACCCACAACCAACACCCCAAGATTTTTTATGGCCGAAAAAAGCATTGAAGAAAGAGTCAAAGATATCATCGTTGAGCAGCTCGGCGTAAATCCGGAGCAGGTCACGCCCACTGCCTCATTCATCGAGGATCTGGGCGCCGACTCTCTCGACACTGTCGAATTGGTCATGGCATTCGAGGAGGAATTCTCGGTCGAAGTGCCCGATGAAGACGCCGAGAAGCTCCAGACTGTCGGCGATGTGATCAAATACATCGAGGACAAGACCTCGAAATAACGCGGGGCCCGCCCGCGTCCCCCCATCTCCCAATCTCACGGCAGCGCCATCGGCAATATTCCGGTGGCGCTCCTTTCTTTTCATTCCCATGGATCGCATAGAACGGACATTCGTCGAGCTGCGCGCCAGGGGGCAGAAGGCGATGATCGCATACATCTGCGCCGGGGACCCGAGTTTCGAGGCGACCGTCGCGCTGGCGCCGAGGCTCGAGAAGGCCGGTGTGGATATTCTCGAGCTGGGGGTTCCGTTCTCCGATCCGCTGGCGGATGGAATTGTGAATCAACTCGCCTCCCAGCGGGCGCTTGAGGCGGGTGCCACGCCGCGCGGGGTGCTCGAGTGCGTGCGGCAAATCCGCAAGGTGTCCGGGATTCCAATCGTCCTTTACACGTATCTCAATCCACTGATGGCGCTGGGGTTTGAGGCATTTCACAAGGAGGCGGAGCAGGCCGGGGTCAACGGCATTCTGATCCTCGATCTGCCGCCGGATGAGGATGCGCCGGAACTGACCGCGACGGGCAATGTGCGTCGCATCCGCCTGATCGCGCCGACAACGCCGGACGAGCGGATAGCCCGGATCACGACAGAAGCGGACGGGTTCATTTATTATGTTTCGCGCGAAGGCGTCACGGGGGAGCAGGCGAGCGTGTCGCGGACGATTGCCGAGCGCGTGGAAGCAATCCGCCGGACGACCAGTCTGCCGGTGGTGGTGGGATTCGGAGTATCGAGCCCGGAGCAGGCGCGGGAGGTGGCGCGGCTGGCGGACGGAGTGGTGGTGGGCAGCGCGATCGTGAAGCGGATCGCGCAGTTCTCCGGGCAGCCGGATATGCCGGATCTGGTGGCGGAGTTTGTAAGGCCTATCGCGGCGGCGGTGAAGATGGGGTGAGCCGGGAGGTGGGAAGATGCTGTTTTTTAACCGCAGATTAACGCAGATTTGCGCAGATTTTTTGAGGGGGGAACCAGCAACCGCTAATTTGCAGGGACCAGGATTTTATTCGATCCCTCGAGGATGAGTTTGGAAGCGGCGACTTCCTTTTGAAAACTGGCGACAGGCGTTAACTCCATTCGCACCAGAGTGGCATCGGCGAGCCACGCTGGAGTGAGTATGGATGACTGGAGCGAATCCTGAGGCTGCTGGAATGAGACGCGGACGGAATGATTTTGCAGCCGGCCTTTGGACCTATCTATGCCATAAAATGAGACGGACGGAGATTGGGCAACCGCCTCCCGGCGCTGGCGATTTACAAGTAGATAAACGATTCTTTGTTCGCTCAACCCGGAGTAGCTGGCTCCTCGAGAGATGAAGTTGTTGATGTCGTCGTCGAGGCTGAACTGTAGATTGAACACGCTTTCGCGGAGAGTGATGTCGACGCCGTTCGGCTCGTGGAGGATGCTGGTTACGACACCATGTTCCACTCCACGATCGTACCGTGCGCCTTGCGCCAGCGGCATCTCGGCCGAGACGATATATTTGGCGGCCATGAAATTGATTTTTGCGGTGAATTTTAACGGGACTGTTGCATACCGGCTGTATAGATCGGCGTTCCACCCGAAAAGTGAGACAGTGCGGAAGCCATTGCCGCCGCCATTTTTTGTATATCCGTTCGGAGCAGGTGCCGAAAATCCTCCAAGGGCAGGTTTCAATGCATCGTAGTCCGGTGTAAAGATTGAGGCATTGGCGGGAAAACTGTAAACGATGGAGGCGGGTCCGCGATTCAACTGGCGGCCATCCGCCAGCGTCGGCGTGCAAGCCACGTATGTATTTTTGACGACATATCCGTCCGGAATTCCGCTTAACTGAAACTGCGCGTAAACACTCCTTATCGGGCCTTCATCATCGCTTTCCGAG
>Ga0182024_10016756_pt1 | contig 13848 bp, 18 predicted proteins | sample P32metaG_FD_120480 | JGI IMG/M metagenome (GOLD analysis project Ga0182024, IMG submission 120480) | Permafrost microbial communities from Stordalen Mire, Sweden - P3-2 metaG (Illumina Assembly) | ecosystem: Environmental > Terrestrial > Soil > Wetlands > Permafrost | place: Sweden: Stordalen... | reverse complement strand
CGGCCAGCCGTTCAGCCGGGCCTCGCACGACCGCCAGTCGTAGTCCTCCAGCCAGTACCGGCAGAGTTCGCGCGCGTAATCCAGCGGTACCCCCTGGGACCAGTCGCCCACCGTCGCCGCCTCCGGCCAGCGGGTCCGGCGCAGCCGCTGACGGAGATCCTCCAGCTCGCCCTCGGGGACGTCGATCAGGAACGGTATGATGTCGTCGCTCACCCGCCCATCATGACGGCGCCGGCCCCCGGGCGGGCAGGCCCTGACCGTCGTTGCGCGCTGATGGCCCGGCCCGCCGGCCGGGCCATCAGCGCCCGCTGGTTACTGTCCCTGGCCGCCGTCCTGGCCGCCGCTGCCCTGGCTGCCGCCGTCCTGGCCGCCGCTGTCCTGGTTGGGCTGGGCCTGGCCCGGGCACGAGCCAGACTCGCCGGACGGCGCGCACCGGGCCGCGGGACAGGACGACTCCGCCACAGTGCCGCCAGGCCGGGGGGCCTGACCGGGTCGCCCACGTTATCGTGCGGGCATGACCTTGCCCCCGGCCAGGAGTGCACACGTGGCCACCAACGCCCTGCACTCGCTGATCTACTTCGCCCCCGAGACCGAGCAGCAACTCACCGGCGCCGGGCTCAGGCCCGGGCGGATGTGCTACTTCGCCGGCCGCGCGGCACCGATGGGCGCGGTCGGCCCCGGTGTCGTCACCGCGACCTTCTACAACTTCAGCCCGGGCCTGGTCGCGCACTGCATCCCCCGGGCCTGGGAACTCGCCCGCCCGGAAGCGGTGATCGGGGCCCGCTTCGCCGCGGCGGACGCCGCGCTTACCCGGCTGCTCGGCCCGGACGTCATCGCCTCCCAGGACATGATCACGATGGCGGGGCTGACCCGGGAAGCGGCAGCGGCCTGCCGCCCGGAGGGGCGCCCGCTCTACGCCGGCCACGCTGACCTCGACTGGCCCGACGCCCCGCACCTGGTCATGTGGCATGCGTTGTCCCTGCTCCGGGAGCACCGCGGCGACGGCCACATCTGCGCCCTGGCCGCCGCCGGACTGTCGGGCCTCGAGGCCCTGGTCAGCCACACGGCCACCGGGCAGGGTTTCGTCACGGAGTTCGCCCAGGCCAGCCGGGGCTGGAGTCAGGAGGAGTGGAAGAGCGCTACCGAGGCGCTGATGTCCCGGGGCCTGCTGGGCGCCGACGGGGCACTCACCCCGGCGGGAGAGGCGCTCCGGGCCCGCGTGGAAGAGGAGACCGACCGGCTGGCCGCGGCCCCCTGGCAGCATCTGGGTGAGGCGCGGACCGGGGAAGTCGTGCGCATCGGCACGGCCCTGACCCGCACGGTCATGAAGGCGGGCGCCTTCCCCCGGGAAGGCGTGTTCGCCCGCTGAAACGCTAGCCGTCCGTCGCGATGATCTGCTCGGCCACCGACACGAGGTCGGGGCCGACGATGCCGGGACGGCGCCCGAGCGGGCTCAGCACCATGCCGGGCCGGGCCACGAACGCCGCCTGGCATCCCGCGCTCAGCGCGCCGGCGACGTCCCAGGAGTGCGCGGCCACCAGCCGGACCTCGCCGATGAGGACGTCGTAGCGGTCCGCCACCGCGAGGTAAGGCTGCGGGGCGGGCTTGAGGTGGGCCACCTCATCGGCGGACATGACGGCCTCGAAGTACCCGTCCAGGCCGGCGCTGGCCAGCTGAGCCTCGGCCACGGCCTGGACGGAGTTGGTCAGGGCGACCAGGCGCAGGCCGGTGAGGGCGAGAGAGGCCAGCGCGCCCGGTGCCTCGGGATGCGGGGGCAAGGAGCTCATCAGCTCAACCAGGCCGTCGATGTCGTCGGCGCTCAGCGGCACGCCTGCCCGCTCGCCCACCATGACCAGCGCGGCCCGCTGCGCGGCGGTGAAGTCCACGTACTGCCCGGTGAGCCCGCCGACGAAGGCCAGCTGCAGCATCTGCGCGAACCATTGCGGGCGCAGCGCCGCGTCCCCCAGGCGCGCCTCGAACGGCGCGTCGAGGGCCGCGAGGTCCAGCAGTGTCTCATTGACGTCGAACGCGATCACGCTCGCCACGGTTACTCCCTCTGCACGGCTAGCCCGGCCGGCGCCGGCGGGCACTGGCCTCTCGGCTGGTCAGTACCCGCCGGCGCCCCGGCCGCGCTGGTGCCGGCCGGCTCAGTACCGCCCGGCCAGGTGCGCCCGGCCCGGCGGAGGCTCGTAGGGGTCAGGCCAGAAATCGGTGATACGCACGATACGGCCGTCCTCGTCGAGGTCGAAGAAGCACAGCCCGAACTGGCTGGTGCCCCCCTCCGAGAACCCGATCATGCTCACCGCCTCGTGGTCCTGGCTCACGATCCGCCGCACGGCCAGGTGCCAGTCGCCGGGGAAGCCTTCCACGTTGAACCGGAGGTAGGCTTCCCGGCCGCGGACCTGCTCCCGGCTCTGCGGGGCCTCGTACACCACGTCCTCGGCCAGCAGGGCCCCGAACGCGGCCCAGTCCCTGGCCTCCGCCGCCGCCCAGTAGTCCGCCACCACCCGCCCGGCCTGGCCAGCCGGCCCGGCCGGCCCGGTACCCGCCGCTTGCTCCGCACCACTCATGCCGGCCAAGCTACCGGCCTGGTCCGACAGAAAAGATGATCTACATGACCGGCGGCAGGGCCTGGCCCTCGCGATTGGGTGAGCCACGCGGGAGACTTGCTCGGGGAGGACCTGACCATGGCTCATATCGATCCGCTGCTGGAGCGCAACAGGAACTTCGCGACCACGGCCACGGCCGCTCGCGAGGGCGCCAGCATCATCGCGAAACACCCGGTGTACGTGATCACCTGCCTGGACCCCCGCACCGACCCGTCGGCGTTCCTCGAGCTCGGGCTCGGGGATGCGATGGTGATCCGTAATGCCGGCGGCCGCGTCTCCCCGGACGTACTCACCGACCTTGCCTACATCGGTTACCTGTCCCAGACAGTGAGCCCCGCGGGGCCCCGGTTCGAGGTCGCCGTCATCCATCACACCGATTGCGGCACGCACTTCCTCGCTGACGCGGCCTTCCGCCGCGGATTCGCCGACCTCATCGGGGGTGATGACGCGGAGCTGGCCGCGAAGGCCGTCGTCCGTCCCGAGCAGACCGTGACGCTGGACGTCGAGCTGGTGCGTTCCAGTACCGTCCTGCCGGCCACGATCACCGTCTCCGGGCACGTCTACGACGTGGATACCGGCCTGATCACCACGATCGTCCCGGCCGCGCCCATGCACGCGGACAGCTCCGGCCCCGAAGCGACGCCCGCGTGAGCGCCCCGCTCACGCTGGCGCGGGGCGCCCCTGATGTGCGACGAGCCAGCCGGCCCGGGCCAGGTCCTCACGGCCGTCCCGCGCCCGGCGACCGGGCCCGCGGTCGATCCGGTAGCGCTGGAGCCGGTCGACGAGATCGTGATCACGACTCTGGTCGACAACGTGTTTGACGGCCTGCTGGAGGGCGACGAACGCACCACGCGCGCACCCCTCGGCGCCGGCCTGGCCGAGGCCCCGCAGTTCGAGACCGGGCTGACGGCGGTCGGGCTGCTGGCCGAGCACGGGTTCTCCGCGCTGGTCAGGGTGCGCCGCGGCGCGACCACGACCTCGCTGCTGTTCGATACCGGGATCTCCCCCGACGCGATGGTCATCAACGCCGGGCGGCTCGGCGCCGACCTGTCCGGGATCCAGGCGGTGATCCTCAGCCACGGCCACTTCGACCACACGGGGGGCCTGGCCGGGCTGGCCGCGAAGCGGGGGGCCCGGTCGCTGCCGATGGTGCTCCACCCCGGAGTCTGGACCCGCCGGCGCCTGGCGGTTCCCGGCCGTGAGCCCATGGAACTGCCCACCCTGAGTAAGCGGGCCCTGGAAGGCGAGGGCTTCGCGGTGATCGAGCGCCGCGAGCCCTCACTGCTCGCGGACGGCTGCGTGCTGATCACCGGGGAGGTAGACCGGACCACCGAGTTCGAGCGCGGCATGCCGCCGCCGCACCAGGAGTGGACCGGCTCGGCGTGGCAGCACGACCCTCTGGTCATCGACGACCAGGCCCTGGTCGCCCACGTCCGGGGCCGGGGCCTGGTGGTGCTGACCGGCTGCGGGCACGCCGGCGCGATCAACATCGTGCGGCACGCGCAGCGGCTCACCGCCGTGCCAGCTCTCCATGCCCTCGTCGGCGGCCTGCACCTCAGCGGTCGCGCGTTCGAGCCCATAATCGATCCCACCGTCGGAGCACTTACCCAGATGAGTCCGGGGCTCGTCGTGCCCGGGCACTGCACCGGCTGGCGCGCCCAGCATGCCCTGGCCGCGGCCATGCCCGGCGCCTGGACGGCAGGCAGCAGCGGCTCGTCATTCCGGCTCGCCGCGGCCTGAGCCCCACCCCGCCGGGCCCGCCTGCGCCCGGGTCTGCGCGGATGCGGTTACCGTCAGGTCATGCCGAGTGTCATCAAGACGGTCACGTTCGACGCCGCCGACGCGCTGGTGCTGGCCCGGTTCTGGGCGGCCGTGTTCGGGTCCGACGTCGACGAGGAATCCACGTCCGATAAGGCGTACCTGGAGGCCGCAGGCTGGGGCGGCCCGAACATCTGGTTTGCCCGGGTCCCGGAACGCTACCCGCACCATGTGGTGATGCAGGACCCCGAAGGCAACGAGTTCTGCGTCGAACCCGGCCTGGCGGACACGCCGGAGTGACCGCTCAGCCGGCGGCCCGCAGCACGAACACTCCCCAGCCCAGGTAGTGGCGACCGTAGGCCAGGTGCGAGCGCCGCGAGCGGTGGAGATACGAACGCATCTCGGCCGCGTCCGCGTGACCGGGGTGCTCGTCCAGCCACGCGGCCACGTTCCACCACTGCGCGGCCATGTACCGGTCCCAGCTGTCCTCGTCGGCCAGCACCATCTCCACCAGCTCGAGCCCGGCGTCCTCGAAGCGGTCCAGCGTGCCGGTCAGCGAGGTGAACTCACACGGGCCCAGATCGAGGGCGGCATGGGCTTCCCCGGGCGGGGTCTCCCGCCAGAACGGCTCGCCGATCAGCAGCAGCCCGCCCGGGGCGAGAGCCGGCCGCATGAGGCTGATGGTGCCGGCCAGCCCGCCGCCGATCCAGGTCGCCCCGATGCAGGCGACCGCGTCGAACGACGCCTCCTCGGCACTGAACGCGCCGGCGTCGGCCCGCTCGAACCGGACCCGGTCGGCCACCCCCAGGTGTGCGGCCCGGTCCCGGGCCGCCGGCACGAAGACCTCGCTGATGTCCACCCCCAGGCCCCGGATCCCGTGCCGCTGGGCCCAGGTGCAGAGCATCTCGCCCTTCCCGCTGGCCAGGTCGAGCAGGCACATATCCCGCCGCCACCGGCACAGCTGGCCCAGCAATTCCAGCTTCTCGTCGGTGAACGGGTTGAGGATCCGGTGGCTCGCCTCGGCTATCTCGTGCTGGCGCAGTAAATCCATGGAGCTCCATCTGCTGTGGGCACCGCGTGAACCTGCGGCGGCGCGGACCCTACTCTCTCTTCCTAACGGTCTGTCCGGCGACCAGTTTCCCGGCTTTTAGGACACGAGAGCCGGAAGCCCAGGGTGCCGGCCGGCGGCGTCCCTGATGAAGGCCCAGACCCCGAGCGGGCTGACCGGGATCTCATACCGGCGCCCGTCGAACTCGACCGTCACGGACTCACGCCCGGGAACACGGCCGTAGGCGATGTACGCCGGCCCGACGCCCCCGCCGGCCACGAGCGGCGGGAGATAGCCGAGGGGTCCCGCGCCGGAGGTGCTCCCGCCCTCCCAGCGTCCGTCGCCCCCGGGGGCGTCCTCCCACTGCCACTGCTCCTGCTCGAGCTCGGCGCCGTCGCCGTTCCCGTCCACCAGTGCGAAGCCGTAGTCGCCGTCGCTGGCCGTGACCAGGACCCGCACGTAGCGGGGATGCCATCCGCCGGACGCCAGCACGTCCCGGTCGCTCAGGCCCGGGTGCCCGGGGCCCCCCGGCCCCGGCCCCCCCGCATCAGGTCCGGCCATGACCTCACCGTAGTCCCGGCACCGATGATGCCGCCTCCCTATAAAGGGCCCGGCCCGGACACCTGGCCCGGGGCGGCTCCAGGACCCGGCCCCGCGGCCGCACCGCCGGGGCACTTCCATGATCGTGGTGCAAAGTGCGCCGCAGAACGCACCACGATCATGCCGGGCCGGCTCGGTGCTGCGCTGGACCTGGCCAGCAGCCCGCCCTGCATCACCAGCCGAACCCCCCGGGCACCGCCGCCCGGGCCCGCGGGCCGATCTCGGCCACTGCCGGGCACGCCGATCGGGCAGCCGCCCGGCAGCCAACCGCGTTCAGGCCAGCTGCACCTCCAGGAGCGTGAAGGAGTGCGGCGCGAAGCGGACGTCGAGGACGTCGCCGCTCACGTCGCGCTTGGTGGTCACGGTCGTGACCGCGTCCGGCTCGGTGGCGCTGTTGCTGGCGCCGGGGCTGTCCCCGGTAACCTCGTGCACCATGACCGGGCCGGCCGCCCGGGCCCCGGCCAGCTCGATGCGGGTGTCCAGGGCCTGCGCTGGGTCCCGGTTCACTACCGAGACCGTCAGCCGCCGGCCCTCGGCGTCCCGGGTCGCCGCCACGTCCAGCAGCTGGAACGGCCCGAGGTCCGCGACCCGGTACGGCCAGCGGTCCGCAGCCCGGTCGGCGTGCGCGTGCGTGCCTGAGTCGGTGAACGTGTCCAGCGCCACCTCCCGGGTGGCGGTCGAGATCAGCCGCAGCGGGTGGTAGATGCTCTGCCGGAACATCCCGCCCGGCGAGGTGACGATGGGAGCGATCACATTGACCAGCTGGGCCAGGTTGGCCATCCGCACGATGGCGGACTTGCGCACGAACACGTTGAGGTAGGTCGCCACGGCCAGCGCGTCGGCCAGGTCGTACCGCTCCTCCAGCCGCCCGTCGTCGGTGCGGTACCAGACGTTCCACTCGTCGTAGGCCACGCCGATCTCGTGGCTGATCCGCTGCGCGTACCGGGCCCGGTCGATGAGCGCCCCCGCCACCGACAGGGTCCACTCGGCGAAGTGCGGGGCGAGCACGTTCGACCAGTAGTCGTCCGAGCCCGTGTACAGGTGGATGCTGTGCAGGTCCACGTGCCGGGCCAGGCCGTCGATGACCACCCGGTCCCAGTCGTCCACCCCGCTCTGGCCGCAGCTGACCAGCGAGACACCGGGGTCGAGGAACCGGATGGCCTTGGCCCACTGGCGGGCGGTGGCGACATACTCCTGCGCGCTCCGCTGGCCGATCTGCCAGTCGCCGTACATCTCGTTGCCGAGGCCCCAGTAGCGCACCCGGTACGGCTCTTCATGACCGTTGGCCCGCCGGCGGCCAGCCCAGTACGTGTCGCCGGTCCCGTTGCAGTACTCGACCCAGGCCAGCGCCTCGTCCAGGGTCCCGGTACCCATGTTCAGGCACAGCACCGGCTCCACCCCGGCCGCCGCGCACCAGGCCATGAACTCGTCGGTCCCGAACCGGTTGGGCTCCTCGCTGCGCCAGGCCAGCTCGGCGCGGCGGGGCCGCTCATCCGGCGGGCCGATCCCGTCGGTCCAGTGGTACCCGGAGACGAAGTTCCCGCCTGGCCAGCGGACATGCCGCAGGCCCAGGTCGCGGACCGCCCCGAGCACGTCGGTGCGGAATCCCCGCGCGTCCGCCAAGGGTGACCCCTCCTCGAACACGCCGCCATAGATGCACCGGCCGAGGTGCTCGATGAAGCCGCCGAAGATCCGCTCGTCCACCGTGCCGATTGGCCGGTCTGTCCGTATTTCGATACGAGCCACCGATTTGCTCCTCTCTGGAGCATCCGCCTACCCAGTCGGCACGAACTAAACAAGATCATTGTTAACGCTCAAATCCGGGGACTGGTCGGGGGGGCGAGACGGGATGGCCTGGCGGCGGCGCGGAGGCGGGACGTCCGGGGGCGCCGCCGGTGGTGGGTATGCGGCCGGCCGGCGGGGCCGGCGATGCGGGTCGCCGGCGGCGGGGATGCGGGCGGCCGGCGGCGGCGCGGCGTCCGGGGGACGCGGGATGATGGGCGGCGCCGCTCCCCCGGGCCTCGCTCAGGAAGTCCCGGCCGCCGCGTGGGCGGCCTGGCGGTGGACGGCCGCCTTGCTGCGGTTGCCGCACACGGCCATCGAGCACCAGCGGCGCCGGGCCGCGGGCGAGTCATCCAGGAACCGGCCGCGGCAGCCCGGCCCGGGGCAGATCCGCAGCCGCTCGCGCAGCCCCGTGCCGAGCAGTTCCGCCGCATCCACGGCGATCAGCGCGAGCGCTCCCCGCGGCGTGCGGGCCGCCCGCGGAGCGCGCAGCACCGGCATCCCGGCTTCCAGGCGCAGGGCCGGCCGGTGCGGCTCGGCCGCGATCCAGTCATTGACGCACCTAACGGCCCGATCAGGCACACTGACCGCCGCCACGGTCGCGGTGACCGCAGTATTGACCGCCTCGCGCAGGGCCAGCGCCCCGGCCAGGATGTCCCCGTCCACGAGGGACCGGCCGATGGCGGCGGGCGGCGTGATCAGCCCGGCCTCGGCCAGCCACGCGGCCAGGTCGGCCGGCTCGCGCAGGTACTCGGCCTCGCCGTCCCCGGCGGTGCGGTCCCAGGCCGTGCGGTCCCCGTGCCCCGCGTCCCGCAGGCCGGCCCCCCGGTTGCGGCGGGTGTTCACGAAGTCGAGGCTGGGCCGGCCGCCGTACCAGACCCAGCGCCGGCCAGGGGAGGTCATGAGCACCATGATAGGTTCCGTTGCGGCGAAGTAACCACATTTACGGTTACTCCCTGATCCCGAGCCGGAAGGCAGACGTGCCCCCGACGCCTTCGACCGACCCTGCCCGTGAAGCGCCCGCCGGCCTGTCCCGCGGCGTGATCCTGATCTTCGCCATCGCCTGCGGCGTCTGCGTGGCCAACGTCTACTTCCCGCAGGCGCTGAGCCCGCTCATCGCGACGCAGCTGCACGCCACGCCGGCCACGGCGGCGCTGCTGGTCACCACCACGCAGCTGGGGTACGCGGCCGGCCTGTACCTGCTGGTGCCGCTGGGCGACCGGGTCCGCCCGCGCCTGCTGATCGTCACCCTCATCATCCTCACCGCGGCCGGGCTGGTCGCCGCGGGGGCCGCCCCGACCCTCGGGTTCCTGCTGGTGGCGGGCACGGCGGTGGGCATCACCACCGTGGTGCCGCAGATCCTGCTGCCGATGACCGCCGGGCTGGTCCCGGACCAGCGCCGCGGCGCGGTGACCGGCACCCTGCTGTCCGGGCTGCTGGGCGGCATCCTGCTGGCCCGGACGTTCTCCGGTGCGCTGGGCGATTGGCTGGACTGGCGGGCGCCCTACCTGGTCGCCGCGGTCCTCATGCTGATCCTGGCCGTCGTGCTGGCCCGGGTGCTGCCGACGACCTCGCCGCCCAACCGGGAGCATTACGGCGCGCTGCTGGCCGCGCCCGTGCGGCTGATGCGGGCCGAGCCGGACCTGCGCCGGTCCTGCGTGTACCAGGCGCTGATGTTCGGCACGTTCAGCGCGGCCTGGACGTCGATCGCGCTGCTGCTGACCGGGTCGTCGTATGGCCTGTCCACCGCAGCGGTCGGCGTCTTCGCCCTGATCGGGGCGGGCGCCGTCCTGGTCACGCCGGTGGCCGGCCGGCGCATCGACCGGGTCGGCCCGGACCGGATCAGCCTCGTGTCATTCACCGTCGGCCTCATCGCCGCCGCGATCCTGGCGCTGGCCGCCATCCCCGCCCTGCACGGCGCGGGCAGCCTGGTCCTGCTCGGCGCCGGCATGCTGCTGCTGGACGTGGCCGTGCAGGGCGGGCAGGTCGCCAACCAGGCCCGGATCTTCGGGCTGCCCGGGTCGGCCCGGGCCCGGCGGAACACCGCGTACATGACGTGCGCGTTCCTGGGCGGCAGCGCCGGCTCGTGGATCGGGGTGCGGGCCTACAGCGAATTCGGCTGGGGCGGCATCGCCGGGCTGACCGCGCTGGCCTCGGCGGCGGCGCTGACCCGGCATCTGGCCCACCGCCGCTCCGCCGGTGCCGCGCCGGCCTCCCCGTCACGGGAGGCCGGCGCCGCGGCCGTCGCGGCGGGAAGCCCCGGGGGCGGCTCCCCCGCCGGGCCCGACCACGCCGGGGCGGACCGGGTCAGCTGTCCTTGAGCCGCTGGCTGCGGCGCTGGAGCCGGTCGATCAGCTCGGACGCCTGGGCCTTGGTCAGGCTGTCCGGCACGTTCTCCCCCGCCTCGCGGGCCAGCGTGGACAGATAGGACTCCTGGGCGGCCGTCATCGGCTCGTCCCCGGTGGTCCACTCGGCCGGATCCTTCTGGGCCGGATTCTCGGTCATCTCATCTCCCTGGGCTTGGTCTGCCCGGAAGCACTTCCCCCGTTTCCGGCGGCCATTCATCCGTCCAGCGGCCGGTCATCGCGATGGGCCGAAAACCAGTTCGCCTGCCGGGCCATCCGCTCGGCGGCCGGGGTGTCGCGGCTGACGCCGTACACCGTCCCGGGGAAATCGAGTCCTTCCTGCACGGCCCAGATCTCCTCGTGCTGGCCGGGCGGGTAGATCTGGGCCGGGTTCCCGACCGCGACCCAGCCGATCGGGACCGTGCTGCCGCCGGGCAGGACGGTGTTGACCTGGACGACGCCGCGGATCCGGACCTCGCTGCCTGGCCCCAGCTCGGAGCCGGGGAACAGCGCGGCCCCGGTGGCCAGGAAGCAGCCGTCGCCGACCCGCGCCCCGTTGAGGTGCGCGTGCGGGCCGATCAGGACGTCGTTCCCGATGACCAGGGGATGCCGGGCCCGGCCGCGCAGCACGGCGTTCTCCATCACCACGCAGCGCGCGCCGACCCCGATCTCGCCGTCCTCGGCGGTGAGCACCGCCCCGAACAGGATCCTGGCTTCCGGCCCGACGCGGACCGCCCCGCACAGGACGGCGGTGGGCGCCACGTAGGCGCTGGGGTGCACGTCCGGGGCCGCGCCCCGGTGCTCGATCAGCATGCGGTCCAGCCTGCCAGTCCCGGCGGCCGGGTGGCGCTCCGGCGTGCGCTGGCCGCCACCGCCCGGCCAGCGCCAGCCTGGCTAGTGCTCGCCGCGTTCGCGGAGGAGCTCGCGGAACTCGGTAACCGCCTCGTCCTGGTCCGGGCCCAGGTCCTCGGCCACGATCATTTTCGTGCCGTCCCAGTAGGCGCCGGCGTGATCCGCGCCGCCGTCCAGCGCGACCAGCAGGGGGTGGTGGGCGATCTTGATGTGGTCGTAAACGTCGTCCCACGTCACGCCCGGCGGAACCAGGCCAATCGCAGGCGCGTCACTGTCGTCATAGTCCAGCTCATGCAGCACTGAGGACCCCCATCGGCCGTGATGCTGCCACGATAAGCACACCGGGCCGGGTCCGGCCATACTGCGCCCGCGGATCACGCCGGACTGGTCCCGGCAGGCCGGGCCCGCGCCGGCCGCAGGGGAGATCAGCGCGGGATCTTGTCGGCCCGCATGGCCAGCAGCCACGGGATCATGCCGCCGCCGCGCTCGGTCAGCGCGGAGATGACCATGCCCTGGCCGAAGAGGGCGCTGGTGTAGGAACTCAGCGGCCGGTGCATGCTGGAAAAGGTCATGCCCAGACCGTCGCGCTCGACGCGGTCGGTATAACGGCGGGCCTCCAGGTAAGGCCGGGAAAACCGGAACGACGCCCGGTGCAGCGAGTCCTCGTCCTGGGCGCTGATGAACGGGTGGACAACGGCCAGGCATACGTGCCCGCCCGGACGCAGCACCCGGCCAATCTCAGCGACCGCACCCGGGAAATCGTCGAAATCCAGCAGCGACATACAGGCGACCACGAGATCCGCGCATTCCCCGGCGAAGGGCAGCGCGGCGGCGTCGGCGCGCACCACCGGAATGGCCGGGCAGGACGCCACGGCGGCCCGGGTCAGGGTGGGTGAGTAGTCCGCGCCGACCACCCGGTGGCCGAGCGCGCGCAGTTCGCGGCTGCCCCGGCCTTCGCCGCAGCCCAGGTCGATGACGGGCCCGGGTCCCGGCCCGGGAAGCAGCTCGCGGAGGGCCGGCCAGGTGCCCTCCGCGAACCCGTCGTGCGGGGACGAACGGGCCCAGTTGATCCACGCGTCGGCATGCTGTTCCCACGACCCGGCCAGGTTCACGATCCGAGATTACTTGCGGCCGGGTAACGGGCATGGCCGCCGCGGTAACTTGTCGGCATGAAAACGCTTGTCCTCTGCCGGCCGCGGCCGGGTGTAACGGTTGCTGATATTTCCGGGCACCGGGCCGCCGAGATGGCCGCGCTGAGGCAACTGAAGGCCGAGGGAACCCTGGCCGAGGCCTATTCCCCCGGTGGTCCCGGTGCGGTCCTGATATTCGAGGCCGATAAGGAAGCCGTCGAGGGCGCAGTGAGCGCGCTTCCGCTAGTCATCGCGAAACTCATCGACACGGAAATCGTGGCGCTCCAGCCGCTGCCGGGACTCGGTTCCTGAGCCTGGCCGGCCCACCCGGGGCGGCGGCGCTGCTCCGCCCGGGGCGCGGGAGGCGGGACAGACCCGTGCATACCAGTCCAGAAGCTACATTTTCTGGCATGGACGAGAACCGGGCCCGGCGGGTGGCCGATGCGCTGCGTGACCGCGGCATCGATGCTCACCTGGCCAAAGCGGGCGTGGACCAGTACGGCGTGCGCGTGTCCCTGCACGGCGGCCGGGAAGCCGAGTGGGACACCGACGGCACCGCCGGCCTCGAGGCCCAGGTCATGCGGGACGGGATGCTGGTCGGCTACGTGCCCCAGATCGAGGGGTCCGAGGACTTCGACGAGCAGCAGGTGATCGACGCGATCGCCCGCACCGACTACGACCAGCCGATCGCGCGCCAGCGTGCGGCCTCACCCCCGGCGGCCGCGCCACTCCCCCGCGAAGGCGGCGTCTTCCGCCGCTTCCTGGACGGCTTCCGCTACGGCTAACCGGCGTCCGCCAGGATGGCGGACAGGCTGGCGGCGAGCTGGGGGATATCAACCGGGGCAGAGGTGTCCACGGAGATGACTGGGACCGTCCCAGGGTCAGGGCCGGCCCACGCCGCGGGCTCAGATCTCGCGGAAGGCGCGGGCTCCCCTGACCGTCGCCACGACGATCCCGGCCACGAACACCAGCCCGGCACACAACGCCGCGCCGACGTCGTACGGCGGGCGGCCGGGCCACAGCCAGGGGCTGGTCCAGCCCGCTACCAGCCCGATCTGCGCCACGATCATGTACGCCATCGGGCCGGTCCAGGCCAGCGCGCCGCCGATCACCCCGGCCAGCAGCAGGCCGATGCCGGCCATCCCGGCCGTGTTGCGCAGGATGTCCAGGGTGCCGCCGGGCAGGTGCTCCGCCGCGGCCCCCGCGGCCAGCAGCGCGAACGCCGCCGCGGTGAGCCCCACCGCGGTGCCTAGCCGCAGGTAGGGCAGCCACCGGCCGGTGGCCCGCTCCGGGTCGCCGAACGGGCTCTGCGCGGTGACCGCGATGATGGACGCCGCCCCGGCCTCGAGGAGCACCGGCAGCTGCTGCGCGCCGTTCGCGTTGCCCAGGCTCCAGTGCCAGATCAGCGCGGCCCGCAGGACGAGACCGCAGAGCGCCAGCGCCGCTAGGGCGCCGGGGACGCGCCGGCTGGCCAGGTGCAGCCGCACCAGGCGCAGGCCGGGGTGATCCAGGACCCCGCGCGGCCGGGACGCCTCCGCTTGCGGTCCGGGTTTCTGCAGGCCGGCGGCGGTCACGGCAGCTGGGCCAGGGTGATGCGGCCCGCCCGCAACGCGGCCAGGTGGGCAGCCAGCCAGGCGTGCCGGGTGGCAGCCGGCAGCGCGGCGAACCTCCTGGCCGCCGCCGCGACCTGCTCCCCCTTCGCGTGCTGCCCGTTCCCCGGTCCG
>Ga0182024_10016755_pt1 | contig 13849 bp, 11 predicted proteins | sample P32metaG_FD_120480 | JGI IMG/M metagenome (GOLD analysis project Ga0182024, IMG submission 120480) | Permafrost microbial communities from Stordalen Mire, Sweden - P3-2 metaG (Illumina Assembly) | ecosystem: Environmental > Terrestrial > Soil > Wetlands > Permafrost | place: Sweden: Stordalen... | reverse complement strand
GCGAGCTACAGATTCGCGCTGCGCTCGGCGCCAGCCGCCGCCGCATTGCATTGCAGATCATGACCGAGCACCTGCTCCTCGGCGCGCTCGGCTGGGGACTCTCGATCATTCTGGCGTACTTCGCCTTGAAGGGCGTGCGCGCGATTGGCGCGGGCCTTCTGCCTCGCGCAGACGAGGTGCACGTCGGCTTGCCGGCTGCGGTCTGCGCGGGTCTCCTCGTGGTTGGCTTTGCGCTCATGCCGGCGCGCAGCCCGCGAAAGGGGCGACACGTACAGCGGATTCTCGTCGTCAGCGAGGTCTCGCTCGCGCTGGTCCTCGTGATCGCAGCCGGACTGTTCGTGCGCAGCGTCCGCGTGTTGCTCAGCGTAGACCCGGGATTCGCCCCGGAAAACGTGCTCGCGCTCTCGTTGCAGACGGAGCATCTGTATCCATCGGACGCCGCTCGCGCCGCCTTCGTGCGCGCGCTCGAGGATCGCCTGTCCACCATTCCCGGCGTTCAGCGCGCCGGCGTGACGTCAGCGTTGCCGTTCGCCGGTGCCATCGGCGCGGATCGCGCCGAGTTCGAGATTGTCGGCCGCCCGGTCGGCTCGGTCCGCGAGCGGCCCAGCGTACATGCGGCAGCGGTGTCGCCCGGGTACTTTCCGGCCCTCGGGATACCGATACAGATGGGACGCTCGTTCGTGGCCACCGACGACGCGACGCATCCGGCGGTCGCGCTCGTGAGCGCGGCATTCGCGCGCGAGTATTGGGGCAACGCCGACCCGATCGGCCAACGGCTCTCCGCGTCGTTCGACGGAGCCCCGGTGGTGCGCGAGATCGTCGGCGTCGTCGCCGATGTCCATGAGACCGGACTCGATCAGCTGCCGGCGCCGGAAATCTACTTACCGTATGCGCAGGCCCCGAGCGGCGGCGTCGAATTCGTGCTCCACACCTCGGTCACGCCGCGCACTCTCGTGGGCGTCGTGCGGCGCGAGGTCAGTAGCGTGAACGGCGCAATGCCGATCGCGTCGGTCGCGACGCTCGACGAGCTCCTGGCCGCCTCCACGCGCGCTCCTCGCGTCGTACTGATTGTCCTCAGCGCGTTCGCGACCATTGCGTTGACGCTCGCGGGCCTCGGGATCTTCGGCGTCATGACGCATCTCACGCGGAGCCGGACAAAGGAAGTCAGCATTCGTCTCGCCCTCGGCGCCACCTCGCGCGAGATCCTTGGCCTCATCCTCGGAGAGGCACTGGGACTCGCCGCTGCCGGGACGGTCATCGGCCTCGCCGCCGCCGCGATGCTGGGGCAATCGGTCAGCGCCATGCTCTACGCGGTTTCGCCGATCGATCCGGTGACACTCGCGGCGGGTGTCACGCTGCTCCTTGCGGTCGCGAGCGTCGCGGCGTACGTGCCGGCGCGGCGCGCAGCCACCGTGGACGCGGTCCGCGCGCTCAGAGATTAGAAGTCCGGATCTTGTTGCCAGCCGGCACGCCCGTGCCGTGGGCTAGTTCCGCTTCCAATCCACCGTGCCCGCAAATGCCTGCCCGGCCCGCAGAAGCGTGGCTTCGCCGAAGTGTCGCCCGACCAGCATCAGGCCGATGGGCAGTCCGTCCACCGACCCGCACGGAATCGTGAATGCCGGATGCCCCGACACATCGAAGGGACAGGTGTTCTGCTGCATGTTGAGCGCGGCATCGACGTACACCTCGCGCGTCGCGTCCGCCGGAGGAATGCGAGTAGCAGGGAAGGGGATCGTCGGCATGGCAATCAGGTCGTAGTCCTTGAGCGCTGCGTCGTACGCGTCACGGAGCTGCCCGCGCACGTTTTGCGCACGCGCATGGTAACGATTGTGGTAACGCCGATGCATGTACTCGCCCAATAGCAGCACCAGCTTGACCGTCTCCGACACCTCGTCCGGCCGTGAGGTCCAACCCTTGGCGAACGCCTGCTGCAGCGAGGTGGTATAGTAGCCGGCCCAGTTGTTGCCCAGGGCGAAGCCTTTGAGCATCATCTCGGCCGCCCCTTCCAGGATGATGCCGGTCCAGATGTGCGGGCCATCGAGGTGGAAGGGAATCGAGACATCAGTCACGCTGGCGCCCAGCTTCGTGAAAGTCGAGATCGCCGTACGAACCTTGGCGTCCGTCGCTGCCGTCCGTGGGTCGTCCGTGGGATGGCCGAAGCCCTCGCGAAGAATCGCGATCCGGAGCCCTCGCACGCCGTCGCCAAGGGGTCCCATATAGTCGCCGACACGCGCACCAGCCGTCCGCGGATCCAGCCCGTCCGGGCCGGCGATGGCAGTGAGGAGCCGAGCGACGTTCTCCACCGAATTGGCCATCGGGCCGCAGTGGTCTACCGAGTACGAGATCGGCATTCCTCCCGTCATCGGCACGAGCCCCCAGGTCGGTTTCAGTCCGTAGATCCCGCACCACGCCGACGGCGTGCGGATCGAACCGCCCTGATCCCCTCCGAGCGCCATTTCCACGTCCCCGGCCGCCACGAGCGCCGCACTGCCGCCGGATGAGCCGCCCGTGCTGTGCGCCGGATTGTGTGGGTTACGAATTGGCCCAGTCGCGCAGGTGTGACTCCCCGCCGAGAAGCAGAGATCCTCACACGCTGCTTTTCCGGCGATGTGGCCTCCGTGCTCGAGTACGCGCGTCACCACGGTCGCGTCAATCTCCGGCACGTACCCCTCGAGCACTCGCGAGCCATTCATCATTGGCACGCCAGCCACGCAGATATTGTCTTTGATCGCGACCTTCTTCCCGCCGAGGAGGCCATGGTCAGCGCCGCGGATGTCCGTCTTCCAATACCAGGCGTTCCATGGATTCTCGCCGGCGTTTGGCCGGTGGCCTCGCGAGCGCGGATAGCGAGGCGGGAGGGTCGGTTCGGTGAGCGCGTCAAGGCGGTTGTAGGATGCGACCGCGCCGGCCATGAGTCCACGAAACGACGTGGCATCCGCTGGCGTCAGCGTCATCCCGAACTGTGCCGCGATATCACGCAGGTCCTCGACACTGGGTAGCTCGACCGGCATTATCTCTCCCCCGACAGATGGCAGTTCGCCGACTACGCGGTGACAACCGCGCGGGCCTCGGCGAGGCCCAGTTCCCTGATCGATACCTCGCGCATCTGAAACTTCTGCATCTTGCCGGTCACTGTCATCGGGAACGTGTCGACGATTTTCAGATAGCGAGGGATTTTGAAATCGGCGATCCTGCCAGCACAAAAATCCCTGAGCCCGTCGATGGTGAGCGTCGCGCCAGGCGCCAGCTTCACCCAGGCGACCACCGTCTCACCGAACTTCAGGTCGGGAACGCCGATGATCTGAACATCGGTGATCGCTGGGCACGAATACAGAAATTCCTCCACTTCCCGGGGGTAGATGTTCTCCCCGCCACGGATGATCACGTCCTTCGCACGTCCGGTAATCTTGACGTACCCGCGCTCATCGATCATCCCAAGATCACCCGTATGCAGCCAGCCGTCGGGGTCGATGGCTGCGCGGGTCGCCTCGGGATTCTTGTAGTATCCCTTCATGACGAGATAGCCCCGCGTGCACAGCTCGCCCGATTCCCCCACTGGAACCATCCTCCTCGTGTCGGGATCCACGATCTTGATCTCGGTATGGGGGAGCGCCCGGCCAACCGTGGTGACTCGCAACTCGATGGGATCATCCGTGGTCGTCAGCGTGATGACCGGCGAGGCCTCCGTGAGCCCATACGCGATCGTCAGCTCGTGGCAGTTCATCTCGCTGACGACTCGGCGCATGATCGCGATAGGACAGGGCGAGCCCGACATGATCCCCGTGCGGAGGCTGCGCACATCGTACTTGGCAAAGTTGGGATGCGTGAGCTGCGCGATGAACATCGTGGGCACGCCGTGCAACGCCGTACAGCGCTCCTCCTGCACCGCCCGCAGGGTCGCCTCAGGATCGAAGTGCGGTGCCGGCACGACCATCGTCGCGCCGGTGACCACACAAGCCATGTTGGCCAGCACCATGCCAAAACAATGATAGAACGGCACGGGAATGCAGAGACGGTCGCGGGTGCTCAGTTTGAGGGCGTTGGCGATGAGGAGGCCGTTGTTCACGATGTTGTGGTGGGACAGCGTCGCGCCTTTGGGGAATCCAGTGGTACCCGAGGTGTACTGGATATTGATCGAGTCGTCGAACTCGAGTTCCGACTCCCGTGCGCGCAACTGCCGCTCGGGTGTGGCCTGTCCCGCCTGGAGAAGCTCACCCCATGACATCATGCCGGCCGGCGCCTGGTCGCCGACATAGATGACGTGCCGCAGGTGGGGTAGCTTCGAGGATGTCAGGGCTCCGGCGGCACACCAGTCGAGCTCGGGGCAGAGCTCGCGGACTATCGCCGGGAAACGGGCGTCACGAAATCCATCGATCAGCAGTAAGGTCTGACATTCGGACTGACGCAAGACGTGTTCGAGCTCGAACGCGCGGTTCAAGGGATTGATGCTGACCAGAATCGCGCCGATCTTGGCTGTGGCGAACTGCGTCATGACCCATTGCGACGAATTCGTGGACCAGATCCCGACGCGATCCCCTTTCTGGACACCGAGGCTGAGTAATCCGCGCGCGACACGTTCGACCTCGTCGCGCAGCTCGCGGTACGTCAAGCGCATGTGCTCGTGCCGTACCACCAGCGCGCATTGATCCGGAGCAGCGCTCGCGGTTTCATCGAGGACCTCTCCGATGCACTTCCCCAACAGCGGGATGTCTGCTGTCCCGCAGGTGTAGCTCAGCGCCAGACGTGCGCCTTGGTTCGGCAATGGCCTGCTCCCGGCCCGATTTGCGCCCAGTCCCCTACATTACCAGGCCGCAATGCTAACCCCAACTCGTCAGGAGTGACAGACCGTCTGGTGTCGATCAATCCGTGATTGCGCGGAAGACGGGTCGAGGATCCCTCTCAATGGCCGTCTACATCTTTGTACGGCTCCCTCCGAAAGCGTGTCACCCATCCCCCGTAATCCACGAACGTCACCGCCGTGACAGCTCCGGCCCGATCTCGTTCGAACACCCACACGGATCGTGGAGGGCCAGCCTGAGGGACGAATACATTCTCGCTGAGCGGGTTCCAAGCGCGGCCGGCATAGTAGGATCCCTGGACGACAAGGCGCGGACCCTCCACGGTGACGTCAAGCGTGTGGTTGCGTGAGAGCACGTAGTGGCCGGCGTAGGCAGCGAGCAACTATGGGTCGGGAGCGCTCACGACGGCCACGTCCTCGCCGAGTGGGTGCACAGCAAGCGAATCGACGACCTCAGAGTCTGAGCTGAGCGCAGCGACCCCTGGGTCTGGCGGTACGATCGCCGCGGCCGCCTCGGCCTTGGTCAGGCGCCGTCCGTCATAATACGAGAGTGTCGCGTCGTCATCGACAATCGCGGACCAAGCGGCACGATCACCTCGAGCGATGGCCCCGAGGCGCCGCTGCGTGAGCGAAGCGAAAAAGTTGTGCGTGGAAGTCGAATCGAGGGCCCGGCCGCCGGCGTACTGCGCCATGGATACACTCGATGGCAGCGCGACTCCGATTGCAACCGCCGCGGTCACAATGCACCGGATCACGACGCTGGAAGCCATCACACTACTGGGCCGTCATGACGTGATGGCTTCCAGATGGATGGAGTGAGGGACGCCTCAATGGCTCGCGCCGCGAGGGTCGTCGCTTGGGTGCACGTAGGTCATAGCAAAGGGACCGGTCGACGCGACCTGGACGACAGTTTTCCCCTTAGCCTGTGCGAAGTGCGCCATGTTCGCGGGAACAGCGCCTGTCGCGCCCGTCGCCAGCGGCTTGGCTTTCGCCACATCCCACGTGTCACCCATTCCGACGAGGAACGTGCCTTTCACCACAGTCACATTCTCGTCCGTCGGATGCGAGTGCGGCTTGATCTTGTAGCCGTCGGGCATGGACAATTGAATCGTGAATGGCCCTGCCTGACCGGGATCGCCGGACACGACAGCCATCTGCGCGCCCGCGGGGAAGGCAGCCGGAGCGGGGCCCCATTTGAGATCAGCCGCGTTGGTGGGGGCTTGGCCGTGGGCGACCACTGCGCCAAACGCGAATAGGGTGGCGACGAGGGCAGGGGCGATGCGACGCATGGTGAGCCTCCAGCGATGGTGTGGGCGTCATGAATAGCGAATTATGATTGCGCCGCCGGTCGCCGCTGTCCAGTAAACCGGCTCAATCATGGTGCGAACCGCGAGAACGGTGTGGTGGGGCGTTCCTTCGCCGACAGGCGCCTGCATCTGGCTCATGGGCCTGCAAAGCAATATCCTTTGCCAGCCGAGACCGGCAGGCCGGCCCCCCCCAATCGAGATCATTGACCACACCGCCTGAACAGGAACTCGCCGCGTCGCTTGCCGGCCGGTACACGATCGAGCGCGAGCTCGGCCGTGGGGGGATGGCAACGGTCTATCTCGCGACCGATCTGCGTCACGAGCGTCAGGTTGCGCTCAAGGTGCTGCGCCCAGATCTCGGCGCTGCGCTTGGCGCTGAACGATTCGCGCGTGAGATCAAGCTCGCGGCCCGTCTCCAGCACCCGCACATCCTTTCCGTCCACGATTCCGGTGAGACGCCGAGCGGTCAGTTGTGGTTCACGATGCCGTTCGTCGAAGGGGAGAGCTTGCGCGATCGGATCCGGCGTGAGCATCAGCTGCCGCTCGAGGAGGCCGTCCGGATCACGCGAGAGGCCGCGCTGGCCCTCCAGTACGCGCACGACCACGGCATCGTGCACCGCGACATCAAACCCGAGAACGTGCTCCTAACCAGAGATGGGAGCACGATGGTCGCTGATTTTGGTATCGCCCGGGCACTCGACACACCGCCGTCCGCGGCTGGGGAGACGCTGACTGGGACGGGGATGGTGGTGGGAACCCCCCAGTACATGAGCCCCGAACAGGCAGCGGGGGAGCGCGACGTCGGACCCAGGTCCGACGTGTACAGCTTGGGCGCTGTGGCGTTCGAGATGCTGGCCGGCGAGCCGCCGTTCACGGGGCCGACGGCACAGGCGGTGGTGGCCAAGATGATGAGCGGGATGCCGCCCTCCGTACGCCGCGCGCGTCCGAACGTGCCGGTGGCAATCGATCTCGCCATCGCGAAGGCGCTCGCGCCGGTGCCGGCCGACCGGTATGCCACGGCAGCCGAGTTCGCGAGGGGTATGGACACCGCGGAACGCACGACGACCGCACCGGCCGTGGCCACCGGGCAGCCTCACCGCCGCCGCGTGCCGGCCGGTCTGGCGCTCTTGGGCCTGGGGATCTTCATCGGCGCCGGCTTCCTGTTCGCGTGGCGCTCCCGCGAGGCATCCAGCAACGCCCCGAGCGGCGTGATCCGCCTCGCGGTGCTGCCGTTCGAGAACCTGGGCGACTCTGCCGACGCGTACTTCGCTGACGGGATGACAGACGCCCTGCGTGGCAAGTTGGCGGCGCTGCCCGGCGTAGAGATCATCGGCGCGACGAGCTCGGGTCAGTACCGTCATACCTCTGAAACCACGCAGCAGATCGGCACCGAGCTTGGCGCCCGCTACCTCCTCGTCGGCAAGATCCGCTGGGCTAAAGTTGCTGGGGGCCAGAGCCGAGTACAGGTGAGTCCCGAGCTGCTCGACGCACGGACCGCAGCGACACGGTGGGGGGCGCCGTTCGACGCTTCGTTGACGGACGTGTTCCAGGTCCAGGCAGCTGTGGCGGATAAAGTGGCGGAGGCACTCGGTGTGGCATTGAGCGCAGGGGAACACGATTCACTCGCTGTCCGGCCGACCAAGGACGTGGCGGCGTACAACGCGTATCTGCAGGGCACTGCGCTGCTGCACAATGCATTGGGGGACGCCGACGCGCACCGGCGCGCGGTTGTCGCGTTGCGCCAGGCGACCGCCCTTGATTCCGGCTTTGCCCAGGCGTGGGCTGCGCTGGCCGTGGGCGAATCGCGGTTGTATGCAGACGGCACCGACTACAGTTTGCCCGACTCTGCGCTGGCGGCGTCCGCGAAGTCGCACGCCGAGCGTGCCATCGCGCTCGCGCCTCGCCTGGCTGCGGCGCACTGGGCCCTCGCGTCGTATTACGGCTCTGTCCTCGTTGACCAGCGCCGGGCGATGACCGAGGACTCACTGGCGTTACAACTGACGCCGAATGATGTGGATGTGCTACGTCACATGGCCGACAATGAGCTCACATTGGGATACGATGACGCCGCCGTCGGGCTGTTCCGGCGAGCCCAAGCCCTCGATCCCCGCTCGGTGGCTGCCGCGGCCGGACTGTCCGCCGCACTGACCGCTGCAGGGCGCCTTGCGGAAGCGACCGCTGCAGCCGAGCGTGGCCTCCAGATAGACCCAACGCGCGTTGGCCTTCTGATGCAGTTGGCACAGGTCCGGGTCCTAGCGGGGGACTCGGCCGGTGCGCGCGCGGCGCTGGATCGCGCGCTCGCAGTCGAGCCGACCAACCTCGCGATCGTCAAAGCCATAGTGATGAGTTACCTGTTTTATGGCGACCTGGCCGGCGCGCGGTCGGTTCTCGCCGTCCCGCGACCAGGCATCAATCCGGACGCGCTCATCGCCTTCATGTCGGTCACTTTCGACCTCTATTGGGTCCTCGATGGCGCGCAACAGCTGCGGCTCTTCGCGATGCCCGCTCCCACGTTCAACGCCGCGGCTGGCGGAAACCCGCGTGATCGCAGCCTGGCTCTCGCGCACACTGCGTGGATGCGCGGTGACCGCGCGCGGGCGCGTATCTATGCAGACAGCGCGTATCCCTTTGCCGTCGCGACGAAACGCAGCAACCCAACCAACGCGGACGCTCTCAGCTTGCTCGCAGACATCGAAGCGTACATGGGCCAACGCGCGCCAGCATTGCATGATGCCCACGAAGGCGTGCGAATTGCGGATGTCCAATCCCAGTCGTTCGATATGGCGTACACTCGCGTCCAACTCGCGCGGGTATTCACAGTAGTCGGGGAGCCCGACAGCGCGGTGACGGCGCTCGACCCCGTACCGGCAATCGCGCGGTATTTCTACTCGCGGCGTTACCTGGGGGTGGACGCCACGTGGGCGACACTACGTGCCAATCCCCGATTCCAGCGTCTCGTCACACAACCCGACTCAGCGACGCGCCCGACTGCGTAGCCAGCGCGCTGATGTAACCCGGCCCCTTGCCGTGCGCGGTCAGGCCAGCGCCGCCTTGTACAACGCCGTGAGTTTGCCCCACGCCCGCTCGGCCGCCGCCTTGTTGTAAACCGGAGCCCCATCGTGGGGTGGCATGTCAGGAACGCACCATCCATGCATCGCGTGCGGATAGACCTCGATCTCGGCCGGCACCTTCGCCGCGGCGAACGCCTCGCGGAGCTTGTCCTTCGCCGCCGGCTGGCGCGCATCATCGTTCTCGGCGATGCCGACGTACAGGCGCGCCTTGATCCTGGGGGCGAGCAGATGGGGACTGTCCGGCCCATCGGTGACCAACCCTCCGCCATGGAACGACGCGGCGGCGCCAACGCGGTTGTTGAGCGTCGCGGCGGTCTTGAGTGACAACATTCCGCCCATGCAGTACCCATGGACTCCTGCTTTGCGCTTGGTATCGACCGCTTTCTGCGCATCGAGGAACCCGAAGAACGCGACTGTATCCGTCTCGACGTGACCTGGCGCCTTTGCGGTCTCGAGGAGCGGGCGCAGCTTCGCCATGTCAGCGGGATCGGAAAAGCTCATCTTGGACGCGTCCGTGAACGGCGCCCTGGTGAGCCGATAAAAGGGATTCGGCACCAGGACCGCGTAACCATCGGCAGCCAGACGCTTCGCCATCGCCCGCATTGAAGGGCGCAATCCGAATGCATCTGCCCATAAGAGCACGGCAGGATGGGAGCCGGATTTTGGGCAGGTGAACGCGGCGTCGCACGTGCCGTCGGGGGTGACGATCTCGACATCCGATTCGACAACACCGTCGCTGTCCCGTCCCGCGCTCTCCGCCATCGGTGACTCCCGTTCGTGGTGGTGTAGATGGTAACGGCGATATCGATGCTGCGCCGCGCCTGTTCGCTACGTGTGGACCCCGAGTTCGCGCGCCACTTCCGCTTTCCGGCCATGTGGCTTGCCGCGGTGGGAGTCGCCAGGAGTATGGCGCCCGGACAACTCGCCATGCACCTCCGCCGCGACCACGCCAGCGGTGAGTACGGAAAGCATCGTCAGGTACATCCACACCAGCAGCACGATCACCGCCCCGATCGTCCCGTACATACGGCCGTAGCCACCGAAATGTTGCACGTACAGCCGGAACGCCAGGGTCACGACGATCCACAGCATCGTCGCAATGAGCGCCCCGAGCAATGCTTCTCCCCACGTCATGCGAAGATCGGGCAGCACGTAGTAGATCGCCCAGTTGAGCAGGATCACGAACGCGATCGCCACGGGATACTGCACGATCGTCCACACGGTCTTGCTCGTGCCACCCAATCCCACGAAGCTCGCGATGACGTGGACGACATTTTCGCCGTCCAGGAGGACCACTGTCGCCACCAAACCGACAACGGCGCCCCCGATCACGAACCCGAAGGCGATCAGCGTCTTGCGCCACCACCGGCGGGTGTCGGTCACGGCGAAGGCGCGGTTGAGCGTGTCGGTGAGGGCCGAGAAGACATTGGAGCCTGCCCACAGCGTCAGTAGCGCGCCGACGGACATGACGCCGGGCGCTCCTTTGGCAAACACGACGTCGTTGACGACGCTGGCGATCAGCCGGTAGGCGTCAGCAGGCACAGCTGGTGCGACTTTCGCCATGATCAGGTTCACGGTGTCGCGCTTGTCACCGAGCAGGCTGAGAAGCGGCGCCGAGAACAGAATCAGAGGGAAGAGCGAGAAGAAGAAGTAATACGCCGTCTCCGCCGACAGACCGAGGACGTCTGTGGCGAGCATACTGCGGCCCACCTTCCTCAGTAGCGCGCCGACCTGGATACCGCCGATTGACATATCTCGACTATATGGGCAAGGCTCGGGCCGCCGGCATCACGCAGCGCGGCGACCCCTCACTTCGCGGGCGATGGCACTGGCGCGTCGAGGAATGGTATGACCGTCGCCGCGAGGGCCGGGGCCACCACGATGTTGTAGTGCGTGAGACCAGGGAGAACCGCGAGACGGTTGGGTGGCATCCCCGACCCGTCCCAGCCGGCGTCGAGCCGGCTGCCGCCCAGCAGACCGTAGAACTCGGCGATATGCGCGACTGGAATCGAATCCGAGTCGGCGAACACGAGCATCATCGGAGCGGTGATTCGCGCGATCTCATCCGACCAGTCGTATTCGCGCCGAAGCATGTCGCCGATCTTGCCGAGCAGCATGGGCCAGTCGTCGGGCCGGGGTGACACACGCACATAGTTCTTGTAGACGGGGCTGGGCTTCATCATCTCCGCCGACGCCGATGTCATCTGCGACATCGCGGCCCGGATCTCGGGGTACCAGCCGTCCCGCTTACACGGTGTGGACACGATGACGAGCTTGCGCACCACCTCGGGTTGCTGAATGGCCGTGCGGATCGCAACTCCTGCTCCCAGCGAAAAGCCCATGACGTCGGCGCGGCCGAGTCCGAGGTGCCCGATGAGGGCGGCGATGTCGTCACCCATCGCCTCGTAGGTCAGTGCGCGATCAATGTCCCCCGTGCGGCCATGCGCCTGAAGGTCTGCCGCGACCACCTGCCTTCCGGCGGCGAGCGCAGGGAGGTTCGGCCCGAACGTGTCGGTCGAGCCCAGCCCACCATGCAGAAGCACCAGCGGCTCACCAGCGCCGTGAATCTCGTAGTACAGCTGTAGGCCGTTAATGCTGGCGTAACCGGTCTTACGCGGAGTTGGCATGGCCGTATCGGCAGGGGTTCGCCGGCCCGACGGGCACCGGCCGGCATCGGATGAAAACTTTGGGTCATCGCTGCGAAGCGCAATACGTGGCTGGGGCTCTTTGCGCGCCAGAGCGCGCGGCAAGTGTTGGGCGGCGTGGTGCTGGGGAGCGCGGGCGCGATCGCCGTCGCGCGGGTGCTGCGCGGATCGCTGTACGGCGTGGGCGCGGCCGATCCGATCACCGGTCTGGTCGTGGTGCTGGTGCTGGCCGGGGTGGCGAGCGTCGCGACGCTGCTGCCGGCGCTCAGGGCCACGCGGGTCGACCCGGTGAGAGTACTGCAGTAGGGAAGCAGACGGGGATTACCACCCCGGCGTCGGCGACGCATCCCTGCGGAGTGCGTCGCCGGCCGGATCATGCGCAATGCGGCGCGATCAGCTCTGCGCCTTTGCCAGGTTCTTCACGGCCGCCGCGAGCATCCGCACCTTGGCCGCATCTCCAGCATTCTGGGCGTCGCCATCGAGCTGCGTTCCCAGAGTCGTCAGAGCAGTTTGCCGCTCCGCCCCCTTGAGCTGCTCGGCATGATGCAGCGCCGCGGCGATCGCCGCCGAGCGGTCGTGCGCGATGCCGTTGGAGCGGGTGAGCTGGTCGAGATAGGCGCGGGCCAGGGAGAAGCTGGCTGGCCACACGTACTGCGGCTGCCCCTGCACGTTGAGATAGGTGAGCTTCGCCGACTTGGCCGCGTCGATTTCATTCTGCGAGATCAGGCCACTCGCCTTGAGCTGGAACAGGTCGAGGCCGCGCGCGATCTCGGACCCGATGATGAGTCCATTGTACCAGTACGCCGACCAGTATCCGGCGAGAACGAGCTTGGTGGAGTCGAGCGGGCCGCGGTCGAAAAACGCGACTTCCTGGGGGTGCGCGCCGTCGGTCCAGTCGAACACCGAGATGCCGCCCTGGTACCAACCCTGCACCATGACATCGCGGCCGGGGATCGGAATCAGCGAGCCGTTGTGCGCGACGCAGTTCTCGGTCACTGTCTGCGGAGCCGACATCTTGTAGTAGCTCTGGAACGTCATCGTGCCGTTGGCGAGCGTGTAGATCGCGTCTGCGCCCCACTCGTGCCGGTCGCTAGCGCGGCACCGCGGCTGGGATCCGCCGCCCCACTCGTCGGAGAAGAGGATCTTGGTGCCGTCGTTGTTGAACGTCACCGAGTGCCACGCGGCCATGTTGGAGTCGGTCACCTGGCTGATGCGGACCGGATGCGCGGCGTCGTGGATGTCGAGCAGCAGTCCATAGCCGCCGCACGCGCCACCCGCCAACCCCACCGCGGGGTACGCCGTGATGTCGTGACACTGCGTCGGGCCGCCAGCGAAGAGCTTTGCGAACATCGCTCTCGTATAGCCGGCGTGCGCCAGCATCTTGTCGAGCGCGACGGAATCTTCCGGCGAATCGCCGTGGCGTGTCGCGGGGGCCAGCCCGCCGAAGATGCGTGGTGAGCTCACGATATGAGCCTGCTCGGGATGGGCGAGCGGAACCTGAATCACCTCGATGCGGAACAGCGCGGTGTTCGGGTCCTGGCTCATCTGGCCACCCGAGCATCCCGGCAGCTCGTCGGCAGGACGGACGGGCGCCGATCCCGACACGTAGATGTAGACGTTCTCCGGATCCTTGGGATCAGCGACCAGCGTGTTGGTGTGCGACCCGCGGCATGTCTGCACGATCGTCAGCGATTTCGGGTGGGAGATATCGCTGATGTCGTAGATGCGGATGCCGCGCGCGCGGGCGGCGCTGACGGTGTCCTTGACGCCCTGGAGGCCGCAATCGATGCGGCCACTGGTCGCTTCGGCCGAGACGAACAGCAGGTGGCCGTAGACAGACACGTCGCTCTGTGAGCCCGGGCAGATGTACGCGGCCCGGAGCGTCGGCTTGGCGGGACTCGAGATATCCCAGATCTGCATGCCGCTGTAGTTGCCCTGAATGACGTAGTTCCCGAGGAACGCCAGGTCGGAGTTGACCAGCCGGTCATCGCCGGGCGTGCTGGGGTTGATGAAGTCCTTGGACGGCGG
>Ga0182024_10016754_pt1 | contig 13850 bp, 9 predicted proteins | sample P32metaG_FD_120480 | JGI IMG/M metagenome (GOLD analysis project Ga0182024, IMG submission 120480) | Permafrost microbial communities from Stordalen Mire, Sweden - P3-2 metaG (Illumina Assembly) | ecosystem: Environmental > Terrestrial > Soil > Wetlands > Permafrost | place: Sweden: Stordalen... | reverse complement strand
GTCGTCCCCTCACGCATGAGCGGTACGCCTAGGTTAGTTCGGTATCCGAATATCTTCTGATAGTCCGTCGCATGGTATTCGGCATCGGCCAGCACGTCCGGAATGTGAATTGACCGGCCCTCTAACGCGACTCGCCCAGTAATGCTGCCTCGACCTGGCCGGAAGGGATGTTCAACCGCGTACGGTATCGCCTCGGGTGAAAACCCGTAGTTTGCGCCCCACCGATACAAGTCTCCGTCCCGCAAAAAGATAACGCCCTTGTCCGCCGCGCAAAGCCGAACGGCTGACTCGGTCAACGTGTTGAGCACGGTCTGCAGATCGAACGTCGACCGGCTGATGACCTTGAGCACATTGGCCGTCGCCTTTTGCTGCTCAAGCGCCTCGTCGCGCTCGCGGGTTCGATGTTCGAGTTGCTCTTGCATGTCGGCAATCGAGGGGGCGCGACCAAGCGCCGACTTTGGCGCGTTGCGCCGCTTCGGCATTGCCGCCTTGCGCCGTCCCGTTTTGACTGGCTTGCCGCTTTCTTTGGAACGCCGTTTCACTGGGTTCCCCTAGACTTGGACATGGCATCGTATCGACTCAGACCGACGCTCTGGAAGGGGCTGGGCGGGATTTTGTGCACCCGCACACAAGGGCACGCTCAATGTCGCTGATGGGTCATCAACTGCCGCGCCGGTGAAAGGCCGTCGCGGCAGCTATGCCTCCGATAACGGACACGAAGGCGGACGGCCTGCGCGGCAGCTTTCTGAGGTATAGCAGCCACGCCTTCTGTGAGGTGGCGCGGCATGGTGATGCGTGGGCACACCATGCTAAGTTGATGAAGACCTGCCATGAGAGTCATCTTCAGCAGAAAAGGCTTCGATAGCGCCGCCGGCAAGGCTCCGTCTCCGATTATCGAGGGGGAACCGATTAGTCTTCCTATCCCAACCCAGCGACGTTCTGAGACAAGCTACCGTCTCGTAGGGCTTGGGAAAATCGTCGAGGACATGACCAAAGGGCGTATTGGTGCCGACGATCTCTGCCACGAAGACCCTGTGTTCTTGAATGGGCGATGGGCATTCGGGCAGACGGGCGCGGCCCAATCGCATCTGGACAGAAACGGTGTGGGCGTCGGCGATGTGTTTCTTTTCTTTGGCTTGTTTGGGTCACGCGACGGCCGGGACCGTCATCATCGGATATTCGGGTACTTGGAAGTTGACGAAGTACGGAGACCCGGCAGGCGACCTGCCAAGAGCGATAATCCCAAGGGATTCCTGCGGCGACATCCGCATACAATCGGAGAGTGGAACGACAACAACACGCTTTACCTCGGCTCAGGAGCCAAGGCGAGGAATGCGCATCCTTGTTTGTGTCTCACTAAGCCCGGCGCTTCGGTCTCTGTGTGGACCGTTCCAGCATGGCTCAAGGCGGCCGGGTTAACGTATCATAGCAATCCAGCTCGTTGGGCTGACGACGAAGAACTTCACGTTGCTTCGCGCGGGCAAGAATTTGTGTCAAACGTTGGCGACCAAGCGGCACCGAGGGAATGGCTTCGCACCGTGCAGGCCGCCGTTCAGCAGTGAGGGTGGGCCGTCCGCCCATGACAAACTGATGCGAACATTGATCTACAAAAGGACGCACATCGGCGATCCCGATCCAAAAACGGGCGTGTTTGGCAATAACGATTGCATGGGATCGGTCCGTGAGCGGCAATTCGATGCGGTGATCGGCATCGGAGGGATAGGACCAGAGCCGAAGAGTCGCGGTATAGCTGGTAAGTTGAATTGGATCGGAATCGACCCGATTCGTGATGGGTACGATTCCGACAGTCGCGGTCCGCGACTAAGGTTCCACCATTTTCAGTATTTCGGAGTAGGTGGACCGCCGTTGGATGAGAAATATCCGGCGCTAGCGAGCCGCATGTACAATAAGAACGTAAGGACGCTCATGCACTCCCCGTCGGCAGCAGGAGGGCGTCTAGATCAGGATGTCAAAAAAATCCTTCGCCTTGCGGAGGCCTCGCCGCGTTCGAAGCAACGGGATAAGCGGGGCTCCCGAGATACCGGCGGCAAATGCCGGTCAAAATCTCGTGGTGGTTGCTGAACTTTCACTTGGTGTGAAAATCGAGATATTTGCACCACTTGCAGAAGCCCAAGATCCCAGCACTTTCTAGTGGCACATAAATCGTCGCAAAATGAAAATCGGTTACGCGTGGTTTTTCACAGTGCTATTCGGACCGTGCGGCGCTTAGCTGCCGTGACGCCGCAGTCTTTGAAAGGACGGAGTGAGCGCCAAGAGTCGGTTGCATACTGCTCGTAGAACGGCTATTGTACGAGCAGTGAGGATTGAGGGGAGGGGATAATGGGAGCAAAATCGAACCTGCGGCTAGTGAAGCCGGTCACCGAAAAACGAGCAGTTGTCCCGAGGCGGCAGCCAAATCGGGAGCTTCGCAGCCGGGAGCACCTGACCGAAACTGAGGTTGAGAAGCTGATCGAGGCCGCAAAGGGCAATCGCTACGGTCATCGAGACGCCACCATGATCCGCGTGGCTTACCGACATGGGTTGCGGGCTTCCGAGGTCTGCGACCTGCGATGGGAGCAGTTCGATTTCAATTCGGCCACGCTGCATGTCCGTAGAGTCAAGAATGGCAAGCCGAGCACACATCCCATTCGCGGCGATGAGCTGCGCGCGCTGCGCAAGCTTCAGCGGGAAGCGCCAAAATCACCATTCTTATTCGTCAGCGAACGCGGCGGACCATTCACAACGGATAGCTTCAATTGGATGGTCAAGCGGGCAGGGCAGAGAGCCGACTTTCCGTTTCAGGTTCACGCGCACATGCTGCGCCATGCTGCCGGTTACAAGCTTGCAGGCGACGGCCACGATACCCGATCAATCCAGGATTATCTCGGACACAAGAATATTCAGCACACCGTGCGTTACACGGAACTCTCACCAACGCGCTTCAAGGATTTCTGGCGCGACTAGACCCGCCGGCGGATGGGGATGGAGCTTCTCTAACTTCCGAGAAGAGCGGTTATCCAGTCCCAAGGCGGCGGCGCCGTTGTCTCATAGATCCTGTGGACGCCTGTCGGCCGCTTTCGGCAGCCTTCATCGCTCGAGCCGCATCAGCATGTCGTCGAGGATGTCGAGTAGGATAGCATTTGCATCGTCGCCCTCATCCTTCATGCGCAGCATCTTGTAGATGTCATCAAGGCTGAGATTGATGATGAGCTTGCCCGACTCCCTAACTGCGCCACGCGTTGCCGCTAATGCGTTCTTGTCAGCTCCCTTCCGAGAGATGATGAACGCAACAAGCCGCATTGCTCCGGCGAAGAGATATTTCTCGGTCGTGTAAATTTGGCCCTGCTTGATCAGCTCAGCATTGTTCTTGAACTCGAAGATGACGTACCAACTGTGGAAGAATCTCAAAATCGATTGCCAAAAATCATGGCTCGACGAAATTCGCGCAATCGCGTCATACCGGGATATACCGCCGTCCGTCACCTTCTGCTGGGACCAGTTCGAAAGGTCGTCCCTGAATACGTACTTGAGCGCTTCATAGCCCCTGGTCTCAAGATCGCGTGCACCTTTCTTGCCAGGAACGACGGCCCGTAATTCGTTTTCGAGCTTCGCCCCCGCTTGTACAGCCTCCGAGCTTGGAGGTTGCGGTTCTCCCGTGATGGCATCACCAAAAATCGAGTATGAGTGAATGTCTGAGTCCGATATCGGCAGCGAAGATGAAAGCTCGCGAGACAGGCTCTCGAACAGAGGAATGAGGCCCGGGTGGCGCGACGCCCTCTCGCCGAGCTTCTTCATATCCCAGATTTCGGTGCTGCCGGTGTCCACGATGGGGATCGCCAACGAGCTGGAAATGATCAAGATTCCCTTGTCGACGCCCATCAGCTCCCGCGCCTTATCCAACTGCGCAACAGCATTTATGAGGTTTCCCCGCGAAACGATCCTTGTCCTGAATAATTTGATTTCTACAACGGCCTTCTGGCTCTTGGGGTTGGCCACCATGAGGTCGAAGCCGCGATCACGGCTGCCTGTCACCTCGAAGATCCGAAATTTTTCCTCGGAAAACAGCGCGACAATAAAGGCGCGGAAGGCTTGCTCTAGGCGATTCGTCTCGCTCATCTACGCCCCCATCGGCGCCAGCAGAACTCCGATCTTTTACCTCATTTGCCGCGGGTTGGCACCTACATCAAAGAGAGTGCACCGCTGGTGCTTTAACCGTTCAGTACAACAGGAGTTTCAAATGCAGACCGAGAACCAGCCAGAGAAAGAGACACGTCGCATCGCCGATGCAATCGTTGAGCTCGTCGAGCGCAAAGACGGCCCGGTAACGCTTGCACAGGTTGAGCGCGAGGTCGCGGGTTTTGCCACGCATGAATCCTCTTCATGGAGCTATGTGAATGAGCATGCTGGCAAAGAGACGGTCTTTTGGAACGGTATGAGCGAGGCGCAGCCGACCGCCATATAGGCGGCGCCTTGCCAATCCGATAAAATGCGTGGCTTCTTCGATCATGCCAAGCCAGCCGCATTACCTGCGATAGACAGGTTATGCGGGCGGACAAGGCGAGCCTGGTGTGAGAGTTTGAGCGGCTGAAGGCGCTAGGAAGCGGCCGGAAATGAACAGTCACGAAACGGAACCAAGAAATGAAGAGTTCCTATTCAATGACGACTCAAGGGATCCGGGATAACCACACTCGGGGCAGTGTAGCGGATTTCCTTAAGGACCGGATTTCAAAAGGAAGTCGCCTTTCTGTCGTCTCGGCTTACTTCACCATTCATGCCTTTCAGGCGCTCCGTGAGAGCATGGATGAAATCGAGGCCCTACGTTTCCTTTTTGGCGAACCCCGCTTCGTTGGCTCGCTTGACCCCGAGAAGACCGAACGGAAACGGTTTGCGATTGAAGATGACGGCATTGAACTGGCCAACCGCCTTCATCAAAGGCAAGTCGCCTTCGACTGCGCACAGTGGCTGCGTGATAAGGTCGATATCCGCTCTGTCCACGAGGCCAACCTCTTACATGGCAAGATGTATCATATCGACGACGGTCGACGGGAGCACGCTATCCTGGGAAGCTCGAATTTTACGCGCCGGGGACTTGGGCTATCGGCCACTTCTAACATTGAGCTGAACCTCATCGTTGATAGCGATCGCGATCGGTCAGATCTCAAGGCGTGGTTCGACGAAATCTGGGACGACCAGAGGCTCGTTTCGGATGTCAAAGATGAAGTGCTGAGATATCTCGACCAGCTCTATGTCAATCATCCGCCCAACTTCATTTATTTCAAGACACTTTACCATATCTTTGAACGCTTCATCTCAGGGCAGGAAGCCGACGCTGCTCTCTTCGAACAAACCGCGATCACCAACACAGATATCTGGAACGCTCTATTCGACTTTCAGAAGGATGGGGTGAAGGGCGCGATTCACAAAATTAATTCCCACAACGGATGCATCCTCGCGGACAGCGTCGGCCTAGGTAAGACGTACTCCGCGCTGGCAATTATTAAATATTTCGAACTCAGAAATCACCGCGTATTAGTTCTCTGCCCAAAGAAGCTGCGCGAAAATTGGACAGTTTTTCTTGCCCAAAACAATAGCGACCTGAACCCGTTCTTGAAAGATCGCTTCGGCTATACAGTGCTTTCGCACACCGATCTCTCGCGTGATTCAGGCCGAGTCGGCGGTATCAATCTTGCTACTATCAATTGGAGCAATTTCGATCTTGTCGTCGTCGATGAATCTCACAATTTCCGTAACAACACGAAAGGTAGAAAAGACGAAGAGGGCAATATTATCAGTAAGAGCCGCTATGAACGGCTTATGGATGACGTCATTAGAAAAGGTGTCAAGACAAGGGTTCTCCTGTTATCGGCGACACCCGTCAACAATGACCTGCGAGATCTTCGGAACCAGGTCTATTTCGTTACCGAAGGGCGTGACGCTGCTTTCGCGCCGGACCTTGGAATCCACAGTATCAAGGACACACTGGCTACGGCTCAAAAGACTTTTATGGAATGGGCGCGGCGGACTGGCGATCGCGATGCGCAGGAGTTGATGGACCGATTGTCGGCGGCATTTTTCACACTTCTCGACGAGCTCACGATAGCCCGCTCCCGTAAACACATTAAAAAATACTACAGCTCCTCCCTCGATAAGATCGGCCACTTCCCGAAGCGAAAAAAACCACACTCGGTGTTTGCCAAAATCGATCTCAAAGGCCGATTTCTTTCCTACGACCGGCTGAATGATGAGATCTCAAACTACAAGCTCTCGCTTTTCAACCCCTCACTCTATGTGCTGCCGCCTTATAGGGCGGCGTATGAGGAAAGGAAGGTTCGGAATTTTTCACAGGCCGATCGCGAACGTTTTTTGATCGGAATGATGAAGGTTAACTTTCTCAAACGACTTGAAAGTTCCGTCCACGCCTTCGCAATAACGATGGAGCGGACTGTCTCTAAGATCGAGGCGCTCGAGAAACGCCTTCGAGAATTCAAGTTACATGCAGAAGAATCACTCGATGCTTTGCAGCCTGACCTCTTTGTTTCTGCGGACGAAGACGACGAGGAATTGAATGAAGCATTTCAGGTCGGAACGAAACTGAAGTTCGAGATGGCCCACCTGGATGTCAACCGATGGCTCAAGGATCTGGCAACGGACAAGCAGCAGCTCTCTCTTCTTGCCGACGCAGCCAGATCGGTTGATCACACGCGAGATGCCAAGCTAGGGGAACTGAAGGCGTTGATCGAGCGTAAGGTGAGCCATCCCGAGAAGAACACGCATGACGAAGATAATCGGAAGGTGGTCGTGTTTTGTGCGTTTGCTGATAGCGCAGCTTATCTCTACGAATCACTTGAGCGCTGGGCACGAAAACAATTGAACGTGCATATAGCGCTCGTCTCAGGAAGCGCGCGCCCGAACCGTACAACCTTCGGTAAGGCCGAGTTCTCGCAGATTCTGACAAACTTCTCCCCGCGTGCCAAACAACGCAAAAAAATGAAGTCGATGCCGCAAGATGGCGAGATCGATATTCTCATTGCGACCGATTGTATCTCGGAAGGGCAGAACCTTCAGGATTGCGACTATCTGATCAATTATGACATCCACTGGAACCCGGTTCGTATCATTCAGAGGTTCGGGCGCATTGACCGGATCGGAACATTGAACAAAGAGATTCAACTTGTGAATTTCTGGCCGACGCCTGATCTCAACAAGTACATTAATCTGAAGAACCGCGTTGAGGCGCGCATGGCGCTTGTGGATATCGCGGCGACCGCCGAAGACAATGTCTTGCAGACGCGAGACATCGAAGACCTGATCCAGGAGGACCTCCGCTATCGCGACAAGCAGCTCTTGCGCCTCAAGGACGAGGTTCTGGACCTGGAGGAATTTAACGAATCGGTCGCCCTCAACGAGTTTACCCTCGATGATTTCCGCGTCGACCTGCTGGGCTATATCGAAGCAAATCGGGAAAAGCTCGAAGAGGCGCCACTCGGGCTCTATTCCGTAGTACCGCCAAACCCGGATTATCCGACAATTCAGCCCGGAACCGTCTTTTGCCTGAGGCAGAAGCAGCCAGCGCCGGGCGGAGAGACCGTGAATTTGCTGCAGCCCTATTTTCTCGTCTATGTGCGCGAGACCGGTGAGGTTAAGTACAACTTCACTGCGCCTAAACAGGTGCTGGAAATCTTCCGCGCTGTCTGTCAGGGCAAGTCCGAACCCTATGCAAAACTCTGCGAATTGTTCGACGGACACACAAACGACGGCGCGGATATGAGTCGCTACAGCCAGCTGCTGGACGCGGCCGTCACGGCTATCGCTGCACAATCCGATAAGAAAAACCTCAGCAACCTCTTCGCGGGGCGAAGCGGAAAGCTGGTGGATGACACTAAACTTGCAAAGTCTGCGTTAGATTTCGATCTAGTGACGTGGCTTGTTATCATGGGCGAGACGGGTGGTGCTTGATGGCTGAATGCCGCCCCCAAGTCCAGGCTGCGCTGAAGGCGCTTCTTGACGACCCGCTCAAGGATGCAGCGGCCGGATTGTTTGGCGCACTCGGCTATGCAAGTCGCAAGACAGTCAACCTCGACGGATCGCCGGCATCGTTCCTGAGCTTCATTGACCCGGTTGGCGGATTGTCCGGTAGACCGGCGGCCCAGGTGTCTAGTTGGCGCCGCGTCGATTTCGTGTTTCAGCTCACAAATGACGAAATCCCGATCCTTGCCCAAGGCGACAAAGACCTCTTTCAGGATCAACAAGATTATCGGACTTCGATCATCGAGTCCTTCGTGTTCCTGACGATTGAGCTTCAGGGTAAGGAGTGGACGCGTAGCGCATTGGCTGGCGTCGCGCGCGAACTCAACCGCGTTTTTCCGATGCCGGTAGTTATTCTGTTTCGGCATGGCGGTTTCGCTTCACTGGCGGTTATTGACCGACGGCCCAACAAGAGAGATGGTTCGCGGGATGTCGTCGAGAAACGCATCTCGATCGTTAAGGATATCAATCTCAAAACACCCCACCGCGCCCACGTAGACATTCTGTGTGACATCGCGTTATCAGAAGTAAAGAGTCGTGGCCGGGGCGCGCCGACCAATTTCCGCGATCTTTATGATGGTTGGATCGAGGCCCTTTCGGCCCAAACGCTGAACAGGCGCTTCTATCAAGAACTCGCCAACTGGTTCTTCTGGTCGGTGAAGCAGGTTAAATTTCCCGCCGCGGAAATTGAGGCAGAACCAAAGAAGCGCGAAGAGCAAAATCAAGTCGCGGTCATCCGCCTGCTCACCCGGCTGATATTTGTCTGGTTTATCAAGGAGAAGGGTCTCGTCCCCGAGGCATTTTTCGAGCCGGGTCAGCTGATGAAGCTCCTAAACGAGGACCCAATCAGCCATCCTGACAGCAGCACCTACTACACGGCGGTGCTCCAGAATCTTTTCTTCGCGACGCTCAACATGGAAATGTCGGATGACCGAAAATGGTGGATCAAACCCTCAGGCAGGGCCCTCGACGGGCAGTATCTGATACACACTGTCTATCGCTTCAAGGATGCGTTCCGGAATCCCACTTCGGCTCTCGCCCTATTCCGCCAAGTGCCTTTCCTGAACGGCGGCCTCTTCGAATGCCTCGATAGGGAGATCTCCGATCGCGATCTCGAACGTAATCCCGATCTGAAGAAGCGTGCCGTCCGGGAAGGCTCGCGTCTGGTCATGCGCATCGACGGTTTCTCGGAACACGCCGACAATCCGTTGCGGGTGCCGAACAAGATTTTCTTTGCCCAGAACGAAAAAGTCGATCTCAACATCGAATACGACACAAAGGGAAAGACCTACCAGACCGACGGCCTGATTGAGCTGTTCTCCCGTTACAAATTCACCATCGAGGAGAACACGCCCGTCGAAGAAGAGGTGGCGCTCGACCCAGAACTGCTCGGGAAGGTGTTTGAGAACCTGCTGGCAAGCTACAACGCCGACACGCGGACGACGGCCCGGAAGAAATCCGGATCTTTCTATACGCCACGGGAAGTGGTCGACTATATGGTCGACGAGGCGCTTATCTCTTATTTCGAGCGGCGTCTGTCGGAGGCGACAACCGCATCGACTAAGCGAACGCGGCCGATCGCCGAGGCGCTGGATCTTGGTGCGGGCCCGGGTGAGCTTGGCCTGGCGCGACCGGTTGCCTCTTTGCAGCCAGAACCGGCCGTGACAAGTGATCTCCAAGCCAGATTGCGCCATCTCCTATCCTTCAAGGAAGCAGGCAATCCGTTCTCCAGCAACGCGACCGATGCGCTGATCGCGGCCATCGACAATCTGAAGGCGCTCGACCCGGCCTCCGGCTCCGGCGCCTTTCCAATGGGGCTGTTACAGAAGCTGATCCATGTCCTGCATCGGCTTGATCCGGACAACGCCCGGTGGAAGGCGCAGAACCGCAAGCCTCTTGAAGACCGACTCGCTGCAGCGAAGCGTACGCCCGATCCTTCTCGCCGGGAGGCCGAGATTGAGGATGCCGAAGGCGCGCTAGAAAAACTCGACCACGATTTTTCTGACGCCAACCGCCCCGACTATGCCCGCAAGCTCTACCTGATCGACAAGTGTTTGTTTGGTGTCGATATCCAGCCGATCGCCGTTCAGATTGCCAAACTCCGCTTCTTTATCTCCCTGGTAGTGAGCCAGAAGATCGATTGGTCGAAGGAGAACGCCAACATCACCGCGCTGCCGAACCTTGAGACGAAGCTGGTCGCCGCTGACAGCCTCATCCCGATCGAGCGCCCGGTTCAAGCCGATCTCTTCCGCAATACTAAGATCGCTGAAAAGGAAGCCGATCTTCGTTCTATGAACGAACGCTATTTCAGCGCGCGCACAATGCGCACGAAACGCAAATGCCGCGACGAAATCGGTCGTCTACGCGATGAGCTGACCGATTTGTTGCAGTCAGATCGCGGTCTACCGGAAGAAGATGCGAAGAGGATGGCTGCTTGGGATCCGTTCGATCAGAATGTGGCGGCACCTTTCTTCGACCCGGAATGGATGTTCGGTCTGTCGTCGAATTTCGATCTCGTGATCGGCAATCCGCCCTATGTTCGCCATGAGGCGATTAAGGACCAGAAGCCGCTGTTGGAAAAGCACTATGGTGGCAAGGATAAGAAGGGAAATCCACTCGGCGCCTATAGTGGTACGGCCGACCTTTTCGTCTATTTCATCCAGCGCGGGATCGAACTTCTGAACCCCGGCGGGGCCTTTGCTTTCATAACCTCGAACAAATGGTATCGCGCCAAATATGGCGACCGGCTGCGCAGCTGGATGAGCCGACATGCGCGGCTTAGGAGTATCGTCGATTTCGGTGATGCACCTGTATTCGATGCCGTCGCCTATCCCACCATCATTGTCGCAACGCGGCGGGAGACGCCCGTAGCGGCCCCGACCGCTGCGGACTCTCTGTACGTCATGAATTGGATTGCAGTTCCAGATGGACCGGATGTATCCAATTTTCCAGCACTGTTCGACAGCTTAGCTTTCCGTATTCCGCAGAAGGAGCTCGCTATCGGCGGTTGGCAGTTAGAACCGTCGATAAAGCGCAATCTGTTGGAGCGTATCCGAGGGGCGGGAATGCCACTGAAAGAGGTTGTCGAATCCCGCGTGTATCGCGGTGTGACTACAGGCTTTAATGATGCATTCGTCGTTAATAGTGTTCAGCGCGAGCGGATGATTTCGACTGATCCGAATTCTGCGGCAATCATTAAGCCATTCCTCCGGGGAAGCGACGTGGAGCGCTGGCAAGCAGAGCCGCAGGATTTGTGGCTAATCAAGATTCCATCTTCTGAGAACGTCAACCATCCGTGGAGCACCGCCGTCGAAGCTAAGGCAGAAAAGATTTTCGCCCAGACCTACCCTGCGATCCACGCTCACATGGGCGCCTATCGCAAGGAGCTCATCAAGCGATACGATCAAGGAAAGTTCTTTTGGGAGCTGCGATCCTGCACTTATTGGCAAAAATTCGAGCGTCCAAAAATTCTCTCCACCAAAGTGTCTTTTCGACCATCTTTTTGCTTTGATCGATCGGGCGCTATTCTCGGCAACACGGCCTACTTTATACCACCTAGTCAGTGGGGGCATTATCTGGTGGTACTACTAAATTCCAGTCTATCCGAGTTCTACGCGAGAAAGATTTTTGCAGGGAAGCAGGGCGGCTTCTACGAGGTGCAGCCTGACGGACTCGAAGCATTTCCGGTTCCGAAGCTACTTCCACTGCAGGTTACGATTCTCAACAAAATTGACCATGGGCCTCTCGCTCTCCAAAATCCTCGCTGGGAACAGCTCCTTAACGGATTTATCTACGAGCTCTTTTTCCCTGAGGAGCTTCACGCTAGCAACCTCGCTCTGTTTGAAGAGGCCGAGCGCGCGGGCATCGGTAAACTTGCCGGCCTTGAAGGAGCAGCGCTCGTCAAGGCTACGCAAGCCTTCGCCGCGACCGCGCTAATCCCCGGTGGGCGCCTCCACACTATGCTCTCCGACCTGCAAACACTCGACGTGATCCGTATCATCGAGGGCAGGGAATGACTGATCGCTCCACGATTGGTGTCAGTGGTCAACCCTCCGCCGGCGCAGCGCCGGTCTCCAGCGGTATCGAACCGCCGGTCACTTCTCTAAAAATTAAGACCCTCCGGATTTCTGATTTCCGCGCCTTCGCCGGACCGGAGGCGGTCACCATCGCGCTCAATGGCAAGAATATGCTAGTGTACGGTGAGAATGGCGCCGGTAAGTCGTCTATCTTCCATGCTCTAAACGAATTTTTTTCTATCGAACGCGCCGACGCCGCAGCTCGCAAATTGAAGCTCGCCGACCTCAGAAACAAGTTCTCTGATGTACCGGAGGCCGACGGATACATTGAGATCGAGCTGGACGATGGCAAGCCCGCGGCTCGATGGGATCACACGCGGCATCCCATCGACGTTACGGCACCAGGCGCCGATAGGCGGATCGTCAATGGTGCCTACAGGAAAGCAATACTGGACTATCGTGCACTGCTCGACACGAACTACATGCAGGGTACAGGGGAAATCAATCTCTTCGATATATGTGTGCATGTGCTTTTGAGGGACTATGCCGTAGTCCATAATGGCCGACAGGAGCGGTTGATCGATTTATGGAAGCAACTGCTCGAAAGCATTGATCCCAAGCAATACCCGCAGATCCATCCAAGGCACATATCTGCCATAAACACATTGTCGGCATCGTTCAATGCCGGTTTGCAGGAGGCCCTACTTGCGCTCAAACCGAAGATAGACGAGTTGGTAATCGAGTTAGGATGGAGTGACATTGCGCTTGCCGCGTTGAACACGACCTCGCTGGTTGCCGCTGGCGTTGCTGGTGGTACTGGCATCGTGTCCCTGCGATGGAGAAGTCTATACAGGTGACCGTGGGTACGCCTTCCAGAGCTTCACACTTCAACCCCAACCTGGGGCAAGTGCTACCTCACCTGGCGTCGCCTACAACGCGGCAACTCGGAGAAACCAGCGCAACTACGATGGTAAGAGCGTCAGGCCGATTGTGACATTTCGCGCGCTTCCCCTCCCTGCGCCGCAGACCTTCCTGAATGAGGCGCGATTGTCGGCCCTTGCGCTTGCTGTCTACTTCGCTGGCCGACAAATATCGTCGGCGACGCTTCAGGCGGACACGCCGCGCCTTATGGTGCTCGACGACGTGTTGATCGGCTTGGACCAGTCCAATCGCCTGCCGGTTCTTCAGGTGCTCGAAAAGCATTTCTCAGGTTGGCAGATCGTACTGCTTACCTACGACCGAGTCTGGTTCGAGATGGCTCGCTTCCACCTCGCGGATCGGAAGGACTGGGACACCCTCGAGCTATTCGAAGGAATTGAACCGACGGGGGCTAGCCGTCCAATTCTTCGACCAACAACCAGCGTCGATCCGGTCGTCAGCAATATCTCCACAGCCAGAAAATTTTACGCCGATCATTACTACGCCGCTTCCGCGGTTCATGCGCGAGTTGCGTTCGAGCTGTCACTAAAAAAAGTCTGCGAGCGGAACGCCATTGCGGTTCGGTTCAGGGTCGACCAGCGTATGCTTACGACGGACGATCTTTTGATCGCCGTCGAGAAGGGGCTGACAGGACGCGCGGAGGCGGGACTCATGGCGAAATCGATCCAGGACATCAAGCTCTACCGCAAGGTCGTCCTCAATCCGTTTTCCCATTCAACGCCGATTAACCTCACGGCCGTCGAAGTGAAGGGTGCGATCGACGCCGTTGAGGCGCTGCACCGAGCTTTCCGGGAGCACATCAAGGGCGGGGCGAGCAGTTGACCGAATTAGAGCATATTTCGGCTGGATTGAATCGGGGGATTCCCTGGG
>Ga0182024_10016753_pt1 | contig 13852 bp, 12 predicted proteins | sample P32metaG_FD_120480 | JGI IMG/M metagenome (GOLD analysis project Ga0182024, IMG submission 120480) | Permafrost microbial communities from Stordalen Mire, Sweden - P3-2 metaG (Illumina Assembly) | ecosystem: Environmental > Terrestrial > Soil > Wetlands > Permafrost | place: Sweden: Stordalen... | reverse complement strand
GATTGCGAGACTGGCTGAGAGAAGGAAGAGCGATTTCAGCATCTTTCCCGAACAAGAAACAAGCCCTGTCAAAAGCAGTGCATATCGAAAAGCTAGACATAATGGCGAGCGAAGAGGAAGAAGCAACGGCAGGGAGATCCAGATGAGCCATTACAGCAAAATTGAGACGCAGATCGTTGATAACGATTCGCTTCTGAAAGCACTTGCATGGTCTGGCGCTTTCTCAGCTGGCGATTTTTTCCTCATCAGTCTTATGCTCGGACCGTCCAACAACGGCGGCATCGACTACCATCAGTACCTGACTAATAATGCGGTACGGGCCGGAGCAGTGTTTGCATTCTCTGAACCAATTGCCGGAGAAACTCTGCAAATGTTGTGGAGCACTTATTGCGCGTATGAATCCAGATATTTGGATTTTCTCGGGCGAATACGAAATGCTTATCCCATTATTTACGGACAAGCAGGCATAGTTTCCGTTAATGGCGATCTGAATTTTCACGTTCCTATAAATACTCTGACTTACGCCAATTTAAGTGCTGCCACTAATAATGCTGCTTGCCGAGATGCGCTTTCGCAACTGAGAGACGGCGCGGCCGGTATGGTGATCCAAGGTTATTATGGACCTGTTGGCGGGGCTAGGTCGGATATCAATTCCGTTTGGGATGCGGTCGCCCAAAACGCTGGCACCGTATATGATGTTAATTCAAGCAACTGGACTTCTGTTCAAGCGCTTTTAACCGGTGATTGGCCTGTACAAGCCCTCGATGCCATTACAGCGCAATCTGGCCTAGGCAGCAGAAGTTTTGTGCCTCAAGCTGCAGATCCTACCGGCACCGGGAAACCGACGGGTCCGTTCGCTTTCTCTCCGCCGTCGGTGCCTCAAGATACCCAACCAGATATCGTCAATCTCAATCTTGGCCTCACTATAACGTTGCCAAGTGTGACTACGATTATTGACGACATTCTAGACAAAATCATTCATCCTCTTAAGAAACCGCTGCCCAAGCCGAAAGAAGATATTGACCCGGTCGATGCTATCACAGGGAAATATATTTATCGTGCAACAGATATTTCGGTGGGAAGCGGGCAATTCCCTTATTCTTTGTCTTTCCAGCGATTTTATGACTCTTATCCTGCTAATCTTCAGCCGAACGCAGGCAGCGGGCCTTCATATCATCAAGATCTGCTCGGCTACGGTTGGAGCCATAATTGGGATATGTATGTAAATACAGAAAGCGATGCCTTTTCAGCTTTAGGAGATTCGGCCGCTTTATTTGCAGCACCAAGCATAGTGGCTCTTTATTTGATCAGTGATTTATTGGTTGGCCCGGCTACTGACACATTGTCGAACTATTTAATTAGTTCTCTTGTGGATTGTTGGAAGGTTGACAAAGTCACTGATAACGCTATACGTGTGACTTCAGCTGGCGTCAATGATATGTTCGTTACGTTGGCAGATGGTTCTTACAGATCAACCGGCGCCAGCGGGGCCACTTTAAGTGTTTCGGGGTCCAGTTACACCTACACAACTAAAAACGGCGTTCAGTATTATTTCAATCAGCAGCCTGGGCTTTATGCAATTAGGTTTGTCCATATTACGTCAATCACTTTTCCTAACGGCCCGGTAGTGACAATCGACTACATACCGTATTCATTTCCCGATAATCAATTCGGAAACATGATTAGTTCCGTGTCGAATAACATGGGGCGCACACTCACTTTCAGCTACGCCACTTCAGTGAGCGGGCCCATAACTTCTGTGACCGATGGCGCAAGAACAGTTAGCTACTCATATCATACAGACGATTACGGCTGGGCTATAGCCGCTGTTATAGACGTGCGCGGGTACACAACAGCGTACGGATACACAGGTACGTCCCCGATAATTGGCCAAATCAATCAAATAAACAACGCTGACGAATCTTTCTACGTACAAAATACATACGATAGCCAGGGGCGTGTCAAGACACAAATATACGGAAATAACGTTTGGACGTGCTATTTCTCAGGCTTTCGCAGTGATTTCGAGGATATCTTAGGGAATTCGCGTTACCGAATTTTTGATTACTTTGGCAACGTCGTGAGTGACGTGGATGAGCTCGGAAACGCGACAGCGAATGTGTTTGATGGTTTCAATCGAACTACTCAGGTGACGATGCCAGAAGGAAACCAAATTCAGCTGAGTTACGACTCTACAAGTAACGTCCTGTCAATGACTCAAGTTGCAAAACCGGGCTCAGGGCTTTCGAACTTAACGCGGTCATACACTTATGACTCGACATGGAATAAGCCGCTTACTTTTACGGACGAGAGCGGCAACGAATACATCACGACTTATGATGCTACCTACGGGAATCTGCTAACATTCACCGCTCCCACTGTCGCGGCCGGCACCGCGGAGTGGACTCTGACTTATGCACGTGGACAAGTAATTTCGATCACAGATCCGCTCGGCATTGTTACCTCTTTTTCGTACGATTCCACAACGGAAGAGCTGTTGAGCGTTACGCGCGATAGCGGTTCCTTGCCGCATTTGAACTTGGTATCGTCTTTCACTTACGATGCAGCTGGTAACGTGGCAACCTTCACAGATCCAAAGTCTAACGTCACGTCATATACCAGCGACCCGAATCGAGAAATCACTCAAATGACGGCGCCGTCACCATTCTCATATGTTCGTTCCTTCACTTACGATAATAACGGCAACGCGGTATCGATAGTTGAATCATCCAAGACGAATTCGTATGCATACAATGTAATCAACGATTTGGTCGGCGCAACTGATCCAATGGGTAACAGATCGAGTTTTCAATTCAACACCATCAATGAGCTCGAAAAGTTTGTTGATGCGGCGGATCGATCAACTGGATATGATTACGATCCTTGCTGGCGTCTCACAACCGTAAATAATCCGGATGCAGTCAGCGACAGGTCTTTCTCGTACACAGACAATGGACGCCTAGCAAGCGCAACTGATGAAAATGAAAACACCACCGGATATGCCTATGACGGTTTTGACAGGCTCTCCACGATAACATACGCTGACGGATCGGCCGAAAGTTTGACATATGACGCAAACAGCAATGTGCTTACATGGGAAACCCGAGCCGGCATCACCATTACGTATGCATATGACGCCCTGAATCAAGTCACGTCGAAAACAGTTGGCTCTCAGCCAACCATCAGTTTTACGTATACCTTGCGAGGCCAACTCCTTACAGCCTCTACTGCAGTTGTCACCGGAAATCCGGCAACCGGAACCTACACGTTTTCCTATGATAATGTGGGGCGGCAAACGTCTGAGGAAAATCCAGATAGCAAGACGGTTGCCTACGAATATGACGGCAACCTGAATTTAACGCAGCTAACGTGGCCGGACGGCTACTATGCGACCTATTCTTACGATGCCCTTAACCGACTAACGACAATCAAATTGAACGGGGCAAGCAGCTCGGCGGTCCAATTCGCGTATGATGTATATTCCCGCCGAACGACACGTACTGATGCAAATGGCGTGATCACAAGCTATGCGTATGATTTAAACGACAACCTCGAAACCCTGGAAATCGCGTTCGTCGGCAGCGGCGTATCGTTTACTCATAGTTTCAATCGAGTAAACGAAATAACCAATTTGAGGTTAACTGAACCATCGTATTTATGGATGCCTTCGGCCGGGACGATCAATTACGGCACGCCGAACAATCTCAACCAGGTACCTTCGATCAATAGCGCGACTCTCTCTTACAGCACCGCTGGCTGTCTGTCTTCAGACGGGACGTGGACTTTCACATACGACGGCGAAAATCAGTTGACGGCGGCAACTAAGACCGGCATGAGTGCAAGTTATGACTACGACCCATTCCATCGGCGTGCGCAAAGCACGGTCGGCTCTACTGCGACGCGCTTCTTCTACTCGTTCCAAAACAGAATCGCAGATTACGATGAGTCTGATGATTTAGTGACGCGCTACGTGCCTGGATCACGAACGGATGAAGCGATTTGCTCTGTAGCAGCAGACAGTACTGTCACTTATTTCCATCATGACCGCATGGGCTCAGTGGTAGCGAATAGCAACGGCTCTGGCACCGCAATAAACAATCACTCGTACGGACCACTCGGCGAGACGTCCAGCGCAGGCACGTTTGGGTACACCGGACAAGTCTTTGATTCTGAAACAGGATTGTATTATTACAAAGCCAGACACTACTCCCCGGTTTTGAAACGGTTTTTGCAACCTGATCCCAGGCGCTTTCAGATCCCAAACGTTTTTGGACGTTTGCTTAGCAGAAATCCTTTCGTCGAGGTTGAAGAAATCAACCTATATAGATATGCTCGCAATAACCCACTTAAATTCATAGATCCGCTTGGGCTCGATATACCTCCTTCTCAATCCTTGCCAGGAATTTCGGCAATTATGAATAAATCAGTTTTAGACCAAGCCGCCGAACCGCATGGCTGGGAAACTGGAGGCGCATTTACAATCTATTCAGATGGAACAGTGGATCCGAACATACCTGGTCCGGGCAGATCACGAGCAGACAATCAGTTCATTCCGCCGACGGGTGGCACAGACGTTTATGAAAATCACAGTCATTGCGCTGGTTCTCCTTCGAATCCAGACGCCACTCCAAAAATGGACTTCATGAGGGCCCACGACAGCAATAGACGTCTTTGGGTGATTGCGCCCGGCGGAGGGATAGTTATGTTCGACACGCCAAATTTGACCTACGACAAAAATGGAAATCCAATCTCGGTGCCATTTTATTCCTTCGATCCAAAAAACTCAATCTTAACCGATCCTGGGATAGGTCCCCGCAATATCCAAAACAGGCCAATGCACGGTGGATAAAAAGTTGAAAATTGCCAATCATGGCTCTGGACTCTTGCCCACTTTGAGATACAATATACGGTCAAAGAATGCTTAGAGTGTTATTTATAATTCTTACACTCGTTGCAGTGAATATACTACCAAACACTGCAAGCGGAGATGTTTATAACCGTCCCGATGGTTTAGTGTACCAACACGAAGAAGTTTATGGCGCTGATCTGGTAGAGAAAGGCTGGATTTTGGAGCGAGTGGAAAGGAAGTTGATTGAGCAGGGACTTCCGTATCCGACCGACCACATGTTTGGCGGTTGCGGACTAGTCGGTGGGTATCCATTCCGGCCAGATTGGGTATTGAATGCCACAGACCCCGGTTCATGGCTTCTTGGACAGCTCGAGGGTGTTGCTCAAGTGGAGCAATTTACCGGATACGAATTGAAAGTTGTTAAGCCTCCCTGTGACTTCAACACTCTGTTCTGGGTGTGGAAGAGCAACGGAAATCAAAAGTGCCATGGCTCTGGCAAAATGCCACCAAGGTAAGGAAGTTGTCGGAACAGGGAAGGCTGAAATTGCGTATCCGTTCGGCGCATTGCGGGTGTTTTTAAACAAAGATTTGATCCACCAGGGGCGATGCCGAGCATCGCCCCTTCCTCCCATTGTTTTTGGTCATTCCGCGTGTGCGTCCGCTACTTCACGTGGTGGCATGAGAGCGGTCGGCATGGTTTGATAGAGCGGCAATCGAGCAAAGCAGGGCGGGGTTAAGACCCGGGCGTTTTCGGTTTGATTCGCAAACATCAAACATCACAATGGGTTGTCGAATCTTCGAGGCATGTTCCACTTCAGTCGAACCGACAGAGCGAGACACACTTGCGCCATGACAGTGATATGTCCTGTCTCCTTTGCCGTGCTGAGTGATAGAAACCGGGTGTTCATCAAGCACCAGGGAGTGCATACTAAGCTCGCTTCAGGTGTACGCTGGTGATTGTAAAACGCGTTGCCCTTACACTCTTTTTGTTGATACTGTTACCCGGCTCAGCGCGAGCGGCTCAGTGGATTCCCGAACTGGATGAAGTCGGCAACCAAGGCACGAATGCCCAGGCAGACGACATCAACCGAACTGCAGCTCTGGAAAATAAGCTCTTGGGCGAGTCGAGAGCGCTGTACACCGAAGGTATGTATACCGAAGCGCTTCAGCGCGCTCGCTTGGCAGAAAAGTTCTATCACTACTCGTTGAACTGAGAGCGTTGCAGGAACCACATGATTGACGTCGGTTGACGATCTGCGGTTCGATTAAGGACTGTCGAATCATACCGTAAGCGAACAATCATGCCAAGAATAGGCAAGCGAGATCCTGAGAAAGAGCGGTTTTGGCGCGATAAAATCGAGCGCCAGCGAACAAGCGGTTTGAGCCAAATCGAGTTTTGCGCGCGCGAAGGAGTGAACTCAGGAACCTTCAATTGCTGGATACATATTCTTCAAAGGCGCGATGAAGAAGCGGTCGCGGCAAAACGCGTGGCAGCAAAGAAGAAGTGGAGAGAAAAAAGTAAGCGCAGGCAGGCACCACTTTTTGTTGCCGTCGCGCCACCGTCAAACGGTAATCATCAATTGCCCAACAACAAAGTGGCCGAAATAGTCTTCACTGGTGGACGCATCATAATTTTCGGTGGCATCGAAATAGCCTTGGTGCAAGCAATCATTCAGGCGTTGAAGGAGGAAGCAAGTGCTGGGAACAACAGGCAACACGAGGATATTTCTGTGCACACTGGTTCCGAGAATGCTCTCGACTTTAGGGGCCGTACTGAGCGTGTCCTTCTCAGATTGGTTTGGTGTATTCATGCTGCGTTGATGCTCATAGGGTATTGCGAGTGCCGTGTCTCTGCCATTGCTATTCTTCCCCGGATTGCTGTTGCTTTTCTGTCACCATACTTCCAAGGTTTCAAGCAGTTGCAAGATCGGTTTATTCGGTATTCCGAGATAATCCGCCACGGACTTGTAAAACTCTTTTGTTGTCTTCCTATCGGTTCTAATTTTCGCGGCATCCCAGCGGCGAAACCTGTTGTCGGGCGTGTAATGCTCATAATAGGATTGAAGCGGAGCCATTTCCCGTTTGATGTTTTCGACGCCTTTTGCAAATCCGACCAGCTCCCATCTTCCGTCTACATACGCCTTGCTCGTGCCTTTATCCCAGCACCCAAAGTTGGGATCTCGATCAAGTCCGTCGGCGACGTGCTTCTCGTGACGGCGCACTAGTCCATCGTAGACTACTTCCGCGGTTGTGTTCAGTAGAATGCACTCTGCTCCGCTTTGCAGAAACAGTGGGAAGTTTTCGCGAGAGGGCAGAGCAGGCCCGGCGGCTATCAGGCACGGAGATCGCTCGTCTATGAGCGACAGGAGAATCTCATTTTCTCTTAGCTTGATGAGCCGAAGCGCTTCCGTGGTGTCATCCCCGCTTACGTTGCCCTCTTGCTGAAATATTTTGAAAATGTTGCCTCCGAATGCCGCCCCGACTCGTTTGTCCGTATCGACTGTGTTTAGCTGTTCCGCGGTGTACGCGTTTTGAAAGCGTTCCAATACGGTCGATTTTCCAGCTGTCGAAAATCCGAGCAAGATGACCTTATGATTCATGAGCAAAAGCCTTTGTGAGCTAACGGGTGCGAGATCATAGCATCAACGTTACTCGCAGGGATGCCAGGTGCACCGAATACTGCCAGGCGCAGTACCGTCGACGGCCGCGTGACCGCTCAACCGGCGTCCAATCATCTCATCTAGGATACGTTGCAGTTCGAATCCATTGACAGTGTGATGACGCTGCTCGGGCACAGCGACTACGAGATGACCAAGCGCTATGCGCATTTGGCACCGGGAAATTTGTGCAAGACGCTGTTGAAGTGCTAGTGTCTGCGGGTGCCAAGTAAGCGAAGGACACCAGCGGCGCCTACCGGACTTTGTAACCACCAGCGCTCAATTTCGCGCAATATTCCTGTTTCTCTCGTATCTTGGAAGCTGCAATTTCTTCAAACTTCTTTAGCGAAAAATGCTCTTCCTTGTCGGATCGCATGAAATCTAAGACCTTCGTTATCTCTTTAAGCAAGTCTTGCGCCGCCTTCTCCGATTGTTCGATAGGTTCGCTGATTGCGATTACGATATTTTTGTCCGTAAGCCCCGCGTGTAGGATGTATCCGGGCTGATCGGGTGGAGAGAGAGTAAAGAAGAACTTGTCGCCAGAATAGGGAGCTTGCCATACTCGCTGTCCCGTATTTTGGTCGACGAACTTGTCTGGTGGACTTGAAAGATCCAATGTCGGGATAGTTGCCACGCCGTATTGCTGAGCATATTTTCGTGCCATGGCAGCAAGCTTTTCTTCAGGCAGATCAGCGACTTCCGAGCACTTAAGCTGCTGCTCGATTGCCTTTTCCATGGAGTTCAATCTGGTGTTCATAAACGATCTGAAATCGCCGCTGCCAGTGAATAGTTGCATCTTCATACCTCCCAGGAACATCCGTCGCGGTCTAGCAGTATAAACGGAAGTGTGAGCCAGTAAAGCTTAGGAGATCTTGAGTTTCGTGATCGCGCTGCATAGCTGTCCAGCTTGCGTACCGTTACGCCAGCATTGGCGTTGGCCACAAAGGCACGACTTCGCGCAGAAAAACGAGAGGTGGCTAGCGCCAAATCTCTCGCCGAGCAAGCCGAGCGCTGCAAGTGTTACACGCGCTGATTAGTACTCACTCCCGCGCCGGTCGGCACTGAATATGGCGAGATCTTCTCGCGGGCGCCGCTCAGTCGTCAAAATCTCGACGTTTCCTCTCCGCGATTTCCGCCCGCTGGACAGTTCTGGTGATGAGCTTATTTGTCAGTATTTCCATCATGGTCAAGCACCGTCGCACCATGAGAAACACGATGCAACCGATCACGAGTAACAGTGGAAGCATGAAAACGTGTGGACTAATTACGCAGAGTAATGTCAATAAAAACAGTCCGGCGAGCCACGCAATGGCTCGGCGGAACGCGGCGAATAGCCCGTTAAGCTGCGCTTCATTCATCACGGAAAGCATGTCATTCTGCATGAATCCAATAACGATAGTGAGCGCGGCAATCACAAATCCAAGCAGCGCACCAAGGGCACTGGCGAGCGCCTGCACAAAACTTGGTGTATTGGTCGCTATCGGAGCATACAGGTATGGAAACTTGATAAACAGGACCACGGCTGCGACGGTGACCAAAACGCCAGCTACCGTTCCGAGCCCGATGTCGCGCATCGCATAATCTGGGGCCCGTAGTGGCGCGGGTGGTGCGGGTTGATCAGGTGGTTTTGCCGGTAGCTCTGTCAATTTTTGGTTTCAACTTCTGGTATGCGCTAATGATTCCTTCGAACATTTCATCACTATCTACCACACCGTGTTCTTCGTCAATCTGATTGACTGTAGCCTCTGAAACCACCATTTGCTCTAACAAATCGAGATCTCTGACTCGTCCTTGATCTATGTCGTAACCCTTGATGCAGAATCGATCAGCTTGTTTCAAGAGTGCTTTGTTTCGCACCATCTTGCCTGCTATTTCCCCAATGGCGTGAACCACCTTCGCAACCCCCTTTTTTGAGTTGTCCGGTGGCAACAGCTTAACCTCAATGCGAGCCTCTGGACACGATTTGCCGATCAGTCCCATCCCGTCGTATACATCCGGTGATTTATTTTTCAGCACGCCGATATGGGGCATTGGAAGCGAAACATCCAGAAGTCTGATGTCGCGAAATCGTGAGAATGCAGCCAGTGCATCCTCTTCGTAAATCCTAATGAACCTCCCCTTTGGAAGATCGGGGCACATTTTGCGAAGATAATACGCAAATCGCTCTGCGCGCGGACCTGCGTCATTGTATTCGGCTGCTACCACGCTCGCGTCAAAAAACACTATATGGGTTTTGAAACATAGGGTCCGACCGGGTTTCAGCTCCAGAGGCTCAGTCTCCCCATGAAATTCCTCTTCAGGATAGTCCGTGAGCTTCAGTTTCGCAAAAGCTATGCGAACGATATCGTTGCTTCTACTCTGATCCCAGAACGCCAGCCGCTCATTGTTTATCTCATCATCAAGATATACAGACCTGTCTGTGAATTTGAGTTTTGCCAGCTCCTTTCTGAGTGCCCTTCGTGAAAAAGACTCATCATCTTTGTCCGGCTCGAAAGTGAAAAAGTGTATCTTCCGTCTGACTGTAGCCATTTCTGCCCTCGCTACAAAGAGTCATCGATCATAGCAAGGTTGACGCGGTAAACTGTCAACGATCCTATCAGCTGGGAGGGTTAACCGTGGCTGACAAGAGTACGCGGCTGTTGCGAGAATTACAGAATATTGAAGCGAAGGTCCGCAAGTCGCTTAAGACGGATCACGGGTTGAGAAGTGGAATCGATGACACGTCACCGTATCTAACCGTCGACGGCCCAGGACATAAGACCCAGCTGGTTTTGCGCCTGTCCCTGGAGAACTTAGAAGACCTCGTGGACGGTGGCAGAGACTGTGCCCTATATGCGAAACATATAGGGAAGGAAGCGGCGCAGATTTACTCGTTTGTTCCAGGTCAGAAAGAGATCAGACGTGTGTCCGTTCCTGCCTCGCATCCCAGTGTATAAAGGCAAGCAGCAATGGCGGACAAGCGGTACCAGGTCTTCGTAAGCAGCACGTTCATTGACCTGAAGGAAGAGCGACAGGAGGTAATCCAGGCGCTCCTGGAACTCGACTGCATTCCGTCAGGAATGGAGTTGTTTCCGGCCGCCAATGAGACGCAGTGGGAGCTGATTAAGCGAGTCATCAGTGACTGCGACTACTACATCGTCATAGTTGGCGGTCGTTACGGTTCCATCGGTCCAGAGGGACTGAGCTACACTGAGATGGAATATGACTATGCAACAGGATTAGGTAAGCCGGTCCTCGCGTTTGTTCATGCGAATCCAAGCAGCATTCCTTCCGGGAAAACGGAGACGGGAGATGCGGGAAAAGTGAAGCTGAAGGCTTTCCGCGAAAAGGCCGCGAATAAACTCTGTAAGCACTGGGATAGTCCAAAGGATCTCGGAGGCGTTGTTAGTCGAAGCTTGGTTCAACTGATCAAGCGCTCACCCGCAGTCGGCTGGGTGCGCGCGGATGAAGTTGCAAGCTCTGAGGCGACAACTGAGATTCTGGCACTTCAAAAGCACATTGAGGAACTACGCAAACAACTGGAGATCAGTCGCACCACGGCTCCGGTTGGTAGCGAGAAACTTTCCCAGGGTGACGATAAATTTGAGATTGAATATGGGTTTCGGGGGTGGCACGAAGCAACTGCCGAATGGGCGGAGTGCATTACGCGAACCGAAGCGACGTGGAACCAAATCTTTTATGCGGTCGCTCCGCCGATGATTGACGACGCTCCTGACCGAGTGTTCAGAGAAACGCTCGACAATTGGCTTGAGGCAAGGGAATCAGACTCATTGACCAAAGCCGGAAAGAAGAAGGGACTAAGCGACATCGACCGCGTAGAGATTTCCCCGGATGTTTTCCAGACCATCAAGGTTCAGCTGCGCGCGCTAGGTCTCATCAAACAAAGCAACAAAGCCAGAAGTGTGAAAGACACTGGGACTTATTGGTCTCTGACTCCATACGGAGACCAAGTCATGACCCAACAGCGGGCGATTAAAAAGCCGCTTTCCTGGACCGATCTAATATAGAGGTGTACGGACAGTTAACCGTTTTTGCTTCCAGTTCGGGAGGGGTAGCAATGCTTGAACAGGAAGATCTAGGTTTCGTCGCGGGCGTTTTGGAGGCAGGCAAGAGCCTGACGGCGCATGGCATCACGCTCACCGGTAGTTTCTTTGGGACGCCTCCGAGTACTGCAGTGCTTAAGGCGATGATGCTGTTGTTTGAAAACTATGAGCCGATATACCGTATCAATCTTTTGCCGGGGATGAGGCCGGTGTATCTAGGTGACAGACTCAATAAAATCTGCAGGTTTTGCGACAGGACGACACCGCAAGTAACTTTCCGCAAGGTTGCTCACGCCATTCCTGAAAGCACCGGCAACAGCGCATTGCGAACATACCATGAATGCGACTCTTGCAATGAGCTGTTTGGAATCGGCGGTGGAATCGAGGATCACTTTAGCAAATGGTGCAAGCTTTCCCGCACCAGCTCTCAAGTCAAAGGCAAGAATGGTGTGCCGAGTATTAAGGGCCGCGACCATGAAATCAGGCTGGGGGATGTGGGACTTAATATGCAATTCGCGGACCCGAACTGCATGGACATGGATGAAGAAAATAAGCGGGTAACGATAAAGGTTCCCACTGAGCCGTACATACCCTTAGCTGTTCTCAAAGCCTTCCATAAAATGGCCCTTTCAGTCATGCCTGAATCGGAGATAGCGGAGTTCAAGGAAACAATCGACTGGATTCGCAATCCAGATCACCGCCAGCCGGGCCGGGCATATACGAAGGTCATACATACATTTATTGACGGATCGCCGCCCTTCACACTTCCACTAATTTACTTGTTCCGTCGGCGACATGATGACCGCACGATGCCCTACATGTTCTTCGTTCTCGGCTTTGGTAACAATCTCTTCCAAGTAACCTTGCCGTCATCTAAGCAGAATGACCAAGTGAATACACCGGTATTCGCCATGCCCCACTCTGATTTTGATCGTGCAAAAGCGCGGACAGTGGATTTAGGATGTGCCGAGGAGGTGCGTGGCGAAATCCAGTTGTCCTCGTTTGGATTCGAATCCTGCGAGCTGAAAACGCACAAGATATCTGAAACACCGAGCCTTTAACCGTCGACATTACTGCCTCTGATTGCTTCAGCATAGCCCGCTTCGTAGCCTTGCTGCCACCAGCGTTTGCGTGCTGTACTAATCACTGCGTCAAACTCGGTTCTGATCTCTTCTGCGGTTTTCTCAGCTGGTGGTGTCACCGTGGGAAGCGCTAGACATCGGTTAAGGTGCTCAACGTTTTGCTTGTTAGGTTTGCGCGGCATCGTTGCTCCTTTGCAGTAACTGCTGTGCCACCATACTAGCCAATGCGGCTAACTGTTGCTGGTCTGCCACCGTGACTAGCGGCGAGTTTCCTCACGGGCTCAGCTTGCGGCTGAAAAGTAAAGCCAGCATGCCCGGTGACTGGCTTGTACGCGTCGCAGCAAACCACGTTCTACCATCTCATCCAAGATCCGTTGCAGTTCGAATCCGTTGAAATCAAAACCGCCAATCGCTCTGTAGAACCTGGACTTTCCCCGGGCGATTCGGGCACCGGCCTCTTGGGCTCCATAGGGGGTCAAGGGGACACTCCTTTTCTGGAGGGAAATCCCAAAAGTTTTCAAGAATGAGTGGCGCTTGAATGAATTTCGATTTACCCTTTCGCGAAAAGAGGGTCACCATCCATTTCGCATTTGGCGATGGGCACCTGGAATATTCGGGTAGATCGATGGCTGCCCACGCAACCTAACCAAATATGCCCGCGAAGGTATTCAGTCCACCTGCGTTGTCATCGGCACGTTTGAACGGCGACCAGCGGATTGCAAACAGAAATGTTGCGGACCCCGCTTGATATGTTGGCGCTTACGAATCGCTTACGAGTTATCTCTTGGTAACTCAAAACCCTCGGGACGACAGGATTTGAACCTGCGACCTACTGCTCCCAAATCTCTAAAAAACCTTTGCGAAGAATTCAGGTCCTCAAAACTCTATACCTTCTTCTTGCTGCGAATACCGACCACGTTTGACGGTGTTGTCGCTGGCTTCTCAACTGGCGGCTTTTTCTCTCGCTTTTCAAACATCTGCACATGCGCCAGTTCTCGAGCTTTGCGCTCTGCCTCTTCGGCTGAGTGCGCATAGACTTTGCGAGTGGTAGAGACGTCTTTGTGATTGAGTGCATTACCAATCACGGACAAACTGGCACCGGACATGGCCATGTAACTTCCAAGGCTGCGTCTCAAATCGTGCATGTGCACATCATCAATGCCTGCTTTCCCCACAAGAGTAGCCCAGCCTTTTTTGGGATCGAGTAAATGTCCCGATGCG
>Ga0182024_10016752_pt1 | contig 13853 bp, 1 predicted proteins | sample P32metaG_FD_120480 | JGI IMG/M metagenome (GOLD analysis project Ga0182024, IMG submission 120480) | Permafrost microbial communities from Stordalen Mire, Sweden - P3-2 metaG (Illumina Assembly) | ecosystem: Environmental > Terrestrial > Soil > Wetlands > Permafrost | place: Sweden: Stordalen... | reverse complement strand
GGCTGTGCCTTGCAATGCGCCGGAAGAAGCTGAGATCACCGCGCCGCCCTGGTTGACGCTGGCGGCCAATCCGACGCTCGAGATCGTGGCCGCGCCCGTCGACGAGCCCCAGGTAACCGCAGCCGTCAGGTTTTGCGTGCTTCCATCGGTAAAAGTGCCCGTGGCAGTGAACTGCTGCGATAGCCCGAGTGCAATGGATGACGTGGGTGGCGTTACAGCAATAGAAACCAGCACGGGCGCGGTGACCGTCAGCGGCGTGGACCCTTGGATGGAGCCAACCGTTGCCTGGATGGTTGTGCCGCCCGGCGTCGAGCTGCCGGCCAGCCCGGCGCTATTGATCGTTGCTACTCCAGTAACGGACGAACTCCAGGCAGCGGCACTGGTCAGGTTTTGCGTGGTTCCATCGGTGTAAGTGCCGGTGGCGTTGTATTGCTGCGACGTACCGGCCGGAATGGATCCGGACGCCGGAGTCACGGCGATTGAAACCAGAGCCGGAGGGGCGACGCTTGCGGTGGTTGAGCCGCACAGCGATCCGGCGCACGCGTTGATGATTGCGGTCCCAGGCGCTAAGGCGAAGGCTGTGCCGGTATTAGTAGCATCGTCCGCTATGGGCACGGCCGCGTTGTTCGACGAGCTCCACGTTACCGAGGCCAGCGTCCGCGTAGTATTGCCACTGAATGTTCCAGTAGCGATGAAACTCTGCGCTGCTCCTTCGGGAATGTTTGGGGTGACGGGGCTCAAGGAAATCGAAATCAGTCCGGGCGGAGTATACGTCGCAGGTTCGTACTGTTCTACGCTGGACGGATAAGTGTTTCCGCCGATGCCACCAGCGGCGAGCACCATTCCGTTGTTGAGCAATGTCGCCGTGGCGCCCAGGCGCGCAGTACTCAGGCCGCCAGTGGGTGTAAAGAGTCCCGTGGAGGGATCGAATATCTCCGCAGCGCTTAAGTCATTGCCGCTATAATCTTCCCCTCCCGCGATGAGAACCGTTCCGTTATTCAGCAGCGTGGCTTGCTGCGAGTAGCGCGCGGTGTTCAGACCGCCCACGGCTGTGAATGTCTGCGCGACGGGATCATATAGCTCCGCACTGCGCGAGCTGTTTCCTCCCGAAAGCAGAACCATCCCGCCGTTGAGCAGCGTGGCGGTATGCGCGGAACGAGCTGCCATCATATTGTTGGAGGTTCCAATAAAGACGCCCGCCGGTGGGCTATAAATTTCCGCTGCCGCTAACCCACCGCTGGCTCCCCCGCCCGTCACCAGTACCGTTCCGTCGTTCAGTAACGTGGCCGCGTGGAAGTAGCGCGCCGTGTTCAGACTTCCCGTGGTAGCGAACATCTCAGCCGTTGGATCGTACAGTTCGGCGCTGCCCAATGAAACGCCCGAGGCCAGACCACCTGAAATCAGCACCATCCCATTGGTCAGCAGTGTGGCCGTGTGATATTCGCGGATGGTTGTCATGTTCCCGGTCGGGGTAAACATTCCAGTGGAAGGATTGTAGATTTCCGCGTCAGCCAGGCTGGTTCCGCCTACGCCAGGCAAGCAACCCGAGCATCCTCCTGCGATGAGGACGGTTCCGTTATTGAGCAGCGTCGCAGAGTGCCAAGCTCGGGCGGTATTCAGGTTTCCCGTTGGGACCGAGTTCCCAGTGGAAGGATTGTAAATTTCCGCGCTGGCCAAGCTGTTCCCGTTGGGCCCCACTCCGCCGGCAATGAGAATCACTCCGTTGTTCAGCATAGTAGCGGTATGCGCGAAACGCGGGGTGTTCAGGCTGCCGGTTACAAGAAAGCCCGGGGTCACATTGAGGTTGGTCGCGCTGTTGATGACGCCTGAAGACGCCTGGATTGTCGTAGATCCGAGGGCCACGGCCGAGGCCAATCCGGCGGAGTTTATGGTTGCTGGGCTTTGCGATGAAGTCCAGCTCACTGTATTTGTGAGGTTCTGCGTACTTGCGTCGGTGAAGGTGCCGGTGGCGGAAAACTGTTGCGCGGTTCCCAATGAAATCGATGTGTTGAGCGGTGTGATTGCGATGGAAACCAGCGCCGGCGCAGTCACCGTGAAAATGGTTGAGCCATGAATGGACCCAAACAACGCCTGCACCGTCGTGCTCCCCGCACTAAGTGTGGCGGCCAGACCGTTGGCTCCGAACGTAGCCACGCCGCTAGGCGATGAACTCCAGGTGGCGGAAGCAGTTAAGTTCCGCGTGCTTCCGTCGGTATAAGTGCCCGTAGCAGCGAACTGCTGCTGCAGTCCTAATGGGATCGAAGGATTGGCCGGCGATATCGCGATCGACACCAGAACGGGAGCCGTGACGGTGAGAGCGGCAGTGCCTTGCACTGTGCCGGAAGAAGCCGCGATGGTGGTGCTCCCTTGCTTTACACTGGTCGCAAGAGCGGCGTTGTTGATGGTGGCAACGCCGGTAGCAGAGGAACTCCAGGCAACCGAGTTCGTTATGTTTTGCTTGCTTCCGTCGCTGTAGGTCCCGGCGGCGGTGAACTGCCGCGTCAGTCCCAATGCGACGGAGGGGCTTGCTGGTGTCACCGCAATCGAAGTAAGTACGGGAGCGGTTACGGCGAGCGCTGCAGCGCCTTGTACGCCACCGAGAGAGGCCGTTATTGTCGTACCGCCCTGAATGAAGCTGGTGGCCAATCCGGCTGTGTTGATGGTAGCCACCGCGGTAGCTGACGAGCTCCAGGTAGCGGAGCTGGTCAGATTCTGCGAGCTTCCGTCGGTGTAGGTACCCGTGGCAGTGTATTGCTGCCCGGTCCCGGCCGGAATGGAGGGTGAAACCGGACTTACCACGATTGAAACCAGGGCCGGCGGGGCGATAGTGACAGTGGTTGAACCACAGAGCGAGCCTGCACAAGCGCTGATGGTGGCCGAGCCTGTAATGGCTGCATATGCCGTACCGGGATTGCTGGAATCATCCGCTATGGGCGCCACCGTGCTGTTCGATGTGGTCCAAATGACCGAAGCCAAAGTCTGTGGACTGCTGCCGTTGAATGTTCCGGTAGCGACGAAGCTCTGCGCTTTCCCTTTTGGAAGCGTGGGTGTCGCGGGCGTCACAGAAATGGAAATCAGCCCAGCCGGAGCGAAGGTAGCAGGCTGGTAGATCTCGGCGCTCGCGAGATAGACGCTGCCGCTGAGACCGCCGGCACTCAGAACGTTCCCGTTGTTGAGCAGCGTGGCCGTCTCGCCATAGCGCCCAGTATGGAGCGCACCGGTGATGATGAACATCCCTTTCGTGGGATCGAACAGCTCCGCGCTAGCCAAGCTATTACTGTTGGCGTCCACGCCTCCCGCGATGAGAACCCGTCCATTGTTCAGAAGAGTAGCCTGCTGAAAGGAGCGCGCGGAGTTCATAATGCCGGTCACTGAAAATGTATGGGCGACGGGATCGTACAATTCCGCGCTGGCCAATGAACCACTGCCTCCGTTGCCTCCGGCCAGAAGAACTGTTCCGCCGTTTAGCAACGTAGCAGAGTGGGCGGAACGCGCCGCATTCATGGCGGTGGGAGTGAGTGTGAACGAACCTGTCGAGAAATTGTAAATCTCGCCGAGGGGAGATACCAATGTTTGGGCGTTGTTCTGCCCGCCGGTAATCAGGACGGTGCCGTCGTTCAGCAGGGTGGCGGCCTGCCAGTAGCGCGCGTTGCTCAGGCTGCCAGTGATGGTGAAAGTGGATGCTGTAGGATCGAACAGCTCCGCGCTGCTAAGCGACGCGCCTGAGGACAAACCTCCCGCGATCAAGACCATTCCATTATTCAGAAGCGTCGCGGTGTGATATTCGCGGCTTGCGGTCATGGCCCCGGTAGTGGCTGTGAAAATGCCGGTAGCCGGATTGTAGATTTCCGCACTTGCCAGACTAGCGCCGTTGACGCCGGGCGCACAGCCGGAGCATCCCCCGGCGATGAGCACGGTTCCGTTATTCAGCAAGGTGGCTGTGTGCCGTGCACGGGCGGTGTTGAGGTTCCCTGTAGGAGTAGAGATACCGGTGGCGGGATTGTACAGTTCCGCACTTGCCAAGCTGGTGCCAGCAGAGCCAACGCCGCCGGCAAACAGAATCAATCCGCTGTCCAGCATAGTGGCGGTATGCGCGAATCGCGGCGTATTCAGGCTGCCGGTTACCAGGAAACCTGAGGTTACGGTCAGTTTGGCTGTAGCATTGACAACGCCGGAAGTGGCTTGAATGGTCGCAGTTCCCGGGCCGAGGCCTGTGGCCACCCCGGAGGAATTGACGGTCGCCACGCCTGTCAGCGACGAATTCCACGTGACTGAGCTCGTGACATTTTGCGTGCTCCCGTCGGTAAATGTTCCGGTGGCCGTAAACTGCTGCGTATTTCCCTGCGAAATTGAGGGCAACGCGGGTGTTACCGCCAGGGAAACCAGAGCAGGCGCGCTGACCGTCAAGGTTGTCGAACCGTGGATGGAACCGATCGCCGCTTGGATCGTCGCGCCACCTTGGCCCACGCTGGTTGCCAATCCGGCGGCGTTGATGGTGGCCGTCCCCGTGGTGGATGAAGTCCAGGTGACAGACGCCGTCAGGTTTTGGGTGCCGCCGCTGCTGAATTTACCGGTAGCGGCATATTGTTGCGTGGTACCAAGTGGAATGCTTGCCTTGGCCGGCGTCACCGTCAGAGTGGTGAGGCCCGTGACGTTGCCGGTTCCCCCCAGGGTTAGCAAGGTAGGGCTTCCGAACGCGCCGTAGTTCAGTGTCAGGGTGCCAGAGCGCGATCCCACAACCGTGGGCGTAAACGTTACTCCGATTTTGCATTGCACGCCCGCGACAACCTTGGAGCCACAGGTGTTGCTGGCCACCGCGAAGTCGCCGGTGGCGGTGATTGCGCCCATCGTCAAAGACGCGCTGAGGCCATTCGTCAACGTGATTGTTTGCGCGGCAGCGGTTGTGCCGATGGTCGTACTGGCAAACGTAAGACTGGCGGGCGAGACGGTAACTGGCGTTAGGCCGGTGCCGGAAAGGCTGACGGTCTGCGGACTATTTGCGGCGTTATCGGTAAATGTCAACGTGCCGCCAGCAACCCCCAGAGCCGTCGGAGCAAACGAAACGCCGACGGTGCACGTGGCCCCGGCGTTGATGCTCGCGCCGCAAGTGTTAGAGGCTATCGCAAAGGGTCCGCTAACGCCGATGCTCGAAAAGTTAAGTGGGATATTCTCCTGGTTCGTTAATGTAACGGTCTTGCCGGCACCGACATTCCCCACGGCGACGCTCAAAAAAATCATGGTGTTGGACGAAAGCGTCGTCGGCGTGATCCCGGTTCCTGTCAGGCTGACAGACTGGGGGCTGTTACTGGCGTTATGGGTAACGGTCAATGTCCCGGTCTGCGGTGCCACGGCAGTGGGTGTAAACGCGATGAGCAGTGTGCAGCTTGTGCCGCCGGGTAAGGTGGCCGGTTTCAGCGGGCAGGTTCCTCCGGTTTGCGTAAAAGGTCCAGTGAAGGAAACGCTGTTAATTGTCAGAGGGACGGCCTGAACGTTGTTGACTGTTACCGTCTGGGAAGCGCTCCGTGCCCCCTCCGCCTGATTACCAAACGGCAGGCTGGCGGTCGAAAGCGTGACCGGAACGACACCGCTGCCGTTCATTGACAAAGACTGCGAGCTGGATGCGCCAACGCGAGTCACGATCAGCGTGGCCGACTCAAAAGCCAAAGTAGATGGCGTAAACGCAACCGTGATACTGCAGCTTTTTCCCGCGCCGAGCGTGCTGGGGCTGAGCGGGCAGTTTCCTCCCAAAGCAAAGTCGATCGCGTTTGAGCCCCTAATCGTAATCAGGCCAATCGCGACTGCGACTGTCTGGGCATTCTTGAACGTGACTGTTTTCGGCGCGCTTGTTTCGTTAACCACCTGATTACCGAACTGCAATGCATCCGGCGTCAAGGTGGTCTGAGCAAAAGCGGACAAACTCGCGAAAAAAGACAGCGTAAGAATAGCTATTTTGGACTTCGACGGTATTATTTCTTCCTCCCGCTATCTCACCAAAAACCAAATAGTATTACTAGTACTAATCAGTTAACGCTTCGGTATTTCGTGGCGATGAGGAAGAATTATACTACGCAGGCGGACGGGAAACGCGGGCTAAGTCCTGAAGAAACCAGACCTTTAGTCCTAGTAGTCCTAGCGTGTTCTGGCGATTGCCGGCCAGGACGCAACAAGTGCTGTTTATACCGTGAATTTCTTATTGCAGCGCGCCGACCGCGGTTAATTCCTGGTCGGCGTTGCCGGAATTTATGGCCTGGGTACTTGCTCCGAAACTGTAGTACCGATAGGCCTGGCTGAAGCTGAAGTCCGCTTCATAGCCCACCGTGCCGTCAGGCCCCGCGCCAGCCGTTAAGACGTTGTTGACGCTAAACGGCGCCGTGCCTGTGAAGGTGCCCAGAGTGAAGGGCTCGCCGGAGCCAGTGACACTAGTCGCGTTGAAGAGCGGCGTGAAATTCACGCCGTCGTTGCTACCGGAAATGGTGTATTGGTAGCCATCGTAGGAAGCGCCGACGTGGTCGATGTTTGGGAACACACGAATTTTCGAGACCGCCGAGGGGAAGGTCACGTTAATCGGCCCCTCATTGCCATCACCGATCACGCGAAGCCCTGCAGCTATGTTGCTAACTGTCGGCGTGTACGGAAACGCAAAGCTGTTGCCGTCGGTAGTCCCGGTCGTGAATGTGCCGTACGTCGTTATGGGAGAAGTGAAGTCGGCAAGGGTCGAATCGCTGGTGTAGAGAGTTGCCACGGTGAAGCTCTGCGACACCGGCGGCGCGGCCAGATAATCCAGGCTTCCCAACTGACTCGCCGTAACAGTGCAAAGGCCGCTATTGGTGAGATGGACCGTGCCGCCGGCCGTTACGGTGCAACCTCGGGAGCCAGCGAAACTCACGGGTAATAAGGAACTGGCTGTGGCAGTAACGGGGAAGTCCGGTGCGCCATAGGTCATATTCGCGAGCGGTGCGAATGTGATGGTCTGCGATGCGGGCAGGATCGTCAGGAGCGCCCCGGTAAAGGCGATGGCATAGTTTCCGCCCGCCGTCAGCGTCCCTTGCTGGATAGCATACGTGCCTGCGTCCTCCCCGGCTACACGCGTGAGAGCGCCACTGAGGCCGTCGCCGAGTAAGAATGTCCCTCTCACACCGTATGTCAACGGGGGATCGGCCTGGCCGTACGTCTTGCTCTGGGGATTCGCGGTCACCGCAATTGGCAAGGCGGTGATGATACCGGTGTTCACGTTGGCAAGGGTCACCGTGTAATTGCCGCCGCTATTACCGTCGTTCACCGTATAGGAGGTAACCGACAGCGTCAGGCCCGTGCCCGCGTTCTTCGTGTTGTAGACTTCAACCAAGCCGGTGACTGTGTCACCCGTCTTCAAGCCGGATGTCGTCGGCGTGGCTGCGGCGCTGGTGGTGCCGTCGTAAGGTTTGCTGTTGGTGGCGGCGGTGATGGTCAGCGGTGCTTTGGTGATAACGCCCGTAGCGCTAGTGGGCGTACTGATAGCGTAATTGAGACCGTTGTTACCGTCGTTTACGGTATAAGCGGTTACGCTGAGGGTCAAGCCTGTGCCGACATTTTTCCCGGCGTACGTCTCGACCTGTCCAGTGACGGAGTCACCCGTTTGCAAGCCGGAAACGCTGGGTGTGGCAGCGGCAGACGTGGTTCCGTCGTAAGTTTTGCTGTTCGGGACTGCGGCGATGGTCAGCGGCGCCTGGGTGATAACGCCCGCGGTGTTCGAGACAGGGGTAACGGTGTAGTTGCCTCCGCTATTGCCGTCATTCACTATGTAGGCCGAAACGGTAAGAGTGAGGCCTGTTCCAACGTTCTTGCCCGCATATATCTCCGCAAGCCCGGTCACTATGTCCGTTCCAAGCAGCCCCGATGTCGTGGGTTTCGCGCTGGCACTCGTGGTGCCGTCGTAAACCTTGCTGTTCGGGACGGCAGTGATGGTCAACGGAGCGGGTGTAATAGCGGCGGTGGCGGTCGCAGTGGTGTTGAACGTGTAGTTACCGGCGTCGAGTCCACTGATCGAGATCCCGGTAACGCTGACGGTTTTGCTAGGCGCGGCGTTCTTATTGGCGAACCTGGCGCTGGAATAGCTGTCCGTGAATATATCACCGGTGAAACGATTATCGGAAAGCGTCACGGTGGCGGCGGTGGTGCTGTCGTAGACCTTAGGAACGCCCGTGGCGGTGATGGTCAGAGGCGCCTTATCGATTTCTCCCAAAGGTTGGGCAACAGTGGTGACAGTATAGTTGCCACCGTTATTGCCGTCGCTGACGTTGTAGCTCGCGATCGATAATGTCTTGCCCGTGCCGACATTCTTGGTGTCATAGGTCTCAGTGGCAGTGACCGAGTCAGGAGGGACCTTGGAAGTAAGTAGCTGCAGTCCGGTGACTGCGGGGGTTGCCGCTGCGCTCACGGTACTGTCGTAAGTTTTCTTGTTGAGCACTGCGGTAATCGTCAGCGGAGCCGGAGTAATCGTAAAGGTACCGGGAATGTAGGTTACCCCTCCGACCGGAGTCAGCCCCGAGCAAGTGATTTGGTTCGTGTATGTGCCCGCGTTGCTGGTGAGGGGAACAGTGGTACAAATCGTAGTGCCAGTCTCGCCTGAAGGAGTGATTCCCGCAGTGGTGAAGCTAAGAGAGGGATTCGCTGCGCCATACACGCGCGTTTGTGGGTTGGCCGTAATAAACACGTGGTCCACAGTGCCACTGGCACTGTTGGATGGGCCGCTGGAGGTTCCGTTGACATCCACCGATGCGATGAAATACGTGTAAGTGGTGTTATAGAACGTCATGCCGGATCCGCTATTCTTGGGCGCGGGACCAACGCTTTGCGTCTGATTCACAGTGTCCGTGTAAGTTGTCGCCGGCGGCGCTCCAGTGACGGAATTAATCATTACCGGATTGGGATTCAATGGATCTGTGCGGTAGATATTGTATTGCCGGATTTGACCAAGGCCGGGAGCGCCCCATTGCAATGTCACGCCCGTTAATGCACTGCTCGCAGGCGGTGCAGCGTCAGCGGCCCGAATGCTGGCGGCCCCAATCGCTTGGGCGAGATTGGGCTTCAACGCGGCGCCGGTACCTGAACTGACGTTGGTAAGCGGCTGACTCGAGGAAGTAGCGTCCAGCGTGGAGATAACCGTATCGTAGTCCACATCGCCCAGGTCGGCTTGTCCCAAATCTGCTTGACCCAAATCTGCTTGACCGAGGTCCGCCTGACCAAGATCCGCCTGGCCGAGATCCGCCTGTCCAAGATCTGCTTGGCCTAAGTCTGCTTGACCCAGATCCGCTTGTCCAACATCGGCGGAGAGCCCGGCAACGTTCGATCGCGCCCCGATTTGCTGCAGGTTCAGAATCGCCCAGTCGTTGGTATCCAGCAACCAACGCTTGGCGCTGTTTCCCGCGGGAACAAGGGGATTGACTGAGTCGTTTACAGGGGATCCGATGGTGCCATTGAAATCGATGTCCTGCTGGATCAGAGTAGTCTCAATCTTTCCGTCATTGTCCCAATCGATGGTTTTTCCGATGGGACTCGTCAACCGCGCCTCCGCCTCACCATTGAGCGGTGAACCGTCGCAATGCGCCTTGGCAAGCCCGATGCCAAGCGAAGTCGGAGGTCCGTAGTAGACAACCTGATAGGTCAGAGGAGTGTTCTGAAACACATTCTCCGACAAGGAACTCTCGTTCAATTGCGGCAGCAGCCCATACGAATAATCGATATTGCTACCTCCATTGGCGTCCGTCAAGCCGCGGGCCTGATACAGGTAGTTCATCACGCTGGGATAGTTGGATTCGCAGTTTGGAACGCGATACAAGCCGGCATGCGACAAGCCCAGGTTGTGACCCAACTCATGCATTAATGTACCCGCCTGCACCTGCGCGCTCCCGGTTTGATTGATGCAGTCTATAGTGGGATCGCAGGGAACGGGATCGTCAGCCAGCCACAAACCGAGAGTCACCATCACGTCTCCACCCGGCCGGTCCGCGACGCCCGATACGCTGTTGGGCACGCCTGGGACGGAACTGGGCGATGCATACGCATGGCCAAAAAGCACGTAGTGGAACGTATCTTTTCGATCGTGCGCGAAATATGCCGGAATATTTAGTAAAGGAAATCCATCTTTAATAGCTTGAAACCCGATTTTCCAACCCTGCACGGCATAAGGCAGACCTGGATAGGCGCAAACGCTGGTTTGGGCATTAGGACACAACAGGGTTGATTCTTCGATCACCTGTCCGCCTTGGGCGTACAGGGCGGGGATGATGTAGGAAGTCTTCTGGCTCTGATAGTTGTTCCCGACGTCGAAATGCAGCTGTATACCGTGGTTGCCGAATACAGTAGCCATCATGCTGAGAGCGGCGATCTTTGGGATATGTAGATGCCCGTCGGTACCGTGCTCCCAATCGATTTCGATAAAAATATCCTTCACCGCTGGTTTCGCGCCCATGGCCGGCAGGTTGACGCAGGGAAAGCCGTCTCCTACATAGTTCTGGCAGGTGCCGAAGGTGGCCGGTTGCGTGGCCGTTCCCGGATTCAGATGCAACCCAGACGTTTCCCAAATATCCAAAAGACCATCGCCGTCGGTATCCTGGACATTCATGCTGGTGACGATGACAGCCCAAGTGAGGCACGACTGGCCGGAAGCTTTTACGTTCGTTTCTACGGTTGCCGCATTTGCGGTGAGAGCGTAGTTGAATGTTGGGCTATCCCAGCGTGACCCTTGGGCGCCACGGAACGGATTGTTACCCACGATGGAGTTGTTAATCTCAAGGCTCTCGGAGAAACCCGGCTGGCCGTTCGCCACAATCTGGGTCATCTTAGCGGCAGGCAATCGCGACGCCTGATAAAAGCCGCCCATCACCTGGGTCATGGGGCCGGTTGAGTTAGCCATCGTGTAGTCACCGTCGTAGATAACCACTGCACGTAGCGGAGCGGCGCCCGTGGTCAACATCCTGTAGACCACCAACAAACTGGCGCCGGCCGACTGAGGCGTGGCGCCTTTCCCTCCCACCAACTGGATCTTGTGCTGGCCGTTGGCAATGCGAATACTATTCGTTGTATCTACTGGCAGATATCTGAGGACATCGGCGCGGTAGACGTGTGCATACTCATTCGGAGAGAGGTTTCCGCCAGAACCGCACGCCAAAGTATTGGGATTACCCCGGGGATCGCCGACGATTGCATTGCCGTCGAAAACTCCATTAGCCCCGGAGGGCGATGCCGAGGCTTCCGCTGTCTCCCAATAAAGGAACGCCGCAACAATGTCAGCACCCTGGGGCACGCCGGAGAGGGTGATCGTGCCAACGGGGTTGTTACCGCTCGACCATAAGCCGACGCTTCCAACAACATAATCTCCAGTAACAAAGTAGTTCTTGGTGTAGTTCAGGGCATCGCTGGCGTGGACCAATGGCGCGAACAACGTAAGAAGCCCGAGGCAAAAGATCGCAGCCCGCTTATAGAGACAAGCTGAAAAAACGTCCCTGATCTCGATGCTTCGCATACAGTACTCCTTCAACCACAACCTGCCGGTAAGGCGTGTAGACACTATTCCCTCTCGACGCGGGGCGCAACAGTTTCTCTTTGGCTGATTTTTCAGTATCGCCCACCCTATTGAGTGGGGTCAAGATAAAGAATGTTACAGATGGGCCAGCAAAAACAATCGAGTACCAGGAGTTAGAGCTGAAGTGGGCGCGGCGAAAGTTAGCTAACGGGACTTATTGGCCGGCGCGATGCCGGACCTCGGGGAGCAATGGATCTTCGCCCGCTTTCCTGCGGATGCTGAGGTATTTGCGGTAAGACTCGGCGAAGCCGGCGCTTTTCATACCTTCTCGGGCGCGGCCTTGGTAGTAATAGACAGGGGGTAAGTAGCCGTACGTTGGCACTTCATCCAGGAAAAGAGCCAGCGCCTCACCGCGACGCCTGAGGCAGCGGTCGAACTCAGAATCCGCTTCGGTAAACGCCCCGGTCTCTAAGTAAGCTCGCCCCAGGTCGAAATGTCCGATCCAGGTGTCCAGCAGGTTATTCGCCTCGGTGAACAAGCGCACGGCTTCGCGCCCATCCGAATTCTTGAGCGCGATTTCGCCCTGGATTAGCTTGCCATAGGCTTGCGGCTCGATCTGCAGTTCCGAGCTTAGCCCCATCGCCAGTTCCTGCGCTTTGGCAGTCTCGCCGGCTGCGGCGAAAATCTGGGCAGCCACAAACCGGGTTTTCACTGCTTTGCTGAGGTCTAATGCATTTTTCGCGGCTTCAATCGCTGGCCCATTCTTGTGGCTCAAGAGCTGAACGTAAGCCAGCAGCGCAAACTTATCGGCAGCGGCATCCGGCTTTCGGGCAGCGGCATCGGCGTCCGCGCCTTTACGCAAAAGATCAACTGCATCGCTGAAGCGGCCTTCATAGAGAGCCAAGTCCGCAAAACCAGTGGCCGCGTCGGAAGGATTGATTTTTTCGAGCTTTCGATAGGCTTCGGCCGCCTGGGGCAGCTGGTCTTGGCCGAGGGCCGCGAAAGCCTGAGCCTGAAAGCCGGAAGGATACGAAGGATTTAGCTGGAGCACCGCGTTCGCTTCTTTGGCTCCGGTCTGGAAATCGCCGCCATAGGATGAATAGAGCGAGACGTTGACGTGGTAAGTGGCGCGCTTTGGCAAGATGGCCACCGCGCGACGCACTTCATCCAAAGCTTTCGGCATGTTACGCAACTGCGTCAAACAAAGCGCGATATTGTTGTAAGCGCCGGTGTCGGACGAGTACCGTGTGAGCAGCGTGCCATATTCATCCACGCACTTTTGCTGATCGCCGATCAGGAAGTAGAGGAACGCGCGAGTGCGGTATCGTTCTCTCTCTGTCATATGGTCGATGTGCGTGATGGCCTGCTTGATGAACTTTTCGGCGTCCTGCTCGCGACCGAGGTTATGCGAAGCGGCCGCCATTCCGGCATAAGCCAGGCCAAAATTCGCATCCAGATCCACGGCTTGCGAAAAGTGCTGGAGCGCGTCGTCATTCTTGCCATTGGAAAGCGCATCCAACGCCATGGAATACTCATGCACGGCCTCTAACGACGCGGCTGTGAGCGTCTCCATCGAGAAACGCTTCTCGGAATCGGAAGTGGAGTCTCCCAGGGCCTTCCGGACAGCCGCGCCAAGTTTCGTGACAGCGAACAACACCTGATCTTTCGTGGCTGCGGACTCTTCGGCAGTCGTGATCACTTTGCCGGTGACCGCCTGAATCGCCCGCAGCGTCAACTGATAGCCCGAGCCTCGGCTATCCAGCGCCCCGGAAACTACCACGTTCAGACCTTGGCTTACAGCGATGGCTTGAGCGGCCGACTCATCCAACGTGCCCGTAACGGCGTGCAAGCCTAAATCGCGCATTTTAGTGCGATCGTACGCACTGATAAAACTGGCACCTTCCATGGCCAGCTTGAGCGTCGACTCCAGCGTACCCGAGAAAACCGGGTCTCCCGTATGGTTGTTGAAGTCGGCGATCATCACGGTCATAGGCGCCACAGGAGCGACGGTTCTGTGCAGCCAGCGGTCTAAGCCATACCCGCCTGCCGCGACAATTGCAGCGCCAGCCAGTGCGAGAGCGATCCACCTTTTCGTGTGCGACTCGGCCATCATCGCCACCCGCGGCGTGACGATGGCCTTGGCTAGCGTGCCCTCTTGCCAGTCGTACAAGTCCTGACCCATTTGGGCCGCGCTTTGATAGCGATCCTTCGGATCGACCGCCAGCGACTTTTGAACGACGTCGTTCAAGGCTTGCGGGATGGTTGGATTCAGTTGAATGGAGGGAGTGGGCGGCCCCTGGGTTCGCAACAGCATGCTGGCTAGGGCGGAATCCGCCTTAAACGGGATTTC
>Ga0182024_10016751_pt1 | contig 13854 bp, 13 predicted proteins | sample P32metaG_FD_120480 | JGI IMG/M metagenome (GOLD analysis project Ga0182024, IMG submission 120480) | Permafrost microbial communities from Stordalen Mire, Sweden - P3-2 metaG (Illumina Assembly) | ecosystem: Environmental > Terrestrial > Soil > Wetlands > Permafrost | place: Sweden: Stordalen... | reverse complement strand
AGGATGGCCTTGATCGTTCCCAATTCGGGGTGTAGCTCAGCCTGGTAGAGCGCTACGTTCGGGACGTATAGGTCGCAGGTTCAAATCCTGTCACCCCGACCAATAGAAACAATACCTTAGCACGATAAAACAAATCCGCCAAGGTGCCGTAAAAGTGCCAGGGCCTCACCGGGGCCTCAATCTGGGGCGCATTCCAGCGCCAGCGCGCAAATCGCTAGCGTCACTGAAGCCCGCAGCAGTCTGCGTCGCCTTATACCAAACCGCTGCGCCAGCGGCACCGGCCCCGCACCCCAGAAATACTGGAGGCTAATAACCGCGGTAGCTCTATGAGTCCTGGCCTGCAGAGCGTCGAGCGAAGACCTCCTGTCGGCGAAACCGACTTTACTCACTGATCCCATGGAGATCGTATTGGAAACCAAGAATTGGAGAGCATGGATTGATCTCAAGCCGCCACGACCCAATCGTGGACTAGTTCGGTCAACTCATCGGGCGATTTTGCGCTCGCACTCGTTTGGTTTTGTCTTGCTAACCGCGTGGCGCACGCCACCGCTCATTGTGGTTGTCCTGGGTGCGCTGGGCGGTATCGCACTATCGACAGCGCCTACATGACACGATAATTGTGGGCGAGGACCGTAGACTCTCTAGACGTGGAGCGCGAATCGCTGGTTGCGCGGCCGGCATCCAATCAGCGTGTGGCGACGCTTGCGCGAGGGGCGGTGTGCGCGCGCGGCACCACTCGCAGCACCGCCATCATGCCGTTGTCCTCGTGATCGACCAAGTGGCAGTGAAACGGAATGTCTCCCGCAAGTGACTCAGGGAAGAAGAGCTTGATGCGCACGCGTCCGGGCCTCACGGGGCCCTCCTTGCTGTGATATCCGGTCGCTTCTGCGTACGGCACGCTGACCACGTCGAGTAGCGGTGGGTTCGCCACGGGCTTGCCGCCAACCGCCAACACCCGAAAATGCACTTGATGGATATGGAAGGCGTGCAGCTCGTTGGTCCAGTTCTCGATGATCCATTCCTCGGTTGTTCCAGCGCGCACTGAAATGGCCGGCGGCGATCCCATTCCATAGGGCCTAAGCACCGCTCCCGGCTTTCGCTCCACGATATAAAAGTCGACTTGGTCCGTGATACCGGGGCGAGGGTACTCCGCCATGGCGATCACCCGTTCCCGATCCGTATGCCGCGCCACCAATCCGCTGAAAATATCGCTTCCGGATGCCTGAGTGACGGAAGCGGCCACCGCAGGCTCTGCTACTTCCCCGGTACTTCTGATCACGGCGAGCCTGCGCTCTGGGAGCCGATCTCCGGCGCAGCCCGTATCGACCGCATGAGTCACTAGATAAGCTTTGATGCCCGACGGCGGAGCCGTCACTAAAACTTCGATTCGCCCCGAGGGAGGCACGAACTGCGAGGTCAACGTCTGGACTGCGGGCAATGGCGTCCCCGCATCGTCCGTCAAGACGCTGCCGTCGCGCGCGACCACTTCGAGCGGCAACGGCCTTCCCCTCTCGTCAACGATCGCCAGATCGAGGAATGCGTCAGTGGCGGCATTCAATATGCGCCAGAGTTGTTTCCTGCCGGCAGGTACTTCGAAGTTTGCGAGCGCGGAATCGGCTCCTTCGCCGACAGGTACCGGCGTGCCGTTTAAGCTGATCGCATCGATCCCAGAATTTGACCCGCAAAGTAGTTCGTGCGAGGTATCAATCGCCGTTGCCAGCGGCGGATGCCCAGACGCCTTGGGCGCTGCCGACGCACGAGGTGCGGCCGTCATCGCGGCGGCCTGAGTTCTGCCGGCATCCAAATCCTGCGTCTGGCGCACGATCAGCACGCGTTCATCGATGCCGGCGGCGCGGCGCGCATCGTCTTGGGGTCCCTCGACCACGATCGCGCCCGTCAGGCCCATCAGCATCTGCGCTTGCACTTCGCCGTGCACATGGGGGTGATACCAATAGAGGCCCTCAGTCATGTTGGCGGGCACGTGGAAGTGATAGGTAAAGGCGCGCTGACCACAGCGCCCGGGCCCGACTGCGGGGTCGGTGCAGACGGTCAACACGTCGTCCTGCGGCTTTACCGGGGGTACCGTAAAGCCGTGCACATGCAGATTGGTCATTCCGGTGGCGTGATGTTTCATGCCGGGAATCACGGCAAAGAAGCCCGGGGATGGCGGGACACGATCCGTCGCAACGGAAAGCTTGCCCGGACCGGTCACCCGATCGATCGCCCCTGGGTCTACGATCTCATTGCGGAGCGTGATCGTGAGGTCAGAGCCTAACTTCACGCGTATGGTCGGCGCGTCGGCGCTTCCATTGGCGGTGTAGCACAATCGATCGCTATCCTGCCGAACCGTCAGCGTAATACCCTCTGGAGTTGCCCAAACATCGGGTGCGGAGTGGCCGGGCGGTGGAACCCCGGTGCCGCAAGGAGCCGCGGCGGTGCTGTGCGAATCGAACGGAGGTAGATCGGCAGCGGGCACCGCGCTTGCGGCTACTAAAGACAAAAAAAAGACCCCCAACATATTGGAAGGTCTTTTCGCAGTCACCCAATTCATGGGAGGCAGGATAACTGCCTCCCATGAGCGGAGTTCGACTTATTCCTGAAACAAGTCAGACATGACTTCGACCCCCGCATCGCATGCGTGGTTGAGGCAAGGCAGTCTGAAGGCCGCGTCCAACGTCTTTGTCAGCGAGTAGTGATCGTAGAAGCGCGCGCCCTGCACGTGGTGGTCTCCGTAGTTCGTATCGACGATGGCCACCACCTGATTCGACGTGATGCGGCTGTAGTCGTTTTCGTCCCACAGAATCACGATGGCGCTGCGGCTGTCGGACCATACCGGCGAAGCTTTGATCGCGGTCACAATGCGCTGAACCGCCAGGTCGCCCTGCAGAATCAGGGAAGGATTGAGGCCCGTCTGAGTGCCATTATCATCCGCATCGAAGTTGCAAAATGCGGTGCCGTTGCCCCGGCCATGCATGTCCTCACACTGGTTCGGCGCAATGAACGCAAGATCAGGCACATGTCCCGCCTTCAGGTCCGCATAGAGCCCGTGCTGGCCTTCAAATGAAACGGCCCGCTCGAGGCTAAGGGCGCGATCCTTGCCTTCTTGCACGGAGGCGAAGTAGGCAAAGGGGTTGTGCTTCACCGCATAGAGGTACACCACGTTGGAGGCACTGACCGGGTTTCCCGTGGTGGACAGGGCGGCAAAGTCCGAGGTCACATTGACGCCGGCGGCATTGTTACCCCCGAGGGTATAAAACCCGTCGCTGACATTGACGCCGTCGGCGCCGATCAGGGGCAGCCCTTCCTGGTAGGACTTCCAGGACTTGCCTTCATGCACCAACTGGTCCGCGATGGAGATACCCGTGATCTTGGTGCTCGCCGGGATCGCCAAAGACCCGTTGATGGTGGTGAGTGGGGGGGTGGATGTTTCGTTCATGCTGGTATCGAGCACGGGGGCAGCCGCGTCGGTGCCGATGCCGGCGATAGGGCACACAACGCCCGTGTCCGGGTTATCCGTATTGGTGACATGCCCCGGAGTAATGTTCGGCATGCAGCTCTTGTTATGCCAGTCCGGATATTGATCCGAGAGATCGTTGAAGTTCGAACCGCCGACCACCTCTAAATAGTTGGTGGAACTCGGGTGAGCGATAGCGAAATAGTTCTCCGCCAAATTTGCCTTACTCATCAGTGAGTTGATGAACGGTGCCTGCGGGTTGCCGGCGATCTGCGTGTACGCATGATTTTCCATCATGATGACGAACACGTGATCGAGGCGGGGTATGCCCCCGGGCACAGGCCCCTGCTCTGCGGTAGCGACGCCTGCGCCAATCAGCGCCGCCATACACGATGTCAGTGCGAACTTCTTCATTGACTGAGTACTCCCGATTGTAGGCTTTTGTTGGATGAAGGTCGCGTTTGTGATCCCCCACCCCCCTCAAAATTCATGCTGGGATCGCGTGCAGAGGCATACGAATCCGGATTCAGTCGTATCGTAGGCAAGGACTGTGACATTGCCGTGTCAGCCGGCTAACCACTGGGTCACGTATGCGCTGGTTGGACTTCCCTGCCGGCGTCTGCTTACCCGGTGTCTCGCTGATTCGCACACCTCCGCCTGCTAGAATTCAAAACGCATGAAGCAACTCCCACCGACGCGACGACGGCAACACACCGACCTCGGTGTTGTGGCGGTATTATTAACGGTGATTGCCCTGCTGATGCCTCCCTCAGCGTTCGCGAACCCAATCTGGCATTTTGCGGTCTCGGGTGACTCACGCAACTGCGGCGACGTGGTGATGCCGTCCATTGCGGCGGCCGTGCGCACCGACCACGCCGACTTTTATTGGCACCTCGGGGACTCGCGTGCCATCTACGACTTTGACGAGGACTTTCGGGTGCTTCATCCGAAAGCGAACATTGCCGAATATCTCAGTTCGGCGTGGCTCGACTTCGAACGAAACCAGATCAAATCCTTTGGAACCATGCCTTTTTTCCTGGGCATCGGAAATCATGAAACCATCCCACCGAAGACGCGCGATGAATATGTCGCGACCTTCGCAGATTGGCTGAACGCGCCGGCGATCCGAAAGCAGCGTTTGAAAGATGACACGCACGATCACACAGTGCGTCCGTACTATCACTGGATTCGCGACGGTGTGGATTTCATCACCCTGGATAACGCGACGTCGCATCAGTTCGATGCACCGGGGATCAAATGGCTGGCTACTGTTCTACAGAACGATCAGCACGATGCAAGCGTTCGGGCATTGGTCGTTGGCATGCATGAGCCCTTGCCGAAAAGCCTGGCGCGCGAGCACAGCATGAGCGACCTGCCCACCGCCGAGGCGACGGGGTTGCAGGTCTACCAACAGCTGCTTGAAGTTCACAAAACCAAACCCGTCTACGTGCTTGCCTCTCATTCACATTTTGTTATGGAGGGGATTTTCGACACACCCTATTGGCATCAGCATGGGGGCGTGTTGCCCGGCTGGATCGTCGGCACGGCAGGCGCCGCCCGCTATGCATTGCCCCCCACCGCGGCCGCAGCGAAATTCGCAAGAAACCATGTCTACGGCTACCTGTTGGCCACCGTCAGTGCCTCCAAGGCGCGCGAGCAGGATCCCATTCACTTTGAGTTTCGCGAAGTCACTGAAGAAATGGTCCCGGCCGAAGTCATGCAGCGATTCGGCGCCGACTTCGTCGGCCGCTGTTATCATGGAAACGACCGCTATTGATCGGTGAGAGCGGCGCGCCGGCGTCTGGTTGGCCATTGAGTGGACGTGCCGAGCCCCTCTTGCAGATATAAGCCCAAATCGGCCCCCACGAATCGTGCCGTCCGCCCATCTGCGGACAACAGTCTGCGCTCAACGCCGAAGCGCCTAAGGTCACTGTCGTCAGGGACAGGAGACGGCTTGAAAAAAGGCATTTTGATTTCGCGGCCTGTGGGTGAAGCTGTGCTTGGCGCCTTCTGAGTTGAATTTTTCTAACGAGTGCGCCGGATTCGAAGCGCAACCGCTAAGACGAAAGCTGCGGCTGTTAGGGACGAAAAGCGCAGCAATCACCCGCTGAGGCAGCGAGGGTCCACGAGCGCTTAAACAGTCTCATTCGGCCCTGGCCGTCCAGGAGGGACAACCGAGGAACATGGCGTTAGCGGAAACTCAGTACGGTGTCCGGCTCATGCGTGGCCGAGAGAAAGATTTTCCAGCCCTCGGAGGTCTTCCACAAGCCATACGTCACGCCGACGCGTGCAAGCACGCTGCCGTCCGCGCGGTAACGCACGGTGACGCCGCTGGCGACCGCGGTGTTCGGATCGAGCAATCGTACCTGCAGCTCTTCGAAGGCGCTGCGCGTGTAGCCGGCCTTGGCGAGGGCCGGCAGGAAACCATTGAAAAACGCTTCTTGATCCGATCGCTTCGCACGCATGACCGGTCCACCGTTCGTCACACGCATGGCCGGCTCGTAGTAGAAGCTGGCGGCGGCATGGCCATCAAGGTGACTCCAAGCCTGCTCGTATGCGCGAAGAGTATCTTCGACGGCCTTCACACCGTCTGCAGCCGACACGGGGCCGCCTCCTAGTGCGAGAAGGAGTAAGGACAGAACGCTTCGTTTCACAATCATGGGCTCTACCTTTAAGGAGATGGGTTTGGGTTACCGATGTCTTTGTGTTTTCGCCGTGTCGGCGGCTACTTGGCCTCTGCCGTGCTGTGTGGGTCGTGTCTTGCGGGAATCACGCTCAGCAGCCCAATGATCCCCACCAAAGCGAACGCCGCACCGTAGTAGAACACGGCCACATGGCTGACCCGATCCCAAAGCATCCCGGCGACGAGGCTGGACACAAGTTGCAACACGCCAACCGTGGTGCTGTACCAACCGACGCCACTCGCCCGCAGATGTTCTGGCACGAAATCGGCGGCGAATGCCTTGCCTACGGCGCGAAAGATCCCTTGAAAAAGCCCGTAGAACGCGAACAACATCGCGATCAAAACCACACTTTGCGTGACCGCAAAGCCCAGGTAACCAATCAAGAAAATGACGAACGAGACGAGCAGGACATTTCTTCGCCCCCACTGGTCTGAAAGAGATCCTGCCGGGTAGGAAATAAGTGCGGCAACCAGATTGAACCCCGCATAGATCAATATCGTGCGCTCGAGGGACGCACCGACCTCCTGCGTTCGCAGGATCAGAAATGCATTGCTGGAATTGCCGAGTCCAAACAATGCAGTCACGAACAGGTACTTCCAGTACCCGCTCGGAAACTGCCGCAAGCTGACGTCAATCTTGGACTTCGCTTTGACCGCCGCCGGGCGCTCCCTTACGAACAGCACCATGACAAACGCGAGGAGTCCCGGAATGATGGCGAAATAGAAGATGCTGCGCATGCCCACGTGGAACGAATACAGGAGGATGACGGCCAGCAGCGGACCCAGGCAGGCGCCCGCGTTGTCCCCGACGCCCTCAAGCCCAAAGGCTCTACCTCGGTTTGCGTCATCCGCCGAGGAGGCGATGAGCGCATCGCGGGGCGCGGAACGAGTGCCCGCGCCGAGTCGGTCAAGAAGCCTGGCAGCGAATAAGCCCTGCCAGACGGTCGCAAGTCCCATCAACGGCTTGGCAATGGCGGCCAGGAAATACCCGAACAGCGCGAGCGGCTTCCGCCTTTGTAGCTTGTCGGAGAGCGCGCCGGAAAAGCCCTGCACGATGTTCTGAGCGGCCTGCGCGAAGCCGTCCACCAAGCCGACGATCGTGCCGCTTGCCTTCAACGCTTGAGTCAGAAACACGGGCAAGACGGGGTAGAGCATCTCGGTTGAGATATCAGCAAACAAACTCGCAAAGGCCAGCAGGAAGGTGTTCTTGGACAACCCGGCAAAGTGTTTTTGCGTCGCTGTATTCGCCATGGATCCCCTACCTCGTCACGCTCCCAGCAGAGCCAGAATGATTCCCCCGAGCGCGCTGATGATGACAACGAGCAATGGCGGAGCGCGCCACGCCGAGAGGAGAACAAAGCTCACGAGAGCGAGCCCAAAATCACCGCTCGTGCGGACAGAACTTGTCCAGAGGGGGTTGTAGAGCGCCGCAGCGAGCAGTCCGACGACCGCCGCGTTGACACCGCGCATGACGGCCTGCGCGACCGTGCGTTTTCGGAACGATTCCCAAAAGGGTAGCGTGCCGAGAAGGATCAGCATGCCGGGAAGGAAGATGCCAATAAGGCCGAGTGCGGCGCCTGCCAGCCCGTGCGGCGACACCTTGACGATCGCGCCCAGGTAGGCCGCAAAGGTGAAGAGCGGCCCGGGAACTGCCTGCGCGGCGCCGTACCCAGCTAGGAAGGCGTCGTCGGTGACCCAGCCGGGCGGCACAAAAGCCTCACGCAGGAGGGGCAACACGACGTGCCCACCGCCAAATACCAGCGCGCCCGAGCGGTAGAACGCCTCAAAAAGTGCGATGCCCGGTGATAGTCCCAGGCCGCGCAGCACGGGAAGGCCAGCAAGCAAGACAAAGAACGCCGTCAGCGCCGCAATCCCTACGCGGCGCGATACCGGGAACGACAAATGTCCCGTCGATGGTGCTGAAGCGCCCGCACAGAACCGCCACCCCAAGAGGCCTCCCAGGAAAATCGCCGCAATCTGGGCCACCGAAGAAGTGCTAAACAGGATGATCAGCGCGGCCACGACGGCAATCGACGCCCGCTCACGGTCAGGGCATAGCGTGCGCGCCATTCCCCAAACAGCTTGTGCAACGATCGCGACGGCGACGAGCTTCAGACCGTGCAGCAAGCCTAAGCCGAGCGGACCACCGAGTGCACTTGCGCCATACGCGAAGAGCACGAGAGCAACGGCGGAAGGCAATGTGAAGCCGGCCCATGCTGCGAGGGCACCGCCGTAACCGGCACGCATCAGACCGAGCGTAAACCCCACTTGGCTGCTCGCGGGACCTGGCAGGAACTGGCACAGCCCCACAAGATCGGCATAGGTTTCTTCGTCGAGCCAGCGGCGGCGCACAACGAACTCTTCTCGGAAATATCCGATGTGAGCGATCGGTCCACCAAAGGAGCTCACCCCAAGCTTGACGAACGCCCGGAGAACCTCGAAGGGCGAATGGGTCCGCGGGGCTTTAATCACGACGAATCCAAGCTTTCTCCGTCACGTCTTCAATGCACGCTGCACGGGCATACGCAGAAATATTCGAAGCCCGGCATAGCAGCCGAGTGCTTCCAGAAACACGAGCAGCACGGCACTGATCTGAAACGGGAGCCTCAAGTCTCCAGGTGGCATGCGCAATATGTTGTCCGTGCCCGGACCGAGAAAGTGAGCGTAGGTGCCGATGATCAGTGCTATCGCAAGAGGAAGAATAATCATGCTTCCGGCCAATTTCGGGAATCCCTTCGCAAATGCGACGAGTCCGGCGACCGGAACTAAGTTGACCAGGATCAGTAACGGAACTGCAAATCGGGGAAAGCCCGGTTGAACTTTGACAACCAACAACAGGTGCCATACCACGGCGATAAAATGCCCCACCACAATCGGTGCGCTCCAAAGAAGGACGGCCCGTGGCGAATCGGCCTTCGTTGGTTCCATCGAAACCCTCCATCATGAGACGGTGTTTACGGTCCCGCTGAGTTGGAATTCGAACCCATGACGTTTACACGCAAGGTGCGTTGCTCAGGATCAAACGTAGTCAAAGAGGGCCATAAATCCGAAGTCCATGTGCAACTGTTGGTGACAATGCAAGAGTGTCAGCCCAGGATTGTCGGCGACGAAGTCGAACTCAAGCTCCTGGAATCCGCCCAGCATCACCACGTCTTTGATCACACCTGAAGTGGGCTTGCCGGCGACACGCGTCAACTCAAAGCTGTGCCGGTGCAGGTGCAGCGGGTGAATGTCGTCGCTGGCGTTGCGGAATTTCAGTCGGTAGCGGCGTCCCTCGTGAACCGTGTACCGGGGCTTCATGCTCTGCATCGAGAAGGCTTCGCCGTTCAAGGTCCATTGGTTAAACCCATTGAGCGCCGCTTTGTGCTTCAAGATTGTGATCTCGAGCGTTTCCGCGGGTAAAGCGGGGACGGCCGTCGTTTTGCCAAACCGTGTGTAGTCCCAGCGGAACGGTTTCGGTTTGACCCATTGCGGTTTACCCTCCTGACCCGCGTACTCGACCACGATGCCCATCCCATGGCGGCGGTCGTCATCGGCGAGATCGCCCATGACCCACACACCGGGGTGGTTCATGGTAACCATCGCTGAAACCCGCTCCGCGGTTCCAAGCCAGAGCACGGGGACGTCGGCTGGTGTGGGGACGGGATTCCCGTCTAGCGCGACGATTCTGAAGACATGACCCGGCAGCGCGAGGCTGCGGATTTCGGTCGCACTCGCATTGAGAACATGAAACAGCACGCGTTCGCCCTGCTTCACGTGGATGGGCTCGCCGTGCCCAAGCATGCGACCATTGATGGCGAAGAGCTCGTAGCTGACCTCGAAACCCTTGGCTTTCTCCTTCGCTTTCTTGTCGGCTGCTTGCCCCATCTGCTTCAAGCCCTCGAGGGGAGAGCCCGCCAGTGCGTCCATCGCCATGTCCCCGCCGCGGCTCAAGGTTGGCGCGAACTCTTTCAATACGAGAAAAACTTCACGGTCGTAGCCACCCGGGTTGTGCTGCGGTTCGATGTAAACCGGCCCGGCTTGACCTGTATACGTGCCGCGGTTCAAGTCCCCGCCCGCCACAACGTGCGTGTGATAGAAGCGGAAGCCCGACGGCTTTGGCACGAAGGCGATCCGCCGCATACCGTGCGCGGGCACGAATGGCGTGCCCTCCTCGGCTGCGCCGTCCACGTCACTCGGAATCATCTGTCCGTGCCAATGAACCAGTTCTGGCGTATCCGTGTCATTGTGAATATCCACAACGACGCGCTGTCCTTCTTTGAATCTCAGCAGTGGCCCTGGGAACTGGCCGTTATAGAGAGTGGTTGAGGCGATATGCTCAGGCGACAGTTCGACGAGGCCTGTTCCGATACGCAGCGTGTAATCGGCCTTTGAAGTGCTGATCTCGTCAGCCGACCTCGCAATCGGGGCTAAGACGCCGGCGAAGGGCGCGAGCGCCATGGACTTGAGCAGCGAGCGGCGGTCGTAGATCACAGGTTCATCCCTCCTTCGAATCCAACCGGTTGCTCCTCTTCGCAATCACTGCGTCGAGCGACGACGCCCCTGCACCTTCGATCAGAAGGTAGAGGGCGCCGAGCAGCATGCAGAAATCTTATCGGGCCTCATGCAACATGCTCCAGAAGCCATAACGCGGCAGCTTGGCGACGTGAAAGACCCAGAAATCGTGCTCCAGCAGAATGGGGATTTTCGTTGAGAGGATTGCCACGATCATGATAAGGATCAGCGGCACGGCGGCGAGGCGGGTGAGAAGGCCAAGAATGATGAGTGTGCCGCATACGATCTCCACGACCCCTACGAACGGTCCCATCAGGTCGGGATAGGGAATATACCGATGTGCGCGAATCGTCCAGCGCCCAGGACCTCCGGGAACGCCAGCTTCTGAATACCCTCGGGCAAGAACACTACGAGACCCACCAGGAGACGGACCAGAATCGACCAGCCACTCGCACGGGTGTCGAAAAGCCATGCTCGCCAGTTCCTGACGTCGAAGCTCATCGCGGAAGAAGTGCTGCTCATGATTCACCGCGCCTTCTCGCAATTACCCGCCCGGGTCTTGGCATTCGGGTACGAGTTGGGGCCTCATCCAGTTCGCCCACAAGCTCTCGCACGTGGTAGCGAACGGCCGCCAAAGCGCGGCGCCCCTTCTGCGTGGCGCGATATAGCCGGCGACGTGTGCGGCCCAGTTTAAGTTCGCGCACTCGAAGGTAGCCGCGGTGCGTTAGGCGATGCAGCAATGGATAAAGCGTGCCGGGACTGATGCGGTATCCATGACGTTCCAGCTCTTCGAGCATTCCCAAGCCGAAAATCTCCTCCTGCGCTGCGTGATAAAGCACATGCAGCTCTATCAGGCCCGAAAGCAAATCCTCATAGGGCATGACTGCCATAGTAACACTACGTTATCGAAAGCCGATATCGCCGAGTCTCCGGCCGAGGTGAGTCCGAGTACGTCTTTATCACGTGTCCTCTACCTGGTCGCTGCGAGTGGCATTCGAAGGTCCAGGGAAAGGTGTAGAGCCAGTCTTTTCGCTCTGAAAAATCATTCCCTTCATTAACAAATAACAAGTATTCGGAATATAAATGCTAGACGAAAAGCTATCACGGCGACTTGCGTAGGCCGACAAGCAGGCTGCACTGCGGAAGGCATTCCTGTCAGCACCGCTGTTCGAGAGCATCGCCAAGCGGTTCGAGCACCAGAAGCTGCCCGATCACTTCGAGAAGCTGCTCATCCGTGAGCATGACGTATCACCGGATCTGGCATCGCGAGTGGCCAACTACTTCGACGAGGGTGCCAAGGAAGCCGGCATCATCCAGGAGGATGGCACGATCAACGCGTGGCCGAAGAACGTCACGCTGACGCCTGGGACCGGCAGTGCATCGCTCCAGGCTGATGCCTCATCGACCTCATCCTCCAGCGCAACGATGACCGAACAGCCGGAAGAAACCTCGACGGCATTCGTTCCTGGTTACACCGTGCGGATTACTGGCCCTGGCATGGACACGAAGATTGCCATCAAGGACGAGGACGACGTCGAGATCGTCGAGATCATGCTCAAGAAGGTGAGAAAGCTGCTGAAGAACATGGATCTGGTTTGAGTAGGTGCCTGCCTGTTGACGCAGGCAGGCACCTCAAGAATCTCCCACGGACACAAAAAGGGTCGTCCAACGGGAGGCTAGACTGGGCTAGCGCCTACACCCCATACGATAGGGCCGCTCCCCGGCTAGTGTCAACAGACCCTTGAGGATTTGCTATGGGCAAATCAAAAGCACCGTTTCCGGCACCTGGCGGCAAGCGGTGGGTCTTCGTCAAGAGCTTCAAGCATTGGCGTTCAGGGAAGATCGTCTTCCCGAAGACGGCTGAATGCTTCTGCTTCTTGGTTCGGGCCTAAGTTGATGTAGGCATGGGGGCGGTGAGCAATGGGGCTCACCGCCCAGTTACTTCTCGCTGAGATCACACGCGTTTAGCAGGTGGCAGACGACGATTAAACTGCCCAGAACGGCTCCAATGATCGTGCTACCGGAAAGGTCAGCGTACGAATTCAACGGCCGCTTCGTAGAAGTCATTTTCATGCAGTGAACTTCCGCTGGCCCAATCCGGCCAGCCGCGAACGTCCGCATTGCGGCACACTAGCAGGCTGCTCGTTTGCTTCCCTAATGAGTCGCGGGCTACTGCCGTTTTACCCCCTCGCCTTACGCCGCCACCGTATAGCCGGAGCCCTCCGGCCCCGCTTCGTTTGGGTTTTGAAGCACGGCCGGCGGGGGGGGACGGGGAAATCTAGACGTAATTCACACTGCGTGTCGCGCCCCCCGTCGCGCGCTGCATACCCGAGCAAAGAAAGCGGCGTCGCTCTGCGTCACGATGGGTTCAGCTGAGTAGGAGGCAAAATGGCAGGTGACAACGTCGACGCGGTGCGCCATCCAGTGTTAGTCATGCGCGCCCAGCCTTTCGTGAGGCTGATAGCTCTGGTCTTTTCGATTGTGGGCATCGCTGTTTTCTTCCGACTCGGCACGCACCGAGACGTGATCCGTGCGCCTGAATCACCACCCGAAGCTTCGGCCATGGCCCCTGAGCTGGTGGCGACGGCTCATGCCCAATCCGAAGTAGTCCCGGAAAAAAGGCGTTTGCTTCACGATTCCGGGGTCATTTCATTCGAAGCGTCGACGGTCCACGCCAGCGCAGTGCAGTCGCTGGTCGCGATCTCTGTGAAGCGCCCGCCAGCGACAAGTCGCGGGGCATTCCTGTGGCGAGTGGAACGCGGTACTGCGCAGCCTGGTGTCGACTATGAACGAATACAACCGCAGGTCGTCAGGTTTATTGAAGGACAAACAGTCCGCACCCTGTTCATTCCGCTGATTAATAGTCCCGCGACATCAGTACAGCGTGGCCCTCGCACTTTTACCGTGGCGTTGGAGCGGGTAAAAGACGGCCCGGCGCTGGGTCGCTTCGCCCGCGTCACAGTAACAATCGATCCACCGCCGACCTCGAGCCCCATGTAACAGGCCGGCCGCGCTACAAGAATTGCACACCAAGGACAAGGTGAAGGCTGGTGAATGACTGCTTTCGCAGGTCTGCGCTCTTGTCTCGAGCGGCCGGTTCTGGCCTATTCCGTTGAAAAACTCTTGAACTGGGCGGTGGCATTCGAGGTCTAAATTATCAGATCAATCAGGGAGATTGCTCGGATGATGGGACAAAGCGGCGGCAATCAGAACCGGCTGTTTT
>Ga0182024_10016750_pt1 | contig 13854 bp, 23 predicted proteins | sample P32metaG_FD_120480 | JGI IMG/M metagenome (GOLD analysis project Ga0182024, IMG submission 120480) | Permafrost microbial communities from Stordalen Mire, Sweden - P3-2 metaG (Illumina Assembly) | ecosystem: Environmental > Terrestrial > Soil > Wetlands > Permafrost | place: Sweden: Stordalen... | reverse complement strand
GCTGTTCGACCCGCCAAACTTCCTGGTGCTGGACGAGCCCACGAACCATCTGGACATGGCCACCAAGGAAATGCTCATCACTGCGCTATCGCAGTACGAGGGCACCATGCTGTTCGTCTCGCATGACCGGCACTTCCTGGCAGCTTTGTCCAATCGGGTGCTGGAACTGACGCCCGAGGGCATTCACATCTATGGCGGCGGCTACACCGAATACGTCGCGCGCACCGGCCACGAGGCCCCCGGCCTTCGTAGCTGAGCGGAGAGAAGAAGGCACGTCCGGCTGATGTTCGGTACAGGCCTTCGCTGGAAGATCGCTCAGAGCGCAGGTCCCGTCGCAACGACACGGCTCGTTGCCGACGCTGGTTGCGAACGCAGATTGTCGCGCGAGATGATCACCCGGCCCCGGAAGATGCGCGCGAATTTCGATTCGAAGTACTTTCGCACTTCGCTGTGTAGAAGCCTATCGCAGGCTCTTCGTTGAATTCAAGCGCGATGACGCCGCCGGGATTGAGAAAATGCTCCTTGAGGTCGTTGAGGAAGAAATCCCACTCGTCCACCCCCCATAAGCCCTCCGTCTTGTGTCCATTGAAGCAGATCTGATGGGCGGTGATGAAGTCGAATCGCTTGTTGAGGGCCGGCAGGTTTTTGTGCGCTTCGATCCTGAATCCCGTCCTGGACACGCCCCAAAGCGCAATCATGTCCCGATAGAACTCATAGTCCGGGAGATCGATGCCATGAACGTTGTGGCCAAGGTATTTGCAGCAATACAGGAAGTAGCCGGCGCCACAGCCCAGATCCAGCACCGAGGCTTGCGCTGACTTGTCCAGACCGAGTTCGATCACGCGCATCATCTTTGACCGCGGCCACAGCTGCTTGTCGAAATATTTGTAGCTGTCGTATCGCCCTTCCGATGAAGAGCACTAAAACCCGAGACACATATTTAAAAGGGTTCGTATGTTGTAATGGCAGAATCGCGACCTGTCGATGACAACATCCCATCCCGAACCGTCAAATTGCTGCCGCCATCCCTGCAGTCGCAGCCGATGCGGTACGCGATCGACGAGGATGCCGCCGCGCTTGCGCGCACCCCTACGGAGGCATTTCTCTTCGCTCCAGCAAAAATATCCAACCTCACAGTCGTCCAGGATTGACCCTAAAACTGCTTATGCGTTTGAACAGAGTGGGCATTCAATATCCGCTTTGATAGTTCCAGTTGGTCAATCACCGAGATCAAGGAACGTCGGGGACCGCACAGGTTTCTCAGAGCAGCGGATGATCTAGGTAGCGTTGATCTGCACAAAAATTTCCGGAGATGACCAATCTTTCGGCGTTGAGAACCATGATATCGTCACAACTGGGGAATGAAAATGTCCGCAGGTCGAAACGGACAATTACCATGCTTGCTACTTTGATCTTGTCGGCAATGTTTTTCGCGGGCTTCTTCGCTGGCTACGCTACGCGTGCGTGGCGGTCGCACAAACGCGGCACGAACTACCTGATGTACCCGCCCCCCTACCGATCCAAACCGCCGACCACAACGTTCGGCCATGCCCGGCGGCCATTTTAAATGGTCAAAGCGCCTGCACAAAAAGATTGGCCTAGAGCCTGCACCTGCGGTGTTTTCCGACGGCAGTCACGTCGGGTCGGAGCCATAACGTTGAGTGGTTAGGTAAAGGGACGCGCGGCGTTGGGGAACTGGTGTCTCACTTTAGGGTGCAATCTGGTGGGCGGGTCGGCGCGTTGTTGCGACGTCACTCCGGCGGCCGTTCCGGAGGCGAATCATGGGCCGATCGCTTGCTCTGTCCTACATCGTGATTGGGATCATCCGGCCCTGTTGCCGGCGTCTCGATGCTTTGACGGGTATGGGATCGCAAACGAGTTGTAGCAACATGACCGATCTCAGCAATGGTTATCCGCGACGGTATTTCGTCGACAACCACGGGCAGCGTGTGCTGGTCGGGCTGACGATTGAGGAGACCTCAGAATTTGAGGAGCTGGATAATCTGGCGGCCAGTAACACACGCGCTGGGCATGTATTATGGGAAAAAGGGTTTCCGGCCACTAAACAGGAAGAACGCTGGCTTGAACTCTACACCAAGCACGACAAGGCCTGGACCAAGTGGATGGCCGATACCCGCGCCAACCGAACGGGAAATTCACCCTTTCTTAACTAGGGTTGAGCCATTTTATGTCTTGCTTCGTAAACTGGTCTGGACCGGAGACACACGGAGGTTTCAGTTGAGTTTGCGAGCTAGCGCGCACAACTTCATCAAGGCCCGCTTGGGCTATGACCGCTTCAGGGCGCGTTCTGCGGACCGGGACGCTGAAACCGACCGGGCGCGCATTGAATCGATCGTGACGGCGATCGAAACCGCGCTGCACGCGGCACAGAACGAACAATCGGGCTTGAGTCGCCGAATCGACGACGTATTGGCGCGTGCCGCGGTGACCATTGGCAACGGAACCGACGAATATCTGGAGCGCGATGCGCTCGACAATCACCACCAGGATCTGTTTACGGCTGAGATCTGCAATGGGCAGCGCCGGCTGGAGGAACTGGCCACCGAGATTGTCCACTTCAAATTCATGAAGGCTGCAATGTTGAGTCGATTTCCAGGGTATAAAAAGTCGATGCCGACCAACTGATCTCTGGCGGCGATATTCTTCGTTCCATTTCGATCCAGAAATTGTTGATCAAGATGTACGAGGCGAATGTACGCGCCCAGCTCATCGTTTTTTGGATCGGTTCATGGCGAGTATTTGAGCAAGTGTCACGTCGAAGGTGGGTGTTCGTGCTTGGGCACTGCCTGCGGCCATCGCCTGCTCGGCATTGCCGGTAGTCGTTTATGGTGGTGCATCGTGGATTGGCACAGGAATGTTCGAGCATATTCCCTTCACCACTAAGCAGTTCACGCCTCCGAAGCAACGTCAAGTCATTCAAGAATGGCAAGGACCCGCGACCACTAAATCGCAGCGATGAAGTCCACATGAGCCTGATCGGGACGGCTGATGCAGAGCCCCGTGGCAGCTAGTGTGTTTTCCTGACCTGTGCCGCAAACCTGACTCCGATCGTGTGTCCCCTGCGCCAGACGACCTCGTACTCCCTGCGGACGACGGCTTCAGGCACAACCGACAGCCGGAACTTGCTTCCGACCCGGGCTTCGATGTCAGCGATGAGTTTGGCCCCATCTGCGGCCACGTCCATGACCTCGCATTCGTGACTTCGAATGTCGCCCTCTATCGTGATCCACGACGGATGCTGCCGCGTTCGGCGCACTAACCTGCGACGCTGTTGCTTGACCTGCGACATGCGTGATCAGGGTGCTGACGTTCCGTAAAGATTTCGATACCAAAGAAGATGCAATTTTATTCTCGCAGAGCAGCGCCTCGCTGGGCGGGGCCGCCGCCCTCTTAGAAAGAACGGCGATCCGTAATCGCGCTGGTACGCATGGCCGGCGGGGTCGCATCGACCAATCCGCGCGACTGCGAGGACGATAAAATTCCGAGCGCGCTCAGTAACGAAATCCGAAGCTTAGGCTAACCGGTCAAGGACGTCTTGACCGATGCGGGAGAATGATCTCGGTCAGCGCTAGACTCGATGAACTTCTTGTACTTCCAGTACCGCCCATTATGGCGGCGCCAAGCGTTTCCATAGACGATCCGGCCTGTGATAGATCGACGCGGAACTAAGACGGTCCACAAGTGCCATGTTTCCGCCCAGACGGGCTGCTGGCTCAAGTCGATCACGGATTGATCGTCGCCGTTAGCGATCATGGGCGCCATTAGTTCTGGAACGCGCGCATTTGGTGCGGCGCGTGCGCGGCTAGCGAGGTGATGACGCTTTCGCATTTCTAGCAAGCATCTTTCCGGCTTGGGGAGCTCTCAAATTGGTTCTCGGCGGCGAAACCGCTCACGGGCCGCAGGCCTCTTGGGAAGACAAGCGAAATCAGTCACGGGTTCGAGAAAAGCGGAGGCATTTGAATGTGACTTGCGTCCACCCATCGGAAGGGCGTCCCCAGGCTCATCGCTCGCATTATCTTTCGTCTATACGGACGTTATAAGCAATAGGTGCGCCGTTCATGCAGGTAGGATTGCAGCCCCGGCGGGCTACGGAAATAACATTCAATGCTGTCGCTCGTCAGCGCTAAAGCGAAAAATGGTGCGCGAGGTGAAAGTTTCGTCTGCCTTCAAAATCGTAGATGGAAATTCAGCATGATTTGGAGAATCGGGAAAATGTTGCGTCTCAAGACAAAGACCACCTCTATGAACATAAGGCTTTCCTTCTTTGCCCACGAGATCTCCGCGAAGAAAATTCCCTGTATAAACCTGAATACCCGGTTCGGTCGTCCACACTTCTAAAATACGACCTGTGGTGGGCTCATGAACTCGCGTAGCCAGCCCCAACGTTTTGTCAGTCTCGGTAAGCACAAAATTCTGATCGTAGCCTTTCCCGAAGATCAGCTGTTTGATCTTCTCCCGAAAAAATGGACAGGGTTAAGCTGCTTTTAGCTCCATCTCGATCGGGCTGATATAGCCGATGGCGGAGTGACGACGCGTTCGATTGTAGAAGCCTTCGATGTAAGCAAAAATATCACGTTTGGCTTCTGTTCGTGTTACATATTGCCGGTGATGAACGAGCTCGGTTTTGAGCGTGTGGAAGAAGCTCTCCATTGGGGCATTGTCGTAGCAGTCGCCCTTGCGGCTCATCGAGGCCTTGAAGCCGCTGACTGCATCGCCTTGCGATACTCCGCCGAGGCATATTGAACGCCCCGATCGGAATGGTGGATCAAGCCGGGGGCAGGCCATTGCGCCGAGATAGCCATCTTCAATGCCGCCAACGGCAGGTCGGCGCGCAAATGATCCTGCATCGCCCAGCCCACGATCCTGCGGCTGTACAGATCCATGACGGTGGCCAGATAGAGCCATCCCTGATCGGTCTCGACGTAGGTAATATCGGCGAGCCAGATCCGGTTCGGCGCGGCGGTGGTGAAGTTGCGGTCGAGCAGATTCGGGGCTATCGGAAAGTCGTGACGGCTGTCGGTGGTCCGCACCCGCCGTGGATGCGCCATAATAGCCCTGATACCATGATGGCGCATCAATCGCTCGACGCGACCGCGGCTCACGCCACGGCCCTGCGCCTTCAACTCGACATGGATACGCGGGCTGCCATAGCGTCCGTGGGTGTCGCGATAGACCCGCCTGATGTCGTCAATGAGGTGACGATTGGCGACGGATCGCCGGCTCTCCGGGCGGGAGCGCCAGGCGTAATAGCCGGCAGGCGAGACCCCGAGCACGTCGCACAGGATCGTCACCGGGTAGTCGGCACGGCGATCTTCGATGAAGCGGAATCTCATGTCCGCGTTCCAGCAAAGATCGCGATCGACTTTTTTAAAATGTCGCGCTCCATACGCAGCCGTTCGTTCTCCCGCTGCAAACGAGCGATCTCCGCCGCGTGGTCCGCCGACGGCAGCGTCGCCTGCGTTGCGGGGCGCCGCGCCGCCGCCGTCGGCTCCCGCCCAGCTCCACGCAGTTCCACCCAGCGCCGCAACACCGAATCGCGCAGGCCAAGTTCCTTGGCCACCGACCCGATCGAACGGCCGCTCGAAGCCACCAGATCGACTGCTTGCCGTTTATAATCGTCCGTAAATGATCGACGTTGACGTGTTTCCATCTGACACCTCTTGGCTCTCCGAGCCTACTACAGTTCGTGCTCCAGGACGTTTCCTTCTCCGGCTCCTTTAAAATTGAAATAGGAATGATTGGTAAGATTCACTATGGTATCTTGATCGGTTCTCGCGTTGCATTCAATCTCTAGCGCATCGTCTGTCAAAGTGTATTTGACCGTGACGCGAAGATTGCCTGGGTAACCCTCTTCTCCGTGTTTGCTTTCATACGAGCGTTGAAGACTTGCGTTCCCGCTAGGCTTCCCCTCCCACACGACCTTGTCGAACCCCCTAAGACCGCCGTGCAAATGGCTAGGCCGATTGTTGATGTTGAGAGATATCATGTCGCCATTTAATGCAAACCGACCGTTGTTGATCCGGTTAGCATAGCGGCCGATTACTGCTCCGAAATAAGGCGATTCTCGGAGATAGGCGCGGCTTGTGTAACCTCTGATGGAATCAAATCCCAAAACAACGTCGGCGAAGTGGCCGCTGCGGTCGGGCGTCGTGAGACCTACAATTGTCGCGCCATAATTGGTGATGCGGGCTTCCATTCCTTTGGCATTTCGCAGAGAGTGTATTTCGACGGGGTCGCCATCAGGCGTGTGCCCCTATGCCGGATCGGGCACACCTAACTGCCCGTGCTGCTTTGCTTGCTCGTCAGCCGGCTTCGTGTTTGGTTGAAAAATTAATGACGCGAGCAGCAATCCCGTCGCAAAAGCTGCGATAGTTAGGCGAGCTGCGGGAAAAAAGTCGGCAACGGATTTCGGTTTTGCTCCCATCGGCGAAGATTACATCTGTGGCCCCGGACCTTCAATGATTTGGGACGGTCCCAATAGCGGAGCAAGTCAGGGAGGGATGCCGGAGGACCCCAGCACAGTCCAAACCCGCGGAGCGAAAACCGTTTCCGGCATCAAACCTGACCTGCTTCCGCCAAATCAAGCCAATCGGACCTGGAATTTTCCTGTTATGATCTCGAGTTGGGACTAGGAGAGTTCCAGTTCCACGAAGGCATCGAAGTTTATGGAGGCACATCGCTTTCGTTTTGCGGCAGGGCGCGCCAAAAAGCAGCCGGTGAAGAGATCGAGCCCGCCCCATGACAGCCGGAAGGATTGAGCTCGGTGGCAGCGCGATCGAAGCGGCTCGCTCCAAGGAGAACTGGAGTCTCTTCACTAGAACTTTTGCCTCCGCCCCGGAGGACGATTCCCCTCGAGGCGGTTCTTTCGTCGCAGTGGCCTGGTTTCCCATTTTCGAGAGGCCAAATTCAGACTATGATACCAAGCGCGGCGCCAGCCTTCACGAGAGTCCGCTCGACGTTCTCCTCGCCAGGTGGGTGCGCGATGTTCCTATTTTTCGAGTTGAATCAGCCGAGGTACGATGAAAATAGCTTTTGTAATTTTCCTGCTCGCATGCGCAACGCCAGCCCTGGCTCAAGGCGTTTCAAACAGCCGCGACGGTAGCGGCAGCCTTGTGCGGGACAAGGGTTTAGCTTCTGGAAATGTTCAGCCGCAGCCAATGGTCAATAGGTCGATCAATCAGGCACAGAAGCCAGTCGTAATTGTCCGCCAGCCACGTGCGGCGGTGAACAAGCCCATCCATTAATATCGTTTGCGTCAAAAAATCGGTATCTCAACCGCCTGCGAGTCCGCGAACGGCGGGTGAGGTGACGGCTGCAACTTCGCTTATCAGTACTGGGAGTATCTGTCATCATGCGCTTGGCCTTTAGGGCGAAATGAAACAAAGCCGTCTTGTCTAGCGCTGTTTGACGCCGGCTCTTTATCATAGTGGGTCCGCATGGGGACAGTTTTTCGGTACAGCCACGCTATCGATTTCGGTGACACGGCAAGAAACTCCCTCATCAAGCCGAATGCCAACGCTGCGGGTTAATTCTGGAAGCGGCGCATGTTTCGCGCCAACCAAAGGATAGCGTGAGCGGCGAAGATCCCGAGCGCTCCTCCGATAAGCTTTTCGCGTGCATCACCAACCGTCCGTCGCATTTCCAACAATGCTCGGCCTCGCTCATGTTGGTCCACACGTTTGCTTGCCAATGAATTTCCCGCGCGGCATATCGGCATCATTCGCGCAATTTGGGTCATGCTTTCCCGTAGATCGAGCAGACAAGCTGATCGCCAAAATATATCCCGCCGCTAGCATGGATGTCACGCCGATTGCGTTGGAAGTGTACGGGACGTGTTCACAACTTCCGTGGGAATCGACGTTGCGCCCGCCGAGCCGCCGATCTATGTGGTCCTTGCGGCGACCGCCGCAACAACATGCCGTTGATCGCCCCGAACATGCCCAACTTGCGTCGAACCTTTGCGAAAAATCCGCAGCCTCCCGCACTTTGGAATCCTTCGGCATCGACTATCGAGGAAGCGCAAAACGGACTTAGGCTTCGTCTCCCATCCTCTGAGGTCCAGATCGCAACGGCGCACATCCAAACCGCCGCCAACGTCAGCACTTGAATGGGTCGCCATGCGATTTTGTTACCGGTGTAAACGCCGGAACTAGTATTTTGAATAAATCACTGGCCGCGTAGCCATCGCCGAGCAAATCAAGACAGGCCCGTATCGATACACATGATGACGGAAGAACGGCCCCCAAATCCGGGACGATGTCGGCGCGGAGCCAGTTCTTATACCATCGCCATGGCGGCGGCGGAACGCAATCGGGTGCTGTCACGAGGTAAGCTTGCGCTTCGACAAAGTTCGTCGTTGCTATTACGCTCGGACCAACCACCGCAGCGGCGGCTAACAGACATTTCAATCTTTGCATCTTGCGCTCCTCGCATACAGATTTCCCAGCGGTCTATACTCGCTAACGTCTAGGAAGTAGGCAGGCGGGGCTTTCGAACAAAAAAGAACTAAGCCAAAAATCGCGGGTTCTCGCTGTCGGAACTCCCGCCCGCCTATCGGCTACCATTCAACCCCAGCCGTTTTCGATTCAGCCGTGGGCCGCATGCCGGCCGCCCTTCCACGCACGGTCGATCGTGCCTCGGGCCGCGTATCTTCTCCGCACGATCACGTTTCCGGTCGTCGCGGAACTCGCTACCCTTGCGTGGATTTGGACTCGGGGCCAGCGTCCGTGCTTGACCAGCGCGGAGCCCGCCCGCGCGGCCCCGTCGATCGCCGCCCGAATGCGTGCTGACAATCCAATGGTGACGCGGCTACTAGATCGGCTCGCACGGTCTTCCCAATCTGCTTGGTGCCGTCACCGGCGTGCCGGCTTCAAATCACTGCTGGACACCTGGGCCGACACGACCGCGGCTGTACGGCAGGCTGATGCTGACGCACTTGGGTGGCTTTGCTGAGTTCGAGCGCGAGTTGATCCGCAGCCGTCCCGCGGTGGGCCCCGCAGCGCGAAGACCAAAGGCGTTGTGATGGGTCGCAAGCCGAAGCTGACGAACCGCCAGCGCCGGGAAGCCCTTGCGCGGCGGGAAGCAGGGGGGCGCTGGTCGACATCGGCCGTTCCTACAGCGTGAGCCACAGCACCATCAGCCGAGCATCGCGCACGGCTTGTTTGACCGAAGGTTGGTCAACCTGAGGCAGCATTGCCGCCGAACCGTGTACGAAGACTTGCACGCCTTGTGGGCCCGAGCGGGTGACAAAGCGGGCGGTCGTCGATCTTCTGCCAGCTTGTGGCGGTCAACGCTGGTGCCTGCCGTTGAGTTCCTTACGCGACGGTCGAGCACCTGTAGGACTCCGATGATCGAATTTGAGTGGCCCGCTTTATCGGCGGCTTTTTATCAGACGATGCATTGCCGTCCGCCAATACCTGACCTCATGCTCAGCTTTTCGGGAGCTTGGGGCGATTATGCGCTCGGTCGATCATGGCTCTCGTTACCAACAACGGAGCACCAACAACGGAGCGCATTGACTATAGGTGCAGCCCCGCCTGCCGGTTCGTTTTGCTTCAGTCGCTCGACTGCGTCATGACGGCTTACGATTGCATTAACGAAATCCGACTAAACTTAGGCGCCGAATTTTGTTTGAGCGTATTTCGATTGAGCTTGGGGTGGGGCCGTGGATATTCTTCTCACACTCAGTGTCCTGCTGGTCGCGTTTGTCGTCGCCGGCTGGTCCTGCGCAAGGTCATATTTTGAGAAAGGCCGTCTCCGGGGCATGGAGGAAGCCACTCGGGAGATTGTCAGGGGTGTAAGCTCTCATTGCGAACTCGAGGGTCAGATTCCCGAGTGCGTAGAAAAAGCTCTCAAGCAGGCCAAAGCCGTCTCCGGGAGGAGTCCAAAAGCAAGCAGGGGGGTCTGCGATCCCTATCATGCGCAACTTTGGATAGTTGGCGACGCAATTGGCGACGCATGTTGGCGAAAGGGGCATGCCGCCGGTATAAGACGGAAGGCGCCCGCTGAAGGAAAGATCCGCGTTGACTTTTCGCTAAATGAACTATTGCAGCTCAGTTGGCTCGCGCATCTCGGCTTCCAATATATGATGCCAAACTATCGTGGTTTCGAAATTCATCGCTTCGGCGGCGAGGAAGATGCGCGGGAAGGCGCGATCGCTATCGGGAAGATCGAAGGAGCTATTCCCGCGAAGATGCGGCCATTCACCGATCTTGGCGTTCAACTCAAAAACCGACAGAAGTTGATAAACGATTGGTGGCAGAGAGTACCGGATCGGCTGACTGCTTAACCCGAATGGAGGGTCCGGGGAAAGACACTTCTTCGATGGATGGGACTATTGAGAGCGCACTCTCCAACTCGGCGAGTTGATCAATCAACCTACGCAAGCGCGCCGGAACCTCCGAGGCTTCCCGTTTGAAAACGTCTCGAAGTCGGTCCCCGATCTCATCGCAAATCGCGCGACAATGGGTGCTATCGATCATTGGCTCTGCAGCATTGCGGCCTGGCATCGCTTTATCTCATTGTTCGAACTCAATTCAATATTGCGCGCATCTCCGAAGAGTAAACTTTCCTCGGCAATCGGTGGACTGGTGAAAAATTAGTAAATCCAGGCGCGCTGCGCTCACTAGCAATGTTTCTTTCAGCTATCATTGGCGTGAAGATCCGCGCTCGACGGACGCGAAGGCCGCAAAGAAAATTTCATCGCGTTGATGCCGTTCGCCGGCCTTTTGACGGTGCAGCCGAAGTTTGTACGGTCCATATCACACGCGGACCGCGGGGAACATGTCGCCGGTGATAGATTTAGCAGACCATTGTTCGAGAAAGGGAACGCGCGGCATGGTCCCTGGTTTGGTCTTCAGATTTTCTTGCAATTACAGTGATTGTGCAGTCGTGAAGTCTCCAAAGTGTCCAGCCCCACGCGCGCCGGCGTCTCGACAATACGGGTTGGTTGATTCACCCGACCCGACGCCTCACCAATTCCGGGTCGCGCTTTTCCGCGTCGCGAAAACGATGCTGGCTATCGCTCGCAGTCTGTTAATTCGTAAACCAACACACAGGGTCACCTTCGGTTTACCGTCTGCTTTAAGCACTTCGCAGCCGCGACGTGGCATCGTCCTTCCAACGATCGGAAAAGCAAAACCGACGATGAGCGTCAGGGTCAGGTCTCAAAGGACCTGACCCAACAGGATCTGCAATAGCGACGAAAAAACGAAAAGCGAAAAACAAGAAGCTGCACCCGGCGCAATCACGGTCACCAATTCTATCGTCAGTGACCGCAACCGTGCTCAACATGGTGGCGACGTCCGCGACGTTGGGGTCTGTGTTGCTGAGCTGGTCGTTGTAAGGCACTTCACATAAACCGGAGGCAACTATGATTGTGGAACTGTTCCCGCTCGTCGCTTCAGCCATGGCAGTTTCTCTGGCTTTTTGCCTTCGCATCTAAAATGCTGCTCGGTCCTTGCCGATAACCGCCTCTTAACCATCGTGGTTCATTTTGATCCTCGCTCCGAAGCAGGAGTGTGTTGCGTGCGTTCCAAAGGAGCCGTTGCCGACCTCAACCCGGCAGCGGCTCTACCCTGTTGGCGCGCACGCCTAATGGTCGCCTCGGGGAGCAGCGGATCGAGGTGGCATATCGAACGGCTTGCCGGCGATTGCTGAAAATCGAGAAAAGCTGGATTGGAAAGGCGTAAGGCTATTCGGTCTTCGAGGTCGCGGCCGTAATTCTGATGCCAATCGTACGTCCCTTGTACCAGACGACCTCGCGGCGCCTACGAACGACGCCTTGCGCCACGGCCGATAGCCGGAACCAAGCTCCGATCGGCGGATCGACGCCTGCAACAAGCTTCGGGCATTCTATCCGGCGCTCCTGAATTTGGAGGTTGTTCTCGAATGTGATCCAGGGCGGATGCTGCCGCGTTCTAACCTAACGCTGTTGCTCGACCTGTGGCGTGATCAACGTGCCGACGCCTCGCAAAGATTTCGATATCAAACAAGATGCAAATTGGTTCCCGCAGTTTGGCTAACTTCCTGTTCTTCTGGATGGGTGAAGCCCGGCAGTGGGCGGGGCCGCCGCCTCGGGGAAGCGACGACCCCTGATCGACGGTCTGGCCGGGGTCGAATTGGCCAATCCGACGACTGCGAAGACGATAGAGTCTCGAGTACGATCGGCAACGCAACCCGAAGTTTAACCTAACCGGTCAAGGTTACCGCTGCCCGAGGCGATTTAGCTTTCGAATGCCGCTCCGACAAAATCGCTGTCGCGCTAGATCAGCCGGCAACGGCGCGTCGTGCGGAAATTGTCGAACGAAATGTCAAATGCGGACGGCACGATGTTGAGATCGTTTAATCGAAGGCCGACATCCTGGTTGGTGACGTTGCCGACGACACACGCGTGGACCCGTCTTGGCCGGTAAAGTACATCAATACGTCGCAATTGATCGTCGTGTGACCGGTCGAGCGCCGCTCGAAGTCGCGTCGGGGTTGAAGAATTTCCTGAAGCGTCCGCATGCGGCTGGCTATCTCACGAGAAAAAATATAGCCCGCCGAGCGGAGATCGCTCGACGGCTTGCCATGATGGACCCGAACGTGGGGCATGTTCCCGTTGCGCGAGCGTATTAGCATAGCGCGACCACGCAACGGAACTCGTTCAGTAAGCTTAATGCCGCGGCGGCGGGTTAATTTTGGAACGGGGAACGAGATTAGCTTCGGGACACCGGGTGGCGTCTGAGTCTCTGCGCCGCGAGGGAAACGGCGTTTGACAGACGAGCACCAAAAAACTTCAACCGTCGAGTGTTACATCGTCGACAGACTGACCACGTTACCTCGACTTCGCTTCGAGCATTCACTCACGTTAGCTGATACTTGGGAATTGCCCGGAGGCCGTCTCCGGACTCTGCGCCTATGCGCGCACCGAGGTGATTTCTGCCATCTTAATATTGGATCTGGCCATCAACGAACGATCCGGCGCTGCCGTAGTTCAGCGGCTGCTGGCGCACACGATCACGACGGAGCAACATTGTAACATGAAGGTCTCAGGATCGAGGTCGCGATCTGAACAGGAGCGCTCGCAGCGCGTAGTGGCGCGCTGCTTACGTTTTGTCCCGGCTGCAACGCGCGATGAAACCAAGCGGTCTTGCTTTTCAGTGCGAGCCGTGCCGCCAGATTGTCGCAATCGTATTGGTGTCAGGAGCGTCGCTCTAGTCTTTTGGGGGTGTCGTCAAGCGGGCCACGGATCTATCGATCACCCAAGTGTGGGGCGAGCTCCCAACGCTATTTTTGGTTGCTGATATTTCGGGGCCGCGTCTATGTCGACGGCTGTAGTCCCGATGACCTCAGCCACGCTGACGTGAGCGGGTGTTTCTGTGCGTTTGGTCAGGCGGGCATGCAGCCTCGGCTGCCAGACGGTCTTCCAAACAGTTGCTCTGTCGGATACGGCGATTTTGTTGCTGCATTTCGTTCTCGAGAGCCCGCGCGACAACTAAATGATTCGCCGGTGTCGCTGCCCGTTTGGTTGACGACTTCGCAATGGGCGCGCTGCGCACAAGGGATTTATGTCGAAGTTTGCGGGAACCATGTTCGAGCGCCGGAATTGGAAGCGCGTCTATCAGGTGGCTGGTTTGATGCGCGAAAAAATCTCCAACTGTGAATCGAAGCTTATTCTTGTGGCTCTGACGGTCGCGGGTTGCCTAATGACCGCAGGGGTTGTGCTCGCCCTAGCATTACAGTTGCTTTTTCTGAAGGCATCTGAATCCATGGGCAACCATGATTCGGAAGTCGTGGGCGCGTGCAGCGTCGATTGAGGAGACGCTTGCGTTGTGGGCGGCGTCGCTTCGG
>Ga0182024_10016749_pt1 | contig 13856 bp, 18 predicted proteins | sample P32metaG_FD_120480 | JGI IMG/M metagenome (GOLD analysis project Ga0182024, IMG submission 120480) | Permafrost microbial communities from Stordalen Mire, Sweden - P3-2 metaG (Illumina Assembly) | ecosystem: Environmental > Terrestrial > Soil > Wetlands > Permafrost | place: Sweden: Stordalen... | reverse complement strand
GACTCATCAGGGTGAACTCGACCAGCAGCACGTCGCCTGCCTTGCCCGCCGGGTAGTCACTCGGTGCGCGATGGACTGCATCGACATGGCTGTTGGGGAACACGGAGGCATAGAACGTGGCGGCTTCTTCAGCGTTGCCATCGAACCAGAGGCACGGGGTTATGCCAGACATCGAGGGTTCTCCTCCTAAAAGCGCAGCGTAGGGACCTCATCGGCTCTATTTTATTCGCGGACTGTGGCGAGCCGGGGGTGCTCGATCCGGGCCTCAAAGAATGCCCGCAACGCGCCTCTCGCCGAATAAGCTGCCCTGGCCGACCGGCGGCGTCCTCTCGCGTAGATCACGACCGGTGATTTCTACGTTGCCGTCTTCGGTCAACTGCCGGCGTCGCACCTTGCGCTCTGCGATCTGCTCGAACCGGGTCCGATGCAGGTGATAGCCCTCCACGCAACGTTCGGGCGTCGGGCTCTCCGACAGTAGACGCTGAAACACACGCCGGCCGACCCGGACGGTGCCCGCGTATTCGCCGATGCCGATACCGAACTCGACGGCGTTCCGGTCCTCATTCCAACGCGCATCATCAGGGAAGGTGAAAAACATTGCGACCTCCGCGATCAGAGGTTATGTTCTCTATATGTTCTATGCTAACCCCGTATGCCGGGTTCCGCAATAGGCGAGGCCAATATGCCTGTTCAGGGTGTTCAGGGGGAGAGGATTGCCGGCTTCATCCTCATCACCGGGATTGATGGCATCCGCTACGCGGTTCGCCAGCACGCGGTGTCCGTGATCAGCGACCACGATGAGACGCAGGACGAGACCTGTCTGCTCCTGCATGGCGGTGCTGTCGTGCGGGTGCCATGCTCGCTGGACGAGGTTCTGGCGTGGTTCGCTTAGGGAGTAGGAGCGGGATCGGGATCAATGCTAACGCAGCCTATGCTACCTACCAGCCCGTCGCGGAACTTGCTCCGCTTCCTGGACCGTATTGACTCGCCCGCTCGTGAGTTAGCGCTCGATGTCGGATGCGGCTATGGTCGAAATGCTGTGGCCTTGGCGGAGAGAGGTTGGCGGGTAATTTGTGTGGATCGTGATCTAACGCGCCTGACTACGCTTCAGCAGACAAAGATCTTATTTGATAAGATCAATTTAGCGGAACGCATAATACCGATATGTGCAGAGTTAGGGCCAGATAGTTGGCCTTTTCGCCGTGATCAATTTGATATGGTGATTTGCATTCACGTCGTGCGACAAGATTTATTTTCCTATTTTTTATCCTCCTTACGGCCTGGAGGGTATTTTTATTTTGAGACGTTCGGCGGACAGAGAGGAAATTTTGAAGCCCTGCCACATATAGGAGAAGTTCGTCAGTCGCTTGGGGGTCTCGATCTGCACTATTACCGAGAAAAACAAGTTGGACCTCCCGACCGGGAATCCGTAACGGTCAAGGCTCTGGCGCGTAAGCCGTGAGCGCGGAAAACTCGCGTGCTGCCATCGACAAATTCGATCGATGATTGTATAGTTCGCCCAAAGTAGCATTGAACATGGGAGGCGTCTGGTGGCCAAGAAATTACCAAAGCTCCTGAGCCTTACTGTGGCGCTCTCGGCCATATCGGGTGTCCCGGCTAATAGCCTGGCGTAGCCAACACCGCCGACAACGGTGAAGCTGACGTAACCCCGCAAGGACGGGTCAATACGGGGCAGGCAAACGCGTTCCTCACGGGCGGCAAGGATCTGCTTGGACTGATCGTGACGACAACCGAAGAAGGCACGGTGGTCGCCCAACACGACTCACACTATTCGCATTCCTCACACGCTTCGCATTCCTCACATATGTCGTCCATCCTCTGATCGTTAGATGGCCGAGATCGTCATCGAGTTCGGCTCGTCTCAACCCATTGGCGCACTACGTGAGGCTGCCTACCGGTTGATCGGTGAGGCATCGTGCCTGATCGATACGGTTGGTGATCGACACACATGCCGACTGATCCCCAAGGGGCCTCGGGAAAATGAGGCGATACGCGCGCGCTTCCTCGATCTCGTTACTGACGAAAATCTGCGCGAGAAGATAGCGGCCCAAACGGCACCCCTTCGAGATGTGATCGTTGCTCTGGCTTTCGGCGCGCTCGCACGCGAACGTGACGGTTCCGGGTAGGGGATGAAGCTCGATGGCCGGCTTTCGGGACGCGGCTGCCTACAACCCTACAGCAGGCCTCCAACTCTTGCCGATCCGGTTTGAGCAGCTTCAGCCCAACCGCTATCTGGTGAACAATTTCGTCGGCGACGGACTGCTGCTAACGCGCCAGGAATTAGATCGGGTCGTCGGGCTGGACCTATCGCCGGGTGACGGCCTCTACGAGCGGGCCTTTGAAAAGCTGCTCGTATCGGTCAAAGGCCAGCAGTCGCAGCTTCAGCTATTGGCAATGCGGCTACGAAGCCGCATGGCATTTCTCCAACAGCCTACGGCGCTCCATATCTTCGTCGTCACCCTACGATGCGAGCATTCCTGCCCTTATTGCCAAGTGTCGCGCCGGTGCGTGGACCGCGAGCGCTACGACATGAGCAGTGATACGGCGATCCGGGCGCTCCGCGTCGCCCTTTCTGCTCCTCCGCCGACGATCAAGATCGAGTTCCAGGGTGGGGAACCCCTGCTCAACTTCCCGCTCATCAGGCAGATCGTCGAAACCGCGCGCCGCGACGTCCCTTCAGGTAAGATGCTGGAATTCGTCATCGCAACCAATCTGGCTCTGCTCGATGACGATGTGCTGGATTTCTGCCGGGAGAACTCGGTCCTGCTATCGACCTCTCTCGATGGGCCGGCGGACCTCCACAACCGAAATCGTCCGCGACCGGGCAGCAACAGCCATCAACTCGCCACCGAAGGCATTCGGCGCGCTCAGAGCGCCCTTGGCCGTGACCGGATTGGGGCATTTATGACGACCACGGAGGCCAGCCTGGAGCGGGTCGAGGGCATCATCGATGAGTATTTGAAGCTCGATCTCGACGGCATCTTTCTTCGCCCACTGTCCCCGTATGGGTTCGCGATAAAGACGAAGCAGTTCAACAAATACGGCGGGCGCGAGTGGCTGAAATTTTACGAACGGGGCCTCCGCTATATCCTCGACATCAACAAGAACGGGCGGCACTTCCCGGAGTTCTACGCGACATTGCTGCTCAAGCGCATCCTGACTGATGTGCCAATCGGTTACGTTGATCTTCGTAGCCCCGCCGGCATCGGCCTCGGTGCGCTCGTCTACAATTACGATGGCAAGGTCTTCGCATCGGACGAAGGGCGAATGCTTGCCGAGATGGGCGATCGGACGTTCGAGCTTGGCGACCTCGCGACGGACGACTACCGCTCCCTGATCCTGTCGGACAAGCTGATCGAGCTTGTCGGCGGCTCCCTTTCGCAGTGCTCGCCCGAATGCGCGTCGTGTGCGTTTGAGCCATATTGCGGCTCTGACCCCGTCTACCACCACGCCACACAGGGCGATCCGGTCGGGATCAAGCCACTCTCAGAGTTTTGCGCGCGCCAAAAATCGGTCCTACGGCTCTTGATCGAACTGCTCGACGACTCACCGGAGGACGCAGCTGTCCTTCGCGGGTGGGTATCCCGATGAGGCCGCTACCGCTGTCGGGGACTGCAAAGGCGATCACGGGGACCATAGAACCAGGCCGTCGTCTCCTGCGGCTTCGCGCGGCCGAAACTGGCGCGGTAGACGAGGCTGATATCGCGCTCATCCGGCACGACGGCGACCTCGCCATGGCCCGTGTTCGGGGCTTCACGAAAGCGGTTCTGTTCGACGACAGTTCGACGACTGACGTGACCGATTTCGCCCTGGTTGCGCATATCGATCCGCGTTTCGACTATTTAGCTGACGGCGATGTGATGGCGCTTGATCCTGGGTCTGGACGGTTCCGGGTTCTCTATCGGCGGGGATCGAAAAACAACACCTTCCTCGTGACCGAGCGATGCAACCACTATTGCTTGATGTGCTCGCAACCGCCTCGAAAGGTCAACGACGGTTGGATCGTCGATGAGATTACGGCCTGCATCGACCTAATCGATCCCGCGACCCAATCTATCGGATTTACCGGGGGAGAGCCGCTCCTGGAAGGTCGCCGCTTCCTGTCGCTTCTGACCAAGATGCGGGAGCGACTTCCCGAGACCTCTGTCCACGTATTGACGAACGGCCGCGCCTTTGCTGACGACACCGTCGCAACGGCTTGGGCGGAAATCCATCATCCCGACCTCTGGGCTGGCATCCCGATCTATGCGGCCGTCGACCATATCCACGATTACGTCGTGCAAGCCCAAGGGGCATTCGACGAGACCGTACTCGGCATACTGAGGTTGAAGGACAAAGGGCAGCGTGTCGAGGTGCGGTGCGTCCTACATGCGATCACCGCACCACGGCTCAAAGAGACCTGCGAATGGTTTGCCCGCAATCTACCGTTCGTCGACCATGTCGCCCTGATGGGGTTGGAGAACACGGGCTTTGCGCTCGCCAACCAGGAGAGTCTCTGGATCGACCCGGTCGACTACGCGGACGACCTCGCCAGCGGGGTTCAGACACTCAGGGCAGCCGGCGTAAACGTGTCCGTCTACAACCTGCCCCTATGCGTACTGGATCGGTCGGTGTGGGATGTGGCGGTTCAGTCCATCTCGGATTGGAAAAACGCTTATCTCCCGGTGTGCGAGGGGTGCAGCGTCCGAGATCGCTGCTCGGGCTTTTTCTCCACGGGTCGGCCGCGCATAAGTCGGGGTATTCGACCGATCAGCGATCAATAAGTCGAAGGGGTACCTCGTCATGCGCAAGTTCGTCGGGGTTCTGCTGCTTATCGGCCTGTTCTGGGCCGGCGGAGCCATCGGGCAATCGCCGACCGCCCCGTTGGCAACATTCCCGACCGAGCAGCAGGCGCAGCAACATTGTCCCGGCGATACCGTGGTCTGGGTCAATCTCCCCAGCGGCATTTACCACTTTCGGGGTGAACGCTGGTACGGCAACACCAAGAGCGGCGCGTATGTCTGCCAACGCGAAGCTGATCGTGCCGGAGATCGCGCCACCCGAAACGGGCAATAGCCCGCACCGTGGACCTTTCCACACGTGATGCCCAACTACGCCAAGCGGCCTTTGATCATGTGATGCGTCGTGCCGCCCTCAGCGGCGGTCTTCTCGATGGCACTGATCTCCGCGATGGGTTCGAGTTCGGCGGCGAGCGCCTCCCACTCATCAATCCGCAACGGGGCATCTTCAAGCCCCGACAGATGACGGGGCTGCTGTCGATCCGCACAGTGTTTCCCCGGCAAGGCGGTCGGGTCTGGTACGACGATCAGCGCGAGGCACATCCCAGATTTATGGGGGTGACGAGACCGTCGAGTACGCCTTCATGGGGACCGATCCAAATTCTGCCGACAACCGCTGGCTTCGGGAGGCGATGGAAAGCCAGACCCCGATCATCTACTTCCTCGGCACATCACCGGGACATTATCAGCCGATCATCCCGACGTTCATCTTCGGCTGGCACCCAGAACGCCTAAGAGTTGAGCTTGCATTTGGATCGGTCGTAGGAGCTTCGGCTCAAGCGGCTGCGCCGGCTACTCGCGAGCGTCGCTATGCGCTCCGGGAGGTAAAAGCACGACTCCATCAGGCATCCTTTCGGGACGCTGTTCTTGCCGCCTACGGTGGGCGTTGCGCGATCTCGCACCTGCCGGAGCCGCGCCTACTCGATGCCGCGCATATAATCGTCGATGCGCACGAGGAGTTGGGCCAGCCCATCATCTCGAACGGACTTCCGCTGACGAAGATTCACCACGCAGCCTTCGACGCCAACCTGATCGGCATTGATGCCGATTACCGTATCCACGTCGCCGACCGGTTGCTTGATATCCACGACGGCCCGTTTCTCGAATTGGGCCTCAAGCGGATTAACGACACGCAGATCGAGATGCCAAAACGGGTGCAGGATCGTCCCGACCGGGAACGGCTGGCGATACGGTTCGAGCAATTCAAGAACGCGGCCTGAACGGCTGGAGAGCGCCGATGGTCGACCTCTATGTTGGGATCACGGATTACGAGTGGTTCCGTTTCCTATCAGTGGCTCCCGGCGTCGATGAGGTGAACTTCTGGCAGCCCGGTGGTCGCACCAATTTCCGGGCGTTACAGCCCGGTGAGCTATTTCTGTTCAAGCTGCATGCCCCACGAAACTTCATTGTCGGCCGAGGCGTGTTTGCGCGCGCAGACATCCTACCGACATCCCTCGCCTGGGACGCTTTTGGGATCAAGAACGGCGCGGTCTCGCTCGCGGAGATGCGACGGCGAATTGCTCACTATCGCAAGGCACCGGATGATCCACGACAGGATTACCGCATCGGTTGCCGCATCCTTACACAGCCGTTCTTCCTGCCCGAAGACCAGTGGGTGCCCATTCCGCCTGCATGGTCCATGTCAATACAGCAAGGCCGCACCTACGGTGCAGGCGAAGGCGATGGCCTGCGACTATGGGAGGCCGTCATGGAGCGGCAGATCATGCGACCCCATCCCACCATCATCGTGCAACGGTATGGCGAGCCCGTCCTGATCCGGCCGAGGCTCGGCCAAGGAGCGTTCCGGGTCAGCGTGACGAATGTGTACCAGCACCGCTGCGCGGTGACCGGCGAGCGAACCCTTCCCATCCTCGATGCTGCTCATATCCGCCCCTATGGCGAAGGTGGCGAGCACGAGATCGCCAATGGGCTTCTCCTACGAACTGACATCCACAAGCTGTTCGATACAGGTTACGTGACCATCAGCAGCGATGGACGGTTTGAGGTCGGGCAACGGCTCAAAGCCGATTTCGAGAATGGTCGCCATTACTATGACATGCACGGTCAACCAGTCGCCGCGCCTCGCGATCCATCCTCGCGACCCTCGCGCGAGGCGCTGGAATGGCATCAGACCAACAGGTTTCTCGGATGATCTCGGACCTCGTTATCTGACGCGGCGTTCGCCGGCAACGCGGCGAGCGCCTTAGCAAAGGTCGGGTACTTGTCCGTCTAGTTGTTGCCTCGTCGGGTAAGGATTTTAACTCGGCCGGCGTCGAGCCGGGCATGCATGCGGTAGCCGTCGAGTTTGATCTCGTGGAGCCAGTCGGCGCTGTCAGGGGCCTTCTTCACCGGCGCCGCGAGTTGCGGCTTGATCCAGTGGGCAAAGCACTGGTTCGAGGCATCTCAACCATGCACCAGCGAAGGCGACTCGAGCGCGAGTCGGGCGCATCAAGAGCCTTGGCGCTCTTCTACTCGTGATAGTTGCACTTCTATCAAGCACGCTGTTTGATCCATGCGAACCGTTGCCGGGCTCTCAACATGCCAGACCTGAATAGCGACTTTCTGGGGCGCGTAGGACGCCTACCGCTGCCACGATCCGAACGCGGGGCGCTGACCCCGTTGATGGAGGCGATCAGCAATTCGGTACATTCGGTCACGGATCGATTCGGCGAGAACACACTCAAGCAGGGCAAGATCACCGTCCGGGTTATCCGAGACCTCGACGACGCGGAGACCCCGATAACCGGCTTCGACGTGATCGACAACGGGGTCGGCTTTACCGACGAGAACTACACGTCCTTCTGCACGCCGGACTCGCGGCTGAAGGAGGCACGCGGCGGCAAAGGGATCGGTCGGCTTCAATGGCTCAAGGTGTTCGATACGATCTCGGTCGACAGCACCTACCTGAATTTTGACCAGACACCAGGACGGCGCGTATTCGATTTTCGGCTGACCGCACGAGAACAAATTCTCGAAAAGGAGGTCATCGCACCGGAAGCGCACATCCAGACTACCGTGTCATTCCGCAATCTCCGTGCTCAATACGCGGGTCGTCTACCAGCGCGCCAGGAGACCCTGCAATCTCGGGTCGCCGCACACTTCATCCCGCTGTTCATCTCGGGCAACGCACCACAAATCATTCTCGACGACGGTACCCTCAACAATGTCGAGACCCTCTTTACGGATCACGTGCAAGAGGAGCGAACGGATAAAATCACGATTATGCTCGACGACGAGCCACAAGAATTCGAGGTCTGGTCGCTGAAATGCGATAGATCAGTCAAGTTAGATCGGAACGGAATCCACTTCGTCGTACTGGCGGGCAATAACCGCGCGGTAAATGAGTATTCAATAGATGCTCAACTTGGATTGCAGTACCTCGATGGCGAATACTTCTATATCGCCTGCGTCAATGCTCCCTATCTTGATGAGCATGTGAATGCGGAGCGTACGCAATTCACCTTCGACAGTACGATACACGAAGAGATACGCCGGGAGGTCGGCAAGGTCGCGCGTAATTTTTTGAAGGAATACATCGAGCAGGCGTTAGTTCAGAAGCGCCATCTCACCACAGAGATCATCGAGGAGAACCCGCAATTCATCTATGCGACCCCGGATGTGGATCAGTTCGTCGAACACTTGCCGCCGAACCTTAGAACCCGCGAGGACATATATTTGGAACTCTCCCGCTCGCGGTTTAGACGGCAGCGCCACTTCGAGGCCATCAAAGGGACGCTCACCGGGACGGTGGTCGGCGAAGCCGTTCAAGCCAAGGTCACCGAGTACATGACCTATGTGACGGAGGAGAAGCGGGGCGCACTGGCCGAATACGTGACACGGCGCAAAGCGATCCTTGATATGTTCGAGAAGCTGTTGGAATACGAGGACTACGAACAGGAGACCTACAGCCGCGAGGACGCGATTCATAACTTGATCTGCCCGATGAGGACAGACTCATCGCAACTCGAAATCAACGACCATAATCTCTGGATGATCGACGACCGGCTTCCTTTCTTTAAGTTCTTCGCATCCGATCTACGACTCCGTCAGTACAGCGAAGCGGAGAGTGACGAGCGACCAGACCTCGCGTTTTCTACGATTCATGCCTCGCGTGGCGAGAAGGCGAAAACACGGATACCGTGGTGATTGTCGAATTCAAACGGCCCATGCGAACTGCCTACGGTACTGGTCGAGACCCGGTTCAACAGGTACTCCACTATGTAGAGGAGCTAAAAGCGGGCAAGGCTCTCACGCAGAGAGGACGACAGATACAGGGCATCACCTCGGCTACGGCATTTCACTGCTACATCATTGCGGACATCACTCCACAGCTTTTGGAGAAGATCGTCGGGCGTTTTGAGCGGACTCCTGACGGCAAGGGCTATTTTGGGTACACCAGAGACCCAGCCACCTTCGTTGAGATCATTCCGTTCGGGAAGATATTGACGAACGCCAGGATGCGAAACGCCGGGTTCTTTCAGCAGTTGGGCATTACCTCCGAGGGCTGATTATCATGGGTCATTCGGCCGGTGCCATGTCGGCGACGGGATTTGGGGTGATCATGCTCACCACCCTTTGCGGGGGTGCCTCACCAGCACACGCAGATGCGTTCACCCCAGCGTTAATGGCGAATGTGCAAGCCGAGGGGCAGTCTCAATTCATGACCGGCGTTCGCGGCTCGTGCTCCGCTAAGAGCCATATTGCTACTGGCGCTGTCGGCACAGACATTACCAATAACCAGATACCCTTTATCTGTGATGCTGCGGTTTTTATTACGTTTGATAAACAAAACATTCATACGATGATAACCTTCGCCGAGAAGGCAACAACTAAAGGCGTGATTGCGTTCTCTGGCCTAATGGATGCCAAAACTAATATGCTACTCGTCCAAAAGGTCTATTTCGAGCCCGGCAAGCCCACTTACGTTGATGAGGGCGCGTGTAAGCTATTTTTTTCCGGTAAGCATATGACCGGCATCTACTGCGGCGGCAAAATTGATGCAGATGGTCAGCGCACCGTCGCAAGCATCGTTTTCGATGCGGAGCCTGGACAGTAGTGATCGCCGTGAGTCGGCAGTGCATCGGGATGATAGCAGGACTCCTCGCTACTATCGTCGTGTTGCTGCTTACGGGCTCGGCACGCGCCGATCAAACGGGGCCACAGACTTGCTCCGGTGTGTTCTTCCACGTCGAGGGCGGCTACATGATCGAGGGGTGTAGCCTCAGCGAAGCCAACGCAAAGAAGGTTATGAAGGTATGCTCACTTGGCCAGCCTTGCGTTATCACCGGCATCGTCGAACATTGCAAAGGTGTTAGGGGTGCTTGCGCAGAGATGACCCAGATCATCTCGGCTCGGTGGGGTGAACCTCTCCCGCCCTGTTCTCCGACCGATGCGGCGGCACGGGCGGATCAATATTGGTCGGACGGATCGTCTATCGCAATACGCGGCACGATCACCGAGTCCGCAGAGCGTAAGGCGGATGGATCACCGCCCTACGGGCATACGACCATCGTCATGGAACTCACGACCTGTAACACGGGGTCGCCGATGGCGATCGACAGTGTCCCGGAGAGCTTCATAGGTCATTACGTCGATCTGAAGGGCACCGCGAAGAAGGGGCCGAATGGCTGGTACATCATCGCGCGTCAGATCAATAATGCGGTTCAGTAGTCAGCGCGGCGGATGACGTTGCCGATATGGGTTTTTGGCTTATATCACCCACATGCAAACGAGCGCCCCAGCAGACCTCGTCGAGTTCTTCAATCGGGTCGGGACAGGATGCGCCGGTCGTGTCTGGGTGTGCGGCCGTCCGCACGCAGGTCATCATAATGGGCGCTGCGAATGGCTCGTGACGACCGATCCTGAAATCGCTTACGGGTTCAGATGCTCAGAATGCTCCCGGACGGTGGTCAGGTGCACCTGCCGTGCCGAACGTGAGAGAACCCGTGTCTGCATAGCCTTGGGATGCTGGGCGGTGCACGTTCAGCCCAGGCGGTGAGTGATGCCGTACCCGCCCTACGCGGCGATTGGCGCGTCGACCTCGATGGACTCCATGTATTGTACGGCGCGATCATCGAAGACCCGGACGAAATTGCCGTGGAGGTGAGGCGCTATGCCCGACGATAAAGCCACCGCTTTTGGAACGTCGTTCGCGGAACTCTACGACCATTATCTGGTGCCGATGCTGTTTGAGCCCTATGCCCGAATAGTAGCCGAACGAGCGGCTGCGCTGCGTCCGCGCACTGTCCTCGAAACAGCGGCGGGTACGGGTATCGCCGCGCGCGTGCTATCGAAATCTCTGCCGGCCGCGTCCATCACGGCGACCGATCTCAATCAGCCGATGATCGATCATGCGAGAACCAAGTCCGAGTTGGAAAATGTCACGTGGCAACAAGCCGACGCGATGAAACTGCCCTTCGCGGATGCGAGCTTCGATTTGCTGGTGTGCCAGTTTGGTGTGATGTTCTTCCCGGACAAACCGGGCGCTTTCCGAGAAGCGCGCCGCGTTTTGCGGCCAGAGGGAAATTCGCTCTTCGTGGTCTGGGACGACTGGAAGCAGATGCCCACCTCACCGCTGGCCATCGCCGCCGATGTCGTCGCTGCACTGCTCGGACGCGATCCTGGCACTCTGTTGAACCCGCCCTATCACGATGAGGTAAGCATCCGATCAGACCTTGGCGCGGCCGGCTTCCAGCACATCAGCGTCGACCGGATCAGTGAACCAGCGAGAGCGGCGTCGGCACGAGATGCCGCCATCGCCACCGTGCACGGTTCGCTCATTCGCACCGCAATCGAGATAACAGCGCCCGAACGGTTGGGCGAAGCAACGGACGCGGTCGAACGTGCCATGCGAGCTAGGCTTGGTGATGGAGAGATCGACGGAGCCACCAGTGCTCTCATAGTCCTGGCCAACTGAAGCACGGAGACCTGAGATGGCCGATCCAGAAACCATCTACAACTGGCGTCGCCTCGACGACATCACCACGTCGGGTCAGCCGACCGAACCGCAACTCGCCGACATCCACGACGAAAGCGGTCGCTGGCGGGGTCGGCGTCAAGGACGCTGCGCCGATCAGGGTTGAATCTAATCTCGGCGGCGGACTCTGAGCCGAACGGGGATCATCATGACAGGCACACCAAATCTCATTACCTACACAGACAGAATCAAGCAGATTGGCAGGAATTCCGGCCCGGATCACGGCGCAAGGTGCTCCATGAGGATTCCGGGACCGGGCAGTTGACCATATTAGTCCAATGGGACCCCGGATACCGGATGGGCGTCGTGGAACACCATGAATACGACGAACATCTGTATATTCTTGCCGGCACGTTTGTTGACGAGCAACGTGCGTCCGGACCCGGCACCTACATTCTGAACCGGGCTGGTTCAGAGCACCAAGCCTCCACGCCCGATGGATGCACTTTTCTCGAAGTCGTGCCTGGGAGAAAATGACCATGGATGCGAAGGGTTGAACCCCGAGTCCTCCGACATGGACAGTTATTGCGCGCGGATCGGGTATTCCGGCCCGCGCGAGCCCACGCTCGCGGTATTGCAGGCCATCGTCGAAGGGCACACGGCCGCGATTCCGTTCGAGAATCTTGATGTCCTCGCACAGAGATCGATCCGCCTTGATCTGCGGTCGCTCCGTGAAAAACTCGTCCGACACCGACGTGGCGGCTATTGCTACGAACACAATTTGCTACTGCTGGATGTCTTGCTCGGACTCAGCTTTCAAGCTGTCGGCTTGTTGGCACGGGTGCGCTTAGGCGTCCCAACGGGGGTGGTTACTCCGCGCAGCCATATGCTGCTACGCATCGATCTGGACGAGGGGCCTCATATCGCCGATGTCGGCTTCGGCATGGCGCTGACCGCACCCTTGCGGTTGACAGCCGATATTGAGCAAACAACCCCGAACGAGACCTTCCGGCTGATCCCGGTCGGCGGCGAGTATGATCTCCAAGCCAAGTTTGGCGATACGTGGGGCGACCTCTATCGCTTGTCGCTCCAAGAACAGATGTCGACTGATTACGAAGCGGCGAACTGGTACACCTCGACCCACCCGAACTCGCTATTCGTGCGCAACCTCATCGCCAGTCGTCCCGGCCCACATCGCCGCCACACCCTTTTCAACAACAAGTTCACCATTCGCCATGGCGACGGGAAAATCGAGAGGCGCACCCTGAAGGGTACCAAAGAATTCGGCGACGTTCTCGGTCACTACTTCGCAATCAATTTTCCCGACGCCGCCGATATCAAGACGATTGCCGCAGTCGCCGAAGACCGCGCCGCCAATCCCGACATCTTCGACCGTAGCGGGGCTCCTCTCGAAGAACCAAAATCGGTCGACTAATGGCCGATCCTGGGACGATCTACAATTGGCGACGCCTTAATGATCGGATCACCACGTCCGGTCAGCCAACCGAACCGTAACTGGCCGACATCCATGCCCCCGGCGTACGCCACATTGTCAACCTCGGCCTCCATACCCACGAAAAGGCCCTGCCCGATGAGGCCGCGAGCGTCAGCCGGCTCGGCATGACGTACATACACATCCCGGTCGACTCCAACATCCGACCGACCAGGACTTCGGCCAGTTCTGCTCCGTGTTGGATCGGTTGAAAGAAGTCCCGGTGCATGTCCATTGCATCGCCAACTACCGGGTCTCGGCGTTCTTTTATCGGTATCGCCGGGATGTGCTCGGATGGGATGACGCTAAGGCGCGCGCCGAGATGGATGCGATCTGGAAACCGGAGGGTGTGTGGGCGGACTTCATCAAGGGCTGAGCCGCATCTCCGGCATCGCTGTTACTCTGTTGAAGTGAAAACTGGATCGGGGTTCAGACCCGATCCAGTCCCCGGTGCGGTCAGGCGGCTTTCAGGATACCAAGCTGCGTGAGCGCAGTGACTCCATCGTCGAGCCCGACTTCCTCCGCGATCCTGCCGTTCTCGACACGGAGGACGGTCGTACCCGTGAAGTGCATTTTCCGGCCGGATGCAGCCGGCAGCGAGCCGGCGAGAAAATCGCTGAAGGCAGGCCCGGTGTGGGTGCCGCCACCT